>Ga0307512_10007499_pt1 | contig 10803 bp, 8 predicted proteins | sample 14_EM_MG_FD_200267 | JGI IMG/M metagenome (GOLD analysis project Ga0307512, IMG submission 200267) | Populus trichocarpa ectomycorrhiza microbial communities from riparian zone in the Pacific Northwest, United States - 14_EM | ecosystem: Host-associated > Plants > Roots > Unclassified | place... | reverse complement strand
TCGGACTGATAATAGGATCCGCCCAATGGTATCACAGACTGCACCATTCCCTCAGCTTATAGCTGGGTTCATGTGACGACCCCACGTCAGCCCTTGGGTACGGCCTTGGGGATTATACTCTCAATTGGGGTCCTATTCGTGCCTACCGACATGTTGCCCATCAGCGCCTTCCTATCTCCCGCCTAGACTTTCGAGCCCCTTGCGTATCCTTCTGTCTCCTTCCCGATCAACTGTTGTCTCACTTGCGGCGCTTGTAGGAGCGCTCGTAGGATCGATTGCAGGATCGCTCATCAGATCGCTCATAGGATCACTCTTAGGATTGCTCGTAGAATCGCTCGTAGGATTGCTGGTAGGATCACTCGTACGGGGATGGTTGTTGACTGAATGTCTTTTTCACCAGTAGGTCGTCCATAGATGATTGACCATTTTGTGGTTGATGGTTCCCCTGATGATTCCGATGAATCTTCCGATAAAGACCGGTTGCCCACCACTCGTCGTCAGGTCGTCATATAAGTATCCGGCTCGGCAAAGTCACTTGCTGCAGGAAAATTACCCCGCACCGCGATGTGAAAACTCTTTACCTTGGGGTTAAACTTCATCAGCGTAATACAGATAATCTCTCGATTTGGATCGGAGCGTAGTGCTTCTATGTATCCTAAGTGTGGCTGGAGCGGGTCCTTTGTTCTCTCGTCGTGAATGGGTGATGCGATATGGGTTGTGTACGGGGTTGATTACGCTACTCGACCTGAGCCGGAGCAAAGAACCCTCAACCATACCAGCTATCCTTTCTTCGGCCGCGATGGCATCAAGGCATAGCTCCGCCCCATATCTTTCCCAATAGACTCTCGAACCTTGAGGTGCGGTCCTGTAGCAGCATTTGCACTTTCCCGAACATGAGCTGGTACTTGGTCCGGGGGCTACCCAGCGCTAAAGGATTGGCTTGAAGTCAAGCCTCCACATCAGTATCTGTTCAACTCGATGTCCCTTACCTTGGTGCGGCGTCTGCCTTGCATCATAATCGTTGTCAGCATCTTGGATAAGTGGGGGATATGCTCACGCTGTCGTGCGCTGGCAAAGCCCAGAGTTCATTGCCATAATCGGGTGTCAACAACGAGGATGCGAGTGGTAGCATGATCCCTTGTGTCTCCTGACCATGGGGTGCAATGGTTTCGCCTTGGGCCTTCGAACCGTCTACGATGCTACAGCGATTCCCGACTCATGGTGTTGTTCCTCTAGGCTGTGTCTCTGGAAACAACCCCACTCCTATTCCGCGATCTAGACTCACAGCTCCTTGTGTTCCCGTTTTCCTTCCGATCGCTTGTCCTGCTTATGATGACCACCAAGGTTGTCTTCCTCTACGGCAGTGCTTGCGCTTTCCCAGTCGGTGGCAGTACATGGCCCAGGGTTTTCCTGGTACTACAGAGTTGGTTGACCCGAGCCAAGCCCCGACGCTGTTGGTTGCCAGGTATCGGTATGCAGTCCTAAGACCATGTGATGAGTTTCCAATACCTTCCTGCCCTGTCTGTATCCGAATGTCCGACCTGTAATATTTAGGGTGTAACACTATGCACCAATTGCTAAGCTTCGTCCGGAAGCTATCGGATGGTGTTGCATTTAGTCCTTAAGTCCCGTACTATTGCTCGATTGTAGAGATAAAAGCCGTGTGGGAAAAAGTCTCTCAAATCGGTGAGCCTGTAGTCCGTTGGCATACCAGGATGCTATACTCTACTACTGCTCGATCATTGAGACTGAAAAACCTGTCGGAAAAAGTCTCTCAAATCGTTGTGAGCAGGTAGCCTGTTGGGGTTTCAAATCGACGAAACAGGTGATGGTTTTGTAAGCTGACCTTTGAAGGTAGACTTCCAGCCTACCACTCTGGTTATCAAGACAAACCCAGTGGGAAAAAACTCGGTAACCATTCCTTGAGCCGGTATCTGTCGAATGGCATGTCTGTCAGATCGTATCGGTCATGACAATGTATTGCTGTCGATACCGTCCATATTCTGGGGGACTCTTGACATCCTGAGTCTGGTGCCCAGTGCCCACCTTCCGGTAAAGGCATTCCGTTTCCATCCTCAAATTCCCGGCCTTTCCGCTCATGCGTCCCGGCACTCGGCACGGGACAGCGTCCTCCCTGACCTTTCAGTCAACCCGTTCAGGCACTTCGGCATGGAACGGTATTCTCCCTAACCTTTTGGTCAACCCATTACGGCGCCCGGCACAGAACAGCATTTTCCCTATCCACCGGTTCCGGCAATTCGGCACAGAGCGGCATCTTTCCTCAACCTTCTGGTACCCGGTGTTCCAGCTGTGCTGCTGATATCGCGAGTGCAGTGCCTTTGCCGCCAATACTGGCTGAGGCTGCCGACGTGGAATGCAGACCTACTGATACGGCAAGTACAGAGCCTTTGGCGTCAATGCTGACCATGGCTGCTGCAACGTAGAATACATCCTGGATCGCCGTGATCGGGTGATCCTCATCCCCCCCTTTCCTGGTCGGTTCTCCGAATGCCTTGAATAAGCGTCAAGTTTGCCATTCAGGCTACTGGACCGTAGAGATGCATATTCATGTATTATGTATCGTCGATACCAGCGGGTTGCTGTACTGTAGTCAGCAAGCCTGGCGTCGGTGGAGTTCCCATTACCCTAGGTTTGCTCGGTGTATAGTGTTCTGTGGGTTCATTGACAGGCGCGTATTTGCCCTGATGATGTTCCATTGCGTTACGCTCCATCAAGGAGATGCCTCGCAATGGGTCGGTGAGGGCGATATCATGGAATAGCTCCCAATGCGAACTCACACACATCGAACGCAGTGAATGCCAAACTTCCTCAGCTTGGAACAACTGGAATGGTACCCGGAAGGTGTATTCTAACGTAACCAGAACGACCTCACCGGCTTTGAGTGAGAACGAGTGCTGGTTCCTTGGCGAACTGGTGGCTGCCAGGACCCAAAAGGTCTCGATTTTAGCATTTTCGTCCAGTTTCGGTGAAAAACAGGAAAACGAGCTCAGTCGCACTTCGAAGTCGATTGAAGCCAAGAAATACCTTGATTTCGGCAATTTTCGTCCGGTTTCGGTAAAAACCAGGAAATGAGCTCGGTGGCACTCGAGGCCTGTTGAGGTCCAAAACAAATAACTCCTTGTGTATCTACCCAGCAGCCGTCCTGGACTGCATCTCTGGTGGGATTAGCTGATTCTTCGGTGCCACGCACACGGTGAAATGGGCACCGTCGTTGGAGCTGTTGCAGTGCGCTTGGGGAGTTTGGAGTGAACTTAAGATGTTTGAGGATTTTGGTGAAGAGTGCTGAACTTCTTGTATAACAAACTCAAGTGTGGTGGTTTGAAGTATGTTTTCGCCATGATGGCTCCTCAGTACTTGGTGCAGACAGCTTGATAAATAGACATTTTTCGTCGATGGTACGCGAAGTGTGATTTTTACCTAGAGCGTTGCCTAGAGGAAATCACACAATTTCTGACAGAAATGACACACACATGAACCTGTTCGCCAGGCCGGGTTATCTTCAGCGGTGAAATTGCCTCATGATGTGTGTCATTGAGGTATTTTTCTATATATGTGTGCACATGCATAAGCGTACATCAGCAAAAACTCGAAAAATGCTCCCGGTGCACCCGGTGCTTCCGTAAGCTTTATTAAGCTTTATTAAGCTTCTGTAAGAGAGAAGTTATATTTTGCTCCCATAAGGATTTGGAAAAAAATAATCTCTTTTATTTCAACTAAAACACCGAGAAAGGAAATTTAAAATTTGTGTCTCACTTCGAAAAAAAGCAATATACCTCAACTTTTCATTTTTTTGCTGATGCGGATTAACCAATGCCCCAGTAACGTTCCAAGACATGATGAACTACATATTCCGAGATATGATCGACTTTGGCCTATTGGCATACATTGACGACCTACTCATATACGCTAAAACAGAAGAAGAACACGACACGATTGTTAAAGAAGTTCTACAGAGGTTACGTGCAAATAGGTTGGCCATCTCACCGGAAAAATACGTATGGAAACAAAAGGAGGTGGAATTTCTTGGCTACGTAATCGGAAGAGAAGGAATCAAAATGGCAGAGGAGAAAGTGAAGGCAGTCCTCGAATGGAAGTCCCCCGCATCACTAGTAGAGACTCAGTCATTCCTAGGGTTTGCTAACTTCTATCGATGGTTCATCAAAGATTTTTCCCAAGTGGTACAGCCAATCACGGAACTGACAAAGGCTACAACAACCAAAGACTGGAAATGGATGGCTGAAGGAGAACAAGGGTTCTCGGAACTGAAACATCACTTTACATCCGCCCTGATCTTAGCGCACTTCGAGCCCAAATGACCAGTAATCGTGGAAACCGATGCCTCGGACTTTGCTCTTGGTGCGGTACTATTCCAAAGGGATAATGAAAACCACCTACACCCAATCGCCTTCCACTCAAGAAAGTTCACCTCTGCTGAAATCAAATAAGAAATCCATGACAAGGAACTGTTGGCAGTTGTGGATTCATTCAAACATTGGCGACGATAGCTCGAAGGAGCAAATCACCAGGTACAAGTATACTCGGACCACCAGAACCTCGAATACTTCATCACCACCACGGTTCTCAACTGGCAGCAAGCCCGCTGGGCCTAGGAGCTGACCGGCATCGACTTCAAGATCTACTAGCGACCCGGCGCCAAAAATAGCAAACCAGACGTACTGTCCAGACATTCAGAGTACCGCCCTGAAAAGAGAGGGAGTGAAAGCCAGCCGATAACGACGGTCTTGCATAAAACTCACTTTGCAGGAGCAGTCAACACTTTACGAGAAGGTATGACATTCATCATTTCAGCTGCATGACTCTATTCTCTCCCGGTCCGGAGCTAGAAGAAGGAATTCCTGACACTTGTACGAAGTGCTGGGGAAAAGGACCTGGAATACTGCAAAGCACTCAAGGAACTTAAGGCTGAGGAAAACGGGGAAGCGGTATGGGCAGGGCCTGTGCCGGATGGCCGAGAGGTCGAGGAGAACGAGGGAAATGAGGAAAATGAGAAAGCGGCACAGGCAGGGTCTGTACCGAATGGCTGGATGGCCAAGGATAAGAAGACGGCGCAGGCAGGAAAAGGGATAATAGAAATGAAGGACGGATGTGTGTATCGGAAGGGAATACTGTGGATACCAAACGATAAGGACCTTATTCCACAGATTCTGGAATCGGAGCATGACACAAAAGTGGCAGGCCACATGTGGCAGGACAAAATGATCGAGCTAATTCGACGTAACTTCTGGTGGCCACAGATCAACAAGCAAATCACAGACTTCATCCGGAGCTGTCTTCAGTGTCAGGAGAACAAGGCCGCTCGACACCAGCCCTATGGACTCCTGACTCCTATGGAACTACCACACGCCCCATGGCAGTCGATCGCAATGGATTTCATAACTGACCTACCACTGTCCGACGAATGTGACCTGCTCGGGTAGTTGTTGACCGATTTACAAAAATAGCCCACTTCATACCACTGCAGAAGGGAGGCAAATTGGCAAGCGACCTAGCACGAACCTTCGCCCGGGAAGTGTGATGTCACCACGGACTACCCTCCGATATTTTATCAGGTCAGGACTCTCATTTCACCTCTACCGTGTGGTAGGAGTTCTTGATGCTCTCCGGTATCCGACCACAAATGTCAACAGCTTTCCACCCACAAACCGATGGCCAGACCGAACAGCTGAACCAAACCATCGAGGTATACCTCCGGTTATTTATCAGCTACGAACAGGACGACTGGGTTAGTTTGCTACCAATGGCAGTGTAACGGCGTAGGGTCAGGCGGGCTCCTGGTAGCAGACAGGACAAGGACGGCGGCGGGCAGACGATGCGCAGCGGGAACAGGGCAAGGGCGGTAGCGAGCAGACGGCGCGCAGCGGAGACAGGGCAAGGGCGGCGGCGAGCAGACGGCGTGTAGCAGGGACAGGGCAAGGGTGGCGGCGAGCAGATGGAGCGCAGCAAGCAGAGCGGGGACAGGACAGAGGCGGTGCACAGCAAGCGGACAGCGCGTGGCAGGGAAGAGGTGTGGAAAAGAGAGTGGTTCTTCTATTAGGAAACTTAGGAAACAAGTTGTTGCATGAGGGAGGAAAGGAAAGAAGAAGGAAAGAAAGAAAGGAGTGGGTGATGGCTCCTTTTAAGGATATCCGTCGCCCACTCGGCGTCACTCCACATTCCATCCTCCCACTCGGCGTCACTCCACATTCCTTCCTCCCACTCGGCGTCACTCCACATTCCTTCCTCCCGCATTCCTGATGGCGTCAAGGGTCGAGGTGTAGCTGGCACACGCTGTGACAGTAGCCCCCCCTTAGGCCTGAGTTCCTATGAGGGCAGCCCAAACAGGTGCTGGCCGCTCTGGGTAGCGTCTGTGGTAAATGTCTACCGCTTCCACCTCGACAAGGTTTTCCTCAGGTTCCCATGTTGGGTCCGCAAACCCCCTCCACTTAACCAAATACTGCAACCACCCTCTCACCCTCCTACTGTCCGGAATCTCTTCCACCTCCCACTCTTCTTCGCCCTCAACTACTACTGGTAGGGGTGGTGGAACCACCTGGCCAGGGAGCGGGTCGTTAGCGGTAGTATGTAGGAGTGATACCGGGAAAGTTTGGTGTTTTTGTACAGTTGCTGGTATGTCCAACTCGTAGGCATGCGTTCCGATGGTGCAGACAATGTGGTAGGGTCCATGGTGCTTGTTTTCCAGCTTTCGACTTGAGCGTGCCATTCTCCAGTTCCGGCCGTCCACCCATATGAGGTCACTGGGCCGGAAGGCTGGTACGTGAATCCTGTGGGCGTCTGCCCCCTCGGCCTGTCGTAGCTGGGCATATCGCATCTCGGTTCGGGCTACTTCGTGAATGAGTTCCAATCGTTCTGCTGCTGTTTGTGCCTCCCTCTCTTCCAGAGCATTCACTCAAATGTCTAGCTCGAAGTCGTAACGGGGGTGGAAACCGCCATTGACGAAGAACAGCGACAAGGTCGAGGTGTCTGATACTTGGTTGTTGCCTGCGAATTCTGCCAGAAAGAGATAATCCGCCCAATCGTCTTGAAGGTTCGCAACATATGCCCGTAGGTGTTGCTCCACCACTGCATTCACTTGCTCGGTCTGTCCGTCTGTTTGTGGGTGGAATGCAGTCGAAAGTTGTACCTCAATTTTCAGACACGAACAGAGGTGCTTCCAAAAGCGGGATGCAAATTGCAGTTCTCTGTCTGACATAATAGTCTCTGGTAGGCTGTGGTAGTGGAAGATCCTATCGCAGAAGAGAATGCCCAGTTCCTTGGCCATAATCGTCGTCGTGCAGGAAACGAGGTGCCTCTGCTTGGTCAGGCGATCTACCACCACACAGATAGCGTCGTAACCATTAGACCGCGGTAGGCGAGTTACGAAGTCGACGGATACGTGCTGCCATGGCCGATCTGGTACCGACAACGGTCTCAGAGCTCCATATGGCGCATGTCGTGTGGACTTCATTTGGCGGCAGACATGGCAGTTTCGTATGAATTGGTCGACATCCTTCCTCATTGATGGCCAGAAGTACTTCCTCGTGAGCAGTTCCAGGGTTTTGGCGTGTCCTGGGTGACCCATAGCCGGCGGGTCATGATGGTCTTGTAGCATTTGCAGTCTGAGTGGTGGGTGGTCCGGCACATAAACACAATCCCTGTAGAGTAGCCGACCATCCCGTTCCTTGCATTCGGCTAGTGATATCTCCTTACATTGCCGGGCACCGTTCCGGAGCAGCCCCAGTATCCGCGCCGGGAATGGGTCCGCTCGATAGGATTCAGCGAGCAAGGTGGATATCCTTCCAGTATCCGGCTGTCCGGCGGCTGGCTGTCCGGTGTCCGGCTGTCCGACGTCTGGTTGTCCAGCGACTGGACTGTCGATCCGTCCATCATCCTGCTGTCTGGTGTCGGCCATGTTGTTAGCCATCAACCTCAAGCTCTTGATGACATCCAGCGCATCTGGCCCTCCAGCGTTGCCCAAGACGTTGATCTGTCCGACGTCTGGAACGTTAATCAGGTTCCGTGGTTTCAAAACGGCATGCCGGTTGGTTAGTAGTCTTTCATCCCCCTCTTTAGGGAGATCTCCTGATCTCCGAGTCAAGGCATCCGGCTTTCATCCTGCTTTTCCTGGCCAATACATGATCCTGAAGTCATAACGGGAAAGGAATTCGGACCATCAGGCCTGTTGACGGTTCAACAGTTTCGTACTCATGAAGTATTCAAGGTTCTTATGGTCGCTCAAAACCTGGATTGGGTGGTGCAAACCTTCCAAGTGAGGCCTCCATTCCTCGAACACACAGACAATTGCAAGGAGTTCCTTATCGTAGATTTCATAATTGCACTCCACAGGACTGTATTTTTTGGAGTAAAAAGCCACTGGGTGCAAGATACCTTCGTCGTCATATTGAGAGAGGATGCCGACTGAAATGTAGTCTGAAGCGTCGGTTTCAACTATTATTTCTCGGTCGTAGTCGAAGTGGCGGAGGATAGGGGCCGACATGAACGCATTTTTGAGGAGATCGAATGCTGCCTGCTGCTCTGGTCCCCACACAAATAGAACGTATTTGCCTCCCTCCTTTTTCGTCATTCTAGTCAACAGCGTCACCACCTTCGAGTAATCTTTGATAAACCGCCTGTAGAAGTTGGCAAACCTGAGGAAGCATTGGACATCTGTAACATTTTTTGGGGTTTTCCAACCCAAGACGCAGGACACCTTCTCCGGATCCATCCGGATTCCCTTGGTGGTGATGATGAATCCCAGATACTTCACATCCAGCTTGTGAAAATGATACTTCTCCGGCTTCAGGTGTAGTCCCGCCTGCGACAAAGCTTTCAACACCTTATACACCTGTTTCTTGTGCTCCTTCAAGGTATTGCTGTTACACCCTAAATATTACGGGTCGGACATTCGGATACGGACAGGGCAGGAAGGTATCGGAAACTCATCACACGGTCTTAGGACGGCATACTGAGACTGGGCAACCGACAGCGTCGGGGCTCGGCTCGGGTCAACTGACTCTGCAGCACCAGGAAACCCCTGGGCCAAGTACCGGCACCGCCTGGGAAAGTGCAAGCGCTGCCGCAGAGGAAGACAACCTTGGTGGTGATAATAAGCAGGACAAGCGATCGGATGGAAAACGGGAACGCAAGGAGCTGCGAGTCTAGATCGCAGAATAGGTGCGGGGTTGTTTCCAGAGGCACGGCCTAGAGGAACAACACCACGAGTCGGGAATCGCTACATCGTCGCAGACAGCTCGAAGGCCCCAGGTGATACCGTTGCACCCCGTGGTCAGGAGATACGAGGGATCATGCTACCACTCGCATCCTTGTCATTGACACCCGATTATGGCAATGAACTCTGAGCTTTGCCAGCGCACGACAGCGTAAGAATATCCCCCACTTATCCGAGATGCTTACAACGATTATGATGCAGGGCATACGCTGCACCAAGGCGAGGGACATCGAGTTGACCGAATACTGAAGCGGAGGCTTGACTTCAAGCCGATCCTGTAGCACTGGGTAGCCCCAGACCAAGTACTGACTCGTGTTCGGGAAAGTACAAATGCCACTACAGGACCGCACCTCAGGAACAGTTCGAGGGTCTGTTGGGAGCGATATGGGGCGGAGCTATACCTTGGTGCCCGTTGTGGCTGAGAAGGATTAGCTGGAACGGTTGAGGGCTCATTGCTGCCGGCTCCGGTCAAGTAATGAAATCAACCCAGCAAGCAACCCAATCGCATCACCCAATCACGACGAGAGGACTTAAGGAGAGGCATCTGCTCTGGCCACTCTCGGGAAGATACGGGAAAAGCACTACTGTCTGACCCAATCGAGAGTTATCCTCTTTATGCTGATGAAATCTAGTGCCAAGGCGAAGAGTTTTCACATTGCAGTACGGGGTAGTTTCCTGCAGCACGTGACTTTGCCCAGCCGGATACTTATACGACGACCCGCCGACGAGTGGTTGTCATCGAAGGAAAAAGAGAACCATCGAAACTATCATCGTATTCATCAGTGGAACCATAAACCACAGAACGGTCAATCATCAATGGACCACCTACCAGTGACGAAGACATCGAGTCAACGACCAACTCCCCTACAAGGAATCCTACGAGCAATCCTACGAGCAATCCTACGAGCTATCCTACGAGCGATTCTACGAGCGATTCTACAAGCGCTTCTACAAGCGCCGCAAGCAAGACAACAGTTGATCAGGAAGGAGATGGGAGGATACGCAAGGGGCTCAAGAGTCTAGGCGGGAGATAGGAAGGGTCTGATGGGTAACACGTCGGTCGGCACAGATAGGACCCCTGTTGAGGGTATAATCCCCGAGGCCGTAGCCAAGGGCTGATGTGGTGTCGTGACTTGAACCCAGCTATAAGCTGAGGGAATGGCGTGGTCCGTGATACCATTGGGTGGATGTGACACCTGGGTACGTGAGTACAGAGGTGGAGGTAAAGATATTGTGGAGTCAGGTTCGATTTCTTTATTCACAGCGGAATAATCTTAGGTTCATTGTGTCGGGGTGTTTCGTGAGTGTGGTATCCGAGGATGGGGAATAGAAGGTAGTCGGGGAAGTTTCTTCGTGTGGTATATATACACTTTCTTTTCTCGTCACGTGTTTTCCTTCTCCCTCGTCGTCACGTCGGGGATCTCAGTCTCAAGACGCGCGGCCTCAGAGAGCTCCGCACACGGGTGTGGTTGGTCCTGACCAGTTCTAGCGATAAGGGTGGAGGCTAACATCGGCAACCTCGTACTCCCCCCGGCACTAGTCTTACGGACTATACG
>Ga0307512_10007498_pt1 | contig 10804 bp, 6 predicted proteins | sample 14_EM_MG_FD_200267 | JGI IMG/M metagenome (GOLD analysis project Ga0307512, IMG submission 200267) | Populus trichocarpa ectomycorrhiza microbial communities from riparian zone in the Pacific Northwest, United States - 14_EM | ecosystem: Host-associated > Plants > Roots > Unclassified | place... | reverse complement strand
ATCCAACAAACCTGTTCAATCGTCGTAACGTTGAGCACGAGTAACTAAATGTGACATTAGTGTCGTGGTTCCAGATCCAATAATAGTTTCCAACATACCCGGAGATGGTACGACAACAGGGCAAGCACCGGCCAGAGTACAACGATCGACATCGAGAATGCCACGGCGCTGCCCACCCCGTGTTGAAGGGCTTCACGGAAGCTGAGGTTCTGCCGGACAATCAAGAAATAAATATGCAGTGCACAGGTGACAATGATGTATATCTTTGTCAACACCTATCAGAACCCAGAGTGCGATGAGTGACGGGCTCAGTCAACGTGAAAGGTTGCCATCGCACCGCAGATAGAAGGAGCATAAAGAACGAAGCATAGTTCCTCCGTCCCACACAGTTATTGACCCACTGGCAATGATGGTCGCAGCCATCAACGCAATTGTCGCACTGAAATAGAATTTTGTGAGCATTTCTTGATATAGTTACAACCAAAACAGAAGTGCCCACCATCTTACAGTGACTTGACCGGGGTGGCCGATACGTCTGACACGTTGGGCAATATTTGACACGAACGCTGGAGGGAGCTTCGTTAATGGAATAAGTGGCATGATAATCGCAATACGTACACTCCTGCCCGGACCTTGAGATCCCTTGGTAGTGGTGCTTTAGCACCACCGTCCAAAGGCGAATTGTTTGGGTATGGCGGATCCAAATCAAGGCCACGAGGAAGGATGCCGGGATCGATGAACGCCTGCAAGTTGTGGATTAGCCCTCGTCAAACCCGTGTTACCCACAAGATGTCTTACAGTTGCCAACATGCTCGAGATCGTTAACAGGGTCATGTACCCCGCGACGATGGGGACGGAGATGGTCTCGTTATTCCACCACCAGACGGCAGTCGTGCCAAAGTAGACGCCGGCGATGGTGAATACCACGGCCAACGATGCTACGAAAGCCCACGGGGAATCTCCACCCGTCAACAAACGTCCGTTCAAGAAGAAACGATTCTTAGATGGATGGAGAGTCCACTTGCGAATGGGCTTCTTGCCAGCATCTGTCATAGGGACGCTCCTCAAGTCCAGCCCTTCGGCTGGGGGAGTTGGCGTGAAGCATCCTCGATGGTCGTGAGAATTCGGGCTTTGGGAGTCCAAGAACGCATTCTTCCGAGTGTTCTCCACAACGACGGGCGCAAATTCGATGTCAGTAGATTTCATGTCGAACGTGAGACGGCCATCAGTGGTAGGGGTTTCGGTTTGGGGGGTCGATTCCTGCGTGGGAGTATGGCCGAGAGCTGAGACGGACCTTCTGACAGATTCGACACTGAGACGTTTCTTGAAGACTTTATCGAGACTGTTTCTCATCCGGGACGGTGTGGTGGGTGTGTTGACCGTGTTCAATTGGGAGGGTGAATAAATAGATAACGAACGTCGTGCAGGAATGCTGGATCTTGCCGGCGTAGAAGGTGAAGATGCGCTCGACTTCTTTATGGAACCACCGATGGGAAGGAGAGGTTCACGACTACGCTTGGTCCGCCGGCGCCTCGGACTCGTAGATAGCTGCGCATGCAGTCTCTCGTCTTCGGTATCGGAGCCAAGAGAATACTCTTGAACGACTCTCAGGGAATCATAAGCGTCCAGCGGATTGGAGATGTAAGGTCCGTTCGGTCGTGTGGGATGGAAGACGGTCGGTGAGATGCCGGGGACATGAGTCGTCGAGGTGGAGGCGATTGGTGAGTTCGTCTCGCCAGTCCGCAGCGACCTCTTCCTCGTTGGCGTCTCTGTCACCACCTGTAGCCGGGCTGCGTCTGCCGTTAGGGGCCGAATAGGAGAGGGAGGGAGGTCCGAACGAGGCGGGTTCAAATTTGAATCAGGGAGTGAAGGTATGTCCGCCATTAGGAACAAGAGGTGCGAACGGGCGACCGAGAGAGTTGAGGATGGCCGTGATACCAGACCTGGTACCGAGCGTTGCCTCTACTTCCAGACGGTGTCCACGTTGTGCGTAAGGGTGCGTGCAAGTGGCGGCGGCTGCGCGCGACGCTTAGCCAGCCAACGACAATTCCCCGTCTGGAAATTCCCGCCCTCACCGGCGTCTCGCGCCGGACATTCTCACTTTTGTCTGGGTGTAGCCGTTGCTTTGTCTTCAACGCCTTCCAGCCCTTTGTCCCTCACCCAATACCAGGTTGGGGTCCCCCTGGCCTGGCTAGACATGAAACCCAGGTGGAAACCTCCACTCTTGACAATCGCTCGTGCCCGATCTTCGACCAGCCCCATGCCGCCTGGTAGCCCCGTGTTGTGTATTCAGTCAAGGCACCCACCCTGAAACCCTTGACGTGTCGTGATATGGATGAAACCCACTCTATGGGGTGTTTTTTCCCGAACACCAGAGCTGGCTGCGATCTCTCCGGATCCAATCCGTGAATGCGCCCACGTCGACAAACAGTCGGCCCTCCGAGCGGGAAGCCGCTGTCGATTGATCGCTGGAGCGCGCTCGGCGTCCATCGAATGGCTGTCGCCCGAACTTCGTGGTACGTGGGTAAAAACAGCGCGAAATAGAATATCTGACCAATACAGATTCCTTCTAGGACCTGTACGCTACGACCCACGGACTATCATACATACAATGTAAATAGAAGGAAAAGACGACGGTCCGCCTTAGTTTCTCATTCAGTCCAAAACTCGGTCAACAGTCATGACAAATAACCTCAAAAGGACGACAGCATTCGCGCCAGAAGGCGTGATGACCGTCTTCGCATCCACGGCCACCGTGTGGATTGAACACTAGGTAACCTTCCAATTCCAGAACCCGACTCGGAGAGTATACGATGGGCCGCTAGAAGCTCTTAGCTCACTATTCGCCAAGCACTCGACCCGGACCTTGCGAGGAGGGACGCACCGTGGGTTCGCGCTGTCACGAACTGAAGGTCAAGAGGTGCCTATGTGTTCCTGATTCTAGGCGACCGATCAGCGGCCCAAACCTTCACCAGAGGAGACTTCATCACCAAGGATGATATCTCGCACGGGGCTGTGAACCACCAGAGAGCAGGAAACCGGACAACACACCCGCCCAGAGCTCACATCTGGAATGAGTTCAGTGGAATGACTCGAACCTTTGTTCTCCGCAGTTCTATCTTCTCGTCCTCGCACAGGTCCTGCCTCGGTCAGTGCTGGTACTTCTCTATCAGAGATCTACCACTGGGAAAATATACGACCAGGCCGGGAACGAACCTCGAGCGTTTTCGCCCCTTCTCTCGTGTATGAGTGAAGGAGATGTATTCGTAAACGGATAAGAGATCCCCCAGTGTGGTGATTTCAACGCCTGGAGACCGCGCTGTAATTCCATACGCGGGCCCGGTGGAATTTTATTGTATATGGGAGACGTACTTCGTGCGGCTTTCTGACCTGCCCATCACCCCGCTACAAGGCACGATATCGCCTCACATCGTGGAGTGTCGGTCCTGTTATAGGAGTGGGCTCTGCTCTGTATCTGCCCGGCACTGGACGTCACCGTCATCTCATACAATCGACAACAATGTACATGAGAACCTGCGAAGGAACGTAGGCGGTGGTTTCCCGGAAATCATCTCACAAAACGCTTCACGAAGATCTCCCGAACCAGTGGTGGAGCTCTGAAGAATATCGAACAAATACCAGAGATTATTACCATGCATGACATCCTTGTCCGTACCATGGCATACTTGCCCCACGATCTGGAGCCTATCCTCCCATCGAATACAATTAACTGTGTGCCATATAATTCAGCCGGCCTTGTCACTGGAATATGTGGACTGTAGTGATCTTGGGACCTTTTTCTGGGGTATAAACAAAATAAATAAAGAAGACCCCACGAAGCCAGGTAATACATAGACGGGCTCACGTCGGGATGCGCTGGCAACCTATTTGGAATTTTAGTACGTGTAGGAATCTCCGGCCTGCACAGACTCAAGACATTTGGGTTTAATCTACCGAGAGCATGCTCATTCGCAGTGAAGAGTTGGGGGAAACCCCCTTATGACCCGGCCTAGCATGTGGGCTGAAGAGACATTCTTGTTTGAATGTACTGGCCTCACATTGTAGTCGACGCGAGCGAGTTCCGGTGAACGATTGCGCAAAGGCCAGCGGTGCAGTGAGCAGGCAAACAGGACGGGCCGGCGTGGATCGAACAAATACCCGACTTCGGTGAGGCGGTCAGCCCGACAATCAGAAAATCAAGTTTTTTGGCCTACTACTCGTCTCGTGAATGAAGTGCACCAGCCCGCTGTGCATAAGCAGACGAATTAGTATGTCCAAGTCTGCAAGCGATCATATGTCGTAACACCCAAGTACCAAATGGTTATCTTACACAGGAAGATGGATGGGAGGAAGAAGAGGATCTAAGGGCATGATATCCGGGAGAGCAAGGGATCGACTATCCTCCAAGTAAACTTCTCCTTCATTCAGATACCTCCAAATCTTCTTCTTCGAGTCCCAGTACAAAGGCCGATCGTCCACCCTGACCTCCAGATTCGGGATAGCTGGGTCAATGCGGTGCTCGGAGCCGAAAACTAAAACCATCCTCTCGAACTTATGCCCGTGCAACCCTCGCTGCTCGACCATCGACCGGAAAGTGGGAATGCTGAAGCCTTCAGTAGATCCGATGTAGATCGTGAGACTCTTCAGGCTGGGGCATGGAAGCTTGCCTGCCGGGAGAAGGGCTTGTATGAAAGGCGCATGATTGCAGTGCATAATGGTGAGAGACTCGAGCGAGGGCATCTTGTCAAGGTGCTTCTGTACGTCAGTCGACCCCCACCCTGGGATAACCCCACCCCTGGATCCAACGAATAAGTCCTTGACTTTCTTCAAAACGGAACGTGGGTAATTGATGAAACGAGTAGAAGAGGTGTTGGCCGTGTGGACGAATGTCGGAATGATCTCCAAAAACCCGCTAGGCCCCAGAAACCGTACGGCCCCGCGAGCGAAGTGCGGAACGATGCTCAAGGACTCCGCTCCAAAAACTGGCTTCAGCCTTTCCGGAGGTTCTCCGAACAACTCTTCGAGGAACCCGGTCGTTGCTGAAACATCGGCGAAGAGGGGATTGAGTTCGCATTCGATTCCATGGGGAAGGACGAGGTGGTTCAAGAAAATCGTTCCCCGGTCCCAAAGAATGATGCGACGAAGGTGGTTGAGAGAAACGACATGATCCGGATGCGCAATGTCTCCTTCTCTGGGGCCGGGATAGCGAAGTTCGAACTCTTCAAGGAGGGGGCTGCGTTCAAGGAAGCCTAGCAACGTGGTCATGTCGACGAACTCGGAGTGGGTGCTGGCGAGGAAGAGGTGGGTGAGATTGGGGGTTGTGAGCCCGTGCATGTCGACCTTGAGACTGGAGAAATACAAGCGCCGCAACGAAGGGATCATGCCTCCAAGAATTTTACCCTTCGAGGTCACAAAGCCCCCGTTGTACCCAGTCATAGGGACGATGGACAGAGTGCAGAGTTTCGGGGCTGAACTTAGCGCCGATAGAGTGACCATCACAGGCTTAACCTCTTCCCCAGTCACTAGAGCATCCAAAGATCTCCATCGCTGTATGTGTGGAATTATGAAGACAAAAGCTTCGGGGGAATATCCGGGACGAATGCAGATATCCAGCGGTACTACACCTGACCTCTCGATGAAGGCGCGCGTTGCACGTGTCGATTTGCACTCGAGGAAGGTCCACAAGCTGGGACAAGATAGGGCGGCTGCGCGCCAATAGCGACAAACTTGGGAGATGGCAATGATGTCGGATACGTAAGCAAACCACGAGGGGATTTGCTGGAGGATTTCGACAGGTAGCCTGTTCGCCGGTGCCAGCGCATTCTTCATGGTGCGGATCTTCATGGTAATTTTAGAGAAGCTCTTATCGAGTGCATCTACCTGAATGTCGGAGGTGATTAAAAAGAGGGGATCGGAGTCTCAATGAGCACTCCGCTCCTACCTCAGCGAAGTCGAACGGTGGGTATGGACTGCGGTTCGGATTAGCGGTGGACCCGAGCGGCTCAAGAAGGATGTTTACCGTGAAAGCTTGCGTTCCAGATCCTTGCCTAGGGCAAAGAGGAGTTGGTCTGTGGATAGACCTTGGCCGGGGTATGTAGACATGATGGATGACGATTTGACGGAATAGGATTGTATTTTTCCCACGCTCCCTCGGCGAGTCCTCGTATTTAAACGAAACGAGTTTCCGTCGCCGACACCCGCGACGGCGGTTGTCGGCACCCTCACCTTTCCTGGTCACATCCTAATCTTGCATTAGATTCTAGTACCTTCCAGAGATGACCCAGTTGGTCTAGATGCGATCTAAACACCTCACAACGGTCTCCTAGCGGAGACTGGTCATGGCCTGGGCTCTATCAGTTATTCTGCTATACAGGAACACTGCGAGTACGCAAGGTCAGAGGAACAAACCCCAAGTTCAATTACTTGAGGATCGCGTGGCACAACGATTAAAGAAGGTTTCCCGTCCACAGAAAAGTATCGTTCTCGACGACTGCCTGCTTCTCGGGCTTCGGGGTCAACATCCAGTTAGAGGCTTATTATTTACCACCAAAGTTCTGGGTCGTGCGGTTCATCGGAGACAGTTGTAAAATTCTCAAAGCGACACATCACCCTTTGACCTCTGGCGAGTCTGTCACTTACCCGTGTTTTCTTCTTGATGGAACGACCCAAAGGTTATGACAGAAGCTTCCTCCTGCGGAAACCGTCCTATACTTACGCGGCCATTTCTTCCCATGGGCCCGGGTGCACAGCGTCTCGCTGGCACATTCGACGCTAACCTCAAGCTCAACTCGGGAAGGCCAAGTTACAAGAGTCAGCGAGTTCTATTGCCCCGCTCTTTATCGCTATCGCCCAGCACACGCTGGTGAGATATCCAGCGGGCCCTCCACAGCCCGAGTTTTGCCGACCGTGATTCTCGCTGTTTGATAACCAGACCTACCATATTCTCACCTCTGACAGTTCGCTGATGTGAAACTCGGAAAGTGCACAGGTGTTCCTTCCAGATAGAACACCCTTTGGCGAAAGCGTATCTATCGCAGTCCTTCAAGCTGATAGGGGGTGGCTCAGCGCAACCTGGTTAGAATCCACAGCCCGCTGTACTGCGCTCAAGGTCGACTACGTGAGGTGTCAAACCGTGGGGTCTGTTCACCACTCACTTGTGGAGGTGTGCTGGTGAGAGACCTCCTTGCGGTGATAGAACTGTAACGCCGTGGACTTCTGTTCTGACCTGATGTCCAACATCTCCGTGACAAGGGGCCACCTATAGATCAAGTTTCGGTCGGGCGAGCTCGGTTCTGCTGCAACACCAAGTGTGGGAAGGAGGTCAACTAGATCCCACATTTCCGAAGGCCATCGCGTCAACATACCCAACATCACACAAGATTGCACCTTCTGTTATGATCATCGACGTCAATACCACCATTACCCAGGTAGCCGCCACCACCCCCCACGGAACCGGGTACTGCACCTATGCCCACAAATTTAAGGCGCTCTTAACTGAGGTGGGTTTGTGGGAATTGGTGGCCATCGGTACCAACACCGGTGGTAAGGTGCACATCTGCGGGATGGCGATGATCCCTATCATATTCTTGGAGTTTGGAGTTGGGTATCATACCTCCAAATCCGAGATTGCCGTCGTTTTTTGAGGCCTCCCTCGGTCGTTTAAGAACATAATGGGAGGAAGCTCAAGTCCGGTCGACTCGTCCCAATCGCCCCTTCAAGGAGCGAACCCGACCTTCGTTCAGCTCCGCTTCGTCCGAATAGATCTACTGCAATTCTTTGTCACTTTTCAAGGTCGCTTTTCGCGTGCGGAGCTATCCGGTGTCCTAGACGCTTGGAGGGTCCTAGGATCGCGCCTATTTCCAATGTCCATACAGTCATCATTGCAACCGACGCTGCGTAATTGATGAGACCAAGATCTCCAAAACCTTGGTCTGTTATAGATTCCTATCCGTTTCTGAGGTACCACGTACCAGCTTCTCAGTCTATTTAAGATTGTTTCATCTGCTCTCACTATACTGGTTACCTTGCGGACCGGAAACGAGTGCTTGATCGGCCGACCTCGGAAGCTCAAGACGCCGGCACAACTCTGGCGCTAGCTGCTGGTCTGTTACGGTTGTCATGCCATGTCGCTACTGTGTTCCGCTTTGTGGGTTTTCAACCTGGCGATCTAACCTCGGCAACACAGATACGCCCGCCATATCTCCCTTATCTTACGGAGGTCCCGGCAATGTTCCTCGTCTAGCATTGAAATTGATCTTCTCTCGCTTCCCTAACGATCAGAACCCGCCTCCTGATGTGGATCGTGATTCGTGTTCTCCTCTCAGTTCGCTGACGCCCGACGCTCCCACGAAACATTGGCGCACCCGATCCTTTTCGGACGTGAACAATACGGCCATTCTGTGTGCCGTCTCCGTGGGGAGTCGCGCACTCCCCTCGCGGCCGAGTTACGTGCTAACATTGGCCTCCGCTCGTGGCGAACCCGATCAACCTGAACGCTGGACGGCCCCCTTGAAGATTCCAAGCTTGTCAGGCGTACCTTCTGCCAATGGTTTTCCGTTCGGCCCCACATTTAGTTGGGTGACGACAGGTGACAACGGGCGGGTCATCAATCTTCGTCGGACGTCCGAACAGGACCCCCCTCCTACAGCTGTAACCTGGGGCCAGGCACGCCGGGGGCCTGTAGCTGCATTTTTAGCTGACATGGTTAGTCGGAGTTTGATTGAAAGGTTAACGGTGTGGAGTCGTTCAGCGAATGTCAAGCCGAAGGGAAGACTTCCAGGCGGCTGATGATACCTCCTTGGGCGGTAGGGTACTGCGACCAATATGAAGACCAACCAATGATCACGGTTTTCGTCCTGGTTTGCCCACGGAATTCATCCCCGACGACAACGGTGATCCAGAGTCACTCGAAATCAAGGGCGTTCACAGACCTCCATAACTAACGAACCACCCCCTCTCGCCTTCGATTCGCGCCAAATCCCTGGTAAATTTTCCGCTCCCTCCGGCAGGAGCAGGCAATTGACTGCCGGAGTGGAGGGGGACTACCTACACTTATCAATCACGTTCGTAGGACGTTGGAACGATCACGACCAAACCTTGGCTCCTCTGGTTTTCTGATGTCCTTCTGTTAATCACTCTGCCAACGCTCCAGTTGAAACCACCCCACGTTCTGGCTTCGCTGATGTTATCGATCTACGACCTAATGCTCAATTCCAACCCGTTCCAGAGAGAGACCCTCGGCGGCCAATGCAGTTGACTCTGCGAGCGCAGAGTATCTGAACTCAAGCCCCGGGTGGCGGGATCTGGGACGTCTTTCGGGGTTAGCGACCTGATTCCGATGCTGGAGCTGTTCCTGGTCACTACCCATCTCGTTTCATTGCTTGCGAGGTTTTTCCGCCCCCTAGACTATTCTAACTGAACGAATATATCAGCATCTCTTCATTCATTTGGGGTTCTTATTCCCATGTTCGTGTTCAATCTTTCGTGAACCCCTCGGAGACCGGTGTTTTTTACGCTCAAACAATACACATGAGAAAGGGTTTCTCTTGATGGTGTTTGTGTCCTCTGTACTGCCGGTTGTATTCGTTTTCGCCGGTCGGTATCGTAGAGCGAAAGTAAGCCAGAGATGCTCAAATTCTTGGAGCGTGTGGTTATACATGGTACTACGAGTCGCCGTGCAGTCATTGAGTTCACCAACACATGAATTTGGTACAGGTTGAGAGCTACGGGACCACTGTGGTGGGTACGAAAATGGGGTCTAAAGATCTGACAGTGGAGGGTTTACTATGGTATACCAAATACCGGAACGTGGATAGTTCATCCGTAAGTTGATTATCGGAGGGGAATTTAGTCGATATGCACAAAAACACATAGAAATGTTCTGCAAGTAAGGTTCCTGCCGACCGTGGACGATCTTCTCTTGTTCCAGTTGTGGCCCTGGCATTTGCAAAGGCTACCATCTACGCGCATTTCAGATAACCCCCAGCTTTCTGATCATGTCAACATTCAGGGAGCCATGACCAAGCGACATTTCGTCTTGCGGTCAATGGCGAGATGGCGAGATCCTATTGTGGGTGGTGGGATTTCACTCAAGGCGGTCTATTAGTTGTCCACTAAATGAATGTACTTTAATCGAACGAACAGCCACATCTCCGGAGGCTGATCAATGCGAAGGTGTAAGTGGTGAACATTGAACGGGTAGAAACAGATCGTGATAGTCGTTCCCCGCTGTGCTCGGGTGTCGACACGGTGAGGGACATCGTTTCGGCTGTTATTGGGCACGGGGGTACCTTGTTGGGATACTCTCTCTCGAAAACTTGCAGTGGGAGATCAACGATCGGTGAAATCTCGGTTTAAACCATGAGCGATGAAACATCTGACGGAGAACGAGAGTTTGGATCCCAAGAGGTAAAGCCTAGCACGGGACGCTAGTGGCACCAACCGAGGCAAGTCCCGGGGCGGGGGCACGATGTCGCAAGGCCAGAATGGTGACATAGTCAGCGGTTTTTGTCACCATCGGGGGTTGACCAATTCTAGTGAGGTAATGCTTGTTTGAGAATATTTTGATTGGAGACGCAGGTACCTGAATCGAGAATGGGGTAGACAGGGCTAAGCTCCGAGGCTAGAGACTCGCAACCTGTCGCACCCTCACATGACGGATGTTCGGGGGATGTGTCCGTCGTCGTGGGGAGAAAGACGGCGCCACAAACCCACCGGGGGCGGGAGACACGAGTTGAGCAAGGTGATGAGGTTGCGGGATTCCGTCCAGCCGCAGGCGAAAGGGGGGAAGAGTCGAGCAAGAGGG
>Ga0307512_10007496_pt1 | contig 10805 bp, 13 predicted proteins | sample 14_EM_MG_FD_200267 | JGI IMG/M metagenome (GOLD analysis project Ga0307512, IMG submission 200267) | Populus trichocarpa ectomycorrhiza microbial communities from riparian zone in the Pacific Northwest, United States - 14_EM | ecosystem: Host-associated > Plants > Roots > Unclassified | place... | reverse complement strand
CGACCGCCTCGGGAAGCATCGGGGTGGTCGCGGCGTGGTCGAGGTAAGCCATGATGGGCACGATTCTACGGCGCCCCGCCGATCGGTCCGGTGCCACGGTCGGCCGGGGTCGCGGCCAGGAGGCCCCGTGGTGGTGCGGCTCGTCCCAAGCCGCCGGTCACCACATGGAGGTCACCCCTGGAAGCTCCACGACATCGTGTTGTCCACCTGCATGAACGCGGCCAGCACCAGCAGGTCGGCGATGCCCAGGCCGAGACCCAGGAAGGCGCGGCCGCGGCGCGTGGTGCCCCGCCACAGTGCGGCGCCGGCCAGGACGATGGCGATCGGGCCGAGGAAGACGTTCAGCACGAGGAGGCCGAGCAGGCCGAGGATGAAGGACGCGACGGCCATGCCGTCGGCGTCACGGGTTCCGGTGCGGTTGGTGGCAGTTGCGGTGAGTTGCATGACGGGTCAGCTCCCGGAGGTCGTGGCGAGGGTTGTCAGTGGGTGGTGGTCTGGCGGCGGCGCTCGCGGAGCGCGAAGATGCCGAGCCAGGCGGCGATGACGACAGCCGCGACGAGGGTGAAGGTGAACGGCGCGTGGGCCACGGTGCCCAGCACGGCGCCGAAGAGCAGGAGTGCGAAGACCAGGAACAGCATGGGATGGATCCCCCTCCGAGACGTTCGAGGACGCCTCTCGTTACGATTCGGTGAACAGTTGTAGTAACACTTGTTCACTGACTCCAGAGTCTAGCGCGCCCTACGGCTTTCCAAATCCAGAGAACAGTTGTTAACTGGATGACATGAGTCACACCCTCGGCATCCGGCAGGTCCAGAAGCAGAAGACCCGACAGGCGCTCCTCGACGCGGCGTTGGGTCTGCTGGAGGAGCAGAGCCTGAGCAGTCTGGGCCTGCGCGAGGTCACACGCGCCGTCGGAGTCGCCCCGACCGCCTTCTACCGCCACTTCCGCTCCACGGCGGACCTCGGCGTGGCCCTGGTCGAGGAGGCGCTGGGCAGCCTGCACCCGATGATCCGGACGACGGTGGCCACGGCCGACTCCAGCGAGGAACGCATAGCGCGCGCCATCGAGTTGATCGCCGGCCATGTGGACGCGTATCCCGCCCATGTCCGATTCATCGCCCGTGAGCGGCACGGCGGAGTCCAGCCGGTGCGGGAGGCCATCCGGGACCAACTGGCCCGGTTCGCCGAGGAGGTGAAGACCGAGCTGGCCAAGGACCGGGAGTCCGCGGGCTGGAACGACGACGACCTGCTCATGCTGGCTCATCTGTACGTGGACCAGATGCTGATCACCTCCTCCCTGTTCCTGGAGGCGTTGGAGGGTCCGGAGGAAGCGCGCGAGCAGGTCGCGCAGGTCGCGACCCGGCAGATGCGGCTGATCAGCATCGGGCGGCATCACTGGCTGGACTGAGCCCGCACGCGCGGGCAACACGCAGGGGCGGCACCCCCGTTCACCGGGAGTGCCGCCCCTGTCGTGCGCCGTACGACGAACGAGGTCAGTTCTTGGTGGCCTGCGCGGTCGGGGCGCCACTGGGTGCGGCACCGCCCTGACCACCGCCTCCGCCCATGCCGCCGCAGCCGCCGCCCTGACCGCCTCCGCCGGGACGGCCCTGCCCGCCTCCGCCGGCTGCGGCGCCGGCGCTGGGCGCACCGCTCGGCATGCCCGAGGGGTTGCCGGACGGCTTGGCGGTCGCGTTGCCGGTGGGGGCGCCCGAGGGAGCACCCGAGGGAGCGCCCGAGGGAGCACCGCTCGGGCGCCCCGAGGCGTTGCCGGTCGGTGCCTTACAGGCCTGCTGCTGCCCGGAGTTGCCGCTGTTCGAGGACGACGAGGAGTCGCTCGAGCCGCAAGCCGCCAGGACCAGAGGCGAGAGCGCCAGCAGGGCCACTGCGGGGACGAGACGCACACGCTTCATGAGAAACAACTCCAAGGAAGATGAAGGAAACCTTGAGGCGGGAACTCAATCAACGGCGCTTAGGGCTTCCTTGGGGGCGGTCTGTCCCCGGCCTGTGATTCGGGTAAAGCGGACCCCAAGAAAACACGCTGACCTGCGACTTCAAAAATCACCCTCACCTACTCGCTGGTACAAGCCCGTGACAGAAGCAGCCGCCGCGGCCAGCTCCCGGCGCACCTCGGGCGGCGAGAGGACCTCAACCCGGTCGGAGAACGCGAGCAGTTGGCGGGCCTCGCGGACGAATCCGTACGACAGTCGCGCGGTCACCCACTCGCCGACGCCGTCGTCGTCGGGGAGTTCGGCCAGCTGCGCGGCGTTCAGGCGCAGGAACATGTCGAGGCGGTCGCGCCGGACCCGGACGGTGACGTCGAGTCCGCCGGGGCGTTCCTCCACCTGGCGGCGCAACACCTCCCAGGCGTCGGCGAGTTCGACGCCGGGCCGCCGCCTCACCGCGTCGTCCAGGACGGTGGCGGACCGCACCCGGTCGGCGCGGAAGAGCTGCGGTTTCGTACGGCGGTCGGCGACCAGGTACCAGACGCCCGCCTTCGATACGAGCCCGTACGGATCGACGGTGTACGTCCGCGCCTCCTGCTGCCCGCTGTGCCGGTAGCGCAGCCGCAGCCGGCGGTCGGCGAAGACGGCGTCCTGCAGGGTGTCCAGGTCGACGGCGGGCTGCGGGCCGCCCTTCCAGCGCGTGGCGTCGACGAGGATGCGGCGGCTGGTCACCTCGGCGGCCGGGCGGTAGGGGGCAGGCAGCGCGGCCATGACCTTGCGCAGCGCCGAACCGAGCGCCGTGTCCAGGCCGAGCGCGGCGTGTGCGCCCTGTGCCGCCAGGATGAACAGAGCGCGGGACTCGTCGGCGGTCAGCCCGGTGACGTCCGTACGGAAGCCGGCGAGCAGTTCGATGCCGCCGTGGCGCCCGCGCTCGGCGTAAACCGGGACGCCGGAGGCCGACAGGGCCTCGACATCGCGGTAGACGGTGCGCACGGACACCTCGAGCCGCTCGGCGAGTTCGTGCGCGGGGACGCGGCCGCGGGTCTGCAGGAGCAGCAGGATCGAGAGCAGGCGGTCGGATTTCACGGGTCCAGGATCCCGCAAGGGATGTGACACAAATTTGTGATACATCTTCGGCATGACGACTCTCAGCGAGCACACGGTGGGGCTTCGGGAGCTGCGCCACAAGACCAGCGAGGTGCTGGCCCGCGTCCGTCACGGCGAGACGATCGATGTGACGGAGTACGGCCGCCTCGTGGCACGCATAGTGCCCGTCGAGGAGCGCGCCGCGACGCCCGTGCTGGACCGACTCACAGCCGAAGGCCGGGTGCGTACCGCCGTACGCCCCGGATACCGCCCGCGCATGCGCGCCGGGGACGGCACCGACCGGCTGGGGGACGCTCTTGCCTCGCTGCGCGAGGAGGAGTCCTGGTGAGCCTCTACTACGTCGACACGTCCGCGGCGATCAAACTGCTCGTGGAGGAGAGCCACTCCGTCGCCCTCGCCGAGTTCTACGACAAGGCCACCGGCGCAGCGTGGGTCAGCTCGGCGTTACTGCGCATCGCATTGATGCGGGCGGTCACCCGGGCGCTGCCGGCCATGCTGCCGGACGCCCGTGACCTTCTGCTCGCCTTCGATTTCGTGACCATCGATGACGACATCGTGGACGCGGCCATGAACGAGCCGGACCGGATGCTTCGCTCACTTGACGCCATCCACCTCGCTACCGCGCGAGTACTGGGGACCGACCTGACAGCGCTGGTCACTTACGACGACCGACTGGCCCTTGCCGCCAAGGACGCCGGCATGGAGGTGGTCAGCCCGCGCTAACCCAGCCTGACCCGCGCGAGCTGGCGGGACTGGGCCACCAGGCGGTCCGTGCTGTCCCAGACCTCCGCGTCCTCCTCCAGGAAGCCGCCGGCGAGGTTGCGGGTGGTGACCGAGACGCGCAGCGGGCCGGGGGCCGGGCGGGAGCGGACGTGGACCGTGAGCTCCACCGTGGGAACCCAGCCCTTCAGGCCGAGTTCGAAGGCGGTGGGCGGGAGCGCGTCCACCGCCAGCAGCAGGGACAGCGGGTCGGCGTCGCGGCCGTCGGCGAGGCCGAACCAGGCGCGCATCTCACCCTTGCCGGACGGTGCGCCCAGCGCCCAGCCGAGGGTGGCGGGGTCGATCCTGATCATCAGGCGGTCGGCGATCGCAGAGCTGCCGGAGACGGGCGCCGGACCGTCCTCGGGGCCGAAGCACTGGTCCATGGGCGGGAACGCCGGCGGCAGCGCCGTCGTACGGACGTCGTCCGGCAGCGCGTCCAGGTCGCCGTAGGAGGCGAGGACGCGGATGCGTTCCACCTCGCGGCCCTGCTCGTCGTACTGGTAGAGGGAGGCCTGGCCGGTGGACAGCGACCGGCCGGTCCGCACCACATCCGTGCGGACGACCGCCGGGCCCGGCTGCGACGCGGTCAGGTAGTGCGCCGAGATCGTGAACGGGTCGGAGTGCGGCAGGGCGTCCGCGAGGGCGCGGCCCAGGACGGCCAGCAGATAGCCGCCGTTCACGGCGTTGATGATGGTCCAGCCGGCCGACAGGTCGATGTCGTACTCGCCGGGTGCGCGCGGGGTGAGCGCGGTGTCCCGGTCGAACTCGCTGTCGCCGATGGTGGCCCTGACGGCCTGTGCGGAAGCTGCTTCTGGCATGCCTGAACCGTACAATGAGAAATTACTAAGCGGTAGCTTTTGACGTTACGGCTGCATGACACGCCCCGGCCCCGCCCGTCCTCCCGGGTGAGGTTCCGGCAATTTCTTGGTAAGTGTCCCCACTCGTCCAGAACCCAGGGCCCCGTCTCCCCCTCTATGGGGACATGAGCCTCACCGGGACTCCGATCCTCTACACGCTGATCGTGCTGTTCGCGATCGCCCTGATACTGCCGCTCGTCCTGTGGTCACGGGTCCCCGGACCGAGAAGCCTGCGTGGTGTGGCCCGGATGCTGATGCTGCTGTTCGCCCAGGGGACGGCCGTCGCCCTGGTCTTCGTCCTCGTCAACAACGCCAACAGCCTGTACGACAACTGGGCCGACCTGCTCGGCACCGGCAACCACGTGCAGCAGGCGGCCAATCTGGGCGCCGACGGCACCGGCGGAATAGCGCTGAAACGCCTGCCCAAGGTCAAGCAGGACTTCACGCGGGCCACCGGACCGGGGATGAGCGATGTGCGCGAGACCCAGCTCAGGGGCCGCGTCTCCGGCGTGAACGCCGAGGTCTACGTCTGGCTGCCGCCGCAGTACAACGAGCCGCGCTACCGGCACCACAAGTTCCCGGTGGTGGAGCTGCTGCCCGGCTACCCGGGCTCTGCGAAGGCGTGGTTCGGGGCGATGAGGACGACCCGGCAGCTGGCCCCGCTGATGCGCAACGGCGAGGTCGCCCCCTTCATCCTGGTCGCCCCGCGCACCAACCTGCTGGCCGGGGTGGACACGGGATGCGCCAACATCCCGGGCCAGGTCAACGCGGACAGCTGGCTGAGCATAGACGTACCGAAGATGGTCATGGACAACTTCCGCGCCGAGTCCGCCCCCAAGGGCTGGGCGGTCGCCGGCTACTCGGCCGGGGCGCACTGCGCGGTCAAGCTGGCGGTGGCGCACCCGAACCGCTACATGGCCGCGATCAGCATGTCCGGCTACAACGACCCGATCGGCGAACGCAACTCGCTCGCCGCGCAGAACCTGACGGTCAGGGCCGAGAACAACCCCTACCTGCTGCTGAAGAAGGCGCCCGCCCCGCCCCGGATCGCGCTGTACGTCTCCGGCCAGCCGCACGACGGCTACGAGGCGGGTATCGCCCTCGAACAGACCGCGAAGGCGCCGACGACCGTGCACGTCGTCTTCATCCCGAGGAGCGCGGGCGGGCACACCATGGCACTCTGGCGGCCGCAGGTGGTCCCGTCCTTCCGGTGGCTCTCGGTGGAGATGGGCCAGCATCACGCACGGACCCGGAGCGCTACTCCTCCCGTACCGTCGACCGCCGGTTCCACGCACGCGGCGCTCGCCAGTGGTACTTCATCGCGAACAGACGCAGGACGAAGGCGGTGACGACCGCGAGCCCGCTGGTGAACGGGGACAGGATGTCGTAGCGGATGCACAGGACGACCATGGTGGCGCCGACGATCGCCGGGACCGCGTACAGGTCGCGGTCCCAACGCAGCAGTGAGGGCACCTCGTTGGCGAGCACGTCCCGCAGCACGCCGCCGCCGACCGCGGTGGCCAGACCGAGGGTCGCCGACTGGGTGAGGCCGAGCCCGTACTCGTACGCCTTGGTCGTCCCGGCGACGCAGAACAGGCCGAGGCCGGCCGCGTCGAAGACGTTCACCCCGACCTGGATGCGCTCCACCTGCGGGTGGAGGAAGAAGACGAGGAGGGCGGCGAGGAGCGGGGTGATGAAGTAGCCCAGGTCCGTGAAGGCGGCCGGCGGCACGGCGCCGATGATCAGGTCCCGGAACAGCCCTCCGCCCAGCGCGGTGACCTCGGCGAGGACGGCGATGCCGAAGACGTCGAAGTTCTTGCGGACGGCCAGCAGCGCGCCGGAGATGGCGAACACGAAGATGCCGACGAGGTCGAGCGTGTGCTGGACGGAAGGGCTGAACAGATGCTGAAGCACCCCACATTCTTACTCGGGGTCGCTACAGGGCGGGTTTGCCCGTCGTATAGATCCACTTCTGGAACAGGTCGTCCAGGTTCTGCCCGGAGATCTTCTCGGCGAGCCGGATGAACTCCTCGGTGTTCGCGTTGCCGTAGCGGTGCATCTTCGTCCAGGTCGGCAGCAGCTTGAAGAACGCCTTGTCGCCGATGCGTTCGCGCAGCGCCTGGAGGGTCATCGCGCCGCGCTGGTAGACCGCGGAGGCGAACATGGTGTCGCGCTGCGGGTCGGCGACCACGGTCTGCCAGAAGGCGCTGTCGGCCGGGCGGGCGTCGTACCCGGCCAGGAACGAGTCGTGCGCGCTGCGCGTGCCCTGGTGCTCGGCCCACAGCCACTGCGCATAGGTGGCGAAGCCCTCGTTGAGCCAGATGTCCTTCCAGTACGCCACCGAGACCGAGTCGCCGAACCACTGGTGGGCCAGCTCGTGCACGATCGTCGTCTCGTTGCGCACCGCGGAGTAGGCGGGCTTGCTCTGCACCTCCAGCGAGAACCCGGCCTGAGGCATGTCGTCGACGATCGCGCCGGTCTCCTCGAAGGGGTACGGCCCGAAGACCTGCGACCAGTAGTCGGTGGCCGCGGCGGTCACGGCGTACACGTCGACGGTGTTGCTGTTCGCGAGGACGGGGTCGATGGCGACGTAGATCGGTATCCCGGAGGGGGTCTTCCCGGACTGCACGTCGAACTTCCCGATCGTCGCCGTCGCGAGATAGGTCGCCATGGGCCTGCTCTCGCGCCAGTGGGTGTACGTCGAGGCGCCCTTGTCGTACGTCGAGACCAGCCGGCCGTTGGAGACGCCGGTCAGGCCCTTGGGCGCCTTGATCCGGATGTCGTAGGTGGCCTTGTCGGAGGGGTGGTCGCTGGACGGGAACCAGGTGGAGGCGGCGTTGGGTTCGCAGGCGACGAAGACGCCGTCGGCGGTCTTCATCCACCCGTAGTCGGAGCCGAAGACGATCGGGCCGCTCAGGGGTTCGGGGACTCCGCCGTAGGTGACGGTGACCTCGAAGTCCCGGCCCTTGGGGAGAACTCCCCTCGGAGTGATGCGCAGTTCGTCGCCGTTGCGCGTGAACTCGGCGCGTCTGCCGTTCACTTCGACTCTCGTGACCTCCAGCTTCTGCAGGTCGAGATCGAAGGAGGAGAGCGTCTGGGTGGCACGGGCCGTGAGGGTCGTACGGCCGTCGAGGCGGTCGGTGTCCGGGTTGTACGCCACGTCGAGGGCGTAATGGCGGGCGTCGAAGCCGCCGTTGCCCAGGTCGGGGAAGTAGGTGTCACCGATGCCGGGGGCGCCCGAGGTGGGGGCGGAGGAGGCGGCGATGACGAGGAAGGAGGCCGCCGCTGTGGCGAGGGCCCCTAAGCGTGCCGAACGGGAGAGGCGCATGGAGTCGTCCCTTCGGAGCATGTTCCTGTCGACCGGATGGATCAGACAAGTGCGGCCAACTCTGCACTCCACCGTTCGGTCATGTGCATGACTTTGCCAACTCGTCATGCCCTACAGGGCAGTTGACCCCTGTCCGCTCCTGTCCGCCCCCCGTCCGCCCGAACCTGCAGCGACAGCAGCGCAGTCGAAGGGATTTTCCGAGAGTTTTGCCAGGGATTTCATCGCACAGAACCGCAACCTCAATTCTTGCTCAACCTCTCAAGTCGGTCGTTGACCGGCCTCTGTCAAATCCATAGGCTCGCTCGCGCTTGACGGTTTTCGCCGCAGCGGAAACCGGACCACTTCCATGGGGGAATCCATGCGTAAGAGAGCAATGCTGGCTGCGCTTGTCATCGCGGGGACGGTGCCGGTCGTGGCGGGGGCCGCGCCGGCATCCGCGGCCGTCACGCCCAGGAGGTCGTGCCCGGTCGACTACGGGGTACTCATCACTTCGCACTCGACGTACCGGCTCCCCGCCTCGGGCGCCTACTTCAAGGACGGGCCGGGCGGCACCATGACGGCCTCGGTGACCAGGGCCACCACCATCTCGTACAGCCTCTCCACGTCCCTGGAGGTGAGCGCGAGCTACCTGTTCGCCTCGGCCAAGGCCTCCGTGAGCGGCAGCATCACCAAGTCCGTGGCGATCACGACCGGTCACACGTACTCGCACGACATCAGTGCCCGCAAGTACGGCAACCTGCAGTACGGCTCCAATGGCTTCAGGGTCGGCTGGCAGTCGAACCGCACAAACCCGAACTGCACCACGACGGTTCTGGCGACGGGCACGGCGAAGCTTCCGGCGACTTCGGTCGGATGGCATTACTGGGAAACGAGCTCCTGACCTGAAAAAGCTCGACCACATGCGAATGCCCCCGCAATCCGATGGACTGCGGGGGCATTCGCGCCGATGAATTCCTCTTACTTCTCGCCGTCGGTTTCCGGTTCGGCGGATTCCACGGATTCCACGGGCTCGGCGGATTCGGCGGCGGCCGCCGTCTCCCCGGTTTCCTCCGCCAAGGCGCCGACCTCCGCCGCCACCGCCGCCGACGTCTCCGCCGACTCGGCAAGGACCTCGTCCGCGACCAGCTCGGCCGCCTCCTTGGCGATCGTCAGCAGCACGGTGTCCTGCGGAGCCTGGTCCTCGAAGTTCTCCGGGTGGTGGCAGGCGACCTGCTGACCGGGCCTCAGCTCGACGAGCTGCGGCTCGGTCGTCCTGCAGATCTCCGTCGCCTTCCAGCACCGGGTGTGGAAGCGGCAGCCGCTCGGCGGGGAGATCGGCGAGGGCACGTCGCCCTTGAGCAGGATGCGCTCGCTCTTGGCGTTCTTCCGCCTCGGGTCCGGGATCGGCACCGCCGACATCAGCGCCTTGGTGTACGGGTGCATCGGCGCCCGGTACAGCGACTCGCGGTCGGCCAGCTCGACGATCTTGCCGAGGTACATCACCGCGATCCGGTCCGAGACGTGCCGGACGACGGAGAGGTCGTGCGCGATGATCACGTACGTCAGGCCCAGTTCCTTCTGGAGGTCGTCGAGCAGGTTGACGACCTGGGCCTGGATCGACACGTCGAGCGCGGAGACCGGCTCGTCCGCCACGACCAGCTTCGGGTTCAGCGCGAGCGCGCGGGCGATGCCGATGCGCTGGCGCTGGCCGCCGGAGAACTCGTGCGGATAGCGGTTGTAGTGCTCGGGGTTGAGACCAACCACCGACAGCAGCCGCTGCACTTCGTTCTTGACGCCGCCCGCGGGCTCGACGCCCTGCAGCTTGAAGGGTGCGCCGACGATCGTGCCGATGGTGTGGCGCGGGTTCAGCGACGAGTACGGGTCCTGGAAGATCATCTGCACGTCGCGACGGAGCGGACGCATGCCGCTCACACCGAGGTGCGTGATGTCCTTGCCCTCGAACTCGACCGTGCCGCCGGTCGGTTCGAGCAGCCGGGTGATCAGCCGGCCCATCGTCGACTTGCCGCAGCCGGACTCGCCCACGACGCCGAGGGTCTCGCCGGACTTGACCTCGAAGTCGAGGCCGTCGACCGCGTGCACGGCGCCGACCTGCCGCTGCAGCAGGCCCTTCCTGATCGGGAAGTGCTTCTGGAGCCCGGTCACCTTCAGCAGGGTCTCGCCGGGGGCGGTCCCGTCCTTGGTGACCACGCTGCCTTCGCTCTGGCCAGGAATCGTCACAGCTTTGTCCTCGCTCACAGCTTCGGCGCAATCTCTTCGGTCCAGATACGCTCCCGCTGCTCCTGCGTCATGTGGCAGGCGGCCCAGTGCTGGCTGCCGACCTCGGTCAGCTCGGGGCGGACCGTGCGGGTGACGTTGTCCTTCGGAACGTCGGCGTACGGGCAGCGCGGGTTGAAGGCGCAGCCGGACGGGACGTTGATCAGCGAGGGCGGGGAGCCCTTGACCGGGACCAGGCGCTCCTGCTGCACGCGGTCGAGACGCGGCATCGAGCCGAGCAGGCCCCAGGTGTAGGGGTGGCGGGGCTCGTAGAACACCTTGTCGGCCGGGCCGCGCTCGATGCAGCGGCCGCCGTACATCACCAGGATGTCGTCCGCCAGCTCGGCAACGACGCCCAGGTCGTGGGTGATGATGATGACCGCGGAGCCGAACTCCGTCTGCAGATCCCGGATCAGGTCGAGGATCTGGGCCTGGACGGTCACGTCCAGGGCGGTCGTCGGCTCGTCCGCGATGAGCAGTTCGGGGTTGTTGACCAGCGACATCGCGATCATCGCGCGCTGACGCATACCACCGGAGAACTCGTGCGGGTAACTG
>Ga0307512_10007495_pt1 | contig 10806 bp, 12 predicted proteins | sample 14_EM_MG_FD_200267 | JGI IMG/M metagenome (GOLD analysis project Ga0307512, IMG submission 200267) | Populus trichocarpa ectomycorrhiza microbial communities from riparian zone in the Pacific Northwest, United States - 14_EM | ecosystem: Host-associated > Plants > Roots > Unclassified | place... | reverse complement strand
GGCCTTCGAGCCCCTGTGAGAACTAATCCGAACACGTACTAATTTTGAGCGCAAGGGGGTCCGGCGGGATTGCCGGCCGGGGTCGCGATGCCAGGGTGACCGCCCGGTGACTCGCCAGCACGCCCGCGACCAGGGAAAACAGGACTCCCCGCGACTCGGGGGTACACCCAACCCGGAGGCGGTGTGAGCTGCATCACATGTCGGCGACCCGCTGGACCTCGGCAAAAGTCGCTCTTGACAGCGTCCCGGTCTACCGCCAACACTCCTCCAATCGGTGAGGGAAACGCCGTCGAGACCAGGCTGAATATCACTGCACCGAGTCGTGGTCGACGAACCGCGGCAGCGCGCTATCGCTGCCGTACATCGCGGTCCATCTCATGGGCGTGTAGGGATGCTCGCCGCTCATGAGGCTGGCACTCCTCCGCACCGGCCATCCGCACTCACCCCGTATCTAACGGTGGCGATCGGGTGTCCCCAACGATCCCTCCCGTCCCGGGAGTCCGGATACCCGCAGCGGTCCAGGCCACCCGAGCGTGCGCCGGGCCAGCGAGCAGGCCACACCCCCACCGGAGAGCCCATGTTTTCCCGAACTCGCATCGTCTCGAGCGCGGACCCGGCGCAAGCCCTCGACGTCCGCGGAACAGTCGGGACGCCGTCATGACAAACAGCAAACTGATCATCGACCGGGTCGAGGTCAGGTTCGGCGAGACGCTGGCCCTGGCCGAGACCAGCCTCGAGGTGGCGGACGGCGAGTTCGTCACGCTCGTCGGCCCGTCCGGCTGCGGCAAGACGACCCTGATGAACGTGATCGCGGGCCTGCAGAAACCCACCTCGGGCCGGGTGATGATGGACGGCGCGGACATCGCCGGCCGGCCCGGCCACGTCGGGTACATGTTCCAGAAGGACCTGCTGATCCCCTGGCGCACGGTCACCGGCAACATCGTGCTCGGCGCCGCGCTCACCGGCCGGGCCACCAGCTCGGACCGCGCGGCCGCGCGCAGCCTGGCCGCCCGATACGGCCTAGGCGACTTCGTCGACCACTACCCGCATGCGCTCTCCGGCGGCATGCGACAACGCGTCGCCTTGATGCGCACCCTCGCCTTCCACAAGGACATCCTGCTGCTGGACGAGCCGTTCGGCGCGCTGGACGCACAGACCCGCCTGGAGATGCAGCAGTGGCTGCTGGAGGTCTGGGCCGACTCGGGACGCACGGTCCTGTTCATCACCCACGACGTGGATGAGGCGGTGTTCCTGGCCGACCGGGTGGTCGTCATGTCGGCGCGGCCCGGGCGCATCCAGGCCGTCCACGAGGTGGCCGTGCCCCGGCCGCGCACCGTCGACACCCTGATGACCCCGGAATTCATGGAGCTCAAGAGCCGGGTGCTGGCCGGCCTTTACCACAAGGAGGCCAAATGAGGTTCGTACGCTCGGCCTCGCCGTTGCTCGCCATCCTGCTGGTGCTGGTGATCTGGCAGCTGGCGGTCAGTGTCCTGCACGTCCAGCCGTACGTCCTGCCCAGTCCGCACCGCACGTGGCAGGCCCTGCTGGAGGACTGGACCAACGTCCGCACGCTGGCCGGACAAACCCTCTACGAGTCGGTGGTCGGATTCGTCATCGGCACCGGGGTGGGCTTCCTGCTGGCCGTCGCGATGTCCCACCTGAGCATCGTCCACCGTGTCCTGTACCCGATCCTGATCGCTAGTCAGGCCGTTCCGATCGTGGCCATCGCGGCGCCGCTGGTGATCATTCTCGGCTACGGCCTGGCCCCCAAGCTGGTAATCGTCGGCCTGATCGTCTTCTTCCCGGTGGTCGTCAACGTCCTGGACGGGTTGAGCAGCATCGACTCCAGCATGGTCAACCTGGCCCGGTCCATGGGTGCCGGGCCAGCCAAGATCTTCCTGCTCGTCCGCCTGCCGGCCACCCTCACCCCGCTGTTCTCCGCGCTGAAACTGGCCGCGGCCTACGCCGTGACCGGCGCGGTGATCGGCGAGTGGACCGCCTCCATCACCCCCGGACTCGGCAAGGACCTGCTGCTGAAGAACTCCCGGCTGGACACCGCCGGGGTGTACGCCGACGTCCTGCTGCTCACCGCGATAGGTCTCGCCGGGTTCCTGCTGATGACCGTCCTCGAAAACCTCTCCACGCCATGGCGGACCCGGGGAACCGCCCGCCGATGGTTCCGCCGCAGCGCATCTCCAGATACGAAAGGCCCACGATGAAATTCTCTAAAAGCCTAGTCGCGGCCGCACTGGTGCCGCTCTTCCTGACGGCGGCCTGCGGCGGTGGCGACACGGCCGCCAAGACCGCCGACGGCCTCACCGAGGTGAAGGTCGCCCCCGACTGGATCGCCCCGGACATCACCTGGCTCCCGTACACGATCGGCATCACCAACGGCTTCTTCAAGGCCGAAGGCCTGCAGGTCACGCTGATCCCGCCGCCGGACAACTCCTCGTCGGTCAAGCTCGTCGCCAGCGGCCAGGCCGACATCGCCGAGACCACGCTGACCGATCAGATGTTCGCGGCCAAGGAGGGCCTGCCGGTCATCTCCATCGGGAACCTGACGCAGAGCAACAACTGGGGCTTCTTCACCGCGACCGGCAAGAAGATCACCGGTGCCTCGCTCAAGGGCATGCGGGTGGGCGTCTTCGACGACGCGTGGACCAAGGCGATGCTGGGCGTGGTGCTCAAGAAGAACGGCCTGACCGCCAAGGACATCCAGCAGATCACCGCCACCGACGGCGACATCCCGCTGCTGCTCGCCGACAAGATCGACGCCGCCACCAACACCACCAACTTCGCCATCGCGCAGTACGTCGACAAGACCGGCAATCAGCCGGAGACGCTGCTAGCCACCGCCGCCGGGGCACCCGACATTCCGATCTGGAACTACGCCGGCAACAAGCAGTGGCTGCAGAAGAACCCCGAGATCGCCCGCAAGTGGCTGGCCGCCACCGCGAAGGCGACCGAGTGGGCGATGGCGAACCCGGAGGACGCCGTGAAGGCGTACGAGAGCTACCACAAGCTCAAGGAGAGCGGGTACAGCGTCGACCTGGCGCAGTGGAAGGCCACTGTCCCGTTGCTGAAGGGATCCGCGGGGTTCTTCACCGCCACCGATGCACAGTGGACCGAGCTCGGCCAAGCGCTCAAGGACGCCGACCAGCTCGACCAGGTGCTGCAGCCGTCGGAGTACTACACCAACGACTACGTAGGCAAATGAGCCGACCCACCATCGCGGTCGTCGGCAGCCTGAACGTCGACCTGACCCTGCGCTGTGACCGTCTCCCGCATCCCGGGGAGACGGTCACGGGCCGGGATTTCACTCAGCGGCCGGGCGGCAAAGGGGCCAACCAGGCCCTGGCCGCCGCCCGGCTCGGCGCCGACGTCCGCATGATCGGCCGGACCGGGACGGACTCCTACGCCGACGTGGCGGTGCGCAATCTGCGCGCGGCCGGGGTGGACCTGAGCATGGTCACCCGGGCCGCCGCGCCGACCGGCATCGCGATGATCGTCGTGGACGACACCGGCGAAAACCAGATAGTGCTCCACCCGGGCGCGAACGCACTACTTGACCTGGACGACATGGAACTCGGCGACGACGACGCCGTGATCTGCCAACTAGAGGTTCCCGGCCGCGCCATCGCCCAGGCGGCGCGGGCCACGCACGGTCGCGGCCTGTTCTGCCTCAACGCCGCCCCGGCCCTGCCCGTGCCATCCGAAGCCCTCGCCCGCGCCGACCTCATCATCGTCAACGAGACCGAACACGCCGCGCTGCCGGCCACCAACGCCCTGGTCGCCCTCACCCTGGGCGCGGCCGGAGCCGTACTGATCAAGGACGGTGAGCAGTTGGCCCGCGCGACCGCACCCACCGTGTCCGCGGTCGACACCGTCGGCGCGGGCGATACTTTCGTGGCCGCGTTCGTGGTCGGTCTCGTCGAGGGCAGGCAGCCCGGCGACGCCCTGCACCGGGCGTGCCTGGCCGCGGCCCTCGCGGTCACCGGCGACGGCGCCCAAGACGCGATGCCCACGGCAGCACAGGTAGACGAATGGGAGGCCCCATGACCATCCCCCTGATCATCGACACCGACCCGGGCTTGGACGACGCCCTCGCGCTGCTGCTCGCCCTCGGCAGCCCCGAGGTCGACCTGATCGGTGTCACCACCGTCGCGGGCAACACCAGCCTGGCCAACACCACCGCCAACGCGCTGCGCATCCTCGAGTTGGCCGGCCGTGGCGACATACCGGTGGCGGCCGGCGCGGCCCGCGGGTTGATCCGCGAGGCGCCCCGGACCGCCGAGCACGTGCACGGCGCCGACGGCCTGGGTGGCCTGTCGCTGCCGGCGCCGCAGACCTGGCCGGTGGACGCGCACGCCGTCGACTTCATCGCCGAACGCCTATGGGCGGCCGCGGAGCCCATCACGATCGTCGCGATCGGCCCCCTGACCAACATCGCGCTGCTGCTCGCCACCCACCCGTCGGCCGCGGAGCGCATCGGTCGGCTGGTGGTGATGGGCGGCGCGGCCCGCGGCGGCAACTCGACTCCGACCAGCGAGTTCAACGTGTGGAGCGACCCGGAGGCCGCGCATCGCGTCTTCGCCGCCGGCCTCCCGCTGACCATGGTCGGGCTGGACGTGACAGACCGGTCGGTGGTGACCCCGAAGGACGTGGGCGCACCCGGAACCGGCGGCCGGATCGCCCAATTCGTCGTGGCGGCGGTCGACTTCTACAGCCGCTTCCACCAGGATCGCTACGGCACGGCGGTCACCTATCAGCACGATGCGCTAGCGGTGGCCGAGGCCATCGCGCCCGGCATCGTGCAAACCAGCCACCTGTACGTGGAGGTCGAGTACGGCCAGGGCCCGACCCGGGGCACCACGGTCGTGGACGTGCACGGCGTCACCGGCAACGCGCCCAACACCCACGTGGCGCTCGATTTCGATCACCCCAGGTTCGTGGACTTCCTGGTGAGCCGTCTCGGTGCCCTGGACGCCGCCGGTTAGGCGATCGCCTGCCACCAGCCGTCGACGCTGGGCGGGTTGTCGACGTCGACGCGTTCGCCGGGGCGGGGCACCGCCAGCTTGACGTCGCGGGCTTTGGCCTCGCGCCAGGCGCGGTCGGCCGGCTCCGGCCAGTCGTGCAGGGCCAGGTTGAAGGTGGCCCAGTGGACCGGGATCATCAGGCCGCCGCGGACGTCGACGTGGGTCGCCACGCCGTCCTCCGGCACCATGTGAATATCCGGCCAGGCGTCGCCGTAGGCGCCCACCTGCACCAGCGTCACGTCGAACGGGCCGTGCTCGGCACCGATCTGCGCGAAGCCCGGGAAGTAGCCCGTATCGCCGCTGTAGAAGGCCTTGCGGGTCGGGCCCGCGATCACCCAGGACGACCAGAGGGTTTCGTCGCGGGTGAAGCCTCGGCCGGAGAAGTGCCGGGCCGCCGTCGCGATGAACTCGATCCCGGCCACCGTGCTGCGCTCGTCCCAGTCCAGCTCGATGATCCGGGTCGCCGGGACACCCCAGCGCTCCAGGTGCGCGCCCACGCCCAGCGGGACCAGGAACGGGGCCGCCTGCAGATCGACCAGGTTACGGATGGTCGGCATGTCCAGGTGGTCGTAGTGGTCGTGGGAGATCAGGATCGCGTCGATCGGGGGCAGCTCGCGCAGCGCGATGGGCGGCTCGTGCAGGCGTTTCGGGCCGGTCAGCCGGGACGGGGAGCAGCGCTCGCTCCAGACCGGGTCGATCAGGACCCGGCGGCCGTCAAGCTCGATCAACGCGGACGAGTGGCCGAACCAGGTGACATACAGACCGTCACCGCCGGTTTCGGGCGTTACCAGCGGGATCGGCAAGCGGGGATGCCGGCGGTCGCGGTCGGTCAGGCTCGCCGAGACGAGCCGCGGGATGGACGACGGCGTCACCTCGGCGGCCGGCACCGAGTTGCGGAACTTGCCGCCGGCGAACTGCGGCGAGCTCGCGTACCGCCGGCCGCGCTCGCCGTCGGCCCGGTCGCCGATCTTGCGCGAGCCCAGCTGCAGCGGCACGTCCCGCGCGGCCCACACCGCCGCGCCGAGCAAACCCAGCGCGATCAACGGTCCCTTACGCCCACGGCGCCCGTCTGCCTGCTTCGCCATGCGCGGCACCCTCCCGTTGAACTCGTGAGCTCCAAGTTTGACCGGCTTCCGGCACTCTCCGCCACCGTCGTGCTGAGGATCTCCTCAGGAAGCGAGCGTATGACACACTGCGGTCCGTGACGATCGACACACTTCAGACCCAGGCCCAGCTGATCGTGCGGCAGCGCATCCGGCTCATGGTCAACCAATATGAGGTACATGCCGTCTCCCCCGACGGATCCGAGGCGGGCATGCTGGCTTTCGCCCAGCAGAAGCGGATGGCCTTCAAGGAACAGGTAACTCTCTACACCGACGACACCAAGACCACCCCGGTTCTGGGCTTCAAGGCCCGCCAGGTGATCGACCTCGGCGCGACCTACGACGTGACGGATTCCGCCGGCGCGCCGATCGGCGCCTTCCGCAAGGACTTCAAGGAGTCGCTGCTGCGCTCGACCTGGCACTTGCAGCAGCCCGGCTACGCCGAGATGACCGGCCGCGAGGCGAGCATGGCCGTGGCCATCCTGCGCCGGTTCGTCGACTCACTGTCCTGGCTGCCGTACCACTTCGAGTTCATGATCGGTGACCGCCCGGCCTTCTCGGTGGTCAAGAAGTGGGGCATCCGCGACAAGTACGTGGTCACGATCCACGATCCGGCGATCGATCGGCGGCTGGTCGCGGCCATGGCCGTGGCCTTGGACGCGTTGCAAGCCCGGTAACGTTTGGGGAATGGATGATCTGCGAGCTCAGCGCCTCTTCGGGGAAAGCCTGGTGGCCCCCGGCGACTTGGCGCTCAGCCCGTTTCGCGTCGACCGGGACAGGATTGTCAGCTCGCCGTTCTTCGCCCGCCTGGGTGGCGTCACGCAGGTGATCAGCCCGGGCGGCGTCGGCCTGCTCGTGCACAACCGGCTCACGCACAGCCTGAAGGTGGCACAGATCGGGCGGGCGATCGCCGAGCGACTCGCCCCCCACGGCGACATTTTGGACAAATTGGGTGGTTGTGACCCGGATGTCGTCGAGGCGGCGGCGCTGGCGCACGACCTCGGCCACCCGCCGTTCGGGCATCTCGGCGAGCGGGTGCTAGACCAGCTCGCCCGCCACCGGCTGCGGCTGCGGGACGGCTTCGAGGGAAACGCCCAGTCGTACCGGATCGTGACCAGCACGGAGATCCGCGGCCAGGCCACCATCGGGCTGAACCTGACGAACGCGGTCCGCGCCGCGATCCTGAAATATCCGTGGACCCGCCGCGCGCACCCGCATCCACACCCCCGCTACCTAGATCCGCCGCCCCGCGGGGCCGCCGCGCCCGCCGACGACCCGGACGGCGGCTCGGTCAAGTTCGGCGCGTACTCCACCGAAACCAACGACATGGTGCACGCCCGGCAGCCGTTCGCGGGCCGGGTCGCCGACTGGCAGCAGACGCCCGAGGCCTCGGTGATGGACACGGCCGACGACATCGCGTACGCGATCCACGACCTCGAGGACGTGCACCGCGTCGGCGTCCTGCAGCAGGGCGCGGTGGCCGCGGAACTGATGGCCTGGCAACAAACCGGCCCGCGTACCCAGGACGGCCGGCCCGGCAGCGCGATCGAGTCGCTGCGCCGGCAGTTACACCGCAAGGACTCCTGGATGGCCAACGACGACGCCTTCGCGGCGGCCGTCGAGCAGGTCCGCGCGGAGCTCGTGGACGGCCTGCTGGCCCGCCCGTTCGACGGCTCGCTCGAGGCGGAGGCCCGGGTCGCCGCGTTCTCGGCCACCTGGAGCCGCCGCCTGGTCGAGTCGATCGAGGTGGTCGAGCAGCCGGCCGTGCGCTCCGGACATGTCGCGCTGGCCCCGGCGCAGTGGCACGAGGTGCAAATCCTCAAGTTCGTCCAGAACACGTTCGTGCTCGCCCGCCCCGACCTGGCTCTGCACCAGCGCGGCCAGGGCCGGCTGCTGGCCTCGCTGGTCGAGGCCCTGCTCGCCTGGCTCACCGACCCGGACGAGGCGGAACGCCTCCCCCGCCGGATCCGCGACCTGGTCGAGCTCGCGGAGGCGGAACTGCCGCAGGGCACGCCGGACCGCATCGACCTGGCCCGCGGCCGCGCGGTGATCGACTTCGTGGCGGCCCTAACCGACGGCCAGGCGGTAGGCCTACTGGAAGCGCTATCAGGCCGCACCCGCCAACTCTGGACCGACGCCTTCGTCCTATAGCCCCAATCAAGATCAAGTTCAAGTTCCAGGGCCTGTCGTGCGTCCGTGCGTGGTTGCGCGCCGCAGCTCCCGCCGAGACCGGGGCGGGCGCTAGGGCGCCCACCCCTGCCAGCTGACTGCAGGCAAGACCCCGTTCCGGAGGCTCAGGTCGGCAACAGGGCTAGTTCCTGTTTGAACTCGGTGAGGGTGAACGACTTGCCCTCGCCTGGCACGAGTTGCAGGGAGTAGGTTGTCTCGCCCGCTTGCCACCAGACCGTCCACATCGTCGTGTCGCTGCCGGTGATGACACCCTCGTACTGGCCGAATTTCACCGTGGCGACGGGAGCACCCCGCCGCACCGATTCGGAGGGTTGCGCCTCCTCGTTCAGTTCTGAGCCATTGGGGCCGTTGAACCCTCCGTACCAGGTCGTATCGTCGTACTGCCAGTTCCCGCTGAAGGGTGACCAGCGGCCGGTCGACTCGAGGTCCGGCAGGTACCGCGCGAAGTAGGTGGGGTGTGAACGCAGGCTTACCGCCTCGATGAGCTTGCGCTCGCCCAGCGGCTCGGCCAGCTTGACGACGAGCGGGACGTCCATGCCGCTAGTCGTGCAGTCCTCGGCCGGGACGACCCGTCCGGTCACCTCGATCGTGACCTGGGCGGCGTCCTGCGCGGTCACCCGAGCCCGTGGCCGATCAAGTTCCTTGCACCGTTTCACTCCGGTGTAGACGGTGATGGTGGTGTCGTCGCGGGCGACCATCGCGGAGACCCAGGAGAGCGCCGGCACGGACGACCCCGTGGACGCCGCCGCAGAGGGTGAACCGGCGGGTGACACCGCAGGCGACCCCACCGGGCCGATCGGCATCTGCGGCATGGGCTCGGCGAGCAGCCGCTGGCCGACCGAGTACCCGCCGGCAAGCACCACCACGACGGCCGCCGCGGTGACGGCACCGATCATCCGCCGGCGCCGCCGTACCCGGCCGTGGATGGCCGCGAGCGGGGGCGCCAGATAGGCCGCGGGCACGTCGTTGGTCGCGGCGTCGAGCAGTTCGGCGAGCTTGCGGTCGGTGCTCATCGCTGCGCCTCCTCGGTAAGCAGCCCACGCAGCGAAGGGTTGTCGCGCAACGTGGCCAGTGCCCGCGCGGTGTAGGACTTCACGGTGCCGACGCCGATGCTCAGGGCCCGCGCGGTGTCGGCCTCCGTGAGGTCGGCGTGGAATCGCAGCATGAGCACGGCACGCTGCTGCCGGGGTAGCAGCGCCAGCGCGCGCCGCATCGCCTCCTGCATCTCGACCTGCCCGGTAGCGTCCCTGCCGAGCCCTTCCGGCCGGTCCGGCAGCGGATCGGTCGGGATCTCGTTGCGAGCCCGGCGCCGCCACCAGGTGAGGTAGGTCGTCGCCAGCATGGTGCGCAGATAGGCGTCCGGCGCCCCGTCCCGCAGCCGTGGCCACCGGCCGTACGCCCGGGCCAGCACCGTCTGCACCAGATCCTCAGCCCGATGCCAGTCACCGGTCAGCACCCAGGCCGATCGCAGCAGCCGCGGCCAGGCCACCGCCACGTACGCGTCGAAGTCCTCCACAACGCCCCCTGTCGTCCTGTCCGATCAACAACACGGACGACCCAAATGGTTGCCACAGGCCGCCGCCCGAATTGCTGAGCCGGATTGCGCTGCGAGCGCAAACTCTCCCCGGCCTGGCCGTTACTGGTGCAACGGTGTAATCATGTAATCGTCACAGCTTCTGGAGGTTCCCATGCGTTTCCGCACCGCCCCGCCCGGGGCCCGCACCGAACCGCCACCCGCCGACGATGCCGCCGCCTGGATCACCGGCGCCGTTCCTGACGGGTGGTTCACCGAGCCGCCGCAGGTCGTCATCGACCGCGACGAAATCATCATCTGGGGCCGGCTCACCGTGCCCGAACTAGCCGCTGACGCCACCGACGCCGACAAGGCCGCGGCGGCAACCGGGCGGATCCACCAGTTTCGGGAGGACTCCCGGGACGGCCGGATCCGGGTCGCCCAGCAGGTCGAGCACCGCTACCAGCGCAAGGTCGGCTGGGGCGCCCGGTGCGGCGACACCAGCGAATTGTTCACCCACCTCGCCGCGCCAGTGATGACCCGGCTGCGGCAGCCCGAGCGCCAAGTCCTCGACACGCTGGTCGACGCGGGCGTGGCGCGCTCCCGCTCCGAGGCCCTGGCCTGGTGCGTCAAGCTGGTCGGCGAGCACACCACCGACTGGCTGGGCGACCTGCGGGAGGCCATGACCAAGGTCGACGAGCTTCGCCGGCAAGGCCCCAACACGGTTTGACCGAGGCCTGCCCGGCTCACCCCGGACGGCGGACACCGCCGTAGGTCAGGGTGAGCCGGGCAGATCCGCGATCACTAGAGTTAGCCCGTGCTACGCCAGGTGACCGCTACCCGATATGTAACACCGCTGCGTGAGGGCGGGTCGCTGCCCGGCATCGTCGAGGCGGACGACCTCGGGACCTACGTCGTCAAGTTCCGCGGCGCCGGCCAGGGGCCGAAGGCGCTCGTGGCCGAG
>Ga0307512_10007494_pt1 | contig 10806 bp, 12 predicted proteins | sample 14_EM_MG_FD_200267 | JGI IMG/M metagenome (GOLD analysis project Ga0307512, IMG submission 200267) | Populus trichocarpa ectomycorrhiza microbial communities from riparian zone in the Pacific Northwest, United States - 14_EM | ecosystem: Host-associated > Plants > Roots > Unclassified | place... | reverse complement strand
GGAATTGTCAGAGACTATGTCAGAGCGCACTTTCATAGCCGGGATTATCAGGGACTATGTCAGAGCCACATTAATCAGACCACGATTGTCAGAGACCATATCAGAGCAGCACTTGTCACAGTAGAGCGGTGATGAATACCAGGTAGTTGTTGCAGTACCAATCTCATGAGAAAGATATCGATCGTCTAAGGAAGGTCGCATACTGCTGATACACAAGTCCAACCAAGTTACCTTCGGTATGTGCACATTGCCATTAGTTGATGAACATGTGTCGAGTGTCCACTACTCTCGCGCCCAACGTGTTTTCCGATTTAAACAGTGAGCTTCGACCGTGTTATAGAGTTGACTTTCGAGGAGTGGCGAGAGCTATTGCGGGAGTGGTAGAAGAGTCGAGCGTTGTGTATATATTTAGCTGAACGAATTCTACTCCGAAAAAGTAGCATATATCTTGATTGATGACATGATTGTTCTGATCTAACACGTAATTGTGACGTATTGTTATTCTATGTGAACAGCAACTTGTCGGTATCCAAATCGGTATAAAAAATCGTGTGCGTAGGTTGAGACTCTCAGACACGAGATGCCATGATATCTTGCAAACAGTAAAAATGTAACTGAACGTACCATAGAATCCCGTAACTCATGGTAATAAACCCGTAATGTGCCGTGGCACGGCGGTAATATCAATAACGTATCGTAGTCCCGTGCTAACGACCATAACAAATCTCGGTTACGGTAACGCCAAAGCTTTTCCCGATGTTCTTCACCCTTCTGACCATGATTCCAGTGATCCAGATGCCAATGGTGAAAATCGGTTTATCTATCCAGAGTAACCTCCCGTTCGGACACTTATCTATGGTACTCCGCACCTAAACAACCATCTTGGTGGCAAGAATATCAGAAACAAGTATTTTGACATATTCGAGGATGAAACATACCTATGGTCATTCTTTTCTTGTGAGGTGGAGTATCGATTCGCGCACTGGTGCATCAAGCACAACTTGCGCAGAGCTGCCATGAACGAGCATTTCAGGAATCATGCGATGGCAACCGTGAGCAACTTCACTTCGTCCAACACTGTATTCAGAAGGTTGAACGAAACGTCGTACGCGATGGACATCGACTCTTGGAAATCTGGCAAAGTGTGTTACAATTGTTTGGCCAATCTAAACAACTTTTACGATGATTATTACACACGTTTGTTTTTTCCAGATTCTTGTTGAATGCAGTGAATTCCTCATGCAACAGCCTGCATTCGGGGAAAATCTGTTGTATACTCCAGCAATGGAATTCAATGATGCTGAGGACTGTATCTACTCAGAGGTGATATCAAGCAACTGATGGTGAAATGAATAGGTACGCTAGTTGAATTTCGTCATAGCTAAGATGATTTTGAAGGCTTCAATAGGTACGGCGGGTGTTTGAAAATACCATTGTCCCGTTATTCGGCAGTTCAGACCGGACACATCATTCAAAGTATTCAGGCAACAGGAAGGGATGGCCAGTGTATTTCAATCTCAGAAACATCGACTAGACCATTAGATCAAAACCCTCGAATCTTGCCAGCATCCTTGTTGCCCTTCTCCCAGTTCCTTCGAAATATCCCTTTGAAGCGCATGGAAAAATTACATCCGTGAAGCTACTGTAAATCCACAATTTTGAAGTTTGAAGGAAGGTTTTCGACCTTATTTTTTGCCCTCTCGACATGCTTTTCAACACTTGAAAGCTTATGCATTGCGCGGACGGTTGAATGCGGCAGTGTTATCCTATCATCTGTGCATGGACAGCGGACTACTTCAAATACATTCACTTGGACTCGATCAAGCAGCCCCACTGCACTGAGTGTGAAACACCAAAATCGTCATGAGCAGAGGGGAATTCTATGTAGTGGCAATTGAGTGCCTATTGGCTATACTTCCCTGATTTGAACAAGCCATATATCCATGCGATCCAATGGAGTGGTAAGAAGATGAAAGCACTTGGGCGCGTGATTGCTCCAGCTCTTGTGGCGACTATTTCACACCCTTCGGCAAGCCACAGGATTCCCTTGATAGAAGCGCTGTTGTGCATCAAGAAGTTAATGAATTTTCACCTTATGGCATGGTACTGGTACCATACTGAAGCCATTCTCAGGTTGATGGAGAATGATCTGGATGAGTTTCATCGTCACGATGTTGTTTGGAGTGGATTCCGCACCAGTATATCTACAAACAATGTCTTAGAACCCTCGAAAAGGCAGCTTACTTTGGACAAACAGTGGGAACATGGGAGTGACCCCGATTCAAACAATCATTCTGCGGCTGCAAAGCGTGGTCCTGCTGATGATGATGAAATGCAGATCGAGTCACAGATTGCACAACATCTTGTCGATGAATCGGATTTCAACTTGGTGAAGCTGCCTCAGTGGAACCACTTCTCTGACCATATCCGCCAGCTTGGCAACTTCTTGAATGCAAGCTCTGAACTCCCAGATAGAGCGATGATGGAACTTAAACACGCCTACCGACAATCCAATTGTCATGAGGCTGCCTTTCAGATTTTGCAAATGAAAGCCCAAAAGGAGGTGTGTCAGTATTGAGAGCAGAATGCAAACGCTGTGAAACTGTGTCGCGACAATGATACTCCTCTAACCAACGCGATCATCAAGCAAATGATGAAAAACCCGACACCAGGAATCAAGACACTTGATGACTTGGCCGAGTGGTGTGCAATCCCAAAAGGGGGGCTATAGCATCACATTGCTTGGGGTGTCAAGGGATTTGCGGACTTCACAGGCTACGTCGATCGCGATTGGTATATCAGTCGTCTCGACACTGCACGATAAGATCAGTACAACGCTGTAGCGACTCGTGTGAAGCCTTTTCAATGTGACAACTAGGCAGTTCCAATAGTTCGTCGCACTGGGTCCACATGGTGGAGAAAGCATAAGCCACCAAAAAATAATAAAGTCCTTCTCTGGATGGGGATGAGTATGGATAGCCACTTTAAGTCGACTGCTGGATGCATTCCCGCGCTGTTGGAATGTCTTTTTGTCCTCGAGGATGCTGAATTGAGCGTTGATGTACTACTTGCATTGGTTCAATGGTTTGCAGCAGGGCCGATATGTCAGACTGCTGGTACGGTGATTGTCGAGGAGAGACATCAACCTCCGATGCAACCTTTCGGATGATGGAAGGTACCATTGTAATCCTCTTTTCGGCATCGGAACCACTTCTGTTGTCCCTATCAGCGCAATCCAATGGGCAGTACATCTTCTTCAGCTGACGCCGGTGCCAGTTTATACGTGGTGGTACCTGAGCAACACGATTGACTTGAATGGTTTCAATTTGTTTTACATGTAGACTATTCAATTTGATGCCTGAAGTAATCGTTGCAGCAATATATAGAAATCAGATGATTGTTTACTGTGAATTTTGGTTATGGGAGTTGCACAAGATTGTGTATAATCGATGTCTCAAGGGATTGAATATTTAGGAATATTTTTGAAATCAATGGAACAGTTCAAAAAACCGTTGAAACGATCAATACATAGAGGACCAACGCGCAACAGGTGCAGTGAATTCACTTTAAAGGCTAAACAAGTTGTTGAAATGTCGTGACGACGCATTCACATCGTTGATCGCTTTGACGCATGGTGGCAGATTACAACTAAATCTCTCCGATTATTTGGGAGAATGTGGAGATGGATTGGAGTGTGAGGCGCATGTTCGGAAACCAATGTCGCTTTTGGCTGATCATTGCATCTCCGGCTACAGTAACGATCATTTCAGTGCAAAGATTGAGCCGCCAATGTGCTGGCACTACAAGAGAGGCAACTTCCAGGTTGTTAGACCACTGAATGGGGATGAGATTCCCGACAAGGATGATGATGATGAGAACAGCGCGGATCCCGGAGCGCCATGCCGTGAATGTAGCCGTCTTGGTGATGGCACTGACAATGACGACGGCAAGTGTGAGAAGAACACGCAGGACGGTGAGAAAGTGACCGGTGATGGGTATGGAACAATGGATAGGAAGGGCAAAGGGAAGGCAACGGAGGAAGGGAAGGGGAATAGGATGGTGAAGGTTGAAGGGATATGTATTGTTGAACAAACCCCAGGGGGAGATGATATCTCTCGTCCCATTGCTTTGCAGTTGCAGAAGGAAATGTATGAGGCAGACTCGAACACGGAGGGCTGACTAGACTGGGTATATTTTGAGCCGGAAGCCTCACCCACCGAGCCCATTCCCTCAGACAATTATACTGACTCCACCGAGGAGTCATATTGCGAATATGACTCAGAACATGATTCTGATGTCGATATGGGCATAGAGGATGTTGTGGGCCCACTGTATGGGGCTGATTTCGATGGCGATGTGGATTTGGAAAGGTACAGTGATGATGAAGAGGAGGAAAATGAAGAGGAGAAAGATGAAGAGGAGGAAGATGAGGAGGAGGAGGATGAGGATGAAGAGGAGGATAAGAATGAGGATGATGGCAAAGAACCTTGGATGATTGGCTAGGGAGGGATGATAAATACATTGGCTGACAATGTAGATACCATGATAGATGATCAGCCAATCGTGCTAGCTGAGCAAGGCCAGAAGATGTGCACGCATACGCCATGGCCATAACCTGTGGTGCCTGCCTCACGGCCAAAAACCCCAGAGCCTCACCCATGACCACACACTCTGGAGACTTATACCATCAGTGGGCTGGAGTTTTTGTGGCTTGTGAAACCTCAAAAACGTTGCCCGGCGGTGCCAGCTGTGCCAGAATGTGAAGCAGCTGGAAACACCTCGAATGTGAATGTGGATATGCAGCTGCCCGGCAAATCGGCACGTGGCGATAGTTTCCCCAATGTCCCTCCCCCATATATCCCTCTTGCTGAGGCGGGTGCGGATGACTCCGTAGCTGAGGAGTTAACTAGTCCTCCCATTGCAGAGGAGGTGATGGTCATTGCGTTTGGGTAAAGGTCGGGTCCTTGTCTTGTTCGTTTTGTTTGTTTGAATTGATTTAACTCAGGCATGGAATATTACACCCGTCGCGAGATTTTTGGATCGCTCAGGGTGTAATTCATGTACGAATTTTGTATTGGTTTTACTTTATTCATACTATTATGGGACACCACGCAGGTAGCGTTTTCCCAACTCGTGGCGCATAAGCGACCTCCTTGTAATGGTGTTGAGGCTCAATAAATCTCTCATGTTTTCTGGATGTATCATGAGCTTACACCCACACCAGGCCGCTCAGGCCCCGCACCTACCTTCATCGCTTTCTACAGTGTATACTCCGCTTCTCATGGGTCATTGAGAATGCCAGAAAAGACCCCGTCCTGTTGCCCCAAATTTTCATGCCGAAAGAAGTTCACCTCAGATAGCTGGTGACTTAAAGTTAACAAATTACACCATCCTGAACACCTTCAAGTGGCACACCAGGAGAATCTGGCTGTTCGCAGCGCAGCCCGACGAGTTGATCCCGCTCAGCGTTGTGAATTCAATGCTGACAGGGATTCAGTTGAAGTCTTCGACGTGTTTCACTACCTTGACCACAGGGAAAACATTGGATACTCGCGATCTCAACCACCGCCACGACCTCTGCCACGGAGAAAAACATACCCTGGCACCCACAGTCCGCTGAGCAATTACATCGACAAGCAATGGGAACGCGACACTTAGGGTTGGGTTGAGACGAACCTACAAAACAATCCCTACTTTCCGTGTGTGACACGTGAAGAGTACAAATATATGAGGGGTGGGATCAAGAACATGGGCATGAAGATGTACTATGACCACGTGCTGAAGGAAGATAACACCGCTCTGCGCTTCCCAGGATTCAGAAACAAGGATGGCGTGCAGAAGCTTGTGGCTAGCATGCCACATGATCAGGCTCTCGCGGAGTGGGAACTACACCCTGTCGAGGATATGAGATGGAATGCCAATCACCAACCCTCTTTCAAATTCAATAGTTGCGACATGATTTCAACCATCAGATAGTTGATGTGGCAGCCAGCCGATGCCAAGCATCTGGTTTGCACCCCTCAGCGTTGATTTAACAGCGATGCGCAACCGAAACACCTCTATGCCGAAATGCACAGAACGGACTGGAGGTGGGAGGCACAGGTAAGATCTGATACTCGAGGATAATAAAGTGCTAATCAATGTCAAGTCAACGCACAGAGTCGGGGATACACTTGTTCCCTTGATCTTCATGTCCGACGGAAAACATCTCTCAAATCTTGCTGCCGACAACAAACAATGGCCTGTATATATTACAAATGGCAATCTATCTTCGAAGACTCGCCAGATGCCGTCAACGCACAGCATCGTGATGTTCGCTCTCCTGCCAACTCCAATGCACAAGCGCAAAATTCCTCAGGAGCAGCGGGATGAGCAGCGGCCAACAAACCGAGACGTGCTGAACGAGGTACTCCAGCGGGTACACCAGCCCCTGACTTCTAAACATTATCCCAGTGCAAAGAGCAGGTATTTCAACGTTCTCTGTGCAGATGGCAACTTTGGGCGTTGCAAACCATTTTCAGCAGCATTGCTTGCAGATTGCCCAATCTATAGCTACCTACAATATCTCGAGCAGCATGTCTGTTCGCGGTGTGAGCGTCCAAAGCACGAACTTGCAGATTATATCACTCTTAACAACCAACACCCCTGGCGAGATCACAACCTATATAGAATGCTCAGCGATGACAACACCAAGGCAGCTGATGCGAAGCTCTTGTCGCGCAATTTTCACCGAGAATTCAACATTTTTCGACACATTCCTCATATTGTGAGCGACCTCCTGAAGCCCGACCTCCTCCATCCAACACAGATCGGCATGTTTGACCACCTCCAGAAGTGGATTTTCCACTTCAAGCAGACGCACAAACAGCTTGACAAGTACAATGCAATCTTGTTATCTGTGGCTGCTTACCATGACCTAACACCAAAAGTTAAGTCATAGGAAGAAGTTTCACAATGGAATGGGAAGGAGATGAAGGAAATAAGCCGGTACCTACTGGGAGTTGTAACCCAGTGTCTATGTGACATAAGCCCCGCTCAGCATCCCATACACAATTACGCAATTGAGTCCGCACGGGCATTGTTAGAATTGGATGTGTATGCTTGATATGAATCTCATGATGATGCAACATTGAGCTATACAGAGGATGCGTTGCGTTGTTTTCACCTCCTTACAGATATTTTCTTACTCCGGTGAGCCAGCAAAAAGGCAAAGACCAAAGCCAATGCCCAGAGAGCGAAACTCGTAAAGAAGCGAACGGTTGATGAGGATACAAATGCTCAAATTCAGATGCCTTCCAAGAAGCGGCCTGAGATGAAAACCTGGTGGGATTATATCAGCCACAAGGTAGATGATTCCAAGGAGTTAGATGCCAACTTCAACATTGCGAAGATCCACTTGTTGTTTCATTGGGTCGAACAGATTTGTCGATACAGCGCCTTCCAACTGTAGACTGACGTGAGACATGAACAAGCACATACAACAGACCTCATGGACAGTTGGAACGCCTCCAATCACGATCTCAAGTACCTGCCACAATTAATCACCTTTCAGTGTCAGATTGTATGCTTCGAAATCAGAGAGCTCAATGTCGAAGCCCTCGCTCAGCGTTGGAGGAATAGTGCTGCCGCCTGCAATGTCATCCCTTCCGGTGCTGATCTGGCTGCCCCCCTGAGCTCTTAGTCATATGCAAAGCACAAATTCATGGGCCCCCAAAACTACCGTAATGGAAAGTATTCTGACCCTATGATCATAGACTTCAGAGCATTACTGGACAATACACAAGACTCAGCGCACGGCGTGTCAACATACAACAGCATGCGGGAGTATATCAAGCATATGACTCGTAACAAGACGTATATGTCGGATGAACAACAGCCCACAATGGGGCTCTGTATTTACCACGATATTAAGGTTCAAGTTGAGCGTTTAGTAGGTGAACACATATGTCAGATGTGTGAATCCACAGGAAGCCAGAGCTGGCATGGAGGGGACTGACCAAATTACTGGGTGTGGGTAACAGAACGTATGCGGAGGTGTTATGTCACGCTGGATGGGCGTCTCCCGTGGCAACTGCAATGACTATTCAAAATCAAGCTCCTGAACACAGATGGAGCTTTCTTTGAGTACTGGTTAACCCTGGCGCTCACCACATTACCTGAACACTCGGGTAACTGGCATCCCATCTCAGAATTTGTACAAGTGAGAAACGCACTGGCAGCTGTTGCATTGCAAGTTTTCAGCATCGGAATCATTGTCGGCTACTCACACATAATTCTAGAGATACATCCCAGTAGTAACACAGACAATGGACAGAACAAGCGATGGATTGTCAATAGCCACACTGATCTGGCGACTTGGAATGATGTGTATAATTAGTAAGGAGAGAATTGCATTTTGCAGGCAGGTAGAAGGAATGTGAGGAGAGATTTTTGCCGCATCACACATCACCCAACAATCCCGATGAATGCGCATACCCAATCAACCCATTCCGACATATGGCCCCAGTTGGCCCCAATGCCAGAGTGTTCATTTGCAACAGGAGACCTACAGAGCGAGAAGAAACAGTGAAACTTCGATTGGAGCGTGATATGCAACGCAACGCATGGCAGTGATGCCAGGTGCGGAGTAAGCCACCGCCAGCGTGTCTCTGATGGCTCTGATGGAGCCCGTTGACTATGATTGAGTAATTCCGCCCGGACCGAATTTTATTTCGTTAACGTGATGTTGACAAAATCAATCTGATGCTCCCAGTGTCTCAAATCTCGGTACAAGGCTTGGAGTTATTTGGGGGATATATGGTTGTCATTGCTGTTGAATACCCAATGAATCACAACCATGCACATTCAATTTGATAACTCTGAATGGTTATATCACACCTGGTGGCACATGCAGTCTCCCAAATCCAATGGTGGTCACTTTCTGCCTTGCCAACTCTTTTTCCTCAACTCCCACACCTCCCTTGCACAAATCTTCAGAATCGTCTTGATCCACTGCCGTTGAATGCATTCCACATTATCAACCTTTTCCAATGGCCAGCAGTTCTCAAATCTCACCAAACAATGTGCAAGCAAAAGCTCCCAGTGCGGTGGTCCATATCGAAGCCATCTCAAATGGTTCTGTGGTCAGATACAGCCCCAATACCTTTTCTCCAGACACCCTGCCATGCATACTCTCCTCCGCATGTTGAACCTGTAGATGAGCTGCCCCATCCTTTTGGAACATTTCTGCATGGAGAATTCTGTTTGTTTCAGGCTGTTTGGGGCTTTGCCTTCAGCATGTCCCAAGTCTGACAATTCATCACTGTCATCATCCACATCATATTCATCATAGGAATGCTCTGGTTATAAGGTCAAGTCTGTAATTCCTAGGATATCAGTGTCCTGCAGTTTTGCTGCCAGCTGGAATCTTTTCATTGTAATGCTAAAGGGGGGTCTCCTAAGTGGACCTGACTCATGTTCTGGAGTAGTAGAGCTGCAAGATATTAGTTGGATGACTGGATTGTTTCCTCGCGGTCCTGTAGGCACTGGAGGTGCACATGGAGATGACAGCCCTTGTTCTGAGATATTTGAAGGGGCAAACATTTGAGACCCAACATAACCATCTTCATCAAGGTTATATCCTTGCCATGGTGGCCCATAACTTGGAAATCCTTGGCTTGCACTAATCCTAGGTTGAAAACCAGCTGTCAGGTTGAATGGTGAATGGTGGTAATACTGCAGAGCACTTGAAAATGGCTCTTCTGAATGAGGGTTGCCATGCTCATATGGTGGATGAAATTCATTGGTATGTTGCCCAAATAGACTGTCTTTGCCAATCACAGTTTGTGAACTATTATTCAATAATCCTAAGTTGTCATCAGGGTGTTGTTCTGAGCCAAGTACATCAGCAACGACCCTAATTTCCGTCTGAAACACCCGGGTGTTCCGGACGGCTCTGACAGCTCTGACGGGACCTCGTACGCTCTGACGGAGAATTACACGCTACCGGTCGCCCAGGCGACAGGTCGCGTTGCCTACGTACCTCCTTTAATTTGTGGTGACATATACACATCATCAGAACGACACGTGTGTTACACTCTTCGCAGGGGCTGCAGTTATGCTGAAGCCGTTTACACAACGCCTGGCGATCGACGACAAGCATGGGAGCACCTGGGAGCGCCGGCGACATGTCTGGGAGCACCTCGAATCACAGTCATGGATTCAGTTTGTATTCTCATCTATGTATCTATATAGCTACCCATCTACACACGCTATATCTGGACTGGCTGCGGTCTGCCGAATATATACTCCCTTTCACCCTGTCCACCTCTGTTACCCCTTTGATCGAGCGTGTTTGAGACGCACTTGGAGACGGAGATTGAGTGAACTCAGAGATGCACTTGGAGGCCGTGATTGAGCGAGTTTGGAGATGCACTTGGAGACTGAGATTGAGTGAACTCAGAGATGCACTTGGAGGCCGGGATCGAGCAAGTTTGGAGATGCACTTCGAGGCCATGATCGCGCGAACTTGCAGGCCGTAATCGAGCGAGTCTGGAGATACACTTGGAAACCGTGATCGAGCGAGTTTGTAGATGCACTTGGAGGCCGTGATCGAGCGAGTTTGGAGATGCACTTGGAGGCCGTGATCGAGCGAGTTTGGAGATACACTTGGTGGCCGTGATCGAGCGAGATTGGACGAGTACTTGGAGGCGGCCGATGGACGGCGCGCCGGGACTCAATTCATCAGTTAGTTAACTCGCAACCATGGGAATGTGATAAGGTGACTTTACCTTTGAAGCTCTTATGGAGAACTGGCTGGTGGCGGTC
>Ga0307512_10007493_pt1 | contig 10807 bp, 10 predicted proteins | sample 14_EM_MG_FD_200267 | JGI IMG/M metagenome (GOLD analysis project Ga0307512, IMG submission 200267) | Populus trichocarpa ectomycorrhiza microbial communities from riparian zone in the Pacific Northwest, United States - 14_EM | ecosystem: Host-associated > Plants > Roots > Unclassified | place... | reverse complement strand
GGCCGACATGAGCTGGTCGATCAGCTCAGGCCGGCCGGCCGGTGCCGGTTGCCCGGCGGGGGAAGCAACGAGGTCTGCCATGCGCCGACCATAGCAGTAATTAGTTCGAGCGAACTAAACAACCTACCGAATATTTCGAGACGCCGAAGTAACCGGGCTCAGAGCATGCCCATCATCGCCGCGACCCGGCGCCCGGCCCAGCTGTCATCGTCGGTCAGCAGCTGCCGGTTCAGCTCGGGATCCTCGGCAAAGGCGGCCAGCGCATCGCGTACGGGCAGGGCCCGCTCGGCCAGCGCGGTGGCCGCCTCGTGCCGGGCCCGCCAGCGGGCCACCGGCTCGTCCATCTCGAGCAGCCGCCGGGTCGGTGCCTGCATGCCGAGCAGGATGTTGTCCATGCCGTACAGGGCGAAGGTCGTCGGCGAGACCCGGTTGAGCATGTCCTGGATCAGGCCGTCCCGCCGCGACAACGGGGCGCATTCCCGGTACATGTCCAGCAGCGGCTGGAAGCCCGACAGATCGGTGTCGGCGCGCACCGCGTTCCAGAACGGGGTTTCCAGCCGGGTGTTGAACTTGTAGTGCGCCGCGATCAGCCAGCGGACCTGGTCCCACCGCTGGTTCAGCGCCGAGTTGAGCAACTCGCGGCCGGCCGGCGGGTGCGCCCACGAGGTCGGCAGCACCGAGACGAACGACCAGATGGCCTCGGCGGCCATCACCAGGCCGCTGGACTCGAGCGGCTCGGTGAAGGCGTACGAGTTTCCGACCGCCATCACGTTGCCGCGCCAGGCCTTCTCGTGGCGCCCGCTGCGGAAGCTCAGCTTGTGCGGCTCGCTGATCCCGGGATAGCGCCGGCTGAACTCGTCGACCGCCTCGTCGTCGGAGATGAACGACGAGGAGTACACGTACCCGCGGTGGTCCGACTCCGGGGTCGGGATGCCCCAGTTCCAGCCGGCGTTCATCGTGATCACATCGGTGTACGGCTTGATGTGCCCGCCGTGGTCGACGTTGCCGGTGATCGCGGAGTCGGTGAACAAGCTCTTGTCGAAATTGACGAACGGCGTGCCGAAAGCCTTGCCCAGCAACATCGACCGGAACCCGGTGCAGTCGACGTAGATGTCGAACTTCAGCTCGCGCCCGTCGGTCGTACGCAGAAAATCGACCCACTCCGGGCCGCCGGTGACCACCTCGGCGAGGGTGGCCGGCACCTGCCGGACGCCGCGCTGGCGGGCCAGGGTGGTGAGGAACTCGACGAACGGCTTGTTGTCGAGGTGGTAGGCGAACGGCAGATACTTCATCAGCGAGACCGGCTTGCCGTCCACCTCGAAGACCGCGGCCCGGTCCTTCATCAGCAGCGCCGAGCCCATCGTGGCACCGCTGATGTTGCCGGTTTGGTCGATCGCGCCGAGCAGGCCGACCGAATCCGCCGACCAGTCGAAGGCGCAGCGGAAACCGTCCGGGTGCGGGCCCCACTCGAAGTTGATCCCGGTCTTCCAGGTCGGCCGGACCTTGCGGTACAGCTCGTCCGCGTCGATGCCGAGGTAGTGGTGCAGGAACATCAGCAGGAAGGTGACCGTCGACTCGCCGACCCCGATGATCGGGATGTCCGGCGACTCCACCAGCGAGACTTCCAGCCAGGGCCGTTTCGCTTTCAGGGCGAGCGCGGTGAGATAGCCCGCGGTTCCGCCGCCGATCACGCCGACCCGCTGGATGGCCTGCGGGTCGGCCGGGTCGGGCCGTTCGACGTCGGCACCGACCCGGGCATGGGTGCCGAGCAGGGCGCGCGGGTCGACACCGCCGTCGCCGTCGGACAACCATTCGCGTACGGCGGCACCGTCGGCGGGGGACAGCGAGGCGACGACGCGCGCCAACTCGTCACCCCAGCCGGCGCCCATGCTCTGCGCTATCGACCTGTGATCCATTGCCGAACTCCAATGATCCGGGCTTCCCGGCTGGGAGCCATGACGGGTGAGGACGCGGCCGGCGGCCGCCGATCAGCTCCAGACCGTGGCAGCGTGCTCGTCACGGATGTCGAACACCTGCCGGTCCAGCAGCGAGTTGACGATGACGGCGCTCCGCACGGCGAGCAGGCTCAGGTTCGGGTCGGCCAGGCCGTGACTGAGCCGTCCCCGGTTCTGCGCGAAGATCCGGTTCACCGGGTCGTGCTTCCAGCGCACCGAATAGTCCAGCTCGAGGGCGGGCTCGCCGGCGGCGTCAACGTCCATCTGCTCGAGTAGGCCGGCGGCGAACGGCCAGGCCGGCGAGCTGCGACCGGTGGCCAGCACGACCATCCGCGCGGTGTGCCGTTCCCGGCCACCCCATTCGCGTTCGCACCACAGCACGGTCGTGTCGTGCCGGTCGGCCACCTCGACGACCGAGCGGCCGGGCAGCATCATCACCGGGGAACGGCCCTCGCGCAGCAGCGCCTCGTAGTTGGCCCGGTAGATTTCCTGCAGGGTCTCCATCGAGACGCCGTCGCTGGTCAGCACCTGCCGCTCGGCCTGCTGCCGGCGTACGTCGCTGGGCAGGCCCTGGAAGAACCGCAGGTAGCTGGGCCGGTAGAAGTCGTTGGCCGACGGCGAGTCGTCCAGCGGGGCGAACCAGTGCCGGCGCCCGATCCAGCGGATGTCCCGGAAGCCGCGGTGCACGAGGTTGAGCACGCATTCCGCGCCCGTCTGGCCGCCGCCGACCACGATCACCTGCTCGTACGGCGCCAGCGGGCAAGCCGTCAGCGCCCCCGCCAGCTGCTCGGCGAGCACGACCGAGCCGGGCGGCGCCGTGCGGAAACACTCCGGCACGTGCGGGACGGTGCCCATGCCCAGCACGATGTGGTCGGCCGTGGCGAGCACATCGTCGCCGCCGCTGAGCACGAACCGGTCTTCGGCGAAGTCGAGCTCGTCGATCGTGCGGCCGTAGCGCACCACGCCGAGTTCCTCGCTGGCCCAGGCGAGGTAGCGCGCGTACTCCAGCCGGGGAATGGCGGTGAATTGCGCGTTCAGGAATCCGTAGACGCGGCCGGTGCGGACCAGATAGTTCAGGAAGGAGAACCGGCTGCACGGGTCGGCCAGCGAGACCAGGTCCTTGATCCACGACGTCTGCAGTTGCGTTCCCGGATTGAGCAGCCCGGGATGCCAGGCCGGGCCCGGCCTGGCATCGAAGAGCGCGATCTGGCCCGGCACCCGGTTCTCGGCCAGGGCCGCGAAGCTCAGGTTGGCCGGGCCGGCGCCGATCCCGGCCACGGTGTAGTGCGGGATGGTTCCGGCACCTGTCGTGGGACCGGACGGTAGTGGCCGCATGGCAGCTCCTGTCAGGGCGTCTCGTGGGCACCGAGGCTGGCCCCCGCGGGTGGAGACACCCTCGAAGGCCGCGCAAAGACGGGCCCGTTCAAACCGGCGGGCGAGCGGTCGCGGGTCGAGTCCGCATTGAGAGCGTTTCGAGAAGCCGCGACGAGCCTCGGCCCGCAGAACGTAGGCCAACGGACCTTGGAGGACTTGCATGTGCGGTATCGCCGGGTGGGTGGACTTTGGTGGCAATCTCACCGACGAACGAGCGACGCTGGAGGCGATGACGGCGGCCCTGGCGAATCGGGGCCCGGACGCGCACGGGGTCTGGCTGGGCCCGCACGCCGGCCTCGGGCACACCCGCAACTCCATCATCGACCTAGCCGGCGGCATCCAGCCGATGTCCGCCGACGACGACGGCCGGCTCGCGGCCGTGCTGACCTACAGCGGCGAGGTCTACAACTTCCGCGAGTTGCGCACCGAGTTGGAGGGCCGCGGCCACCACTTCCGGACCCGCAGCGACACCGAGGTGGTGCTGCGCTCGTACCTGGAATGGGGTGACGAATGCGGCAACCACCTCGAGGGCATGTTCGCCTTCGCGGTGTGGGACGTACGCACCGAGGAACTGCTGCTGGTGCGGGACCGGCTGGGCATCAAGCCGCTGTTCTACGCCCGGGCCGGCGACGGCATCGTCTTCGCCTCCGAGCCGAAGTCGCTGCTGGCCCACCCGGCCGTCAAGCCGGTGGTGGACGCGAACGGGCTGCGCGAGCTGTTCTCCACCGCCAAGACCCCGGGGCAGTCGGTCTTCCGCGACATGACCGAACTGCTGCCCGGACACACCCTGCGGCTGCGCGCGAGCGGGTCGCAGTTGCGCCGGTACTGGCGGCTCGAGGCCAAGCCGCACACCGACGACCTGGACGCGACCATCGCGCACATCCGTTCGCTGCTGGGCGACATCGTGACCCGGGAACTGGTCGCCGACGTCCCGCTGTGCTCGCTGCTGTCGGGTGGGATCGACTCGAGCACGATCACCGCGCTGGCGAACGCCGCCCGGCTCAAGGCGGGCGACGCCCCGGTCCGGACGCTGACCACGACCTTCGTCGGCTACTCCGAGAATTTCCAGCGGGACGACACCCGGGACACCCCGGACGGCCCGTACGCCGCGGAACTGGCCCGGCACGTCGGCACTGACCACACCGACATCGTGCTCGGCACCGCGGACCTGATCGACCCGCAGGCCCGGCTCGCCGCGCTGCTCAGCCAGGACATGCCGACCACGCTCGGCGACATGGACACCTCGGTGTACCTGATGTTCCGGGCCACCCGGGAACACTCCACGGTCGCGCTGACCGGGGAGACCGCGGACGAGATCTTCGCCGGCTTCAAGTGGCTGCACGAGGCCAGCCAGGTGCAGGCGGACAACTACCCGTGGGTGGCCCGGGAGAAGACCATCGCCGGGGCGCAGGCCGGCCAGGGCCGTGGCCTGTTCGAGCTCGGCCTGATGCAGAAGCTGGACATGCCCGGCTACTACGCCGACAGCTATCAGACGGCGCGCGCCGAAGTTCCGCACCAGGAGAGCGAGGACCCCACCGAATTCCGGATGCGGGAGCAGTCGTACTTCCAGCTGGCCCGCTGGCTGCCGATGCTGCTGGACCGCGACGACCGGCTCGCCATGGCCTCCGGCCTGGAAACCCGGGTGCCGTTCTGCGACCACCGCCTGGTCGAATACGTCTACAACACGCCGTGGAGCTTCAAAAGCTTCGACGGCCGGGAGAAGAGCCTGCTGCGCGCGGCGGTCAAAGACCTGCTGCCGAAGTCCATTCTGGACCGTCCAAAGAGTCCCTACCCGGTCACCCAGGACCCGGCCTACACCCAAGCCCTGCACCGGGAGCTGGAGGCGGTGCTCGCCAACCCGAATTCGCCGGTGCTGCCGCTGCTCGACGTCGCCGCGGCCAAGCGCGCCGTCGCGGAATCCAGCGGCGTCGCCCACGAATGGCACAGCCGGATGAACATCGAGATGGCGCTCGGCTTCAACACCTGGATGAACCACTACGGCGTAGAACTGGCGCTCTGAGTCGTGACCGATCCCATGACGCTGCCGGACGCCGGGCTCGTACCGTCGGATTTCCGCACGCTGATGGCGACCTTCCCGACCGGGGTGTGTGTGGTCACCGCCTTCGGCGCCGACGGCCGGCCGCGGGGGATGACCTGCTCGTCGGTGTGCAGCGTGTCGCTGGCACCGCCGATGCTGCTGGTCTGCCTGCGGACGGGCAGCCCGACGCTGGCGGCGATCCTGGGTCGGTCGCGCTTCGCGGTGAATTTCCTGCACCACCGGGCGCAGCCGACCGCGGAGCTGTTCGCCTCGGGCGAGCCGACCCGCTTCGACCGGGTCCGGTGGCGGGCCACCGCCGGCGGCGTCCCGCATCTGCTCGACGACGCCCACTCGGTCGCGGACTGCCTGATGACCGCGTCGCAGGAGGTCGGCGACCACATCGTGGTGTACGGCGAGGTGCTGGCGGTGACCCACCGGCCGCAACCTCGGCCTCTGCTTTACGGCCTGCGGCGCTACACCGCGTGGCCGCATCACTGACCCAGGAGAGACGCTATGCCGTTCGCAGCAATCACCTACGACATCAAGGCCGGGCACGAGGACGAGGTGGCCGAGGTATTCGCCAACTTCCGCCGCCCCAGCTCGCCGGTGGTCCCCGGCGGCGCCCCGGGGCGGCAGACCGCGATCGTGGCCACCGCGGTGTTCATCCGCGACGGGCTGCTGGTCCGCTTCATCGAGTACGAGGGCGACCTCGACGCCGTGGCCCGGTTCATGGCGTCCCAGCCGGGCGTGCAGGAAGTGGAACGCAAACTCGCGCCGTATCTGAACAAACCGCGCGACACCGGCACGGTCGACGGCTTCGTGAAGACCTTCAAGGGCAGCCTGTTGCGCTCGGTCAGCCAGCTTTCCGGACCCCGGCGACAGAACTGAACGTGCCCGCCGAGGGCTGGCGCGCTTAGCGCCAGCCCTACGGCCAGGGCACCTCCCGGGCCAGCTCGGCCATCGCCAGCTCGAAGGAGCCGAGCATCAGCGCGCCGTGCTGGGCGTCAGGGTGAAGGCGATGCGCCCGTCGATCTCGGCGACACCGAGCACCCGGCGCGTCATCCGGTCGACCAGCCGTCGAGGATCCGCGCGGCCTGCGCCAGTAACTCGTACTGCTCGCGCCAGCGGGTGCCTTCGACGGCCACCACGACCTGTTCGACGCCGACGTCGCGGTAGGTTTTGAGGCCCTCCGCGATCTGTTGCGGGTTGCCGCCCACGACGACCTGGCGGGTGTGTTCCAGCGGCAGGCCGTAGCCCTTCGCGAGGCTGGCGGCCATCACCTCGACCGCGTCGGTGGACCGTTGCGCGGTGATGCTCGAGTAGACCATCGTGCCCACCTTGGGCACCGGCCGGCCCTGCTCGGCGGCCAGCTCGCGCAGGCGCAGCGTGCCCTTCGCGATCTCGGCCGGGGTGGTGATCGTCGTCAACCACCCGGTGCAGTAGGTCGCCGCCCGGCGCATCGCCCGTTCCGAGCGCCCGCCCACCCAGATCGGCGGCATCGGCACGGCCGGCAGCATGGTCACCTCGACCTCGCCGTCCGTGCCGGGCACCTTCGTCGGCTGCCCGGCCAACAGCGCGGGCAAAAGCCGGAGCAATTCATCGGTACGGCGGCCGCGCTCGGCCAACGGCACGCCCGCGGCCGGCCACTCCTCGGCCCACTTGGCACCCACCCCGACCCCGAACTCGAACCGGTTGCCCGCCAGGTACTGCAGGGTCTGCACCTGTTTGGCGGCCCACACCAGCGGGCGCATCGCGGCGAGCATCACCGAGCAGCCGATCCGCACCCGCGCGGTGGCGCACGCCGCGGCGGTCAGCGCCAGGGTGCTCTCCAACAGCGGATTGCCGCCCATGGTCAGGTGGTCGCCGGCCCAAACCGACCCCAGCCCGACCCGCTCGGCGTGCCGGGCCACGGCACGCACGTCGGGCAGCTCGTTGCCGAGATGGCCGATGGTCGGCAGGAGCACTCCTACATCGAACGGCATATCCGCCCCCTCGTCAGTGCTTGGCGCAGATCAGCAACGTGTCGTACGCGCTGAACGGCTGGTGGGTGACCGAGCTGAAACCCGCGGCCGACGCCTGGCGGGAGATGTCCGCCACGGAGTACTCGCCGCCGCCCTCGGTGACCAGCAACAGATTCAGGCTGGCGACCAGATTCTCGACGTCGTTGCGGCCCGGGTGCAGCATCCGGTCGTACACCAGCAAAGTGCCGCCGGGCGCGAGCGCGGCAAAAGCCTTGCCCAGCAGCAGCGCGCGCTGCTCAACATCCCAGTCGCTGAGCACGTGCCCGTAGACCATGACGTCGGCGCCGGGCAGATCGTCGGCGAAGAAGTCGCCGCCGGTGAACCTTGCCCGCCCGGTCAGGCCCAGCTCCGCCATCCGCGCGTCGAACAGCGGGCCCATCGGCGGTAGGTCGAACACGTGACCGGTCAGCGCGGGATGGGCGGCGAGCAGGTGCGCGACGAGGTTGCCCCGGCAGCCGCCGATGTCCAGGACCGTCGCGTGGTTCGAGAAGTCGTACGCCTTGGCGAGCTCCGGGCCGAGCACGTCGTTGAGCCCGTCCATCATGGCGACGAACTGGGCCAGCGCGGCCGGGTGATCGAACAGGTCGCTGAACTTGCCACCGCTCTGCGGCGCCCCGGTGCGCAGCGCCTCGGCGAGCCGGCCATACGCCGGGTAGAGGCTCAATCCGGCGCCCATCAGGAAGCCACCCACGTACGCGGGGCGGCTGGACACCAGGTAGGTGTCGGCGCCGGTGGCGTTGCCGTACCGGCCGTCGCGCTCGGTCAGGACGCCGATCGCGACCAGGACCCGCAGGAAATCCGTCAGCCCGCGCCCGTGCAGCTCAAGCCGTTCGCGGATCTCCGCCTCGGTCGCGTCTCCGGCGTGCAGCACGGTGAACAGATCGAGCTGGACCGCGGTCAGCAGCACCTTGGCGTCACAGAAGAGGTTCCCGAAGCGGAGCAGGCCGTCGGCGGTGCTCAGATCGGGCGGTGCGGTTCCTGGGCTCGACATTTCTGTGGCTCCTTCCGTGCGGCCAAGGGGTCGGCGGCGAGCGTGGGCCGTGGCGCTGGAGTCCCGCTCGACGCGCGCGCAGGCCCGGTGCGCCCTTGCTGTGCCTTCGAGCCGGCCCTCAGCGGCGAGGGCCACCGTGGCCGGGAGCCTTGGACCAGATCGAGAGAGGTGCACCTGTGACTGCGACGACCCCGGTCGACTACCCCTTCCCGTGGACGGAACCGATCGCCATTCCGCCCACCTGGGAAACGTTGCGGGAGCGGGCCATCCAGCCCATCTCGCTGCCCAGCGGCGACCCGGCCCTGCTGGTGACGCGGTACAAGGACGTCAAGGCCCTGTACTCCGACCACCGGCTGAGCCGCAACACCGGCCGATACCCGACCTCCCGGATCTCGCCGAACAACGCGATCTTCGACGACCCCGAGGTGGACAGCGACCCGCCCCGCTATCTCGCCGAGCGTTCGCTGGTGACCAGGGCTTTCACCGCGCGCCGAATCGAGGGGCTGCGACCGTTCGTCAAGGCGGTGGCCGAGGAGTTGATGGCCGCCATGGAGTCAGGCCCGCAGCCGGTGGACCTGATGGAGGGCTTCGCCTTCCCGCTGCCGATCCGGGTGATCTGCAAGCTGCTCGGCGTGCCGGCCGAGGACCAGGCCAAGTTCCGGGCGATGGTGGACGGCTTCCTGTCGGTTACCAAGCTGCCGGTGGAGGAGGTCAACCGGTGCCGGGTGGGGCTCTGGGCCTACCTCGGCGACCTGGTGGAGAGCAAGCGGGTCGCGCCGACCGACGACCTGACCAGTGAACTGGTCAAGATCAGTGACGCCGATCCCGACAAGCTCTCGGACCACCAGATGGTGCACTGGTTGCAGTCGCTGCTCATCGCCGGTTACGTGACCACGGCCACCCAGATCGGCTGCAGCATGGCCTACCTGCTGCACCACCGCGAGGTGGCCGACGAGATCCAGGCCGACTTCACCCTGGTGCCCGGCGCCGTCGAGGAACTGCTGCGGTACCAGATCATGGGGGCCTCGCTGGGCTCGACGCGGTACTGCCTCGAGGACATCGAGCTCTCGGACGGCTCGATCGTGCCCAAGGGCTCGACCGTGCTGCTGGCCGTCGAAGCCAACCTCGACGCGGAACAGTTCGAGTGTCCGATGAAGATGGACATCAAGCGCAACCCGAACTATCACCTGTCGTTCGGCTCCGGCATCCACTACTGCGCCGGGGCGCCGCTGGCCCGGATGGAGTTGCAGGTTGCCACCGAGGGCCTGCTGCGGCGCTTCCCGAAGCTGGAGCTGGCCGTGCCGGGTGCGGACCTCATGCGCGAGCAGGGCAGCTTCCTGGGCGGCTTCGCCGAGATCCCGGTCCGCTGGTGAGGACGGCACGCGGATGAGAGTCAGCGCGGACAACACCAAGTGCGTGGTCAGTGACATGTGCGTCTACCGGGTGCCGGCGGTGTTCGACCAGGACGAGGACGGGCTGGTCAAGATTATCGACGCCAACCCGCCCGGCGAATTGGCCGAGGACATCCGCCGGGCCGCCAAGGGGTGCCCGGTCGGGGCCATCACCGTCTACGAGGATTAGCACCGGCTAGAAGGCCCCTCTCCCCTGGAACTCAAGGGGGGAGGGGCCGTTGGGTTGGGTGGCTCAGCGGCCGGCCTGCCACGCGGCGTCGACGAAGGCCTCCTCGTAGCCGACGCTGCGCTCGAGGTGGGACAGCAGCTCTTCGCGCTCCGGGGGGCTTGAAGCGGCGTAGACCCGCTCGATCAGGATCAGGAACTGCTCCACGAGCACCGCGAACTCCTTGCCCGGGTACATCATTGCGAGCAGTTCGCCGTACCGGCTGGCCGGGTCGCGGCGGGCCATCAGCTCGTCGGTGACGAGCTGATAGAGCCACGCGGAGGGCGCCACCGCACCGATGCCCGCGGCGAGCGATCGCGAACTGCACGCGAACAGAAACTCCGCATAGGCGCTCGTCGCCGGCGCGATCGGCGGGACGCCGGTGCCGCTGCCGGGCAAATCGTAGCGCTGCGCCAGCTGGGGGAAGCCGGCCATCGAACCGGCCGCGCTGTCGAGCGACACCTTGGCCATCTCGGCGAGCAGGTCGGCTTGTTCGTTCGTCCAGGCCAATCCGGCGCAGCGGCCGAGCGCCTTGGCGTAGCTGGGCAGGAGATGGTTGGCGTCCTGCAGGCACAGCGCGGACAGGGCCGCGCCGGGCAGGGACCCGTCAAGCAGGCCCCGGTAGTACGGATGCGCGAGCAGGCGCTCGGCGGCCGGAAGGATGATGTCGGAGAGCGCGATCCTCAGTGGACTGACCCGCGCCGTGGCTGGAATTCCCATAGCTGCCAGCCTTTCGCCCGCTTCTCGAGAACGTATCAAAGGCCCGTGACCGCCGGGAGGCGCCGAGGATGCTTCGAGCCGCCGTCGAGCC
>Ga0307512_10007492_pt1 | contig 10807 bp, 5 predicted proteins | sample 14_EM_MG_FD_200267 | JGI IMG/M metagenome (GOLD analysis project Ga0307512, IMG submission 200267) | Populus trichocarpa ectomycorrhiza microbial communities from riparian zone in the Pacific Northwest, United States - 14_EM | ecosystem: Host-associated > Plants > Roots > Unclassified | place... | reverse complement strand
CACTGCTTGTGGTGTGCGAGCCGCCGGTCGGTACCGGCGGCAGTAGTTGGGTGCGCACAGGTACGAGCCACCCTTCACCACCTTGCGAGGCATCCGTACGCCCGGAGCGGCCGGATCGTGGCTGTCGGCACAGCAGGCATGCGCCGTGGCGGAGTGCTCGGCGTACCAGTCCGCTGTCCACTCCCAGACGTTGCCGATCATGTCGTACAGGCCGTATCCGTTGGGGGGATACCGGCCGACCGGCGCCGTCCCTTCGTGCCCGTCGGCGGCCGTGTTCTCGATCGGGAACTCGCCCTGCCAGGTGTTGGCCAGGTGCCGGCCGTCCGGATTGAACTCCTCGCCCCAGGCGTACGGCGCCCCGTCGATGCCGCCACGGGCGGCGAGCTCCCACTCGGCTTCGGTCGGAAGCTGCACACCGGCCCACGCGGCGTAGGCCAGCACGTCCTCCCAAGCGACGTGCACGACCGGATGGTCGGGCCGGCCGGCCACCGTTGATCCCGGGCCCTGTGGATGGCGCCAGTCGGCGCCGGGTACGTAGGTCCACCACTGGTAGGGATCGTGCAGGTCGACCCGGTGCGGCGGCGGGACGAAGACGGCCGAGGCCGGTACGAGCAGGTCGGGCCGGGCCCCGCGATACTGCGCCGGATCCGGCGGGCGCTCGGCGAGCGTGACGTATCCGCTGTGCTGGACGAACCGGGCGAAGTCGCTGTTGGTGACGGCGTACCGGTCGATCAGGAATCCGTCCACCGCGACGACGTGCGCCGGCGACTCCTCCGGATAGTGGTGGTCGGATCCCATCCGGAAACTCCGGCCGGGAATGCGGACCGTATCGCGGACGGTCGATGCGGCGAGGTCGCTCATGGGGAAACTCTCGCCTAGCGGCGGCGAGACAGTCCTCACCCGCAATAGATGACAGATCGCCGGGTTTGCTCTTGGCCGGACGGGCCGGACAGGCCGTTCATCCGCCGGAGGTGACGACCTGGGCGGCGGCCGTGACGATTCTGATAACAGTCGTGCGTCCCACTTCGCCTCGCCTGGAGGAAGACCATGAAAGACCTGTTCAGGGCCATCATCGGCGCCGAATTCCTGCCGTACGGACCGGGCTACCGACTGTGCTCGCCGTCCCGTTCGCACCTGCTCATCCGTGATCAACTCGCCGAGGGCAGCGAGTCGCCCGGTCACGGCGATGGGTCCGGCTTCGAATCCGACAGCAGTCCCAGCTCGCGAGCGCGCCGGGCGGCCGCGCTCCGGTCGGAGATGCCCAGCTTGCGGTAGATGCTCTTCAGGTGTGTCTTGACGGTGTTGACCGAGAGATGCAGCGCGTCGGCGATCTCTTCGATCGAGAGCGCCTCCGCGAGCCGGCCGAGCACCTGTGCCTCCCGGTCGGTCAGGGACGGCAGGGCGGGAGCGGCCCCCGGACCGGCGTGCTGATGCGGCCCGGGAACTGGTAGCCAGTCGTGCTCGGCGGCGAGCCCGGGCTGCTTGCGCAGCAACTGGCGAACCCAGCCACCCGTCTCGACGAACGGCCGCCGGAGCCGCTCCGGGCGGCCGTACTCGAGGGCCTTTCGAACGGCCCGGACCGCGGTCCGCATGTCATCGTGGGCCATCGCGAGCTGGCCGAGGGACAAGGCGGCCTCCTGCAGGGTGCCCGGCCGGGCCAGCTGGCCGAGCAGCTCGGTCAAGGCCTGCCGGGCACCCACCGAATCGCCCTCGGCGGCCAGGATCAGGCCGAGCATGAGCATCCGCTCGGCGCTGTCGGACATCGACTGCAGACAGTGCCGGGCGGAGCACGTGTCACCGAGGACCAGGTGTGCCCGTATCGCGGACAGCTCGATCAGGTCCGTGACACCCGCCGAGGGATGCCAGTCCGCGAGTTGGTCCCGGGCGGCCCGCAGCACGGCCAATGCGCGGCGCCCGTCCATCCGCCCGTAGGCCGCCCGAGCTCGGATCAGCGCTATGCCGGTGGCGCACAACGGGTCGAGCCGGGCGCTCACCGTGCTGACCGCTCTCGACATATGTTCCCGGACGGCGGGCAGATCGTTCCACATCAGCGCGGTCGCCGCGAGCGTGACACTGGCCGCGCCGGCGCGTGCTCCGGCGCGAAGTCCGGTCTGGTCCGCCACGGCGAGGGACTCTCGAGCGTACTTGTCGGCTTGATGCAGCCTGCCGTTGTAGTAGTGGAGGACGGAAAGGTGGGCCAACGCGTCGTGGACCATGTAGCCCGTGCCCGGCCCGGTGGCGGTTGCCGCGGGCTCGAGGTCCGCCACCGCCTCCAGGATCCGGCCACCCCAGAGCTCGGCGACGCCGAGGTTGCTCAGAACCAGTGCGTGCAGGGCGGCCCGGTCCGCGATGTCGGTGGCCGACAGCTGTCCCCACAGCCGGGCCCACTCGTGTCCGACGGCCGCTGCGCTGTCGGTGTCGCCGGTGTAGCGGCAGAGCACTATCCGGGTGGCACGCAAAGCCAGCGCGAGCGACCCGGAGTCCTCGCCCAGTCGCACGAGCGTGGCAGCTGCCTCGTCGACCGCGGCGCGGGCGGCCGGGAGGTCCGGGATCGTCAACGCGAGCACGGGACGGAGCACCTGAGCCGCGGGCGCGTTCTCCTGGTCGGGTAGCCCGATCAACATGGATCGATAGGATTCCGCGTCGGGGGAGGTCAACAGCGAGGCGATGCCCAGGTTGTGGACGGCCACGTTCGCCGCGAAGTCCCAAGCTCCGGCCTGCTGCGCGTGGTGCAACGAGTCGACATATCGGTTGTTCCCGGCATACCACCGCGCGGCACGGTAATGCAACTGCCCCACGAGCTCCGGCCGGTCGGCGGTCAGCTCGTCATGGAGCATGTCGCGCAGCGACCGGTGATATCGGAACTGCCCGCCGGCCAGCGGCCGGACGAAGGAGTTCGTGCGGACTAGTTCGGCTAGCACGCACGCCGCGTCGGATCTGCCGGTGAGCAGGTCGGCCAGCTCGGGGTGCACCTCGGCCAGGACGCTGGTGCGCAGCAGCAGCTCGCGCCCGCGGGGCGGCGTGGTGTCCAGGATCTCGGTTCGAAGCAACTCGGCGACCGCCTGCTGTCCCGCCGGGTGCGGGAGGCTGGGCGGGCCGCCGGCTGAGCGTGCCGCCAGCGCATGCAGGCAGACGGCACTCACCCAACCTTCGGTGAGGCTGTGCAGTTCTTCCGTCTCCCCGGGCGGCAGTCGCACTCCGTGCGCCGCCAGGATCGTGGCGGTTTCATCGACGGTGAGCGCGAGATCGTCGGCGCCGATCTCGATCAGTTCTTCGGCCGGCCGGTATCGCTTCGGGGGGAGCAGGCCGGGGCTTCGCCCGACGACCACCAGGCGCAGCCCCGGCGTGGCGCGGCGCAGTAGAAAGGCCAGATCGGACACGATGGCGCGGCTGGTGACCGCCTCGGCCCGGTCGAGCACGAGGGTCACCGGCGAGCGCCGGCCGGCGAGACCGTTCGCGACCCGCACCAGGGTCGACCGGTCCAGGCCGCGCGGGCGCGCCGGCGCCGGGACGTTGCGGTCCATCTCGATGAACCGGTTCAAGGCGTGCAGAAAGTAGGCCCAGAAGGTCCCCGGTGTGTTGTCCTCGTCGTCGAGCGTGAGCCAGGCGACCGGTCCGGGGCTTTCCCCGCTTCGCGCCCATTGCGCGACCAGAGTGGTCTTTCCGTATCCCGCCGGCGCCGTTACGGCGGTGTGCGCCACCGGGCTCCGGGCGGTGAGCAGATCGAGCAGCCGACAACGGACGATTTCCGCGGGTGGTGCGGGAGGAATTTCGAATTTCGCCGTTATAAGGTGACTCTCCACAGGTCGTCGTGCTAAGTCCCCGACTCCACTGTGGTCTGACCTTTTAGGATCGGCGGCAAAAGGCTGGTTCATCGCGGTCCTCCAGCGTTTGCCTCGGCTGTCGACTGCCTTTCGAGCGAGAGATATTCAGTACGGGGTCGGTGCTGTCGAAGGTGGTGCGTCGGATTCTAGGCGTTGTCCACCCCCATGTCTTCAACCGCAGCGGGCCGCATTGACACCGACGATTGTGGACCCACCACAATTCATCCGTACGGGATGAGGCGGCACACGGTTGCTGGGGCTAGCGGATCCTGCCGCGACGAGGTCAGAACGGATCGCCGGTGCCGCTGAGCAGGTTCAGCTCGTGGGCGCGCCGCGCTGTCGCACTGCGGCCGGAGGTGCCGAGCTTGCGGTAGATGCTCTTGAGGTGCGTCTTGACGGTGTTGATCGACAGGTACAACGTGGTGGCGATGTCCTGAGTGGAGAGCGCCTCCGTGACGCAGCGCAGCACCTCTGTCTCCCGCTCGGTCAACGGCTCTACCTCGGGTTTCGCGTCCGCGCCGGACGCCGGGCTCAGCCAGTCGTGCTCGTCGGCCAAGGTCGGGTCCTCCCGCAGCAACCAGCGAGCCCACGTGCCTGTGTCGGAGACGGGCCGCCGACGTCGTTCCGGCCGGCCGTGGTCGAGCGCGTCCCGCAGGGCACTCGTCGCCGCCGGCACGTCGCCCTCGGCCAACGCCAGCCGGCCGAGCGCGAGCGCGGCGTACTGAAGCGTGCTGGGACGCGCGTTTCGGGCCGACACCGCGGACAGCACGCTTCGCGCCCTCGCATGATCGCCCTCCGCCTCCAGGAGATACCCGAGGGCGACCGTGTGCTCGGGCGGGTCCTTGATGCGATCGACGCAGGCGCGAGCCGACGCCGTGTCACCCAGGATCAGGTGTGCCCAGAGCGCGGTCAGCTCGATCCGGTCGGTGATGAGTCGCGGCGGATCCTGCCCGGCGAACAGCGTGCGGGCTTTGTCGGTGGCGGCCAGGGCCTGGCGCCCGTCATGTCGCGCGCCGGCCGCCCATGCTCGCACCAGGGCAAGGGTGGTCGTCGTCGCCGGGTCTTGGCGCGAGCCCGCCGTGCCGATGGCCCGGGAGGCGTGCTCGCGGGCGGCGGGCAGATCGTTCCAGAGCAGCGCGACGGCCGCGAGGGCTGCACTCGCCGCGCCGACCCGCGACGCCGCCGGGATCGCGCCGCGGTCGGCGACAGCCAGCGACTCGCGCGCGTACTTGTCGGCCTGGTGCATCCTTCCCTCGTACATCTCCAACAGCGCCAGATGCCCCAGGGCGTCGTGCGCGCCGTATTCGGCGCCCGGCTCCGTCGACATGGCGGCGCGCTCCAGCGTGCTCCGCGCGTCCTGGAATCGGCCGGCCCAGAGCTGGGCGACCCCGAGGTTGCCGAGGACCAGCACCCGGGTGCGGGTCTCCGCGGCCGGATCCGAGTTTGCCGCGCGGCACCGGGCGTCCACGTCGGCCGCGGCCGCGGTGGCCGCTTGCACGTCGGTGGAGAGGCGGGCGAGCACAACGTCCACGATCGACATGCCGAGGAGCGCCATGGGAGTCGGCTTGTCGAGCCCACCCGCGCATTCCCTGGCGCGCTGCACCGCGAGGCGCGCTTCGTCGGCGTCGTAGCGGGCCAGCGCCAGGGTCGAGCGCAGCAACTCGACCGCAGTGCCGGAGCATCCCGTGGGGAGCGCGGCCAGCAGGTCGCGGCACCGCCGGGCCTCAGGCGCCGTCAGCAACCAGGCGACGCCGAATTGCTCGACGGCAAGATGCGCGGCGAAGTCCCAGTCGTCCGCTTTTGCGGCGTGTTCCAGGACGTGCACCGCCGACGGGACGCGTTCGGCGTACCAGCGTGCCGCCATGCCGTGCAGGCACTGGGCGAGACCGGGGTGCGCAGCGAGGACGTCGCTCAGCATGGTGCGCAACGGCGCCTGGAAACGGAAGCGACCGGCCTCCACCTGGACGACGAAAGTGTTCGAGTGCGCCAGCTCGGTGAGGATGCCCCGGGCGTCGCAGCGGCCGGTCAGCACATCGGCCAGCGCGGGGTCCACCTCGTCCAGGATGCTGGTGCGCAGCAGCAGGTCACGCACCCGCGCCGGTTGCGCCCCGAGAATCTCGGCGCGCAGGTAGTCGGCGACTGCCCGGTGGCCCGATGGATCACGCTGGGCGGGGCCGTTGCCGGTTCGCGCGGCCAGCGCATGCAGACACACACCCGCCATCCAGCCCTCGGTGCTCGTGTAGAGCGCGGTTGTCTCGTCGTCGGACAAATGCGCACCGTGAGCGCGCAGCACCTCGGCCGCCTCGTGGGCAGTCAGGACCAGGTCGGCGGTGCCGATCTCCCGCAGCTCACCAGCAAGCCGGTAGCGGTGCAGCGGGATCAGGCGCGGGCGGCGCCCGATCACGACCAGCCGCAGCCCGGATGCCGAATATCGCAGGAAGAGGTCCAGCTCCGACCGGACCGTGGGGCTGCCGACGGCCTCGACCTGGTCGAGCACGAGCACCACCGGAGCCGGTCGGGTGCCCAGCCAGCCGGCCGTGGATCGATCCATCCGGGTCGGCAGGGACGCCCCTAGTGCCAGGTTGGGGACGTTGCGGCGGAACGACTCGAGAACGTGCGCCCAGAAGACGTCGGGTGAGTTGTCGTCGGTGTCGAGCGTCAGCCACGCCACCGGCCCGGGCGCCAGCCCGGCCCGCACCCAGCACGACACCAGAGTGGTCTTGCCCGATCCCGCCGGCCCGATGATCGCCGTCAGCCTCGGCAGGGCCGCGGGCCGCAGCAGATTCAGCAACCGTCCGCGGCGGCTGTGTGCCGGCGGCAGCGGTGGGGTGACGAACCGCTGCTGGGGCACGCCGGCGAAACGAGGCGAAGGCTCCGCCGGAAGTGTTCCAGGTGGATCGTTCATGAGGCCCTCGAGTCGCTAGGCGTGCGTCGATCGACCGCTGCCGGCGTCCCGAGCGACAAAAAGCACTTTACCGTGAGCATTGCCCAGTAGGTGATCGTCTAACCGTTCGTCTCACGACCAGGGGCTGCGCCGGACGACGAGCACGCCGGCGACCTGAGCGATGCCGACGAAGATCAGGACCGTCGCCCCGATCGCGATGAAGGTGGCAAGACCGATCTTGGACCAGGTCAGAACGGCGATCGCGCCCAGGGCCAGGGCCAGCGCCGTGCCGAGACGCCATCCGGCCCGCGTCTCGGCCGGCCGGCCGAGTAGTCCGTCCAGGAGCCATCCGACGGCGATGACCAGCACTAGCAGCACTACTGAGCCGGTGATGTTGCGCAGGCAGAGGATGCCGACGATCCCGGTGAGGATGCCGAAGGCGATGCCCAGGACGCGGTAGAGCGGGGGATACGCCGGCAGGAACAGCAGCAGCCCGGCCCGGATGAACCCCGTCACGATCAGGTTGAGGCCGAAGAGGAAACCGATCATGTGGACGGTCGCGAAGGGCCAGCCGAAGGCCGCGACGCCGATGGCGATGGCGACTGTCCCCGCGAACAACCGCAACCCGTCCCGGTGCGCGGTGAGCTCGGGTAGGAGTGGCATCGCGGCCCCCCGTTCCTGAACCACAACCTGCCCGGCCACCGCGGCAAGGAGCAGGCAGAACGCTATGACGTACAGCCAACTGATGTAGGTGAAGGCGACGCCGATGGTGCCGTACCGGTGCGCGCTGCTCTGCAGTGCGCGGGGCAGATATATCGAGCCGACCGGGCGGACGACCAGCATCACCAGCCCGAAGATGATCCCGCCGGGCGCCAGCAGACGAGCCGGCACCGCGCCGCCGAGCAGCAGCCACGGCACCAGTACGGCAACGGCGCTGTCCGCCACCAGCAGCAGCATCGCCGAGGAGGCGCGCGGCAGCGGCAGATCGGCGGTCAGCCAGGTCAGCAGCCGGGTTCCGACGGCGGAGGCGGCCAGGGTCAGCACCGTGGCCAGCCAACGCCAGGCCGCGCGGGGACCGGCCGGGGTGTGCCCCACCGCCCAGACGGCGGCGTAGGCGCGGGCCAGCGCCCGGGCGAGCCCGGTCGAGGACAACAGCACGACCAGGCTGCCCACCACGCCGAACGCGCTCAGGCCGCCGTGGCTGAGTGCCTCGTCGAGCACCTGCCGGGAGGCCTCCGGCAGGTGCGCCAGTTCCGCCACCTGAGCGCTCAGGCCTTGCCCCAAGAATGCGGCCAACATGATCAATACTGGAAAGACCGAGGTGAAAGCCTGGGCGGCGAGCGTCATCGACCGGTCGAAGATCTGCACGCGGACCAGCGCGGTCGCGAACCGCATCGGCAGCCGGCCGGCCCGCTGCCGGGCGAGCCAATCGGCCGCCGGCCGCAACCTCTGCACTGTCACCTCGGGGCCGCGCCCATCAGGAGGACTTGACCTCGCGGCCGTGCACCGCCAAGGCGTAGATCACCAGGATGTCCGTCGCGATGACGATCGCACCCCAGATCGGATAGGCCGGCAGAAAGGCGAGGTTCACCAAGGCGCTGAGCACGGCGATGATGATGCCGACCACGCGGGCCCACATCTGGCCGAGCAGGACCCCGATGCCGGTGCCGATGGCGACGAGGCCGATCAGCAGATGCGTCCAGCCCCAGGCCGTGTAGTCCATGGTGATCATCAGGCCGTTGGCGGTGACGAGGTAGTAGTCCTCCCGCAGGAGAGCGACGAAGCCCTCCATGGCCTGGAAACCGCCCATCATCAACATCATGATGCCGCCGAACAGGACGAAACCCACCCACGCCGTCGGTTCGCGCCGGATCGGCGCCTCGTACGGATCGTCGGTGGTGTAGCCCGGTCTCTGCTCCGTGTCGGACATGGCGATGTCACCTTTCTTCGGGTCGCGTCGGGCGAGGAGGGGGCCGTTACCCGCTGGTCAGTTGTCCGTCGAATGGTCGCTGCCAGGCCGCGCCGCGCGCGCCATCCGCAGCGGGTGAGATGAGAGCGCCGGCACCTGCCGCGCGCCCGGCCCGGCCCGCCGGCCGCACAGTCATTCGCGGCGGGCGATCCCCCGGCCGTCGCGGCGCGGTGGCATGAGGCGTGACCTCGAGGCAGCGTGCGGCAGCGGGCTCGGACCCGGCGAACAATCCCCGGCGGGTCCCGGCCGCGTCGCGGCGGACCTCGCGGCTGTCGACCGTGGTCGCGGTCGTACTGCTCGATTGGGCCGCCCTGGGCCTCACCGTCGGTCTGGCGCCGGGAATCTCGGCGACCACGAGCTGGGCCGTGCTCGCCGCCGCCGGGGTGCTGGGCCTGCTCGGCTCGGCCCTGCGTCCCGCGATGGCCGTCCTGCTCACCAGGGCCGGCTGGACCGGGGTGTTCGGCGGCTGGCTGCTGAGCCAGGCGCTGCTGGTCTATCTCACCCTGTCGGCGACGCCGGGCCTGCAGGTCGCCGGCTTCTGGTCCGCGTTCTGGGCCTCCTGGGTCTACGGCGGTCTGGTCAGCATCGGCCTGTGGTTCGTCACCGCCGGACAACCGGCGATGGCCACCCGTCATCTGCTGCGAGTGAACCGCCGCTACCGGCGGGCCGCGCCGGAGAGCGACCTGCCGGGTGTGGTGATGATTCAGATCGACGGGCTCTCGGCGCCGCTGGCCCACTGGGCGATCGCGTCCGGCAACCTGCCGACGCTGGCCCGATGGCTGCGCTCCGGCAGCCACACGCTGGCCGAATGGCATGCCCAGTTGCCCGCCACCACCCCGGCCAGCCAGGCGGGGCTGCTGCACGGCGCGAGCGCCCAGGTGCCGGCGTTCCGTTGGTACGAGAAGGAGTCGGGCCGCCTGGTGGTGACCAACCGCCCGCGGGACAGCGCGCTGGTCGAGTCGCGCCTCACCGACGGGCGCGGTCTGCTGGCCGACGGCGGGGTCAGCGTCAGCAATGTCTTCTCCGGCGACGCGCCGACCAGCCTGCTCACCATGAGCACGATCGGCGCGCGCCGGGCACCCGCCCGCTACATCACCGCCTACCTCATCGACCCGTTCGGGCTCACCCAGTCGTTGTTCCTGACCGCGGGGGAGATCGTCACGGAGCTGCACCAGGCTCGCCGGCAACGGCTGCGGCAGGTCGAGCCGCGGATCCCGCGGACGGCCTCGTACGTACTGCTGCGGGGCCTGACCAATGTGCTGCTGCGGCACCTCAATCTGTCCATCATCGCCGAGCACGTCATGCGCGGGGCGCCGTCGATCTACTGCGACTTCGTCGACTACGACGAGATCGCCCACCACGCCGGGCCGGCCCGCCCGGAGGCGCTGGCGGCGCTCGAGGGCATCGACGGTGTGCTGGCGACGCTCGAGGAGCTGGCCGTGGCCGCGCCGCGTCCGTACCACTTCGTGGTGCTCTCCGATCACGGTCAGAGCCAGGGCGCGACGTTCCGCCAGCGCTACGGCGTCGCACTGGAGGATCTGGTGCGCAGCCTCGCCACGGTGAGCGGTCGCAGCGTCGTCGCCACCGGGGACGACGAGCAGGCGGGCCGGGCGCGAACGCTGCGGGCCGGGCTGCTGCACCGGCCGGACGGGACGGGACCCGAGCCGGAGCCGGCCGAACGCCCGGAGCTCGTCGTCGCCGCATCGGGCAACCTCGCCCTGGTCTACCTGGCCCGGCAGCACGGCCGGATGACCATGGAGGAGATCCAGGAGCGGTATCCGGCGCTGCTGGCCGGTCTTGCCGGCCATGCCGGTATCGGCTGGGTGATGGTGCGGTCCCGCCGGCTCGGTCCGGTGGTGCTGGGCCGGTCGGGTCGTCGCGTCCTCGCCGACGACCGGGTCGAGGGAACGGACCCGCTGGCCGCGTTCGGTCCGACAGCCGCCGATGACCTGCGCCGCCATGACCTGCTGCCGCATGTCGTCGACATTCTGATCAACAGTGCGCTGGACCCCGTGACGTACGACGTCGCGGCGTTCGAGGAGCTGATCGGCTGCCACGGCGGTCTGGGCGGCTGGCAGGATCGGCCGCTGCTCATCCACCCGGCTGCCTGGCCCGTCGAGGACGACCTGA
>Ga0307512_10007491_pt1 | contig 10808 bp, 13 predicted proteins | sample 14_EM_MG_FD_200267 | JGI IMG/M metagenome (GOLD analysis project Ga0307512, IMG submission 200267) | Populus trichocarpa ectomycorrhiza microbial communities from riparian zone in the Pacific Northwest, United States - 14_EM | ecosystem: Host-associated > Plants > Roots > Unclassified | place... | reverse complement strand
GTATTACATACTATTCTAGATCCCGCCGTTCGGGAACGCCGAACACTCAGCTAGAACAGGCAACTGTAAAAATTGCATGGCCGTCACGCATATGGACGTCGACCAACCGAACTCCGTGCACATGGCGTTATGTGCGGTCGATGCCTTTTTTCTCGCTTACTGAACGCTTCGCGTGGCACTTTTTGCTCGATGCCGCGACCACCATGCATCGGCGAATCGCATACCACAGCCAATCATCCTGTGTCTTGGTGGCGGGCTACCCCGCAGCGATTAAGCTGTGCACCTGACCTTTGACCACATCCCGACTGCTGGGGAAGAAGCACTTATCGGTCCCCAGCGCATCTGGGAGTACGGGATATGTCTCGCCTGTCGAACCCGAATTCAAAATTTCCACTCGCTCTTGCCGTGATTGTGGACCGCCTACATATCTTGCAAAAAAGTTACCAAATCCCCCACGACTACCCGCTTAGTATATCCTCTTCCGGATCACTCGGTGTCATCGGCTTCTTCTTCGGAGTCTTCGCCATCGCTTTCGCCTTCCTCGGGGCCACTTTCTGGTTCGTCGTCACTGGAGGCAGAGTTACGCTCGTCTCCGCTACTGAGCCAGACCCTATCAGCCAGATCCGGACTGCGCCTGAGTGCCCTACGTTTAAATCTCTGCGTCGATTTCCGGCCACGCTGGTGCCTTGCAACTTCGAAGACCACCACGGCGTCTTCGGGAATCCTCCTTCGCAGCGTCGTGGTACGGCGTTTACTCGTGAGCAGCACCTTGAACACTGTCTTGCCGCGCCCCTCAACTAGTCCGTTCAGTCGCTTCAGCAGGACCGTAGCAGCTGGGTAATCCTCATAGTGCTCTAGGCAGTGGATGACGATTGCCAAGGATGGCCGCAAGCGCACCACTTCCGCAAACAATTTCCATGCCTCCTTAGCTGACGTGGATAGACTGGCCAACCGCTTCTTGTCCAGGTCGATGTTGGTCTCCAGCGATTTCTTCTGGAAGAGTAGCAGTATCTGCAGCGATAGGCTGTTGATGAGCGCGCATACTGGGTCTTCCTCCGCATCCTCGTCGTCGGAATCCAGTGTACGTTTGCAGAAATAGTGGATGATGGGGAAATCGGCGTACGTCGCTGAGTTTACGATCCCGGCCGCGTACTGGGCTAGTGCCGAGTCGACGCCGTGGAACGACGTCCGGGTTGCTTGGAGCCAGAGTAGCTGCGATTTTCGTCCGGCAATCCACGCTAGTAGGCGATCACTGGGTTGACATCGGCCGCCGGGCGTCCGCTTGCGTGTGACCGCGTCGAGGTCGTGAGTTTCGCTGTAACCCTCAAGACAGGTGTACTTCCGTAGCAGCCCGATGACTTCCTCCAGGTTGTAGCGGCGGATGCTGGGTTCTTCTTCCGACGAATCCTCAGAGGCTTCGTGGTTTTGTCAGCTTTACTACCGTAAAGGCCTATATGATGTCGGTAGCAGTAACTCACTTGTCTCTTTTTCCTTGGTCATGAGAAGCACGGTATTTTTCTTGTACTCCTTCACTGAGCTTGTTTATTAGGAAGAGAAAACGAACGCTATGGCTTGATGTCGTACCGGGCTCAATACGTCCTTGCTCCTCCCGTTGTAGGCGCAAGATCTCTATTGACTGTCGCCAATGGGCAGCCCACGTCTGCTTCTTCAATTCCTCCAAGCCGATCGCTAGCCCTATATCTTCGTTAGTGAGAGCAACCCTCTGGCGGGTATGAGTTAGTTAGTACCTTGTACGATTGACTGCTGTTCTCCAGAGACCTCTCTAAGTTTCCCGTTAACCTCGGTCAAACTTGTCTGGACAACACGCTGGACCTGGATAAGGTCCGACAGCTGTCCACGTATAGCTCTGATCTCGGCCATGCTACTGTTCTTAGATAGTCTGCGAATGTTCTTTGCGTCCCGCCGGATCTCGAGCATCGCTTCCGTCATCTTCTTGCTGAAACCGTAGTCACGGAAGTTCTTGGCTAGCTTCGCTGTGAGAGATAGTTAGATAAGTGAAGTGATGGGCTAGATGGTAGGTATGTGTGTGGTGTTACTCCATGGTTTCGAATTATACCACTCTAGAGCATACCAGCAAAAGGTGAGGATGTCCGCATAGAACAGGACGACGTGCTTCTGGATCTCGTCCCGATGGAACAACCACGACAACTCTGCAACCTCCCTGGTAGCATCCGAGATCTCCAGAAGGCCATCCACAATCTCTTTAACGGAACTCTCCCAGTTACTCGCAGCCTAAAGGCCCACATCAACATCGACTAGCTTCACACTCGCCACTATCCACACGTACTTACCATTAACAGCACCTTCAGCGCTCCGCAGAGCGGGCTCACATACGCGGACTGGCTCGGGAAGATGCTGAAGAGAGTCTGAAAGTGACCCAGCCGATCCAGGACCTTTAATAACGTGTTTCTGGCGGTGACGAGGGGGCCCTCCTTCTTCGCCCAGCGCTCAGCCGATTCCTGCAGGTGGGTAACTACATCCTCGAAGGAATGATACTTTCCCGATGCTTTGAACTTCTCGCGTTCAGGTCCGGAGAGTTTCTTCTCCAGGAATAACTGGAGCGCTGCGTTGACCTTTTCTCTGCGGTCGTTGACGGGTTGAAGCGAGCTGGGAGCATGGTCAGTGGCCACACGGTGTAAGCGGACGGAGAGATAAAAACCTTTCCTGTGGAAGACGGGCGATATCACGGACCTCGGCTGGGAAGTCCCGCTCCAGGAGGGCCTGCCAGACTTCTTGGGCGGGCGCCGATATATCAACTGGAAGCATTTTTCACGGTCGCTGGTGGTGGATTTAGGTACGTTGGGGCTGGACTCGTCACCAGTGAAGCGATAGGCAGGTTATCTAAGGATTTGCCCGTAAGTAATATACCAAAAGTTGCACGGGTATCTTTTACGAGACGCTGGGCCGAGTCGCTCAGCCCGTCCGTTCCTATATGCTAATGTGCAGGGTAGACAGAATAGATAAGGATATCTTATATCCGATTACATAATCCTGTAGGAGCTCCCCGAGCACCGCACCTATGACTAGTTACCAGTGTGGTTGTTTTCTCTTCGATAACGATGCTTCTACTGTTCTGTGTCTGGATGTCCCCTAGTTATGTAAAACTCATAGCCGCAAGTAGTGGCTTGGCTGAAAGCCTGGTACGCACCATCCCCCCCCGGCCACGTAGACAGTATATCAAACATCAAGTCCATCATCACCATCACCACATCTACTATCATCACCCACTGCCTGTAACCCATCTATATTAGTACTTGCAATTCGATAGCACATGAAGCAAAATGGTCGTCGTTCGGCAGTTGCACTCGAAGGGCGTGCCCGAGAAGAAACAACGCGTGACGAACGAATACGTATCATCACCCTGCGTGACGACGCCGGATGGAACTGGACGAAGATCGGTAGAATACGGGAATCAAAAGGAGGACTTGCGCACATATTTTCGAGTGGTGGGCGCAGCACGGCACACCCTCGAACAGAAAGCGATCAGGCAGACCCACGATCTTTAACGCCACTGGAAGAGAACGACTTCGATCCTTCGTTACCCGTAATAGTTGGACCCGTCGCCTTGACTGGGAAGCCATTTGTATAGAGATGAACTACGCCTGTGCTACTCGGACCGTGAAGAGGGTGATGCACGAGATGGGTTACCACAAGAGGGTCCCGAGGAGGAAGTTCAACGTCACCTCAAAACAAGCCAAAACGCGCTACATGGTGTCAAGAACGGCTGCACTGGACGAAGGAGGAGTGGGAGAGGGTCATCGGGACGGACGATTCCTCCCTCTCGACATCTGGCTTTGGACGCCGTCCCTGGGTTATCCGTACAGTTGACGAAGAGTACCACCCTGACTGCGTCGACTAGAAGTTCGAGTCCGGCCGGCAATAAGATGGCTTGGGGGGCCTTCTGCGGCACAACAAAGTCGAAACTCGTCTTCATTCCTGGCCAAGCGAAGTCAACTCGGAAACGTACGTGGAGTAAGTTACGGAACTTATGTTACTCCCCTTTTGGCACCAGTACTGCGAAGAGTATGGATGGACTATCATTCAAGAAGGCAACGCTCCAGGCAAAGGAGCAGCCGGACACTTCCAACGCGTGAACGAAATAGAGAATCTACCGTGGCCTGCACAATCGCCAGTTTTGAACCCCATTGAGTCGGTGTGGAGGGAGTTGGAGACGGAGCTGGGTGAGATATGGGGATACGTAGCTGATGCTTTGAGGTTTTACGTATGTTATACGGACTGCGTGGCGGATAGCTGTCACGGAGGTGTTAGATAGATTGGTTGATAGTATGCCTGCTCGGCTTCAGGCTGTGATTGATGCTGGAGGGGAGTCGATTTCGTATTAGAATTGATCATGATGTTTTTTGTTTGATGAAAATCTCGCAGGTTGGACATCACTGAATGTTCATATTCACTCACTCGGTTCGCTACGTTGGGAATAATGCGGTCTGAATCGGGACTAACTAGATAGTGCTTGCGCACCTATATACAGTCGAAATGGAGGCAGACATCACTTTTGTGTCTGTCCTAGTACACACAATCCCCTGCATGCATGTCAGTGCTGGTTCGCTGGGACAGCGAGAAGGAGGACGAGAAAGTGGATGAAACAGACATTTGGTACGTACTGGCTGACAATCAAGCCCCCCTTGACGTACGAACACCCGACGACTTCCTACAGTGTTCCAGTAAACACCCCTCTGCTCACTGCTCACTGCTCACCCGCTATGTCCGCCCGGAGACCCAAATATGCGCGTTTCAATACGAGTTTGGACCCAACTTTTTCTGCTTTGGGAAACTAGTTGGCGTGACATGTGATATTCATGCGTACTGATGAGGAGGAGGGGCCTTGAGGCGCCTTCGATCTATGTAATACAAATCCATCCGCCAGAAGACTAATTCCTGACTAGGATGTCATATGAAAACTCCCTACTGTCCTGGGATGACAGGTGAAACTCATCCGGGAGGAATTTTGGAGGATGCCACGTCGAACGGGTCCTTCTGAGGGGTCCTAGAAGAGCTGTGCCATGCGCATATGTAGATGGCGAGACCTACCGACGCCTTGGATCCGTCTTGGCTCTTCTTAGGGCTTGGGCCTGGGTGGATGATATGTAGCTCCACCTTTCTCCTCCTCAATCCAGAGAGTTCTCTTCGGTTCGCCGTTTCCTAAACAGGTCTTCAGATGTAGGTATTGAATGAAAATTTTTCCTTCATATGAAGAGATCGAAAGCCCTCTGGGAATAAAGACAGACAACGGCAACAGCGCTGACTTTGAGCGTCTTACCGGGGTTACTACCGTCGACGAAAGTAACCCTGCTCCGCCGGACGCTGATTATTGACCTGTAATTCAAGAGAGATGGTCTAGAGAAATGTGTTTTGTACCAAACGCTGTGCCCAAGGGCTAAAACTTCGACCCCAACTATCGGACATGTATTTTTTCCGTAGCCCTCGTCGAAAAACAATAACAAATATCGGCATATCTTTCTCCATGGTCTAAAGCTCACTCGTTCGACCCACTCGTTGGCAGCTTACCTGACGGCTTGTCTGGCCAACAATGGCTCACTCGGCGGATCGCTCGATCCTTTGTACATTTTATCCGTTTTATCCGTTTTTCCCGTCCGCTGTCCTCGCGGTGACTCATTAATCGCATGCTACCTATGGAGATCATTGCGATGTACACACTTCCCGTTTCCCGGCCGCAGTCCGCTCGAGCGCGGCTCATTGCAAACTTCCCTTTGCCCTCCGCCCTGGCCTGTCCCAAGAAGATGTACGGCGCACCAAGGGATATACTGAGAAAGCCGCCCTCGCGTCTTACGCCTCTTCTTCAGAGGCCGCGGAGGAGGGTGTGAGAAGAAAGAGCGGTTGCTCCTCGTCCCCGGCAGGCAGCTCCTCAGCTTCTTGCCTCCCACTTCTTCCCTTTCTCCCCGCTCTCGGAGTTCCCACTCTAGCGCCTCACTGTGCGCCTTCCAAGCCTCTCCACATCCGTGGTGGAGAGGAAGTCCAAGATCGGCTGGCGGCAGCTCATCGGCGAAGAGGTCCCAGATCTTGGTCCTTATCACTCCCTGTCTCTCTTCGCACCTCTTCCCACAAGATCTTCTGCTGGCGTTTCCAGAGCGTGCAGTACTTGAAGAAATGCTCCAGTGTTCTGGTACTGTAAGGGCACCACCAGCACTTAGCCTGCTTCTCCGTCCACGCGAGGTATCGACCAGCGAGGCAATGCCCTGTCTCCAACTGGTAGAATTTCGCAGCGAGTTGTTTGTTGGCGTTTGCTAGCCCTGAATCGGACTTCTGGTGTGGTTCCTGAGTCGGTTGTGTCTGTATTTTTTCCCTAGCCTTGGACTCTGCCCACGTCTTTGCTTCCTGCCACTTGGCCTCGGTGATCGGGCGCTGCAAATGTGCCAGTGACCTGGGGAGTTGCTGTCTTATCCCTGGGTGGTCGCCATACTGCCCAGGCCGGAGATGTTCCACGCCGTGAGCGTCTGGCCATTCATCCGCCTTCTCGTTCCCTGGTACCCCCTTATGTGCAGGGTACCAGCGGAGTTCGATCGTAACTCCCGGCCTTCTCCGGGGGATAGCCCAACCTGTCTCACCGCCCCAAGGGCACACCTCCGAACCCGCCCTTCGGACCGTTACTCAGACATCAGTATAGATGATTATCCGTCCGGGATCCATCCGTAAAGACGGGGGGCCCTGGGGACCGAGGCCCTTCTGCCGTACGCTTCGCAGCTTCCTCGTCCTCGATGGTGATGGCCGCTCGGAGCGGTATTGCCTCCGGTGGAAGGACAGTTGATCCAACCCCACCCGAGCCCCTTCCTGGCCTTCCTGGCCTCCCTTCCATCACAGCTCCGAGACAAATATAGCAACTGACTGAACGCAGGCCACAATCTCATGACCTTTCGACAGTTGACCGGTGATAGGCCCAACTGCCCCGTGAGCCGAAGCCGCTTCATCGCATTTCTTCTCTTCTTCAGCCTCGCGGCGTGGCTTTCAGGGTGAGCTGGAATTCGTTCGACAGTTGCCTGGCGGCTCGCTGTCAGCTTCTCTGCCGCGCCGGCTCACTCTACAGCTCGCTCGGTCAGTGCGCATTTGGGCAGCTTGCACTCCGTGCTGGCTTGTCTCGCTCGTTTATTCCACCTTACCCAAGAAATCGTCAGCTTAATCGATTGCCCTCAAGAGTATTGACTACCCTTCCGTCCCGCTTCTGGTGTCTCAAAGACTGCATTGGTACCTTCCCCCTCTCATGTGTTATAGAACTACTGTCTTCTTAGTCCGGTGAAAGAAAAATTGCGCTCTCTGCCAACATCATCACTACACTTCAGTTACTGCTGTCAGTATTCTTCTGTCGTTGCTGACCTCCAACTAACAGGGAATTAGACGTCCTTTACCGTCTTCCGTGGCAATTAACCTTATGGATGGCTGCTTCACACCCTTTTCGCTGATACGTATTGACTTGGGCAAACCTCTCTAGCTACTGAATACTTCCCTAGATAAAACCGGTTTCCCGTCTGTCCATGCTGGTATAATGCATCTTCATGCCCCCATTCTGTTTGTCTTCATCCGTCTAATCTATTGAACATGCTAATATTCTTATTTCACATATATTCTGTCTGCCGAATCTAAGACTGTGGGTACCTGCTTATGTCACGTTGGATATACTTTCGCCGTATTCATCACTGACAATATGCGTAACGGGCGTGAGTCGAACAGCTTGTTATCGTTAGGAATAGCCAGCATCGTTCGTTAGCAATAGTCAGTGCCACCACAGTCTCTTCACACCACGCTTCGTCTCGCCCTTCCTCGCTCAAGGAGCAGTCAGTATCGCCACAGTCATAGCCTCGCCCTGTCCCATCTTCGTTCTCATCGTACTCTTGCCAGCCGCGCTCCGTCTTGCCACGCCCTGCCTCGGCTTGCTACCGGGAGTCATACCGTGAAGAATAAAGCTGAAGGACAGGAAGAAAGGTTCCTTTTTTGCCTGAGCGCACATAGGACATCCAGCATCTGTTGGAAAAGCTTCTCGCCGCTGGACGCACGGCGCTGTGGTCGCTAGAGTTGAGCAGCCATCGACTTAGAGTTGAGCGTTGCTGGGGAAGAGAGCGCTGAAAGAGCTAGCAGAAGCAGGGAGCCCAATGGGGATAAAGCGGGGAAGCAGCGAGATTTACTTTGTGTTCTCTCTACTCTACGGTTTTTTGTTCATACTTACTATAACTACTCTTAATTACAAACTTCTAAATAGCAGCAAAAAAGGATTGTCCCCCACAACTCTCGCTCCACTGTGAAGAATCCCATCTCTCTCATCTCCTCTAAGGATCTACTCTCTCCTCAATCAAAGCATACACGTAAGGTTATAACCGTTCAACAGCATCTTCCCCACACCACAATCCACAAAGCGCACTCACGGCAAGATCCTTTTTCCATCACAGAGAACCCTTCCCAATGTCTTTTTTTTTGTTTAATCATACTCGCATAAAGCCTATCTAGACTATGGCGGCGCACATTTTGTCCGCATTTCCCGTCCGCTGTCCGCGCAGTGGCGGCCCGTTGCAAGCTCCCCTATTGCCCTCCGCCCAGGCCTGTCCTAGAAGAAAAGAAAAGAAGATGATTGGTGACAAAGGGAATGACAAAGGAAAGCATGACCAATCCCCTACTCCTCGCCCGCCGCCGATGCCATGAAGGAGGGCGTAGGTAGGAACAGTGGTGGCTCCTCCCCCCGCCGCCTTGCACCTCCACCTCCGCGTCCCTTTCCTCTTCCCGCTCCCGGCGTTCCCGGAGCTCCCACACTGACACTTCGCTCTGAGTGTCGCCCTCTTTCCAGAGGCGGCACCAGCCTTCCCACATCCGTGGAGGAGAGGAATTCCAGCACTGCCTGCCCGCATCTCCCGTCGACCAGCAGCTCACGGACCGTCCAACGGCTCTTCCACCTCCCGGTCTCCTTCTGCACCTCCGCCCATGGAATCTTCTGTTGCATCTTCCATTCCGGGCACACCTTGAAGAGGTGGTCTCTCGTTTGCGAGGGGCACTGACACCACCAGCACTGGGCGGTGGGGCGAACCTTAGCCCAGTGCAGGTACTGTCCGGTGCGGGCGTGCCCTGTCTTCAGCTGGTAATACCTTGAGGCGAGCCTCTTGGTACTCTCAGCGACCGTGACATCCAGTTTGTGGCTTTCCGGCATTTTGTATTTCTTCTTGGAGGTCCGGCCCCCGGCCCGTCGCCGCGCTTCCACCCACTTTTTCTCCGAAATCTCCCGCTTGAGGGTTGCTAGGGATCGCGGGAGTGGCATGGGGCATGCCTCCGTCCGGTCCGAGTAGTTCCGCCATCCTTTCCCAATGTCAAACCCAGTCTTGCGCCGAACTATTCCAAATCGTCGAACCTAGTCATTCTGTAACGGCGTCGGGCCGTGACCTTTCACAGGTCAGAACCCTACGCGTAACCACCAGATGCTGCAACCACAATAAGTGAGTTATTCCACGTGCTACGATCAGTCGCCGGAACCTGTGAATTTCTGGCACAGAGGTTACGGGGGAACCGGAAAGATCAATCGGAGGGAGAGGGAGAAAGTGGGGCAGTGGCAGGGATGGGGGCGGATTAGAGCTGTGGACTAGGGTGGCGTTTAAGTGGAGAATTTTTTGGTATCCGCAATTGCGGAGTGAGCACGATAACTACTACTGGGTAGTTCTGGAAATGTAAGCATGCCGAGCTCCCCTTGATAGATAGCACGTCACCGTAGTAGCATTACTGGAGTGTTCCGAGAATCACGTCATCTACCGAAATTCAAAAGATCCGAGAAGGCTACAATGCCAGTACCAGTATGGCAAATTTGTCGCAAATACTGTTGTCATTTAGATCTCGCTCTTCGTGTACTGTAAGCTATTCTCGCTGCGGTTTGCTGAAATACCTGGGCGATTCCAGCCAGATTTGGAGACTCAGCAGGGCGACATATCATTTTGGAGGCTGTTTTGTACATGTTGACATCACAGTCCAAGGACGCAGACCGGCGAGACAATGAACCTTGCAGGGCGACACCAAGTCACGCGAGTAACTTAGTAGAGTGCCTCGCTGCGAGGATAGATGACAGCGACTTCCGCTATCCCTTGTAGGCGGCAGATGATGGCGGCCGACTGCGGGCGACTATGAACGATGCAATGCTTGCATATTCCCGTGCAAAACAGGCTTCAAAATACTGAGACACCAAATCCTCCAGGGCTTGCCCAATGACTCAGTAAACCCCGCCAAAATAGCTGGCGGCGTCTTTCGGTACTCGCTGTGGTCAGCGGTTGACTGTTGGTCGCCACGAACCATGCAACGGTCGTTCTACGCCAAAACAGAAAAGACTCAAATAATGACCGTACGCTCCAGTTTTACATGTATATTTCCGCAAATTTTACAGTATATTTGCTTCTTGTGTCCATTATCTTCGCGATCCACACCTCAGGCGCCACACCCCAAACCCCAAACCCCACCCTTTGTTTGGGCTATGACCCGTCCACTGTCCGAACCCGAACCTCGCACATCTTCAAGTCACTGAACCCCATCCATTATCCAGTGCCCGAATCCAGACAGTCATTCAAACTAAAGCTCCATCCGTCCGCAGCGTTCGAGTCTGGTCCGTTGTCTAGCATCCGTATGACGGCAGGAGCACGGTGGGTCGCGTCCCTGACCAGAGCCCGCCGTTGAAATGTCCTAATTGCCCATGTCCATCTCGTTGTGACCTTGCTGCCGACGCTCTATAAATCCGCAACTTCCATATTTCATCCTTCACAGCTTCTCCTACACACCACACTATTACGATTGTCGAT
>Ga0307512_10007490_pt1 | contig 10809 bp, 15 predicted proteins | sample 14_EM_MG_FD_200267 | JGI IMG/M metagenome (GOLD analysis project Ga0307512, IMG submission 200267) | Populus trichocarpa ectomycorrhiza microbial communities from riparian zone in the Pacific Northwest, United States - 14_EM | ecosystem: Host-associated > Plants > Roots > Unclassified | place... | reverse complement strand
CAAGTGGAGCGTGTTGAAGTACCAGTCACCAAGGTCGAGGAGGTCTATGTCTCCGAGCGCATCGAAGTACCAGTTACCAGGACTCAACTCCAGGAGATCGTTGTCACACACGCCGTCCCCGTCACTCATACCGTTGTGGAGGAGCGGTTCATCTCGGGTGAGCGCGTTGAGGTACCAGTCACCAAAGTCGAGGAGGTTTATATCTCTGAGCACATCGAGGTCCCTATTACTCACGTTGAGTATGTAAACCAGAGGGTCGAGGTTCCCGTTACGAAGGTGGAATATGCCAACCAAGTGGAGCGTGTGGAAGTACCAGTCACCAAAGTCGAGGAGGTTTACATCTCCGAGATGTTCGAGGTTCCCGTTACGAAAGAGAACATCGTCTACGTCACCCAGGAGGTTCCAGTGACCCGGGAGATTTCCGTTCCAGGAGTTGAGGTACCTGTGTACCACACCGCCATTGAACGCGTCGAGATCCCCGTCACTGCTGAACAGGTCAGCGAGGTCTACGTCACTAAGGAAGTTGAGGTTGTTCGCGATGTTTCTGGAGCCCCCTGCACTGTGACTGAGCAGGTTGAGTTTGCTCTCCCCGTTACTGCCGAAAGTCAGAACGAAGTATTTATCACCAAGGAGGTTGTCATTGAGAATACTGTCTTTGTTCCCGGCACCGCTACCCCTGTTGTGGTTTATGAGACCGAGTTGGTCGAGGTCCCTGGCCAGGTCGTGACTGCATCCGTTGAAGGTGTCGCCACCCCTATTGTGCAGACCGTTGAAGTTCCAGTACCTACTCCGGTAATCCAAACCGTCACACAGGAGGTCACACAGCCAGCACAGGTGATAACCGCGGAGGGTGTTGTCATAACTCTACCCCCAGCTGTCACTACCGAGGTGATCGAGGTCGAAGTCCCCATCCCCGGTCCTGCCGAGATCGTCGAGGTTCCAGTTCCTACTCCGGTCATCCAAACCGTCACACAGGAGGTCACACAGCCAGCACAGGTGATAACTGCGGAGGGTGTCGTCATGACCCTACCTCCAGTTGTCACTACTGAGATAATCGAGGTTGAAGTTCCCGGTCCCGTTGAGGTCGTCGGCGTTCCTGGCCCTGTCGGGATTGTAGAGTCGGTTACGGAGACTGTCAATCAAATCAACGTTCCTGGTCCCGTCGAAATCGTTCAGTCAGGCCTGGCTCCCGCATCCGTTGGGGTGATTGGAGGTGTATCCGAAATCGTCAAGGCCGCTCCAGGGCCTTTTACCAACGAATTCATCCCAGAGGCCGCCCAGGCTACTGCGCCAGTTGGGGTTGCTGGATCAAGCGTTGTCACTGAAATTGCGGACGGCCAGCTTCAAGTTGAAGTTGTTACTACTCCCGAGGTCATTACTGTTCCTGAAGCCGTCGCTGCTCCTGAGGCCGATGCTGCTCCTGAGGCCGATACTGCTCCTGAGGCCGGTGCTGCTCCTGAGGCCATCGCTGCTCCTGAGGTTGTCACTGCTCCTGAAGTTGTCGCTACTCCTGAGGCTGACGCCGCACCCGAGGCCGCCACTGCCCCTGAGGCCGCCGCTGCCCCTGAAACCGTCGCTGCTCCTGAGGTTGTCGCTGCTCCTGAGGTTGCTCTTGCCCCGGAGGTCGCTCCTGCTCCCGACGCCATCGCTGCTCCTAAGATTGTCGCTGCTCCTGGGGTTGCCGCTGCTCCTGAGGTTGTCACTGCTTCTGAGATAGTTACTGGTGGCTCTTCCGAGATCATTTCCGGTACTCCTGAGATAATCGCAGGTGTCATTGGATATCCCTCGGGTGACCACTCTCCTAAAGTGGTCTCTGGGTATCCCGAAATCAGCTCTGGAGGTTCATCAACGCCTTTCTCTGGTTCCATCGTCGGCGCATACCCTGGAGTTCCCGCAGCTCCTGAGCTTGGCCTTGGCCCTGTCGTCGAGCCTTCTTCTGGCTTGGTTGACATCGAACTTCCTGGTCCAGCCGTCGTTGGGGATGCACCAAGACCTGCCAACCCCGCCAACCCCGCGGGCTTCGGGCCTGAGGTTGTCGCGCCATTTACCGGCGCTGCTGGCAAGACATATGCCAAGAGTGGCGTTGTCGCTGTCATCGCCGGTGTTGCGGCAGTGGCACTGCTGCTATAGGTGTAGGGGAAGGAGTTGCTTTGTTTGAGGTCTGTTCCTATCCCTAATGTTCCTTCTGTCGCGGTGTCTGACGATCTGTCAGCGTGCTATTTGAGGCCAGTCAATGGCTTACAACAGTAATGTTTATATCAGAAGAGGTATTGGTTAATTAGATACTTAATAGATATCAGGCGATAGATGTTGCGTCTGTAGGGCGCGTTAGTGAGGCTGGCAGCGTCGGTGGCGGAGAGCGGGATTCGTGGGGTTTTTGGTTTCATTTTAAGGCGAAATTGGTTGTTTTCCTTGCAATTTTGATGTACTGAGTCGAGAGGTAATGTCTGTCTAATTCACTCTTCTCCGTGTTCCATATTCTGTGCTGGTGTTCTCTCGCTTGTGCCGTCGTGGTCGTGGTTACACGTCATTTCTGAAACAAGTGGGCAGCGCGTTAATAGGCTCCTAATGGGGAAAAGCGCGTGAGCCCAACAGCAGCTATCGACCGACATAACCTTCCATCTGCAATCATCCTCAGACACAATTCTACCCCTCACCCTACTTATCTAAGAGATAATCCACTCAGCGACCACTGACAAATACACAATTATGGCTCAACTAATGTACCCAGCATCACTTGCTGGCTTACCTGCCGAATTATTGTGAGATTTCCCTTTCGATTTTTGGTTTCGCTTGCGAACCATGTCTAGAGTGAGCTTCGAAAGCCGCCCTAGCTGTCATGGCTTGAGCTCGAAGCTAGATGTTGAAGCCTGAAAGCTGCTACTCGAGGTTTCACAAGAGTTCGATTGCGGGGCATTGATTAGGCACCAACGGTTTCCTTGACTCCAAACGAACCGGATATACTTCCCTTCAAGTTGTTTCAACCATTTTCTACAACTCTTTTGTGGTTCCCCAACGCAAATTGGTTGTGTTCACTAACAATGCATTAAATAGTGACGACGTCTGTTCTCATCTCACTCGATACACGTTGACTCTTCTTGCTCGAACCTGCAAAGCGATCAATGAGAAGGTTCAGAATCCACTCTACTACCATGCGTCTGTTCGGGGTTTCACAAAACTGTCCTTGTTCCACCGCACCATGGGTGATTCAGCCAAATTTGACAGAAGAGGGGACCCTATCAGCAAGAATGTTCATGATCTAAGACTCATTTTGGACCCGACAAAGGAAGGAGGAGATCGAAATACTGCAGTGATATTGGGAAGGATGGTGACCAGTATTGCGAGGTGAGTGGCGAGATCCCGTAGCCATACCAGACTCTTTGGTCGGGGATTCATTTATTTCACTCCTGATCTTAAGCCCATGGCACACTTTTGGGCTGATCTGTGACTGAGTAGATTCTGTCCAAGGATTCGAATTCATCTCGTTCTCGAAAATGCTACTTGCTCGGGCCAACCCATATCTTCCTTCTACCTGGAATCTTTTCCTCGTGTAACGACTCTTATCCTCTACACCGGACCCGGACAACCATCAGCTCGTTCTGGCCCAGCAAGATCTCCGAATCCATTAATCTTCAACCGCAGGCTGGCAACCAGCAGGTCTGGACATGAGGTTTTGGGTAGTTCAAGGGATACGTCCTGCAGACCGAATAGTGCCTTTTGGACTGGAATCTTCAACGGAACTAGCTTCCCAGGTACTCGTCGTTCCTGCTGCTTGAGGTTTCCTCTTGTCCTCTAATAGATTCTTTGTATATAGCCTTGGAAGAGGTTGAGATACATCACCTTCCTCATCCTACTAGTGGATGGGGAGCTCCTACGATTGATAAAGCGGAGCTGAAGGGGCTTAAGAATATCACGAGGTTGGCGGTAGATGGGGCACCTGAATTGAATGGCTTTGTACTCATGTCGGCTTTGCCATGCGCGCCGAACCTGAAGCACCTAGAATTGAAGAATATTAATGGACTGGAGTACGACGGTATGGTCTCTGAATCCTCGAAGCAGTCTACAGACTGACCGCAGCCTACAGTGTTGGCAAAGCTACTAGTCTATGCTCTTCCGAATCTTAATCACTTCACACTCCATGTTTCTCACAAAAACAGCTCTGCCGAAAAGGAAAGGGTTTTTCTAAGAACCGTCGATAACCTCCAGACTGTCGACCCTACAATCTCGCCAATTCACCTCTGCCCCTTAATCCGCGAACACGGTAAACACATCCCCCATCTCGATATCTTCCTCCCGTTTGTCTGCCGCGAACTCTTCCTTTCTGTCAATGAGCGTCTTAAGCTCAATGAAGCCGGAGTCAAAGCACAAGTTGCTGGACGATATGGTGAAAAGATGGGAAATGAATCTTTTGACGCACTCTCTACCGTTAAGATTATCACCGACTATCGTAAGGCGCTGTCACAGGCCAAATTCCGGGCGGCCGTGAAGGAGAATCTCGCAGAAGCTAAAAAGGAAGGGAAGAACAAGATTGTCACGATGGCTGAATATGAAGAGCAGCAGAAGCAATTCCAGAGAGCCAGGACTATCAAGCGCGAGAAATGGACCAGAACTGTTAGAGTCGGAGAGAGGCTTTGTAGAAGCTACGAGAGCTGGGAGGAACTGGGAATTCTCGCAGGGTTGGATGAAGAAGAGGTTGTGTGGGTTCTCGGTAGTAAGTTCTTATCCTCCCCTCCCCCGTGCGGGTGTTGCTGATTGGTGGCAGATGAGAAGCTGAATATGGGTGGAACTTATACGGCGGGAAGCGTGGGCATCGAAAAGAGCTACGACGAGCTCTTCCCCGCGCAACAGGGGACTACGGAGGCGACTAGGATCCAACATATGCGCGGCCGCAGGCCCGATGGATATGATCACAACGATGATGTGATGTGATGGGAATGAACGGTTAACGGCTATGACAACCATGATGACGATACGATATTAACAAACGAACGATATGAACGTGTCTGCATGGGGAAGCGGGTGTTTTCTAACTGGTAGGGTTTTATATTATTACTGTTATCTGTGCGACAATAGGAATTACGGAGGCTCATGGCTATTTCTTGCGTGGCACTTTAAACGTCGTCACCGTCGGGGAATAGTTCTTAGGTACATTGTAGCTAGGTACAAAACTTGTCCTACAGCAATGTAATGATTGTTATTGCAAAACCCGTTCACCCTGAATTATCATTATTATTGCACCTCCTTCCTACAAATTACAAATACCCTTGACTAGGAGTTGGAATAGAGGAGTTGATAGTTGCAACCGCAGAGATCGGGGTAGTTTGCACCTCCCGAGTCCCAGGAGATGGGTGTTGGTGCAGGTATTTCAACCATAAATTCAATGGTGCAAATGCGAAAGGAGGATGGGGGCCACTTGTCGACAGGTTTATTGTGGGTTGTAGATGTGGTGAAAGTATCCGGCGAGTGATGGTGCTACAGCGGTGCCCGGGTGATAGTACCGTGATTGTTGTTTCTGGGTATCCGACCGCCACAAGCAGGTGAGAATACATGCTCAGAAAGCCCCATTGGTATTCTAACCGTAAAATCTAGCAAAACTTTTGTGTGGTAGAATCCAAAAAAAAACACAATACAAAACAATAAACGCCATTAGTCCATCCATCCACCATTCAAACCCAAAGTAAAAAAAAGAGATTCACAATCGCCTACGCACTCCCGGGGATAAGCGCATACTCTAATTGACCACTCCTTTCAAACTCGGCCATATCCAACGCCACCTCAGCACTCTCCCTCACAACCCTCTCCTCATCTTGCGCATACTCCTTCAAAAACTTCTCAACCCGCTCATCCATAATACTCCCCAGTGCCTCCACCGCCTCGTGCCGCACCATCGACGCTTCATTCTTATTCCCCGCCGCCTTCAGCAGCGCCGGAATCGAATGCGGATCCGAAAGCTGGCCGAACACAAATGCGATCTTCTCCCGTCAGCAATATTCCCTGGAGGGACGGGGGGTGGTACATACCTCGTGTCTAAACAGCGCACTGGGATCATCAAGTCCACTCGCCAACGCATCGATCGCCTCCGGCGTCGCAATATCCCGGAGTCTAAACATCGCCCTGTAGCGCTCAAACAGCGGGAGCGTCTGGTCATTAAGCTGTTTCTGCAGCTTCTCACAATCCTTCTCCTTTTGTCCCGGTAGTGGGGGGGCGGGATCAATTGACGCGAATGCGCTCTGCTGCAATTCCTCCGTTTTCGCCGCCTCAGACGCTGCCCACTCGATTCGTGCTATTGCCAGCTCGCACGTCTGCGCGACTACTTCTGATGGATCGGCGGTGTATTTCCGGAGTAGCGGGAGGGAGGGGGTGTGGGTGAGTGCGCCTAGGGCTTCGCCGGCTTCATGGCGGACCATGGGGTCCTCGGTTTCGTTGGAGAGTACGGATTGGAGGTATGGGGCTGCGTGGAAGTTTTTGCATTGGCCGAGACAGTAGGCGAGTTCGTGTTTTAGGAGGGCAGAGTTGGAGACGAAGGCGGCGGCGATGGCGTCGATTGCGGTGGTGTTACCGAGGGTGGCAAGGTGTTTGAGAGAGAAGAGGGCGCGGAAGCGGAGGGCGAGGTTTGGGGAGGTGTCGTCGGTGAGGACACGGCGGAGCTCGGGGATTGGGTCGGTGTGGGTCATTGTTGTGGTGGCGGATGGAGGGAGGTGGGGGAAGTTGAACCCCGCGTTAATCTGATCAAACTTTGGAAAGTTAGCGTTGCTTGGCGGATCTGATAAGAAGAACCCTAATATCCGTTGCTGGCTATGACGAGGCACTGCAATTCCTTCCAACTCAAGCTACTCACTCAGACACACACACATATACACATACAACATGGGTTCCGTCGTCCTCCCCCATCTCAAGACTGGCTGGCACGTCGACCAAGCTATCATGTCCGAAGAAGACCGTCTGGTAGTCATCCGGTTTGGCCGCGACTGGGATCCAGACTGTATGCGACAAGATGAAGTTCTCTACCGTATGCCCACCCTCATCCTCGTAGTATCGCCATCCAGCTAACATCTCCACCCGCTCTAGGAATTGCGGACAAAGTCAAAAACTTCGCCGTCGTCTACCTCTGCGACATCGACCAAGTACCCGACTTCAACAAGATGTACGAGCTCTACGATCCGGTGACGGTCATGTTCTTCTTCCGGAACAAACACATGATGTGCGATTTCGGCACGGGAAACAACAACAAGATGAACTGGGTGCTGGAGGACAAACAGGAGCTGATAGATATAATCGAGACCATCTACAAGGGCGCAAAGAAGGGGCGAGGTTTAGTAGTTTCGCCCAAGGATTACAGTACGAGGTATAGGTACTAGAGTTGGGAGATGCGCTGTGTTTTGTCTGGAGCTTTAGGCGTTTTGTATTAATTTTTGCGTGTGAGGGATATCATAAAATGCTACACGCTGTTTCCTTTCTACTGTCTGCTCTCCTTCAGCGCCTTCACGGCGTCGCTCTCCGTCCCCAAGTCCGCAAACAGCCCCATGACTTCTAAACACTTCCCTTCGTCGCCCTGTAGCCACACCTCCTTCAGTGCGCTCCGTAGATCAATCAACAGCGTATCCTTAACCTTCCTCATCCTCTTCTCCTGCGCCTTCAGAAACGGATGGTCCTTCGGAATTTTCGGCAGCAAGATCTCATCCAGATATACCCAGCAGCTAACCAGCTTCCTGAGCCGGCGCGTACTCGTCAGTCCCTCTCCATCTTCCAGGAATCCTGGTGGTCCTGTTCCAGACTCTGCGCCATCTAATAGTAATAACGACGAGAGCTCATCCAGCCGTTGCGCCAGCGCCAGAAGATTCCTTGCCAGCACCTACGTTCATCAGCGCGTCACCGCCAACAATACAAATCCACACAGACCTTTTCCCTCCTTATCCCCTCCTTAACTGCAAGCTCCTTCTCAACCTGTAACTTCGTCCTTTCGATCCCGGTGACAATCGCCTCTACCTCCCTCCGAAACCCGAGCAGGCCAACCTTAAGATCCTCCACCCTCCCCTCTCCACCCTTCACCGAACTCCCTAGCCCCACAAAGTCGGCATGATCCCGGTTCACAAGCTCGACAAGCTCGCTCTCGAGGTCTTTGGAGCGCGTGCGGAGCTCGACCCGGAGGTCTTCGAGCGTTTGGTGGCGGTTCCGAAGAGATGCTAGGAATGCGTGCGGAGAGAATGCGGAGTGCGAGGACGAGAATGCATCTTGTGCTAGTGGGGCGGGGAAGGGGAGTTCCGAGTCTGAGTCGGTGTCGCTCGTGGGGCCAAATTGGAAGGACATTGCTGAGGTGGGGAGCTACTTAGTTGCTGGTGGTGGGAGCCGCAAGTTGGACACGGGTTAGGGGTTAGCCGCTTCTCAGTCGCGTTAAACCGCGCAAGAAACCTTAGATGTTCGACAACATCACACCGCGTTAACATTGCACCTCGACACGCCCGCAATACCTATGGACGACTATATTGATTTCCTCCTTGGAGAGGTGTTGGGGGAGAGGAAGATAGTCCGCACCTCCTCCGCACTGCATTCGGAGACGGAAACTGATGATTGCAGATCACATACCGCTTCCTCAGTCGCTCGCTGAAGGTCCACGTGAATGTTGCCAAAGAGTTTCCGCCCCCGCCCAATTCTTGTATTCTCTGTATTGACCCCTCTAGAATGCTCTACGACTTCCACGTGACGCAAAACGCAAATAATCCCGACAGCGTGCATGCAACATACCTGCTAACAGGATACCGACTGATCCCCGCGCCGCCGCCGCCGCCGCCCCGCTCTCAAGATGATAGTCAGGACACGGTAATGGAGCTATCGCCATTCGATGCCACGCCGAAGGAGGATCAAGAGGTAAGATTCATTATCGTAGTGCCGCAGGAGAAGCTCGAAGGTACTACCCTCTCTCTCCTCTTCCACACCACACACCTCTAATAATGGTTCTCCAGAATCAAAGAAAACGTTCTTGCGCCTCTGCAGTGTCCACATCTACAGTATCCAGCCGGCAAAACTCAAGGTTCCCCCCTATTCCCACCCCCCGAGCCCCAACACAGCTCGCTAACAACCATAGGATCTGCACATTATCTCAGGCGCCTGTCAAGAGATGATAGCTCAATTCGCAAGCACGGAGGATCCAGCGGCTATGGGAGCTGTATACGGCACAATCGCAAATCAAATGGCAAAGGTAGATCTTAACAATCTAAATTTATGAGCGCTCGCGCAATAAAACATGAACGTATTCTCGAGAAGAATTGGTGGTTGCTAAGCTCAATAAATGGTGAAAAATATAGCAACGTACCGCGCGCACCGTGCTGTTACAGACTGCATCTTACGCTCCTCCGACTGCTGCTGCTGCCCCGAAGAAACCTGCCGAGACCAAAAAGCCTGTCTCCACCCCCTCCACCGCCGCTGCCGCAATGTTTGCAAAGAAGCCGAAAGCGGAACCAAAGCTGAAAAGGGAAGATTCAAAGCCGAAGAAGGAGGAGTCCCCCGAGACTGAGGCCAAGGTCAAAGTGGAGTCTACCAAGGAGCCTACAGGGGAGAAAGCTACCGCAGCTGCAGCTGCAGCAAAGAAGACGCAAAAGGACTTCTTCTCAAATTGGAATGCGGCGAACCGGAAGGCGAAGGACAAGAAGGCCGAGTCGCAATCTAATTCCTTCACTCATAGTCCAGCACCCGGTACACACATCTTCTCCCCGGGTCTTAACATACACGCTAACACACCCCAGAGCCAATAGCAGTAAAAATGCAAACCGACTCCGAAGACTCAGACACTGACGACAAAGCCTCCGAACTCGCGACCCCAGCACCAGACATTGCCGAAGAAAGCCGAAAAAGGAAAGCAAAGCAACAAGAGCTCGAGGCAATGATGGAATCCGACGAAGAGTCGGAGCCACATCCTCCACCAAGCAAAAAGAAAGCCTCCTCCCCTCCGCCGCCGCCACTAAAGAAATCCGAGTCCCCCGAACCACCACCTCAACCTAGAAGAAGGCGCGCAAAGAAAAAGGTCACAAAGAAAGTCACCTCAAAAGACGAGGACGGATATCTCGTCACCAAAATGGAGACTACCTGGGAAAGTTGCTCGGAAGACGAACCGGAACCGCCGCCAAAGGCGAAACCTACTGCTGCTGCGCCGCCGCCGCCGCCGGTGAAGAAGGGTGGGAAGGGGAAGGCGCCGGGACAAGGGAATATTATGAGTTTCTTTCAGAAGAAGTAGTCGGAAGGGGTGGTGGTTGTATTATAGCTTTCTCTATGGCATCGTATTCTGCCGTATGTGGATGTGTTATTTTTATTTGGGGAATAGACGAATATGGATGGGACGCGAATGCAGATGTTAAATCTCTATGTAAAAAAACTCCTAAAACAAAAAATTATATCGCCAAACGCCTTCCCTCCCTCCTTTCCAGCCACTCCCACTAATTGTTGGTATTAAACCGATGTCCACACTCGCACCGATAGAACACCGTAGCCTATCACCCTTCAGCCCCTCCTCTCTCTGGGTTGGGTAGTAGCGTTGAAGGGGGAAAACATACACCTTCATCAGCTCCTCTCAACTGCAGCGTAAAAAACCACATCTCCTCGTTCCCACACTCGGGGCACGTCTGACTGATTTTCGCCTCGGTGTGCAGATCTTCTGCGGCGATCGATTGCACTGCTGACCGTCGTAGTCGTAGTGCAGACGGGAACGTGTTCGCAGAGGAGGAGGTGGTTACCGTTTTTTTGCTTGTGTCTGTTGCTATCAGCTTTCATTCCTAGATGCCGCAAAGACAGTGGGGGCGGGGAGGATGTGAGGAATTG
>Ga0307512_10007487_pt1 | contig 10813 bp, 10 predicted proteins | sample 14_EM_MG_FD_200267 | JGI IMG/M metagenome (GOLD analysis project Ga0307512, IMG submission 200267) | Populus trichocarpa ectomycorrhiza microbial communities from riparian zone in the Pacific Northwest, United States - 14_EM | ecosystem: Host-associated > Plants > Roots > Unclassified | place... | reverse complement strand
GCATCCCTCCATAATGATAGACGCCGTTGCCAGAGTAGTATTATTGAGGGACATACCTACAATATCGGGTCGTTTTTGTGCGTTGACGGCAGACCATACAACTCCTGGTTACAGGTAAGGCGGCTCTAAGTCAGATTGTCGAATGGCTGGCGCAGACTAGGACCAAGCCGTCAAGTGGGAGCGTGCAGTGTGATCACTGTGGGTTGTCTAATCCGACCCATATGTTCCAGCATAACCTCGATCCGTTAAAAACCCCTCGAGGAAATCGCTTTCACCTGGTCTCGTCTTCTCGACACCTACCCAGTTCGCGGTGCCGATAGACAAGCTCCGCGGACCGCTGTGAAAGGGTTATTATTGTCGACCTCGAATACCATAGTTATCGGACCTACATCGGCACCGCTTCATATCGGCTTCGTATCACAGCCAGCCCTTCACACCGGTAGGACCTCGGTTGAAGTGCTTGATTACTCTGTTTCAATTCGATAAAATTGTGAATAGCCCCTAAAGGAGATCACATGGTGAGTAAAATCCCCTCGGAGGCCGCGCACTACATCACCGAGGATATTCTCGCAGCGTGGGGACTGGCTTGGGAGATTCGATGGTAGTCGTGGTCGACCACTCAGGAAAGAGACCCATCATAGAACTCACCGCGTTTATCATACTTGGTTGAACGAAAACCGCTGTTCACTTGTCAGCACGGCTGATCGTGACATTTTTCATGCCACTAGCGGAAGACAGGAAGGGGACACCAGTGGAGGACATACCCATGTGACACGAACCTGACCTTTCTGAGAGAAGCCACCGGACAATGTTCGACGACAGTTGTTTGGAACCCATGAACCAGAAGGGAAAGCAATTTAGAAATTCCTGAAGGGTGGGCGATGCTGGCGCTTATTAGAATGGATGGACGCTTAGAGAAACATGGGAATTCAAGATACGATCGTCAATGTCCACCCTTGTGTCGAGTATAAAAAAGTGGACGAGGAGCGCTACATCGACGACTTCATTCCGACCCTCTCAGAGGATATCGAGCCACAGGTGGGTTCTGCTGGGAGTGGCGAGGCGACTTGTCACCAAGATCTCCTCCATTGAGAAGGAGGAAACTGACTAATTCAAGGACGGCAAGGGGTTCCGAATTAGTCCAGTTCTCACACTTCTCCGTGAAGGAGTTATTGACACCAAACCGCCTCGCCATTTTGTCTCACATTGCGAATGATGCCAGCTAGATTTGGGAACAAGTCGACAGGATAGCTTGTTCACGATCCTCCTACCGCAGCCAGCGTGATGAACTGAGGGGTGGGTCACGATGAAGAAGATGAAGGCCAATTCTTCGAGAAAGTGGCCTACAATGGTCGAGTAGTCGAAGAGCGTGGCGATAGGGGCACGTAATTGCCAGAAGGAAGACCGATCGCCTAGATGATGACATGAGCCAGAGTAAGCGCAAAATGGGCCTCACCTTCACATTCCGCCAGTTCTTGGGTCGTACCTCATACGAGTCCACTCCTCCTCTGATCGCCATGACACTATCTCCGCGTTCTCGGGGGAAATGGTGCTGTCTTGACACAGCTGTCAGGAAGGTCAGGGAGCTCAGCAACTACATACTAACCCTCACCAACGCCTTCGACCCTTGAGACAAGGGATCGTGATATATCCGCACCAAACAGCCGAAGATGCTTGCTATTAGCACGGCAATATTACCAGCCACCACGGCTTCCACGGGTGAGGATGATTCAAAGGAAGAATCGGGCGCACATAACAGGGCAATGAAGGTCGTTGATCACCTCAGCGATTTCTTATCATGGTTTCGCAAGTGGGTGAGGTGTGTGTGAGGGAAGATGGGAGGGGATAGGGTGTAGAATGACTGGAATCAGTGGAGTGACAAGGGAAAAGAAATGGAAGCGAGAAGAACACCAGCAACGCCACAGCCTCGGCATTATCCGAATATCCCCGACAACCGACGAGACAATTTTTTCATCGCTGATCGCTGGATATCTGGGGCTGTTTGCAACAGACCCCGCTACAGGTAGCAACTTTTCTGGAACGACTGCAGATTGGTCAACGGCTACTTGATCGCGGTGCAGATGTCGACGCACAAGAAATCGATGGCTGGACTCCTTTGTCCATTGCGGCACAAACCGGACAACTCGGGTTTGCTCGAATGTTATTCGAGCGCGGGGCAGCAATCAATACATCCAGTCGCCATGGTGTGGCTCCGCTGCATGTGGCATCAGAAATGGGACATCTCAAAGTCGTCCGATTATTACGAGAACACAATGCGGGTTTCAACGCGTGTGATAAGGGTGGTGGGACCCCTTCCGAGATAGCATCAATTTGCAGCATGCAAGAGGGTATACAATCTCTCTCTGATTATAGTGCGAGGTCTGTAGTATCATGTTCCTGAAACGAGAGTTTTATGGTTACAGGCGGAGACGTCGCTACTGGCTTGTTACAGTAAAACATGACGAGCATACATTTTGAGGAAAAAAGAAAGCTAGACTGCATGTTTACCCTATGGGGCAAGGGATGGGATGATCGCTGGCACAAGGAATTGAACTGTGGAACACCTTGGATCGCTATTCGTGTGGAACTTCTGTTTTAATCTGCATCATCCGCCCGATGCATCCGGCCAAGACTGAGCTCCATTTGTATGCGGTTCCAAAACGACCAATGCTCTAAACTCCCAATCCGAGATCCGCACTGTCTTCTGCATTAATACCGATGACCACGGACCTACCCTCCAAGCTGACAATTAATGCTGTCGGCTGCTTCGTCCCCATTATGCGCGCGTCACCAAAAGCACTCCATTTGCTGGTACCTCCAGGTCTAGGCACGATTGCGGAAGGCTCATGCATCGCACGAAATAACCACCTAAAGGAATATAATGCCATTGGGCTCTATTCGTCATCGGTGAGGCATGTGTCACAGAGCAAAACAAAGACCCGGAAGAATTTGCATGAAAGATAGTTCTATATGATGTATCAGACGACGCGAAAAGGCACGCAGTAAAGTGCATCTACTTGGTAGGCAAAAACCCCACAAGAAGATGAAGATGGCGGGAGCGTTTGGACAATTCGTCATCTCCTACATCCGCTATCCGAATCAAAATAGGTCCGATCTCCGGGGCACATAGTTCGTTTATGAGTGTCATGACTGTAAAGCTTAGTTGACGTACAGGTAGATCCCCGATGAAACAGATAAGCTCGCTAAGCACCACCGTGACTATCTGAGAAAAGTGTAGTAGGATGACTCAGAGCCACGGTAGAAATCTCACAGCGTGGGGGAAGCAATGCGTTCTGAAGGGTCTCGTAATACGTAAGGGACCGAAGGCGGAATATTTAGGAGGACATAAATCAAGAAAACAAATGGGCAATGGAACCGACAGAATTGCAGGTGAAGCAAGTTTGTTGCGAGCGTGACGCAGGGGTGAGTATTACCGAGCATACATATCATCACGCCCACGATTGTAGGAAGCAGGATTAACTCATTTGTGGAGCCAGGTCACCGTGTAAGCTGAATAAGTACAAGTCCTTCGTCTCGGGGCGCAACTCTAGAAGGCGACAAGTGGCCATCATGTGTCATCCATCCAAGAGACAGGGCTCAAATGCAACGTTACATCTTTTTGCTTTTTGCCGAAAGGACGAGCGAGCCGAGATTGGTTACACGTAGTCTGTGGGGTCGACGTTGTCGACTCAAAGGTGAGACGACGTATAGGGAAACGCTTGGGGAAACGTGGGCTGTCTGAGAGGCGTGGGAGATATGAACATGGGCCGAAAATCCCGGACCGGATAGTTGCGCCATGTACGACGGTGCGAACAGTCCAGTGCAGGGGAAAAGCATGGCAGCCACACGACAGGTACGGGTATGGACTCGGGCGGCTACTTATCGATGCGCCTGTTCAACGTTCAACGTTCAACGTCCATCGATCACCGGTCACCTCCACATTCACCACAAGCTATCATGTCCAGTCCTCCCTCCCAGTCCACCTCGCGCTCTAACTTCGATTCAATTTTCAACTCTGCTCTCCAAGCATACAACAAGAAAACCGGTAAAGACATCGCTTCACACCCTCTGGCTACCGAGCTTCAATCATGCGATTCCCCCGATGCGATACTCGCTATTCTTCGAAGACAAGTACCTTCTCTCGATCAACCAGCAAACAGCGACGAAAGGATTGCAAAATGCCTCGTTCCAATCGTCAACGTCCTGTACGCATTTTCCGCCACTCTTGGCGAGGGTGTTGGTCTAGTGATTATCACCATTCTATCCCTGTAGAGATTCTTTACTCTAACCGCGGTCTCTAAGGTGTTCTCACCAGCAAATGTCATTTTTTCTGGCATCGGCGTTCTACTTTTGGTCAGCCATCTTTCATATCACCTTGTGGCCCACTTTGACATGTACAATCTTTAGGGGGCCAAAGAAGTCAACGCAAGCCAAGATACTCTCCTTGATCTGTTCAGTCGGATCGAATACTTCTTCCGTCGTCTCGAGATTTACACCAATGTGCCACCTACGGCTGCCATGACGGACATGGGCGTGGATATTATGGTGGAGGTACTAGCCACCATCGGCATGATGACAAAAGAAGTTAAACGTGGTCGAATGAGTGAGTGGGTCGCACCCTAGCTTTCCATTGCTGACAAAAATACTGTTTAGAAAAGTATTTCAAGAAAATAGTGGGAAACACGGACATCGAAGACAATCTACGTCGGTTGGATAGACTGACACAAGAAGAGGCGAGGATGGCATCTGCAGAACAGCTGAAGATCGCCCACAGCATCGAGGCGAAAGTCGTGGGTGTCGACAAGAGGGTACAAGACGTTGGGGACGATGTGGGAAAGAAGGTCGAGGGTGTTGACAACAGGGTTCAAGGCATCGATGGCAAATTGGATGATACCAACCGTTCGTCATCTTGTCCCTCTTGTTTTTTATTCAGAACGTTCAAACTTGTTCACAGGGAACCTGCTTCGTGACAATCTCCTACGATGGCTTTCACCTTCAGATCCATCCACGAATCATAATATTGCAACCAAAACTCATCACGATGGGACATCTCAATGGTTCTTCCAAGGTCGGATCTTTAGCGAATGGAAGTCCGGAGGTTCTTTCCTTTGGGTTCACGGAAAACGTGTGTTCCTCTTAGTCCAAACTCGGTTACGTCAGCCCTAATCATATCGATTCCGTAGCTGGGTCAGGGAAGAGTGTACTCTGGTTCGTCCTTCCTCGACTTTTCCACTTTATCAGACTCACATGGTGGGCCTAGCTCCTCGATCATCCAAGATATCAGGACTTCGCACGACGCTGGGAGGGCCTCGATGGCCTATTTCTATTTCGATTTCAGGGACGTCGACAAACAGAAACTTCAGAACGTGCTTCCTTCCCTCCTCATCCAGCTGTCCGCTCAGTCCGACCCCTGTTGCGACATCCTCTCCCGACTCTATTCTGCGCACGATCGTGGAGTTCAGAAGCCCAACGATCGTGCTATGATAGGATGTTTCAAGGAAATGCTCACCGACGATACTCAATTCCCTACTTACATCATCATGGACGCAATCGACGAGTGTCCGCTCACATCAAGTGTTCCATCCCCACGAGAAGAGGTGCTTGATTTCGTCGATGAACTTGTCAGCCTTCAGCTTCCAAATGTCCACATATGTGTCACCAGCCGCCCTGAGCTCGACATCCGGGTAATCCTCGAACCTTTGACCCCTCACCCCATATCCCTCCATGACCAAAGTGGGCAAAAGCAGGACATCGCAGACTACGTCAGCTCTTTCGTCCACTCAGACCGAAGGATTCGAAGGTGGCGGGATGAGGACAAGGATTTGGTGATCAAGACATTACCAGAAAAGGCGGATGGGATGTGAGTTATTGTCGTCTGCTTATGGGCCATTCTTATCGGAGGACATAGGTTTCGCTGGGTATATTGCCAATTGGAAGTCTTAAGGCACTGTTTCCCACCGAGTGTTCGTCACATCCTCGAAGAGCTGCCGAAAAGCCTAGATAAGACTTACGAGCGGATACTGAGGGAGATCGAAAAGTCGAATAAAGCACTTGCTCGGCGAATGTTGCAATGTCTCGTGGCAGCTGTTCGCCCTCTTCGAGTCCAAGAACTGGCAGAAATCCTCGCATTTGACTTCAGTGAGGAAGGAATTCCGAAGTTGAATCCAGATTGGCGTTGGGAGGATCAAGAAGAGGCAGTCATGTCGGCATGCTCAAGTTTGGTGATCGTTTTCAAGGACGGGGATTCACGAGTTGTTCAATTTTCGCACTTCTCGGTCAAAGAATATTTGATGTCGAATCGCCTTGCGGAGCCGAGTAGAGATGTCTCGTACTATCACATTCCACTCAAGCTTGCACACACCATTCTCGCCCAAGCATGCCTCGGGGTTCTCCTCCGATTGGACGATCACATCGACCGCGACAAGATCAAGGCCTTCCCGCTTGCTAAATACGCTGCGGAACACTGGGTCAAGCACGCTCGGTTTGAAAATGTGTCGTCATACATCAAGGTCGGGATGGAATGTCTGTTCGACGCGGACAAACCACACTATGCGACTTGGCTCTGGGTCCATAACGAAGATCGCTATGGCCACTCCATGCTTATGATGATCCCGGATACACCGGAAGCAGTCCCCCTATATTACGCTGCACGGTTCGGATTACATGACCTGACAGCACACCTTCTCGCAGAGCATCCGGAGGATATACATGCTAAGGGCGGTTACGACGTGACTCCGCTACACGCATCCGCTAGACATGGGCATGTCGACGTTTTTTCATTACTGGTCGAACACTTCCCGAATCTGGATATCAAGGGCGACGACGATCAGACCCCGCTGCACTTAGCTTCGGAGATGGGGCATCTAGTGATTGGGCAGCGGCTACTTGATCGGGGTGCAGATGTCAATGCTCTCGATAACACTGATTGGACTCCTTTATACGTTGCGGCAATGCGCGGCCGACTCGATTTTGCTCGAATGCTGCTCAAACGAGGGGCGTCGATCAATGCTTCGGAAGTTCGCGACGAGACCCCACTGCATGCGGCATCAGAAAATGGACATGTCGAAGTCGTGCGGTTATTACTGGAACATGGCGCGGATCCCAATATGTGTGACGATCATGGCAGAACACCTTCCGATATAGTATCGAACAATGGGTGGCTAGAGATTGTACAATTACTGTCCGAGTACGACACAAAGTCCGTGAAGCAGTAGTGCGATCTTGTTGACTTTCCGATATGGCTACAGATAGGGGCACCGCTACTACGTAATTATGACAGCATCCCCCCACAGATGATCTGATTCATGGTCGATGAAGAACAGAGAAAATGTGTACATATGGGTTACGGCGACAGGCCCATGGCACGTACCTTTTCACTTGCGTCTGTTTTCCACATTCCTTGATCACGACGACGGTTGACGCTGAGAAACCATTCACCTACCTGCGGTCTGTGAGGCTTATGGCCTACAGAATTGCGTGTCGCATACTAGTCACGGTTGATAAGGCGCGTGCCGTCTCATCGGGAAGGACATCTGCGCTCCATTTTACCGGTGAAAGACTTCGACGGACGAGGCATCAAATGGATTCAACGCAAGCTCAAGCATATTGTATACACGATGTGCAGCGTGTCCGTTAGAAGTTTGAGGCCTTTGAGTAAACCGAATCGGCTGCTAGTGATTTCCCGACCCTACCTTTCATTTGAACGCGCGGACATCCACCAATGCCCCGACACTTAGTTCCGGCGAGGCAAGAGAAACCCTAACAGTACACCGACGATGATGAACCTTGACAGCGATTTGTCTATCCAATATCAAATGACCCCTCTGGCCATTGAACTGGGGCACGCCAAAAGCTGATTGGCTTACTGTGATCTGCAAGCAGTGTTCATAAGGCCGAATACTTGGGCCGCCCGAAGTTCCTACCTCCCGACAGCATGACGCTGGCTGAGAGTTCGGTTATAGTAGGTGAAAATATCCTGCATTCCTGGAGACAATATTAATGCAGGTACGAACTACATTCGCCATCAGGAACCTACAATGATTGACCATACAAGGTCTGGGCAAGTAATCGTAGGCTGTTCGTATGAAGGAGCTCAGAAGAACAAAAGCAGACTACACTTTGAGATGGTCCGTCACAGTTTACAAGATTCGAGTCCAAGTCGTATTCAAGGAACAATCCCAGCTAACTCACTGCATCAAATGGTTCACTTGAATATCTCCAGGGTGAGCAGGACAATCCTAGAATTTGAAGCCCCCAGCAAGGTCCATGACCCTTTCTGGATCGATCTTGGCCTCGACCCTGCGAAGCCTCGCCAAATTACCACCATATATGTCTTCTAGAGGTGTATCGAAAAGCGCGTAATTCACATACACTGCCGCGTCCGACAGGTTCTGCCCATCCGCAATCGCAACATCATGGATCGTCTTTGCACCGTCGCGCAACAAATCGGCCATCATCTCATCGAGCGAGGCGTTGGACCACGCGACGTTGATCACGGAAGGGAAGACGGCTTGAGAACGGTCAGGCGGGTAGGCAGATGGGCTCCCATGCGAGAAGAGCCCACTGTCGAAGGATTCGAGCGCTGAGCTCACGAGCGCAGTGCTGTCAAGAGCAGAAATTCGCTCCCCCCAGAACTGTGAAACCCCCCATCATATCACTGGACTGACATACGGTAAAGGCTCGAAGGACGGAACTCACCCACATGTGGTTCACAAAAGCATCGAAAACGGCAGGTGGATATCGTGTTACCGGACGCCCTTATAGAAAGGGCTAAGGGTTAGGTATTGTGTCAGGTCAGTCTCCTTTCCACCCACAGGGTTATGTATGACTAACCGAGAGCTAGGTGGGGTCACAGAATTCGCGTTGAGAATCCGAGTATGACATAGTAGACACGTTCCCCTGGGCAGGTTGTATCTCCAAGAAGTCGTCGAAAACTCCCACGGCGTGGGTGGGCGCGTTATAAACAGAAAGATAACAGTTGTGATCTGTTGCGTCAATGGCGTCAGTTCGGACCAGCGGCGACGCTGCTATGATAGACCACACCGTCCCAGATGTATAGGCAAAGCCCAACATCACCGCAGCCTTAGTATCGTTTTGCTCTTGGAATTTGACAAGGGCGTCTTTAATTTGATCCAGCTTGTCCTCGGTGTAAATAAGAATACCGCTCTGTCATGGTTTGAGTACGTATGCCATATTGAGTTATTCTTGTCAACTCACCCAGACGTCCGTTTGAGGATGCGATTGAGGATGAATTTAGTCACGATTCCCTATCGACAGTCATCAACCATCAAATTGTACATGTACTATGACTCGAAACTGGTGGCCTACGAAATTATTGAGCCCTCCCTGCGATGAAAAGACCATTAGTGCCGTGAACTTGGATCGAGCCTTTTCTGCTTACTCTAAGTCCGAACCAAAGGTCCTTATCCTTTTGGGTCACCTGCTTGATAGTTCCGTCTGGTAGGACGAGTTCATATCCTGCGATGTTGTCAATAGCGAGTCCGTATTGACTCGACTGATACGAATATCCTGCAAAGCGTCTGAGATTATGGGCCATCCAACCATGGGAGACGCCCACCTCCACCAAGTGTCAACCCTGCAACACCAACGCCAGGTATACGCCCACCAACGACATTCACTCCAGTGGGGCTAAGAGTCTCATATACTTGGTCCCAAGTGAGGCCAGGCCCGATCTCGACCGTTCCATCATAAGCATTGACTTTTGCGGAGTTGAAGCGTGTCAATACGATCTCTACGCCGGGGGTCGACGAGAATCCCGGATTCGTGGCGTGTCCACCACCCTTCACAGCGAAAGGCGTCCTGCGTGCCCCCAGGATCTTTAGCTGTGCAAAATCGGAAACTAGGTCAGCTGGAGCGATTGACGTTGGAGCAAGATACCTTACAATTTTGCTCACGTCCTCGGCCGAGCCGGGCTCCACTAAGCATGCACAGTTCCGGATGATCGAAAGAGCATAATGCGAAATGTCGGACGTATACTGAGGTGCGGCTTGGGTGAGCGATCAGCTTGGGAGGACCACGGGTGAAGGGATGAGTTGCTCACGCGGGAAAAATACCTGTGACGCGCCGGAGATGTCCGCTGCGATTTTATGACAGGTGTCCAAGAATTGAGAATGCGGATGATTCTCTCGAGTTTCAGGCCGGGCGTGTGGTGTTATTGCCAGAAAGAAGGCGCATAAGGACCACGTGGTTGCTGGCCGGATTCGCCATGGATCAGAGCAGGGAGCAGGAAGCGCGCTGTCACCACAGATAGGGAATAGAATTAATAGAAGCCGACACAAAACCAAGTGATGGGTATCTGATGAACTACTATCAATATTAATCACAGGGGACATCCTCTCGAGGCATTCCCGACCCAAGATATCATGGTGTCGGGAAAGATTACTGCAGTCGAAGGGGTTCCGTTGGCGTCCACGTGATGCGTAAAAAGCGCGCGCGCTGCGAGTCGAAACATGGAAGACTTTGATCTGTGCCAGCTGAGAAATGCTGCGTCGCTTATGGTCGGCCCGGAATCTAAAAAATACGCAGCCTATCGTCTCTGTGACTGGAACGATTGGCTCATCCCTCTTGAATACACAACTACATCACTGACTCCATGCTGGCTTACCACATGGGATGTCGTCTTGACACCGTAACTCCGCATACGGGCGTCGCTGAATCTTCGGCCGCTGGCAAAGATGGAAGATGGGAGGGAAAAGGAAACCGTCTCAGAAAGGCATTCGTTAGGCTGGAGACTCATGGCTTGAATGCGCCATTAGTTCTGAAGACTAAAGGATGTCAGAAGGTCATGCTATGA
>Ga0307512_10007485_pt1 | contig 10814 bp, 13 predicted proteins | sample 14_EM_MG_FD_200267 | JGI IMG/M metagenome (GOLD analysis project Ga0307512, IMG submission 200267) | Populus trichocarpa ectomycorrhiza microbial communities from riparian zone in the Pacific Northwest, United States - 14_EM | ecosystem: Host-associated > Plants > Roots > Unclassified | place... | reverse complement strand
TCGAATAGACGGTGGATCTGAGGTGGGTGGGTGATACATCGAAAGTCAACAACCATAGTTTCAGATATTTCTCCGGATGGAATATCCTCGCGCAGTAGTCAACGATGTTCGAGTATGTCGTCAATAGGCTGGAGCTCCCAGCTTGCAGTTTGGGCACGGCAGAACGCGGAAGGTGGATTACGGTGTGGCGGGTGAATGAGTGAACTTCGGTGATAGAGTGACCGAGCGCGACCACCCCAATCCTATAAGCATGACTTCGCCAAGGACGTCACGATAGCTCCCTCGTTGGTATCTTGAGGCGGAAACTTATTAGGTGTCCAGGCAGGAGATATGTTGTTTCTCCGAGAGTAAACTCAGCTTGAGCAGGACGCAGCATATTCCGAGACGACCTACACTGATTGGAATTCGCCCAGGATCGTCCGATGCAGGTCCTTTGAAAGACAGACACATCACTAACCTTCTCTTTCTTGATAACGTCGGCGATATCCTTTTCAACCTCTCCTGCAACTTCACACCTGATGCCAATCTCACATCCACCACTGCAGATGCGAACCCTTAAGGCTTCCGTCTCCCAACCCAAGTCTGTCGAAGACTTCCGCCTGGTGCTTGAGACGCTCAGTCGTCTCCTCATACACTGGGTCTTCAAGTGGCTTTTGTCGGGTGGCAACATCGCCAGGAAGGACACAACGCGCGAGAACGAGTCGCCCAAGGTGTTTACGTAGGACCTCAAGGTCGATGAACGGGATTGCTTGTTGGCTAGGGTCTGTGATCAAAAGGTTTGTCTGACGTTGGATCGTATTCCTAAACTATTGTCCTTCAGCAGACGTGATTGTGTGAAGGTCAAAGGATTACCTTCAATCGCAGGACAGGTCTGGCTTCCGGAATATCCTGCAAAAGATCTGAAAGGAGCAAAATTCCCAGCGCCTGAGTCCTGCTGAGCTCGTCAACAACCGAGGCGAGGTTCACCTCAACAGCGGTTTTGGAGAGGAGTTTGATGTGATATCCGCAGCTTCCTGATCCGGCGAGGCGGATCGAAAGGCGACAACCTGGGAGCCTGACGGAAATCTGACGATCGACGATTGCCTTGAGCAACGCGGGGGATCATACGTGCCAACTTCTGATTCCGATACCGGTTCTGCAGAGTGGTGATTGAACCTAAGCGGGCATCAGTACGAGACAAATGACGAGGCTCAGTAGAGAATCCACGCGCCTGAGTCAAGCCGCGAGCATGAAGACACAAGTTGTCGCATTTGGAACGGCGACATCCATTCCTCTCTCCATGGAATCGAAAAGAACCCAGGAACCCTCCAACCAAACAAGCCTACCAATTGGGTCTTTCGACGTGGTCATAGCGATAAATTCCTCCAGCAGCGAACCGTAAAGGCGGGTATTCATAACAGCCTCAGCCTTGGAACTCTTGCGCGACCTCTCGAAGATCTGTTTGGCCCGGGGAACGTCGTAAAAGTTGCGAAGACAGGCACCAATGACCGTGAGTAAGCCCCGGGTGGGAGAGTCGGTGAAATAGGGGTCGCTGGGGTGGGAGTCCTGATCAGTTGGTTCCTCCAATGGGCGCCCGTTCATCCTCACGCCAGGGGGAAAGTGGGAGGAAAGGCAACCCTAAGAAGGAATCATACCATAGACCACCAGACCGTCGGAACAAAGATTTAGATTTATCCCTGTGATCACCAACACCGAGGTAATCCTCTCAGAATGGTCGAATTGACTAATTTGACCAAGGTAACCCAGTTCCTGGACTCCGGCCTTTGGAAATACCCGTAATTGCATGTGTTCGGCGGTCCATTTCACGAGTTGTAAAACTCCCTAGAGTTACATCTAGCTATCATAAACAGATTCTCGTGCTCCGTTCAGCTCCAAGTCTCTTCGATGAGTCTCCCACTACGTTCCATCAAGCACAGGAAATCGGTAGCTTCCTCGTCTGACATGTTACCGACTTTGACTGCTGCGTTCTTGATGGCAGCTTTTACAGCCATGGGCATCTTGTTCGAGGACCTAGCGAAAGTATCTTTGGTCAATGAAAGGCCTATTTGACCGTCGTAGAAGAGTGATCACCCTGAGATATACACCCATCCGTCCCTCTTCCCAACTACATTCCAGATATGTTCTGCGTCTTGTTCGATGAGGTGTTGGACGTAAGTCCTTCGGACACCCTCTGGACCGTCACGGGACGCAGCAAGTCGGTATTTAAGATCACCGAACTTAGTGCAATGTTCCCACTCGACGGCGTAGTGCTGATCTTTGCTTGCAGATCTACAGCCAAAATAGAGCGTATTCTCTTTCGGAGGGAAATAAACCTTCAATGTTACATGGGACGGTGTCGGGGTATCTCACCTTTTGCGTCGAGTTTTAGACGATGTTGGATGATTGCTCGCATGGGAGCCACGCCCGTCCCCGGACCGATACAAATTATAGGAGTCGTGGGATCGTCCGGAAGGGTGACAAATCCTCTCGAAATCCCGATAAAGATGGTATCACCTTTCGACGGATCAATAAAACACCAACACGACACGAGTGAAACCGAAACTTACCTGGGGCCAGGGTCGACAAGTAAGACGTGCATACTCCTTTCCGTGGGGCTTTCAGGCGAGTCTTGTAGTTTACCATGGCAACGCAGAGGTGTACCTCCTTCGGATGGCTCTGACATCCTCCTCAGTTCACGAACCGGTAAGGGCCAGACGAATGTGTATACCTTCGCCGAACTTGCAATCGAGAATTCCCGAGGTCTTAGTGGAGGAAACACGTCGAAGATGTAATCGAGGGGTATCCGCACGGAACGAAATTCTTCCAAGACCTCTTTGATCGTCCTACGAACCATCTGCGCATATTCATAGAGCTCATCCTATTGCGAGGTAAATGAATTCTCATTCTGGTCGACTGGAATGGTCGTTGAAACGCACCGCCCCTTCTGGAGTAATGAACTCCTGTAATTTCTCCCTTTCCAAGGAATTCCCAGCAAAATGGTGCAAAATCTCAAAGAACCCATATCTCGGAACGGCGTTAATGTCCAGGTATCGAGTGAAAATCGTCCTCAACATAGCGGAAGGTGGGAGATGATCGGGAAGCGTTTGATCTAGAAGTACGTCGACTGGTGTAACATCCACAGGATCCCCAGAACTCACCTCGTAATGAAACATCGATAGTATACAGGGAATCTGCGATGTCTGACCAACCCATCGCTGATAGAAAAGAGTCGACGTCCTGGGATGGAATTTCTGGGTGGATGACCGCGACGTCCCCTGGGTCGTAACTGATCCGATTACTTCAACGAAACCAGGATGAAGAGATGGATAGTACCTAATTTCGTCATCAAATGTGAGCTCTATGTGCCGCACATCTTGATACCAGTCTGGTGATGTTATCCGTCGGTTGCACCGTAGCTTCGCCGGGTGATATTGTTTGTCCAACGATAGGGGGTCAGGAGTGCTGAAATCGGTCCCGTCCTTCAGTTTCATTGTCACCCGTGGCGGTGGCAAGCTTGAGATCGTGGATTGAATAGCCCCATCCGGTAGCGGATACATCTCCAGGAGTGCTGAAGACAGCTGATCTATCCACGGGTTCAAAGCCCCGTCAATCCTAAAGTATGATCAGCAAAGAAAAATCCACCAACACGGGAGTCGTACGCGTCACCACCAACCCGAAATGATGCTGGTCATCTCCCTCTCCTCTATGACATATTTGCGTCGCACCCAATCCAACCAGTCGACGCGACAACTTCTTCGCCGGCCAACAAAACTTTTCGTACGCCGAGTCACCCAAACCGAAGACGGCGAAATACATGTCATCGAGGAAATCGTTCGGTAGGTCCGACCGAAGAAGCATATTCCAGAGCGTGGTCATCGTTTTTGGTTCTTGTCCTGAACCCGTCGTTGAAACGACGAATATTATGAGGGTTTCGTGGATGAGGTCTGACTGAACACCTCGTTATCTGATAAGAAGCCGGGTTCTTCCGAACCTCTCCCAATAAAGTGGGAGAGAGAAAAAGTCTTACCAGACGGTAGTCTCGAACGTTGATATTCCGACACTCGAAATTGAGTTCCCGACAATGACGCGCAATTTTGTTGGCCACATCTTGAGCACCGCCGGACTCAGTGGCGTAGAGGATTGTGAGGGTTCTGTCGTGGTGGTGATCGTCCATCAGACAGGGCAGTCCCATCGGCTTTCCCACGCCCAAGGGAATTTTCCCTCCTCTCGCATCTTGCACCCATCCGCTTCACCTTCCGCTGAACGTGTAGCAACCTGAATGTAGCCACCTCGGTTTCGTTTCCGCTCATATTTGCATCTTTTATGCATCGCTAACCTCCTAGTGTCATCTGTAATCTTCCCAGCTATTCAGAAGACCTAGATGACTAAGGCCGAAGACATCACATGGCCCTCGGCCCTGTCGACAGCAGCGTTCGTTGTCGATCCTGGCCTGTTGAAACTACGCTATTTTGGCTCCCATCTCGCGTCTCCATCTCAATTGTCTCGTGCTTTTATCGCTCAGAGGTCCAGACCTCGCTCCAAGTTTAACTTTCCACGTTTTGTGGATACGTGGAAAGGCCTGGTAACTGCGGCTTACAAATCCCAACAAGTGCCTTCACCTATCCCGCCAATCAGGTTCACTTGATCCCCCGCTTCCGGCGTTTCTTTCGAGTCATGTCCTGTCTCCACGTTGGTGACATTGGAAACGCGTCTGTCCTATTGGTCCCATTTCAGGGTCACCGCCTTGGCGGCAGAGCGCGCAAGGGTGTGGTCTGACCTGTGAGAAGTCCAGGTATGACTCGAAACTACTACCCAACCTTCTCCTTTCACCCTCCGCGTCACGCCCACTTGACTCGAGATCCACGTACACTCGACTTCGATTCTTAACAATCACACTCTATCCTCACAATGATGGTCTCGCTCGGGAGTATCAAATCCCAAATCAAATTCTCGACTAAACCTACTACTTGGGCAGTAGACCAAATGCCAGACTTGGAGGGCAAGGTGGCTATAGTGACCGGAGGGAGTTCAGGTATTCCCCCAGACGACCCAGATAGCATACCCCGTCGCTCACCGATCTCATTTGAAAGGCGTGGGGAGGGATATATGCAAGCAGCTTCTCTTAAACAACGCAAGGGTCTACTTAGCAAACGAGTCGCAAGACCACGCGACTGTAGCCATCGCAGAGATGGCCATTGAAACTGATGGTAAGTATGCTCTATTCCTCCACTTGGACCTCGGCGACCTGGACGCCGTCAACCGGTCCGCTGAGGCATTCCTCAAGTAAGCCAACGGTCACCGAATGTATCCGCCTCACTGACGCTCCCGGTTTCCACAACTGCAGGAAGGAAACCTCCCTCCACACCCTCTTTTGTATCGCCGATACAGCGAGTTCTCCCAAGCACCAATACACCACACAAGGGTACGACATGCAATTCGGAGCAAACGCCCTCGGCCACCTCCTCTTCATCCGAAAGCTCTACCACCTCCTGGTTTCCAGTACGACTCCCGAATGCCCCACAAGAGTTATATGGGCATCCTCCACACTTCACTCTCGCTGTTCCTCCCCATTCAACTACGAGGCACTCAGGGACACTCCTGCAAGGAGCCAGAAGTTTGTCACACCTCAGACTTTGTACGAATCGAGCAAGTTTGCGGTTGTCCAGCTTGCGTTGTACATGTCTCGAACGACTTTCAAAGATGATGGTGTTGTGATGATGATCGTTGACCCCTGTGTGCAGGTTGAGAGCTCTGCATCAAAGAATACCGGGATGAAACTTGTGGGTTAGGTTCCGACTCTTCTTCCTGATCCTTTCTCATCTAAGGGTTTTGTGGTTATAGTTTAAAAAGCCGTCTCGTCCGTCCGAGTGTACAATCCTCACTACCTACCTTTATGCGGCCACATACGCCCCGTGCGAACCCCTAGAGTTACAGGGGAAGTACTTTATTCCCCCTTCCAAAGTCGGGAAACCATCCCCAGCTGCCGAAGACGAGATGACCCAGCAGGAGATGTGGAACTTTTGTGAGAAAGTCATCCGTAGTTACCTGACCCGGGGGTGAGAAGGCTAAGAGATATGATGGTGCATATACAGGTAGATAACGCCGTGTGCGAAGGTAATGGTATATTCCGGTTCAATGTATGTGTGCGAATGTCCAACAAAGAGACAAAAAAAGAAAAACAAGGTGGGAACCCCGGGTTCACGGAGCACCGCCCAAGTGTTCTGCCCGCAATAAAACTTCCTATGGCCTAACCCTCATTCGAAGCAAGATCCTGAAAATCATGCTTACTCAAATCCGGTCGAATGGACTGACACCCCTCCGCAGCCTTTGCCCCGAACAACTTAGGAATAACCTCAAACGATATCCCGACGAGTTTCTCGTCCTCTTCCATGAAGCGTTTGGCTTGGTCGTTGAGGTTTTCTAGGTTCTGGAGGAAAGTTCTGGAAGGGACGAGTAAAGGAGTCCCGGCGAATCCCCCGGTGGAGGTTATGGTCGTCATCATTGAGGATTCTGATGGAGTGAAATCCGTGATCGGATCTCCATGATTACCCTAAGGCGCGCGTTTGTCAGCTCATATTTCATTAGACCTCCCAAGGGAAAAAGGCAACGAAGATAACGGTACGAAAGCTGAGCCTTACCCGAACGAAACGGCCATTTGTTTCCAACCCTCCTTCAACATTCGCTCCGTAATATTCGCGATCATCTTCAGGGTATCCTTACACCTCCTTTGAGCTTCTTTCACCACAGCCGGTGTGGATAGCGGACACCTAACGAAGAGCCTGTAAGGCTCGGAAAGACCCGTAAGGGTGATAATGGAATGAGACCGGAGCGAGACGGTGCTATCGTGTTCGCTCGTCTCTCGGCGAATTTGTCGGCGAGTTTTAGGACGCACAGGGTACGCGACCTTTGGGGGAATTGGATGTCAAATCCAAAAAAACTGACGGTGCAAAGTGCACAGAGGAACCCACCAGGAGGCCATTCCTAAATCGATGTTCAAGATCGTCCCAGAGGTTTTTGATGTTCTCTTGCACTTTCCGCGCAGAGATATTCTAAGGGGAGTCTAATAAGCATCCAAAAACATGTGACACTCTCTTTGAAGGATTGGATTCCCGGGAGACCCGCCACATAAAACGACAGATACTCCTCGAAATGCAGGATCTTTGACAAGAACACCACTCGTTCGTGAGCTGCTTCGGAACACTCACCAATCTCTTGAACGGCATCGTCGTTCCCAGTCGCACCCAGCGGAACGAACCTGGTATTAAAACCTCGAATCATATTCGCGCCTTTCCTAGGGTGATTCAGTGCGACCCCGGCGTTCCCCGTGTTCATCACCGCCATGCTCATAAATCTGCGCTTGCGCGTAAGCGAGCGGATCGTCTTCCGGCCTCATCGTGTCTAGGACTTTGTAGGTCGCTTGAAGGATCTCGTCCTGATATTGGAGTAGGAAGTAGTCCGGACGGCCGTATCGGTAGAAGTGGCATCAGGAAAACTGTGCGTTGCTTTTCATGCTTGATCGGTATAAAACCCTGCCTTACCGCTAATTAACCTCCGTCCCCGAAAGTAGGGGTAAAACAGGGGTTCTGAGGGGGAAGGGTCGGGGAACCGTTGGAGCTAAGGTGAGTCGTCAGAGGATGAGAATCAGATCGCCGTGTCGCCCTAGCCGGTGCCCCTTCCGCCATGCGTATACCGAGAACTCTAGTGGATTCTTGAACAAACCTCTACTGCCAAATCGTCGGGAGGAATACCTGCTCAATCAGAGATTATGAGCAGTGCATGGACGGTCGGGTAGAACCTGAAAAGATCCCAGCCCATGTACGGCCCCATCGAACCTCGGACACGAGACGTTGACGGAGTTCTCCGAGGCCCTCGTCCTCGCATTCCATGCTCAGTCGGATGCTCAGAACGAATGCCAGTGCCATCCCTATTGAACTTGCATGCTAGAGAGCCGCTGGGCTAGGGAGAAAAGATACGCCAGAGGAGAAAGAAATATCACGGAGCCTCGGATTTTAGTACACCACAAGCCACTTTCACATGTTCAGCAAAATTCGAGGGTTTCCCAGAACGGCCAATGATCTACCCTGTAGCTGTTCTTCTCAACCGGTGAACATAACCTGGTCCACCGATTGCATAGCCAAGGACACGTTCAGTGCGAATATGAACGCGGATCCGCATTTTATGTAGGGCATTCTTGTTGAGCATCTGATCGCCCCCAGGTTCCGTGTTAACTGAGCGGATACCGACTACCATCCACAACACCGAGACGTGGTTGTCTATGAGGGAGTACCGCAATTCATGGAGGAGGAATCGATGACGTTTACGAGTGGACTGAGCAACTTGTGGCTTGGGACCCGTTGATACTTATTCTACGGGGTTACCAGAGATCCACCGTCGGGCTAGGATGCAACACTCGGCGCCCCATCCACTTCAGCAGAAGACACCTCGTGAACCATAAACGTTAAACCCTACTTTTGGTACTAATCTAGTAATTGTGGAACGGGGTGCATGATGAGTCCGTTGGCCAGCCGCATAAGGGGAAACTTCAACCAACACACAGCGAATTGGAGTACGATGATCACAAGTGTAAAAATCGCGAAGCTATAGTCCTATGGATAATCACACGCCCAGTCCATAGATGGGACAAGAGCTACGGAATGTCCCGAAAACACATCCCTTTTCTTGCCCACCTCCTCAACTCCAACCGCCTCCCTCCACGTCGTTGGGTCATACCCAAACAGATGATACAACCTCCTCAACTGGCAAGCCTGAGAGAGATGTAGATAGGTATCCAGCCTGGACACGGTTACTGGTAGCTGCTTTAGAACCGGTAGTCCATAAAAACTCCTCGTTGCGTATTGAGAGTAGGGTACCAGTAACATCCCAGGGGGACCGACCCTGATCGTGATGTGTTGCTTCAAGGTAGCCAGACGTTCCACTCCATGGGTTTGATAGAACCGGAGGGTATCGCGTCCAATTAACTTCCAACCATCGTGATCCACCGGGTTCATAGTCCCGACGGTCCAGGCCCACATAATGACGACTTCAACCGTATTCGAGCAACGAAGCTCTTCAAGACGCCTGATGACCGCTGCAATCTTCGGGGCTGTAGAAAGAGGCACCAGTAAGAGGCGGGCTTCTATGATGCATTTGAGAGCAGTCCTCTTGCCGTCCCAAGTGGATACCATCTCTTCGAAGGAGGTGAAATTTGACCGCCGGAGGTGGTTCCGCCACAGATCCGACAATGCAAACTCGATTAGGGCCGCCATAACCTTCATGGGATCGTCATAGGGTAGATCCACAGGTTTCCCATCCTGGAGAGGGAGATCTGGGAATTGGAATGGATCACCAACTGCTTGAATAAATTGATCCAGATCCTCACTTGGAACCTTCTCCATCTGTGGGGAGAACCATCCGGACATGAATCTAAGGAAGATGTTCAGAGCTAGGCGGCGTGCTTGCAGGGGGTGGTTTGGTAGTAGTGATGATGTGAGGATGGGGAGAATCGTTGGGCCAAAATCAGCAGATTCCGGGCTGATCGCTAGAATGCGGAGGGCGATGAATCGGGTAGATTTTGTGGTGTCCAGTTTCTCGCTCAGCGACAGGAATCCTAAGAGGGGAGGGATCCAAGCCGATCGCTTGCCGATCAAAATGTCCGGGACCTGGTGGAAATACTTCCCTAACAGTTTCACCACTTCATCGGCCAGCCACTGGCGCTCTCTCTCTTGGTATCCGGAATTGAGAATTTCTGTGATCCACAAAAACCCCAAATCTCCACTGTCCATGGTTTCGAATGGATCAAAAGGAATCAATGCGTGCAGAGCATTTATGAGGTCATCCCAGCCAGCCTTCCCCTCGACGACGAGTAACCGCAATTGTCGATCGAAAAGATGTATCGCGGCCTTCAGTGCGTCCCTACCGTTCAATGAGTAGGGGTGGCGGAGAAGATAGGAAGGCCACACACCTATTATTGGGGGCATACAAGTCACGAAAATCAACCACGAGCCCCAAAGAAATGGCCAAGGCGAGGAAAAGGTTTGTCTTGACGATGTCGGGCATTCGGTCACCGTCCGTCCGGCCGATCAACCCTATCTCGTATGAGGAGAAAATTCCAGTGGGACCCTGGACACGCCTCCGTCGCCAAATTGTCTGAAGTATTACCCTGCTCAACCAAAGCTTATGAACAGCGGATGGGCAATCGGGTCCAATATGGAGAAAACTCGAGGTCAGGAGCGACCTGTCCTGGGAAGAGACACTCGCAACATCTGTGAGGGCTGCCACGACTAACTCGAACGTTGGTTCGGGCGAGAACTTCCATTGAATTTGAGACAAAAGATGTTCACAGAGCCCCCTGAGGCTCTCGTCCTCGGATTCCATGCTCAGTCGGACGCTCAGAACCGACGCCAGTGCCATCCCTATTGAACCCGCATGCTCCGACTTCCCGGGGATCACCCCTCCATCCAACAGGCAATCAAAGAACAGGTCTGCGAGAATGTGGGGTGACAAGGCCCTCGCAATCTCCGGGTACCAGATCATGTCTGCAGCGAATCGGACGGTGGAGAATATCACATCGATCTCCGTGGTGGAATCAAGGACCCAATAGATACAACGGGCGTCCGCCTCGCACACCTCCAAGTCGATGGGAGTGTCCTTGAAGACCCGATCAGGTGGTATCGCGACAACGGCGAGCGGTATGTGTTCTGCTTCCTCTGCTACGGCGGGGGCATAACGAAAGCCTCTCACCACGCTCTGAACTCCAGGACGAAGACGCCCTAAAATCCGTCCGGGGATTTTGATCGAAGGGAAGGATCCGATGAGTGATCGCAACGAACGAGCAA
>Ga0307512_10007484_pt1 | contig 10814 bp, 9 predicted proteins | sample 14_EM_MG_FD_200267 | JGI IMG/M metagenome (GOLD analysis project Ga0307512, IMG submission 200267) | Populus trichocarpa ectomycorrhiza microbial communities from riparian zone in the Pacific Northwest, United States - 14_EM | ecosystem: Host-associated > Plants > Roots > Unclassified | place... | reverse complement strand
GCATACTTTTATTAGGTGCGCCTGTCAGAGACATTCCTGGGGCTCGCCGAATCCTTGAGAAAGCCACGTGGTTTCCTATTTTCATCACATTAAGTCCGTACATCCACTGTCAGATTCTAGCCACGAAGGGAGCTGTGACTGGTTACAGTACCGGTTAAGATAGGGCGCATCCAGCTGTTGTCACGCCAAATCACCCCAGTGTCACTTACGATGTATTTTTGTTGTCTATCTTGCCATTGCCTACAATTGTGTTCCTGGTACTTTGTTCTGATAAATCGAAGGCGTGTGTGCAGTGTATGTGTGCAGTGTGCAGCCACAACCACCGAACGGCGGATACGTAAATAATTCGAACTCCGACGGTATCCGCGTCTGCGTCTGGCAAAAGAACGAGTCACGTTTTGCTCATTGCCAACGTCGGCAACAACGACGAGACCCCACCTACCACTCTTATCCATGTCGGGTCGCCCTCCTGGAAAACCTGATTTATCAGGTTATAACTATGGAGCTATCTCTTCCCTTGTCTTGACCGCCGACCGCTCCGCATTACCTCGACGAGACAAGGAGCCCGATGGCGCGCCAACCTCCCTTGCCGGACGTATCGACCCTCGCGAGATGGGCTCACGCGTTCAACGCGCCGTCCCAAAAGACCTCGACAAGAAGAAAAAGAAGGCTGCCGACAAGCAGGACACTTCCGAACGTGCCACTAAGCGGAGGCAAGAAGCTGCTGGCTTTGGCTACGCTGACATTCTCGAGGCCACCCAAGACGTCGAAGGCCTCACATACCGTCCACGTACCGCGGAGACACGCGAGGTTTACGAGCTTATCCTCTCCACTGTCCATCTTGCGCTTGGAGACCAGGCTCAAGACGTCGTTCGCAGTGCCGCAGACACTGTGCTCGAGTCGCTGAAAAACGAGAATATGAAGGACTTTGATAAGAAGAAAGAAGTTGAGGAAGTCCTTGGCCCAGTCACTGGCGAGACCTTCTCTCAGCTCATCAATATCTCGAAGAAAATTACCGACTACGGTGCGGAAGATGAGACCATGGCGGACCCTGACATGGAGCGCAAGGACGCAGAAATTGATGATGAGGTCGGCGTGGCTGTGGTCTTCGACGAAGAAGAGCAGGAAAGCGACGAAGAGGAAGGCTTTGAGATCAGAGACGAGTCAGACGACGAAGAAGGAGGCGGAGAGGGCGACAAGGACGGTGCCGCGGGTGAGGGTGAGGACGAGGGGGAAGATGCCCTGGTTATTGGCGGTGCGTCGTCTTCTAAGGCTGGGGGAAAGGCCAAAGCAGACAAGGATATCGTTTCCCCACACTCTATCGATGCCTTTTGGGTGCAGCGGACGGTTGCAGAGGTTTACCCCGATCCCCAAACCGCCTCCGACAAAACCGCCGCCGCCCTCTCCATCCTTGGCTCTGAGTCGAGCCTTCGCGACTGCGAAAACCAACTTATGGAGCTCTTCGACTACCAGTCCTTCGACGTGATTACGAAGTTCCTCAAAAATCGCGACGTTGTTGTTTGGTGTACTAAGCTCGCACGTAGCGATGCCAACGAACGTGTCAATGTCGAGGTTGCTATGCGCGAGAAGGGTCTGGGCTGGATCCTGCGCGAGCTTGCTGGTGACCGGCAGGCCAAGGCCCACGCGGAGGACGCCATGGACGTGGATGAACAAGCCAAAAGCGCACAGGTGCCCAAGACTGCAACGCTTGCCCCTGGCTCTGTCGTACAACCAAAGAAGACCGTGGACTTGGAGAGCATGGCTTTCAGCCAAGGTGGACACTTGATGTCTAACAAGACGACCAAGCTGCCTCAGGGATCATTTAAGCGCGCAAAGAAGGGGTACGAGGAAATTCATGTACCTGCGCCCAAATCTAAGCCTGTCGCGACGGGTGAGCTCGTGCCGATTACCGACATACCAGAATGGGCACGGCAGGGTTTCCCTGGGCTCAAAACTCTTAACCGCGTGCAAAGCAAGCTTTATCCGATAGCATTTGGCACCGACGAGCCAATTCTTCTCTGTGCTCCAACTGGAGCCGGCAAGGTATGTACTTATCGCTTGTTCTCGTTGATGGGATACTAACGCTCCTATAGACAAACGTAGCAATGCTTACGATCTTTAACGAACTTAGCAAATGGCGTGATGAAGCTACGGGCGCTTTCAATCTCGACGCTTTCAAGATTGTCTACGTCGCTCCTATGAAAGCCCTCGTTCAGGAGATGGTCGGAAACTTTAACTCACGGCTGGGCCCATTCGGCATCAAGGTCGGCGAGCTTACCGGTGATTCGCAAATGACAAAACAGCAAATTGCTGAGACCCAAATTATCGTGACTACCCCAGAGAAATGGGACGTCATCACGCGCAAGAATTCCGACACCTCATATACCAACCTTGTTCGTTTGCTCATTATCGATGAAATTCACCTTCTTCATGATGAGCGCGGTCCTGTCCTCGAGAGTATTGTCGCGCGAACTATTCGGCGCATGGAGCAAACCTCGGATTACGTTCGTCTTATTGGCCTTTCGGCTACCTTGCCAAACTATCAGGACGTCGCCACTTTTCTCCGCGTCGACCAGTCTAAGGGCCTCTTCTACTTCGACGCATCTTACCGTCCTTGCGCACTTCAGCAGCAATTCATTGGCGTCACAGAGAAGAAAGCCATCAAACGGTACCAGGTCATGAATGAAGTCTGCTACGAGAAGGTGCTTGACCACGCTGGCAAGAACCAGACACTCGTCTTCGTTCATTCGCGCAAGGAAACCGCGAAAACCGCCAAGTTTATTCGTGATATGGCTATTGAGAAGGAGACGATCACTCAGTTTGTCAAGCCCGAATCGGCTGTACGCGAAATTCTAACCGAAGAGGCGAATAACGTTAAGGACGGTAACCTACGAGACTTGCTACCCTTCGGTTTCGCGATCCATCATGCCGGCATGACTCGTGAAGATCGTGGACTCGTTGAGGAGCTCTTTGCCGACGGGTCGATCCAAGTATTGGTGTGTACTGCAACGCTCGCGTGGGGCGTGAACCTTCCAGCGCACGCGGTCATCATCAAAGGCACGCAGATCTACAACCCCGAAAAAGGTCGATGGGTCGAGTTATCAAGTCAGGACGTTTTACAGATGCTCGGCCGTGCTGGGCGACCGCAGTTTGATACGTATGGCGAGGGCGTCATCATCACGAACCACGCTGAACTACAGTACTACCTAAGCCTGCTGAACCAGCAGCTCCCGATTGAGTCGCAGTTTGTATCGAAGCTCGCGGACAACCTCAATGCGGAGATTGTATTGGGTACGATCCGGAATCGAGACGAAGCGGTGCAGTGGCTCGGATACACCTATTAGTGCGCCCTTTATTTGGATCCCCTTGCCTAAATACTGACATACTCCCTTGATTAGCTATGTCCGCATGCTGAAGTCGCCAGCACTGTATGGCGTCAACGCCGACTATCAGGAAGACGACCCGGGTCTTATCCAAAAGCGCGCCGATATAATCCATTCGGCGGCCGCGCTTCTTGAGAAATGCAGCCTCGTGAAGTACGAGCGTGCTTCTGGTCGCTTCCAGAGTACCGAGTTAGGTCGGATCGCGTCCCACTACTATGTCACGTACAACTCGATGTCTGTATACAACCAACACCTACGGTCGACAATGTCGCAACTCGAGCTGTTCCGCGTGTTCGCGCTCTCTAACGAGTTCAAGCTCATTCCCGTGCGCCAAGAGGTTTGTGATTTGTTTTTCTGAACTGGTGAGACGTGATCGCTGACGATGTCAATGTAATAGGAGAAGCTCGAGCTTGGCAAATTGCTCGAACGCGTGCCTATCCCGGTCAAGGAAGGTGTCGAGGAACCCGCCGCCAAGATCAATGTGCTACTGCAAGCTTATATATCACAACTGAAGCTCGAAGGTACATGACGCACACGGGGTATCCCGTTACTTCCTACTAACCTTGTTACTAGGCTTTGCCCTCGTCGCGGACATGGTGTTCGTCCAGCAGTCAGCAGGACGGTACGCCTTTCACTGCCTTAATTTTTCCTATCTTGCATTCTGACATCTGACGTCAGCATCCTCCGAGCAATATACGAGATCTGCCTTAAGCGTGGATGGGCCGGTCCCACGAGGGCGGCTCTTGAAATGTGCAAGATGGTCGAGAAACGGATGTTCGTTTCTGTCCTTTTTACTTGATCGTTCTCGACCCTCATGTCGCTCTTATAGGTGGAGCTCGATGACAGCGTTGCGACAATTCAAGGGTGTGCCTCCTGAGATCGTCCGAAAGGCTGAAGGCAAACAGTTTGTGAGTCTTTGTTGACCCCTCGTTGAAGCACAGTACTTATGCCATCACTTAGCCTTGGTATCGGTACTTCGACCTGGTATGTCTTCGTCATTGTTAGGTTATTTGACTATGCTCATTTCGCCAAAGTCGCCGCCCGAAATTGGCGAATTGTTGGGCATTCCAAACGCAGGACGCCTTGTTCACCGTTTAGTGCACAATTTCCCGAAGCTCCAGTAAGAAATATGTTGGCGCATCTTGAAGTTATACTCACTCCGTTATAGATTACAGGCTCAGGTTCAGCCAATCACTCGCTCACTCCTGCGAATCGATTTGTCTATCGTCCCAGATTTCCGTTGGGACGAGAAGATTCACGGAACGGCAGAAACATTCGTCATCATGGTTGAAGACGTCGACGGCGAAATCATCCTCTTCAGCGATTCATTTGTTCTTCGTCAACGATATGCGGAGGACGAGCACAATGTAACCATCACCGTTCCCATGTTTGAACCCGTCCCTCCCAATTACTATATAACCGTCATCGCGGATCGCTGGCTGCATGCCGAGACCCGCCTTCCTATCTCCTTCAAGCACCTCATCCTCCCCGAGAAGTTCCCTCAACCGACCGCTCTACTTGACCTCCAATCACTTCCCCTGTCGGCCCTCCACAACAAGGAGTTTGAGGCCATCTATTCTTCCAGCCTCAGGACGTTTAACAAAATTCAAACTCAGGTGTTCCAAGCGCTTTACACGTCAGACGAGAACGCCTTCATTGGCGCCCCAACTGGCAGTGGGAAGACGATTTGTGCAGAGTTCGCTCTCTTACGCCTCTGGAGCAAGGCTGAACAACCTCGCGCAGTGTGTATTGAGCCTTTCCCGGAGATGGTCGAGCAGCGTGTGGCGGAGTGGCGAAAGAAGTTTGGACAGCTCCAGGGAGGCAAAGAAATCGTGGCGCTCACTGGCGAGACAAGCGCCGATCTCCGTTTGCTGGAAAAGGGTGACGTAATTGTTTGCACCCCCACCCAGGTACGTCGAGCATGTGGCCGTCTCGACAGGACTTTTCTGACGGTGTTGCAGTGGGATATTCTTTCAAGGCGATGGCGGCAACGGAAAAACGTCCAAAACATTGGTCTCCTCATTGCCGACGAAGTGCAGCAAGTCGGTGGCGAAGTTGGGCCCACTTACGAGGTCATTATCTCCCGTACCCGTTATGTCTCCGCGCAGACAGAGGTGAAAACCCGGATCATTGCTTGTGGCGTGTCCCTCGCCAACGCCCGTGATCTAGGAGAGTGGATAGGTGCATCGTCGCATACTATCTTCAACTTCCCGCCCAGGTCAGAGTTCTGCCTAAAAATCACTAACTTCTATTCCTAATCTTGGGTACTCTAGCGCTCGACCCCTGGACATGGACATCCATATACAGAGCTTCAGCATTCCCCACTTCCCCTCGCTCATGATTGCCATGTCCAAACCAGCGTATCTTGCCATATCGGAGTACTCGCGTGCAAAACCAGTCATTATTTTCGTCCCTGGGCGCCAGCAATGCCGCATGACTGCCGAAGACCTTCTCATCCATTGCGGCGCTGATGATGATGAGGATCGGTTCCTCAACGCGGAGCTGTCGGACATCCAACCACATCTTGATCACATTAGCGACCGAGGGTTAACGGAAACCTTGAAGCATGGAATTGGTCTGTATCACGAGGCGCTTAGTAAGCAAGATAGGCGTATTGTTGAGCGCCTCTTCCAGTCTGGGGCAATTCAGGTTCTGGTCGCGTCTAAGGTTCGTCGTCTTTCCTTGCCCTGCATATGCAATGCCAACAATACAACAGGACACTGCCTGGAGTCTTCCCGTCGCCAGCTATCTGGTCATTATAATGGGCGTTCAGTCATACGAGGGCAAGGAACATCGCTATATCGATTACCCCGTTATGGACGTGTTGCAAATGATGGGACGTGCTTGTCGCCCATTAGAAGATGACCGCAGCCGTTGCGTGTTGATGACCCAACAAACGCGTAAAGACTTCTATAAGAAGTTCCTTGCGGAGGGTCTCCCGATCGAGTCGCACCTACCGACGCATCTTCTGCACGACTACTTTCTAGCCGAAGTCGCAGTTAAGACAATCGAAAACAAGCAAGATGCGATGGTGATTTTGTTCCGCCTTCCCGCCATTTTACCTTAGTGCTCAGTTTTCTCCCAGGACATTTTGACATGGACGTACTTCTATCGCCGGATGACACAAAACCCCAATTACTACAACCTACACAATGTCAGCCACCAACACCTTTCAGACCACCTATCCGAACTCGTTGAGAACACGCTGAACGATCTTGTGAACTCAAAATGCATCACAATCGGTCAGTTTCTGCCTTGTATATCCATATCTTCTTCTGACCCGGTTTCTGCAGAGGACGAAATGGATGTGTCGCCCCTCAATCTCGGCATGATAGCAGCATACTATAACATCTCATGTCGGTCCCACTTCATCAGTACCCTCTTACCCTACCTGACCCGCCCCCATTTTAGACGTGACGGTCGAGGTCTATACGCTCTCCCTGAAGGAGCGCACCAAACTCAAAGGCCTTCTTGAGGTCGTCTCATCTTCGGCAGAATTCGAAACTATTCCTATCCGGAGGCATGAAGAGAGTCTGTTACGTCGCATATACGATCGGGTGCCTGTCAAACTTGACCAAGTCAACTTTGAGGCACCTCATTTCAAGACATTCCTCCTCCTCCAGGCTCACTTCTCACGCCTCCAGCTTCCTCCAGACCTCGTGGCTGACCAGGCATTAGTGCTAGAGAAAGTGATGAATCTCCTCTCTGCCTGCGTGGACGTCATGTCTTCCAACGCTTGGCTAAGCGCACTCGGCGCTATGGACCTCTCGCAGATGTGTGTACAAGCGGTCTGGGACAGAGACTCACCATTACGGCAGATTCCACATTTCGAGCCCGATGTAAGCAATCATCTTGGTACTTCGCGTTCGTAACACTCAGAGGTCGTCGATAGGTTATCAAGCGTTGCAACGACGCAAGCATCAATTCCGTGTACGATATCATGGAGATGGAAGATGCCCAGCGTAACGAGCTTCTCCAGATGGACAGCAGGCAAATGTTCGTATTGAATAGTTCTCCTAATGGCATGGTACTGACAGGGCCACAAAGGCAAGACGTTGCAGCATTCGTTAATTCATACCCCACGCTCGATGTCACCCACGACTTCGTCAAGGGAGAGTATACTTCTAGCACCCCGATCGTACTACAGGTCTCTCTTAGCCGTGATGCGGACGAAGAAGAGGACGAGGGTGACGTCTCCGTTGTCGCTCCCTACTTCCCTGGAAAGAAGATGACCAACTGGTGGGTCGTGGTGGGCGAGCAGAGCACCCGACAGCTGTTGTCGATCAAACGCGTCACTGTTTCGAAGAGCTTAAACGTCAAACTCGAGTTCACACTCCCCAAGGGTACGCACGCGCTCAAGTTGTACGTTATTTGTGACTCGTACGTCGGCGCGGACCACGATATCAACCTGGAACCGGTCGAGGTTGCCGAAGGTGAGGATAGTGATAGTGATGATAGTGATGGATCCGAAGAAAGTGGAGACGAGATGATGGAGATTGAGAAGTAACTTAGTGGCTCATACATGCTAGTACATTTGTCCTCATTGTTGCGGTATCTCTTCCTGTTGTGTCATCATATAATCGTGTTCAAAAAGATATCTGCATCAGTTGATTGACTCACCGAAGAGCAATTACTACGGCCATTGCCAGCTAATCCTGATCAGCTAACTTTTGGTTTCGCGTCCCGTTGCTCGAATCCCTGGTGCACAGATTGGCAAGCAGCACATAGCACACGGAAAAGTGTCAGTAAGGTGCAAGTGGCCTCCTGAGCATGATGCAGACGTCAATGCGCAGGGAAGCCCTTACGAAGCTTTTTGGAGAGCGATAATGATGAGGGTGTCCCGTCAAGATCGTCGATCAAGTGTGAAGACGCTTCTGCTCGAGAACAAGGGCGTCACGAGGTTCTAACCCCGCTGCGGCGGCACTGCGTGAGGGCCCTCTCGAGGCTGTAGGTCGACTTCACAAGTCACGCGGACGTCAACACACGGCGTGGGGAGAATGTGGGAAATTTACAGCCCTGCTGCAGCTGGCGGCGGTCTGGCGATCTCGAATGACCAACCAATAACCGGGAGCCGCCGCCATGGTTGTACACAGAGGGCGGTTTGGCACCCATATGATTCTCCCCCTACACCGGATGTCCCTACACATTTGACATCCGAGTCCGCACCGCATTGTGACTCAAAAAGTGATCGTACGATCTCGAGAGGCATCCTCTAAAGCTTCGGCATCTGCCGTTTATGCAACGCTCACCACCCCATTCGTGCGTCGGCGTCTCCACGACATGTTGTTCGGCGAGGAGGAGAGGAAGAGCCTCGTGTGGTCATAATCGCATTCCGACACAGCTCCGCACCTGCTATCCTGCTCAAAGACGGCTGCGCCGTAGCCAAGCAGCAACTGCACGACATCTGGGAAACTTCTCTTTGGGGATGTCCAAGCTGTCGCTCCCAGTCGTACAGAACGAGAAGAACTCCTGTTTGAATTTACGTTCTATGGGGATATGGTATCTCAGGCGTCAATGACTTGGAGGTGAAGTTGGGTCTGTCGTGGGTAGTGGTGATCGGATGAAGGTAACTTAGGCGGCGCACACAGAAACTGTGTATCTGGCATTACCTACGCAAATAGAATTAGGAATATAGTATGTGACGGCGGTTGTTCACTCACTAGTAAGGTGACCCATCATCAGTGTGTCAGTACCAGAGCCACAATAACGATGAGAGGAAGTGGTGCATATCGCCAGGAAGAACCAGTCGTATACACCGTACATCCGCAGGGTAACCACGCTCACCACGAGAATATGAGGTGAAAGGCCCTCCAAGAGAGAGAGCAGGTCACAAGGCGTTGAAATAGTCGGCTCAGTCAGCGGGTTAGGTTCGTCAAGAGTGGCCGAGGGTGTCCATCTAGATTAATCGAGGGAGAGGTGCGCCTTTTATAACCTGAGCGAATGGTACCTGGCTATTAACGGCAGCACCAGGTGACCATAAATAGGGCGCGGGCGCTTGGAGCTTCTTCCAGGGTTGCTATCAGAAAGGTCACTACTACTAACTTAACTACTACGCTCACTTGAGTCAGTCTTGGAGAAATCACCGGGACTATATCACACCTGGGTTATCATAGAAGCTCAGCGATATATTCCCTAGCCACGCTCATGGAATACGCAGTGCGAGACATTCGTATCGGTATACCATCCATACCCCGATGAACCACGGCGTATTGCCAGCCACCAATTTGACCCAAGTGGCCATGAACCCTTACTCAGTGATGAACATTCTTGTGGTCCGATCATTCAGATAACGAGATAACGAGGCGTTACGGGGGCATCCAGTCAAGCATTTTGACAGCTTTGGCCCGATTCCGAGCGCTTGGAGCGATAATGATAGAACAAATGTCCAGGCGAAGTATTTGTGAGGTCACGCTCGGGAAGAAAGCGGAACAGTGGCCGCCCGAGAAATGCGACCACATCAGTGAGAATACACGATTAGCACATAATACATCTCACTGGCACCGGCAGTCATAGCATGGCCACATCCGAGAGAGTTCGGGAGGTGGTCCAGGGGCTTATCCAGGAACGCTCCTATCACTTCTGGTCGTCGCATCTGTTAACCCTATCGCTCATGGGATCGGGTTTTTCAAAATCCCAAGAATAGGCTACCGAAAACGGAGGCCCGAGCATCATCGAGGAACAATCAGGGACTCGGATACGGAAAAGACGATGGCGTCTGTTTTCGGGTTTTGTCTCGCCGAATCACTTCTGGGTCGGGGTTTCACAAGGGCACGATAACCTGGCGCTGGAATGTCCCCAGCCATCTTCTGGGTATAAAATGAGGCACCCGCAGCAGGGTGCTTCGAAAGGCATACAGTACCAAAAAACGCGGCCTGTTGTGATGTCAAGGGTTCTAATTTGCCAGTTGGGTACATTGATCCTCCTCAATGATCAAGGATTCTTCCCACGTAACGCCCATAAAATTCCATACTGGGATGCCATTGCGTAGCTCGGGATGCGTAACTCATGATAGAGATAGAGTCGTGTGATGGGAGGGGAGATAACGATTTTGGACTCGTGATGATGGTGAGTCCTAGGGCGCTCCCACGGTGACATTATTACGTCATCGTTGACGGGCAAGTTGCGCCCAGATATTACAGCGTTCGTTTGAGCGCGGTACTAAAAGTGAACAGAATCTGGGCAGGGCCGTGACTTTTCCTCGTGTCTGCCGCGCGGTGTGACGGCTAGTAAGTTATGCCGAGGTGGCTTCGAAACCCTATTAAACATAGACAGGAGGGGCCTATGTGAAGAAGACCCCTCAGGCTTGCTCCTTGCTGGTCTTTCCCCCACCCTATATTCTTTCAATCAGTATTCCTGCCCATCGAAGTTGCCATGGATTTAGGCGCATTTCGTTCGTTCAACATTTTCACATGGGGTTCCTCGCTTTCGGAT
>Ga0307512_10007483_pt1 | contig 10815 bp, 11 predicted proteins | sample 14_EM_MG_FD_200267 | JGI IMG/M metagenome (GOLD analysis project Ga0307512, IMG submission 200267) | Populus trichocarpa ectomycorrhiza microbial communities from riparian zone in the Pacific Northwest, United States - 14_EM | ecosystem: Host-associated > Plants > Roots > Unclassified | place... | reverse complement strand
ATCCCCAACAACACCATTGGCCACTGGCCACGATGTCCCCCTCACGAGGCCTGCTGCGTACCACGCACACTTTCAACGCCCTTCTAAGCGCGCCAATCAGCACTCAGATCTACCTCTCCGCCTCACAGAACCCATACCTAAACCTCGCGCTCGAGAACCATCTCTTCACCTCGCAGTCAGCGAATATACGTACACTGCTGCTCTACACTAACACGCCTGCGCTTATCCTCGGCCGAAACCAGAACCCGTGGGTAGAAACCAACCACCCGGTCGTCCTGCGCACACCGGATGTGAGCTTACTCCGCCGGTACAGCGGCGGCGGCGCCGTGTTCCACGATCAGGGGAATGTGAACTACTCTGTCACCGTGCCGACGGCCGAGTTCAGCAGGGACACGCATGCGAAGCTTATGGTGCGCGTATTACGTCGGCTGGGAGTCCCCCTGGCCGCGGTCAACGCGAGACACGATATCGTTGTGCTACCGGAGAGCAAGGGGAGGAAGAGGCTGCAGGAGAAGGTCGATAGCGACGTCAAGGGGAGCAGGAAGGTTTCCGGATCGGCGTATAAGCTTACGAGGTTTCGGAGCTATCATCATGGCACCATGTTGCTCTCGACGGATTTGGAGAGGGTGAAGGGATTGCTGAATAGTCCGGCTAGGGACGTGATTGTGGCGAGAGGTGTGGCAAGTGTGCCCAGTCCCATCACCAATACTGGTGTCGAGGCCAGCGAGTTTGTGGCTACTGCGGTGGGGGAGTTTGCAGAACTTTATGGGAATGCTGGGATTGCAGCGGTTGAGGAGTACGAAGCGATTGAAATAGAGGCGGTAAGGAAGACGATGAAGAAGTTGAAAAGCGAGGAATGGGTTTATGGGCAGACACCGAAATTTACGATGCGCTTGCCCAAGGGGGAGGTTGTTGCGGATAAGGGCGTTGTTGAGGAAGTTAATGGGGTTGATGGGTCTGGGATTGTGGGAGCAAGATTTGGGGGAGAGGTTGTGAGTGCGCTGCTGGCTAGAGGTGGCATGGAGGAGGAGAAGGCGAGGTGGTGGGCTGATGAGATGATTGGTGGCAGGTCGTGGGGCACTGGTGCGGGCATAGACTAGATATCAATTACGAGAGTGCAAGACACACACCACTCCTCCAATTCATCGCGTCCATCTTATACACTACTCACAGTCCGTCGGATCCCAATCTGAACTCATCAGCCCTATTCACCCTGCTGATCAGAAAAGCGCTTACCAGTGACCAATTTCTCGTGGCATGCCGCCAGCCTATCCATATCCTCCTGTGCAATCTCAAACCCGGCGACCTCACAATTCTCCTTGATCCTCTCCTTCTTGCTACTCTTGGGCAATACCACAAACCCGTTCTGCAGGCCCCATCTCACGAACAGCTGTGCTGGCGTGCATCCATACTGCTTGCTCAACTCGACAATCACGGGATGCTTCATCCTAAGGCCTCTCACGAGCGGCGCATAGGCTTGCACCACTATCCCCCGGGCCTGGCAGTACTCGACGATCTCCCGCTGGGTGTTGAACGGGTGCACTTCGACCTGGTTGACGACAGGCTTGACACTGAGGTCCGGCGCCGCAAGAAGTTCTTGCAACTATTCCCGTGATCATTAGCTGGGCTTCCAATCCCATCCTTACTGAGACAAAAGCAAATAAGAGGTACCCACGTGTCGCACCCCAAAATTCGAGACACCGGCGCTCCTAACGATGCCCTCCTCTACGGCTTCCTCAACAGCGCGCCAGCACTCTCTCCTAGCATCCTTTCCTCCGTATGGTGCGTGGAGCAGGTAGAGGTCGATGTATCCGAGACCGCACTGGTGCAGGCTTCTCTTGATCTTCTTGCGCGTATGCACGTAGCCTCCGTTCTTGCGCAGCTTCGTCGTGAAGAATATCTCGCCGCGGGAGTGCTCTGGGTGTGAGTCCAGGAACGATCGAATACCCGCACCGCACTCGGCTTCATTCTCGTACCATTCCGCCGAGTCGATCCCACGGTAGCCCAACTCGAGCGCCTCCGCCACCGCGGATACGCAGTCGGAGCCCTCAGACTCGTACACTCCCAGGTGGATCAGTGGGATCGGGAGCCCGTTGGACATCTGGACGTCGTAAATTGATGAGCAGAAATTCCAGGAAGAGGGGATATACAGCGGTAGTGCTATCTACGGAGAAGTTTGTGGACGGCATGTTGTTTGTGGATGTTTGGATGATAGAAGGACTGGTGTAGAAGATATCGGAAGCTATGGATCGAGGACAATCATAAAGCTGCACAACATACGTCATAATTTCGAAAGTTGTATCTACATAGATATGGTGCCACTTGGTCGGGTGTGGTCTTGGCAAAACTGCAGATTGTCAATTCTGGTGACAAATCCCGAGTGCACGGCTATGACCCTGCCAAACAACCCCCGCATACCCGTCCAAACCCATCAGATACCGTCTTGATGTCGGAACCTCTACCTATCCTGCTACAACTCTACCAGTTTTATGGCTATTCTTGATTTCCTGAAATCGCCTCGTTGTATTTCGCTATAACGGTAGTGGGCCGCTCCCGATTCGAAGGCATTCGGATTGCGTCCACTGTCAGTTCCACCATAATTCTAACAGTTTTACAGCTATTGACTTGATTTTTAGGTTTGCTGTGTTTGCCTTATCGAGCCCAATCCGTTGAGCACCAAAAGGTGGATTATGGCCTATGGCCTGACTACAGAAAAGTGTGAATACACGGAGAAGCAGTACAAGTCGCATATCTAGGGGGGGTTTCACACTGAGAGATCGCATGAGAGTAATAATGGATAAAAAAAAAAGAGCGATGACAGGGATGTTTTCATAGTATCGTATGTAAGGAGTCATAGATACGTAGTTTGACATTTGGGTGGCAGAATAGAGGTGAGGGGGGAGGATATGAAAAACCGCTTCATGCTAACCCGTCTAAGTGGCCGGCAACTACTTGGGGCCTGTTCGGTTGCCAGCTGCATTTTGGATCTAGTTATGTATGTACCACACAAAATTTAGATGCAGCTTGAAACCCTGGGTTCCCAGGCGATTGGTGAGCGTTGGGCACACCACCTCGAGTTAGCGATTTTGAGAAGCTGCCACAATATCTAGAAGATGGGGTGGTTTTCGATAAGACGACAGCGACCACTGAAATGCCCAAGCATCACAGTGATCGGAATCTGCGACCGTTGCGGCGATCGTGGAGCGCATCAGACCACCGAGGTAGGCAGTTCATGGGAACGTCGGGACGCCCCCCACAGCGTCCAGTACCATTTCTTTTGCGATCTAGAACTGACGATAAATCTCTGACGTATCTACCTGTCCATAACGCGGGAAAGCAGAGTCGAGGGTTCGAATTACTCGTACTATACAGGGCTATCAACGATTGAACGCTTTAGTAAAACAATTGGTTTTAGACAAGATCAACGCTAGCACAAATGCAATTGACCGGGAGGGTGACTGCCACCATGTTGGCTAGCGTGCAGTTGAGCCGCACAGTGAATATCATATATACCACCAGGTGACTGTATTCGGACAGCTCCTGTCGGGCCGAAGTAGATAAGTAGCTGGTGGTAGTGGCAGCTGGGCGATAGTGTTGTGTTGGTGTTGGTTCATGACGCTAACGCAGGCCCTAATTTGGGGCGTTCAAATCTGCGCTTTCACAACCTCTTCCCCGTAGCCTCAGATAGATAATCCTGGGCGATCAATCGCCAAGTATCTAACTACCCTGTGCGAGTACGCGATTTTCACATAGACTCGTGACATGACACCGACAACCTTCTCGAATGGGCGTGAATCTAATTCTGTAATCCACCTTATGCCTTTCACGTCAATCAAGGTTAGCGCTAACTCGACCTTCGACTGCCAGAGTTGGTGGGGAGAAGTCAGTTGGCTGCCAGTTGGCGCCTAACCCGATGTGTCAGCCAACCAGCATTTAATTCCACCACACCATTTCTCGCCAACTCCAACTCCAACGAACCTTGAGGACCCTATTGGCTGGAACCCTCCTCAGTATCCTTTCAGCTGCAACTCCGTGCCAAATAAATAAGACATCGAACTCCTCCATCCCTCAGGTCGCCTTCTCATCTCTCATTCTGCCTTTCTTCCACCACTCTGTCGTATCGTACACATCGCAATGGTTTTCGCCGCCCTCCGTGACATCCTCAGCGATGAGGAATTCTCCATTCACCGAGAGCCCTCCATCATCATCTTCGGCACCTGCGACACCAAACTCGCACCGCTCCTGCAACTGCGCAGTCTCCTCTCCGCAAACCATCGTGTCCTCCTCGCCGACGTGGGCCGCACCCCCACCATCCACGCCTCAATCGACGTCCCGCACTCGAGCATCATTCCCGCAGATACCGATCTCACCAGCCTGTCCCGAAATGACCTGGTCGCCACCATGTCCTCCCACTTCACCACGCGCCTTACTCAACTGTACACTGCGGGTGCTATCAACGCCGCCATCTCCCTTGGTGGCAGCTCCGGCACTGCCCTCGCCGCAGCAGCCATGCGTGCTGCCCTGCCAATCGGCTTCCCGAAGCTCATTGTGACCACTATGGCGTCGGGCGATGTCTCTCCGTACGTTGGGGATAGCGATATAACTCTCATGCCTTCTATCGTTGATATCGCCGGGGAAAACCACATCCTCACTCAGATACTCAACAACGCTGCCGGGTGCATCGGCGGAATGACTGCAGCGACTGTAGCTCAAGGTGTCCCCCGCACGGAGAAAAAGGTGGTGGCGATAAGTATGTTTGGCGTTACCACGCCGTCCGTCAGCGCCGCACAGCAATTGCTCGAGGAGGAGGGGTATGAGGTTTTGATTCTGCACGCCACTGGATCCGGCGGGAGGGTGTTGGAACGATTAATCCGCGAGGGGCGAGTTCACGGTGTATTGGATATCACCACAACGGAGATAACGGACCTCCTCTGTGGTGGAGTTCTCTCGGCTGGACCGGACCGGCTCACTGCCGCGGCGAGAGAGGGCGTGCCTCAGATTGTTAGTGTTGGTGCAACAGACTGTATCAATTTTGGTCCAAGGGCGACGCTGCCGGAGCGGTATCGAGATAGGACGGTGCTGGAACATAATCCTACCGTGACGCTCGTGAGGAGTAGTGTTGAGGAGTGCAAGCGGATCGGAAAACATATCGGCGACACGCTGAGGATGTGCGTTGCCGGGAAGGGGGAAACGGAGGTGTGGTGTCCAGGTCGAGGAGTGAGTACCATCTCGGAGGAGGGAGGGCCATTCTGCGATTTTGAGGCGGACAAGGCCCTGGCCGAGGAGCTGCAAAAGAGTCTGGGCAGTATTCCTTTCAGGAATTTCCCTGAAGTTGCATTGAATGATGGGAAGTGGGCACGAGAGATGGCGATGAGGTTGATTGACATGATGGGAGGCAATCCGAGTATATAGGTCCGAGCACAGATGGGAGAGCTAGTGTTACAAAGAGCAAAGAATAATTGATTCGGCCGCGACTTCAACTCGGGTGGGCGCAGAATGCTGGTGGAAGCGTCCATGAGATACTCCTACACTTCTGGATCGAGTGACATACCGCCATTGTCAGTGAATCTGCGATAACGCAAACAAGAGTGACTACTAAGGGCCCGTTCGTTTGGCACCTGGATTTTCAAACCTTAGGTTTCCGACGAGTTGACGGTTGCCAAAGCTGCAGGTGCAAACTCTCATCTCCCAACTGGCGCTTTACAGCGGCGACGTGGCCCTTCCTGTTTATCCGCAGACCCAGCGCACTCCTCCTCCTATCCACAGACGCTGGCTACACAGCGGGCGACTCGCCCAGTGCCAAAATGTTTCGCGTGGCATGCGTAGGAAATCAATAGTGCATCGGCTTTTCATGCTCTCCAGAAAATGATCAACATTTTTTTTTCCCCACTCATCGCCGATGTGTGGTATGATGTAGGGCGTTTTGTCGTGCAGGGTGTTCTGATAGGAGATTAGAGCACCAACGGCAAGGAGCCTTGCTGGGCTAAGGAACAGCAGAGGGTGGGGGTGGACATCGTAGGCGTGATGGTGGGGTTGACTAGGGGGGCCGCGCTGGAACTTATGTGCCGGCAGTTGTTAGCAGAGTTTATCTGTATCTAGAATTCGCGAAACCTGGTTGGCAAATCTGTGGGGGCGGTGGTCGTGTTCCCATCTTCAGCTGCCTCCACAACTGGTCCCTCAGAGTTGAGTGCGAGTTATGACCTTTTAATTGGCTGCCGAGTCTCACATTAACTCACGCTAATTCTCGACCAACTCCAACTCCAACTAACCTTGAGGACCCCTAATGGCGGGGCGACGTACTCTAGTTAGAGCTGAGCTGTCGTGAGACCCTGGGCTTGAGCTGTACATATAGTTACTATGATATGTAGTGCGTTTAGGTGCAGGCTTCTCCGCGGACTAGGCCAGCAAGTCAGGGAGGTGTGGATACTGCAGATGGCACTCCAGATTTCACTTCAGCCTCCACGTAGATCCACAGACCTAGGTAAGAAGCACCCACAACCCATCTCAAACCCCGCACAGTATCAACCAATTCAACCAACCTCAGCCAGCCCTCGTGATGCCTCGCCCGACCAACCGCGCTGAAGCGCTTGCACGGCTGCACGCCACCATCTCCAGTGATAAAGCCATTCTCGGTGCTGGTGCCGGAATCGGTCTCACCGCCAAATGTCTGGAAGCCGCCGGGACGGATTTGATCATCATCTACAACTCCGGCCGTTTCCGCATGGCCGGGCGCGGATCGCTCGCCGGCCTTCTCCCCTACGGTGACGCGAATGCCATCCTCGTCAGCATGGCTTCCGAAGTCCTCCCGATCGTCTCGAACACGCCGGTCCTAGCAGGCGTCTGCGGGACGGATCCGTTCAGGGACATCCCAACCTTCCTGAGACAACTGAAGGAAATGGGGTTCTGTGGGGTGCAGAATTTTCCGACGGTCGGACTGTTTGATGGGCGCTTCCGGCAGAACCTTGAAGAGACGGGAATGGGCTTTGATTGCGAAGTCGAGATGATCGCCGAAGCCCGTCGCCAGGGCATGTTGACCGCGCCATATGTGTTTACGCCTGAGGAAGCGGTGAAGATGGCGAAGGCGGGCGCGGATATCATCGTCATTCATCTGGGGCTCACAGCGGGGGGGAAGATTGGTGCGGTTTCGACTACGGGATTGGAAGAGTCCGTGGCCGTGGTGCAGGAGATGGCGGATGCTGCGAAGTCGGTCGCGAGGGAGGGGCAGGATGGCGTCATTGTGTTGGTTCACGGAGGGCCGGTTGTTGAAACTGAAGATGCTGAGTTTGTGCTGAGCAGGACAACTGGCGTGAAAGGGTTCTTTGGCGCGAGCAGCTTGGAGAGGTTGCCGGTTGAGACGGCAGTGGAGCAGACGGCGAGGTGTTTTAAGGCCCTTGAGATTAAGCAGTAGATATGGAAACAAGTGGTCGGGCCGTGGTGCTATTCCTGCTGATGATGATCCCGTTTAGGGACAATTGTAAATCATCCGCAGAGTGTCTTGCCATCCAATTATAAATGACAACTCCATTCAGCAATCTTGAACCCGCTTCAGTGCTCGCCGCCAGGAACCCCGCAATCGGGTCAAGTGATAACGCGTAGTCACGTGCCATTGTATCACCCGCCCTGTCCTGTGACACATCCGCTGAGAAGGGAGCTTTCGCTCACTGGAGTCCAAAACAGCGAAATGCAATGTCCACCTCGGCCACTCCTCCACTGATTGTCTCTCTCCCAGCCTCTATAATTTCCCGGCTCCGGAGCACAGTCACACTCCCTTCCCTCCCCGCCGCGATCTCAGAGGTCATTCAGAACGCGCTCGATGCCAATGCCACCGAATTGTCATTGACCCTCAACCCTACTCGTCCATCGTTTGCACTAAGCGACAACGGCCATGGCATCCACCCAGACCATATCTCGTCTCTCGGCACGCCTTACACTACGTCGAAGCATCCCGCTCACGAGCGATTCTTTGGTTCGCGCGGCGAGACGCTGGCGGCGCTTGCGCAACACTCGGTTTTGTCCGTGACGTCACGGGCAGCTGGGTGGCGGTCGACCACACAGGTCAGGTGGAGCTATGGCAAGAAGGTTTTCGAAGGGATGGCGCCTGAGTATTCGACGCTCAAGGAGCACGGGACTACGGTCAGAGTTGAGGGGCTGTGGGGAGATATGCCGGTGCGCTTGAAGGCTAGGGAAGGGAAGGATGTGGAGCGGGAATGGGACGATGTGCTGAAGGTTATTTGTGCACTGTTAGTAAGCGGTCGGGGAAAGGGGGTGGGCGTGGTGGCGAGGAATGAGAGGGGTGCAAGGCGGCTTACGGTGATGCGGGGGGGCGGGGCTCGTGTTGGGCCATGGGATCTCGCGGTGCTGCGGCAGGTATTTGGCGGCGAAGTCGTCGGCCCCCTCGGGATGTGGGAAAACGTCAAGGCCCGCCAGGATGGAGTTAGGATTGAGGGGTGGATCTGCAGTAGGGGATACGGCTCGAAGGTGGTGCAGTTTCTTTCGGTCAATGGGTTCCCGTTGGTGACTGGCGAGACGGAGTTGCATAGAGAGATCAATCGGGTCTTTGCTAGCTCTGGGTTCGGTATCGTCGAGGATATTGATGGAAAAGGCATACCAAGGCGCGGAGGGACACGAAAGGGCGTCGATCGACATGGGATGTTTGTGCTTCGGATTGAGTGCAGAGAGAGTAAAGTCTCCATTGGGGGAGAAGGGGGCACCGACGGCAAAGCTGGTGTTGAAGGCGAGGTAAGAGCTATCAGACGCCCATTGGAGGTTTGGCTGACACGACTAGAATCTGCGGTCCGTGATACAGCTTCTCCAGCGACTGGTTTGCGAGTTTCTTAAGACGCACTATTACAAGCCTTTATTAAAATGGGCAGCGAAAGACATACCAAGAGGATATCAATCTCCTTCAGAGTCGTCGTCGACGTCCAGCGGAGAGGCGTATCCGACTCTTACCACGCCCGAGTCCAGATGGAATGAACGAGCAACATCTGCCCCGAGGCCACTGAGGCAAATTTCAAACTGGAGCAGGGCAAAAGCAGCCGGGCCCGACACTAAGGAGACTGACGGCAAAAACACCACTCAATCTCCTAAGCAGTCATCTACGGTACCCGAAAAAGGACTCAGCGATAATAGAGAGATGTCGTGCGGAAAAACTCCTAGCGATATATTTACCCCTACACCCGAAGAGGTGATTGCCTGGACCGATCCAAGATCCGGAAGGACCTACAAAGTCGACACACGAACAGGGAATACCGCCCTCCGCATTTCCGTATCCACTGCAGGCGCGAAGCGGCCGTTTTCCTCCATGCTTCGAACTCCATCAGAGTCGCTCGCCGGAAAAAGGCCAAAATCATCCAGTCTTCAGCAGCCAAGTGAATTTATCCAAAAGATCCAGGCCAAACGGACTAACCTCGTCTTCCCTCTCAACGAAGCACCCATCCCCTCAATCTCTCTCGGATCCACCGTTCACGGCCACGGGTGTCACCATAGCACATCGGAGTCTTTCAACAGTACTACCTCCCTGCGCCTTGGAAAACTCACTAAGGACGGTCTCCGCGGGGCAACAGTTATCTCCCAGGTCGACCAAAAATACATCTTGATCAAAATGCACGGCACATCCACCTCCGTCACCCCAGAGATGCTGGTAATAATCGACCAACATGCTGCTGACGAGCGTATCCGGGTGGAATCACTCTTTCAGGAACTCTGCACCAGCGAACCCGAGCCTCCAGATCCAACACAGAGTACACACAAGCCCTTAACCTTCGCCATATCTCCTCGCGATGCCTCACTGCTCGGCCGCTTCCGCGCTGAATTCGCACGCTGGGGGATCGGCTATGCCGTCGAAGACGGCAGAGTAAACGTTCACACGCTCCCACGCGTTGCCCGTGACCGCTGCGATAACGAGCCAGTCCTCGCCATCGAGCTGTTACGGAAGCACTGCTATCATCTCGAGGGCCATCCTCCTCCCACCTCCCGGATCACCGCTGACGGCAAGGAATGGATACAAAACCTCTCACGCATTCCGGCGCCGCTTAAAGAGATGGTCAATTCTAGGGCATGCAGAGGCGCGATTATGTTCAACGACCCCCTAACGCTGGAAGAGTGCAAGGCGCTTGTTCAAAAACTGGCGGAGTGTAAATGGCCGTTCATGTGTGCCCATGGCAGGGTAAGCATGAGGCCCCTTCTGGAGCTTGGCGACGGCAGTGCGGAGAGGAAGGCCCTTTCAGAGGGTAAGGGAGGGTTTAAGGATGCATTTCAGAAGTGGAGAAGGGATGTGGCGGCGGAGGAGGACCAGTGAGCGCGACGCCGTGAGGATTGCTTTGCGAGGCGTTTCAACTTTGGCTATATCGTGGGGGTTCCTTTGGTTGATTATTTCTTCTGTGGTTGCTGTCCTATTCATGTCTGAAGAAAATACTGCCAGTGCGAAATAATAGGACATTTGCAGACTACAAGACTCCTCGTGAGCAGGGGGCTGCATGTTTAGGTACCCAGGTATCTGAGTAACTTGTGGGAGATTTGCATATCTACTATAATCGGCTGGTTTTTGATTAGAAGCCCACGCCCGCCTTGCTTCCTGCGAGAAGACTCCTCTATTCCGCGGGGCGGGCGCGCGATCACGGTTCATACAAGACCGCGAGAACGTCGGGCGTTCATATAAGTAGAGCTATACCATTCTAGTTCGCCCCTGAATCATGGGATTTTAATTCAATTCAAAGGATGGAGTCGTCATCCCGAGTGATAAATGCTGACTCACATCAGTACTACTTATTAGTTGCTATTTACTCAGTTGCTTCCGCTATATTTATGTAGTTT
>Ga0307512_10007482_pt1 | contig 10815 bp, 9 predicted proteins | sample 14_EM_MG_FD_200267 | JGI IMG/M metagenome (GOLD analysis project Ga0307512, IMG submission 200267) | Populus trichocarpa ectomycorrhiza microbial communities from riparian zone in the Pacific Northwest, United States - 14_EM | ecosystem: Host-associated > Plants > Roots > Unclassified | place... | reverse complement strand
CTGTAACTGGGGGTGCCCCAGGCATCGATGATAATTCACGAGCCCCGTCATCCGCCAATGGGTTTCTCGATCCACTGTATGGGTGGGCTGTACTGTTGGCCACGATGACGGCAGACTGTATTTTTGAACGTCGCCGTCGTAGATAGAAGCCCCCAAGAATGGCGATGGCGATCACTACAATACCACCACTGACGCTGGCTGCGATGGTTCCATAAAACAAGGCGCTTCTCCCAGAGGGTGAAGGAGTGGGGGAGGAGCTGGTTATCTCTTGATTGCCTAAAAAAACGCAGGTGTGAAACCGTCGAAGAATGGCTAAGAGGAATATCCCCACCACCGATGATCGATGACTTGCTGGAGTTCCAATAATTCTCAAGCTGACCTGTGTCATCAGTATGTGACTTGTCGGAAAAGACAGATGGCAACGAACTGTGACATCGAGCAAAGCCCATTGAGGTACACGTGTTTCCACAGGGACAGGGTTAGGGAAGCTGTGGGCCGATTTCCCAGTCAATCCCAACACCTCAAACTTCGAGTCATTGCCGCAGCGGGAACTCACGTCGAAGGAAGCATAATACTTGTGCAATTGGATGAAAATTGAGACCACCTGATGGAAAATAGATATAAAGAGGATTGAAAAGGACACGATGGATCCGCACGTGAGCCATGACCCCCCCTGGCATCCGGAACATGCACTGAGGAGAGAATACGTAACAGTATTGCACTTGCACAGGTTTTGAGCATCAGAAATGTCCAGACTATAGTACGAGTATCCCTGTGGAAGGGGATCGACAGTAAACGCTGCAGGATATTAGGCTGCCATGCTCATACACGCGAGATGAGCACTCACAACCCATATTGCATGTAGATTGCAAGAATGCTGCGACTAGACATGGGTTTTGGTTAAGAGAGTTGAATGTCTGCAGAAGCCCGTCAGCCGTAGAAAGTATGTCGGGCAGGAGAAACTGTAGTTGCGTACCCAGTTCCACGTCGACATAACGAGACAATTCGGGGCAGAAATCCCGGCGATCGCAGAGCTAGAGAGGAGTAACAAGGTCGGAAGTGCGGCGAGGATTGACATTTGGGGGTGTATGTGGGTGGTGAGACCAGGAGGAAAATGGACATGCCCGGGCCAGCACCAGAAACTATTGTCATTATATGAAGATTGATGATACTGGAGCACCAGCGAGATTGTCATACGATGTAGCGCTCGGGTTCCATCACTTGACAGGCGCCACCTTTCTGACGTTGTTTCCATGCAGTGGACCTCCTTCTGGATATGAGATAGAGACATTCCTTCGTACTTGCGTTTTGGTTGTCGATGCCCGTCGGTGTGATGTGTACCAAGGACGGTGAGAATCGAGAGAAATTGACCATCGCAATGCGTACTTGTTTCAGTGCGCCATGGATTATATGTTTTGCGGTGGCCTATCTTACTCTCGAGTTCAGTATTGGCATTGAAGTTTGAAGCTCGAGGGGCAGACTCAGATAAACGTATCGCCTATTTAGGCGTGCATCGACGACGTCCACCAAAGCAAATAAAGAGAAACGTGACTCCATAACGTAAAGCGTTTGCACGTCAAAGTGTCATCATGTCATCACATCACCATCATGATGTTCCTCCGAACGCTCTTTTTCCCACCGACCCCCGGGCCACCAACGCCCCCCAACATTTTGCACAAATTGCAAGGCACAGCATCGACCCGTCGCACACAGTGGCGCAGAATTCTGATGACGTTCGAGAACATTAAATACTCTTCCTGTGCCTTACCGAGGCGTCTCGCGTACACAATTCGGCGAGGGTAAGTCAATCACTACTACTATGGTATCGCCGTTTCACCCGAGCTGTCGGTTGGAATTCCAGTCAAAATATCTCCTCAATTAGTCAATATTGGGTGTCGAATTCACCGCGCCCATCTATTCCCGCCAGGACGTAGGTCGTCTCGTTGACCCTGCCAGTAATCACTTTGTAGGGCACCACTCATTCTGCGATCGTCGTTCCGACTCGTTCGTTATCTTTTCAAGCCTTTTGTGTACTAGTACAACGAGGACAATAGAAGGCTCCCCCTCTCGCTCCTGGCAGGTTCGGGTGATGTCTCCGTTATCCACTTGGCCGAACGTTCCATGAACCTCTATCTATATATCGATGAGCCTGCTGATCGTAAAGGAGGTCGCCATACCCAACACACTGTACATGGTGGTCGTTCACGTTTCAATCCCCACATAGTACCTTGCTTTATCCATCTTGCTTGTCCCGTACCTCTGGTCACCTTTAAATCTATCCTATAATTGCGGCATACATACACGGAGCTCACCTTGTGCAAACGTTCTGGCCAGATGGTGCATCCAGGAATGCGTACGCAGTAAAAGCACGTTGGGGTACGTCCACTACCTGGCTGTGATATATAGCTAACTCTGGTATCCAGAGTACTAGAGTGAGGCATCCTATTGCTGATTGTCCTGAGTGGTTTTACTATGGTACGTAATGATACATTCGGTTCAATACCCCAGGTATCATTTTCATGTCTAAAAATCTCCATTGATCTCATCGCTACCCACTCCCATCGAACATGTTCGTGCATGAATTTATTCTACTCCCGCCTGTGGAACGGCGATATTTTTCCCCGATGAGCATAAAGGCACTGTTCATTCCATCGCTATGGTGTCAATTTATCTGTGAACCCCTGGAATTGAAGAAGTCCGGCTCGTGGTTGCTCCTCCACCTGATTCAATGGTAGCAGTGTACAACGTTTCATAAAAAGTGCTTGATCAGTCACCACACGTATCCGCAGGCACTTTTCAGCCTCAACCCGGCGAAAGATGACATTCCATGAGCAGTCGTGGACTCGAAGGATTCATGCGGGTCTCTCGCAGACTGTTGGAGGTGCCTAATGCCACTGGCTATCTGCGCTTTGGTATCATCGCCATTCTATGCCACAGGACTTGAGTGAGAAGGAACAAGTCAATACGCAACGTAGGAATATCAAGGCAAAATACGAGGTGGACGAGCAGCGGCAGTCACTGATACGGGCGTCACAAAGACTGACACAGTACGATACTGTAGTACTAGTCGGATGTGGAACCGACAAATCAGCGCATCAGGCCTCAGGGATGTCGACTGCGCACGTGATTGACGAGTGACGACAAGCTAATCTCGATGTTTAGCGCGAACCGTGATACAACATCACTGTCAAGGGAGTTTCGGCCATCCACCTCGCGTTATATTCGATGCGTAGATTCACCAGTTTCAGGTACAATACCATGCAAACTCAAATTCATAAATCCCTCTTAGGCTGCCCACAACGGGAGTAACACTCTTCGGTAATTGTTTGTTCGTCGTAAACGTTATGTGAGAATATCATAAAATAAGGTACCACCGAGAATGTACTGCTATCACACCACAAAACATCGTCGAGTGATATGGTGGCTGTATCTCGACAGCTAACAGGGGAAAAAGACAACACCATTGCGTTAACAAGCCCCACAAAGCTTCGTGGGTAAGACCCGAAGGGTGGAAATCAGACAATGGGTAGGCCGTGATACTCTCCTTGTTCCGTGGCAGGTATGTTGGTCAGCTTGTATGCTGAGAAAGACGACGGCCGGGTAGAGACCTCCGGTGCACGCGGACTCGGAGCTTCCTGGTACTCTGGATACACACTCGAGCGACTTGAATCATGCGGGCTCTGTGCACACGACAAAAAATGAGCACACGGACGAAACGCATCAAAGGCACGAAAAAAAAAAAATACATACGTAGACCCTCATTGGAGGTATGGGTGTCTGTGTCTGAAGAGTCGACGATGACGCATCATGAGACCTGTCACCCGGCGGCAGGGGCATCTTGACGTCGTGCGGTGGCTGCGATGATGCATCATAGCCTACTGCCATTGTGGCAGACGACGGCGTCGAACGGGACTTGCGCAAATAGATGGATGCGAGAATGGCGAGGGCGATTGTCGTAGTGCCACCAACGGCGGCGCCTACTATGACGCCCGTGCTTGAACTAACACGCCCGGACGATGACGAGTCATGGTACGTAGGCGACGTCGTGGGCGCGAACAAAGGCGACGAATTGGCTTTTGGGAAAGTTGTGGGGTTCGGAGAGTTACCTGGTGTCGGAGCAGTGGTGGTGGAGCTTGAGATGCCGATTAACCCGCCAGGACCTATCTCGGGACTGTCTAGAAAGAATTGTGGATGTGAAGCTGCCAAAAGAAATACGGAAGAGGAAGAAGATTCCTACCACCTACGCCCAACGATCTGACGGCATCCCAAAGGTAATTAAGATCGAGCTGCCACATGCGTTGATACGTGTCGGGAAAGGTAGATACAGTAAGTTAGGATCTCACTGTGACGTCGCGGAGAGCCCATTGAGGTACACGTGTCCCCGAAGGGACAGGATTCGGAAAACTGTGGACCGATTACTCCATCAATACCAAATTACTCAGATGCTCTTGCCGCGGGTGGGAAACTCACGTCGAAGGGGGCAAAACCTTTGTGCAGTTGTATGCCCATTCAGACCAGCTAGCAATGGCAGAGTCATCAATCAGGGGTCGACAAAGAGATGATCAACCGTACGAGATCCACAGTTCTCCCTGGCATGCGCCACATGCACTTAGGAGGGAATATGTAACGGTGTTGCATTTGCACAAGTCGTCGCCATTATGAACTGTCGGGCCTGAGTACTCGTATCCCGATGGGAGGGCTGGAACGGTAAATGCTGCCAGAAATTATATGGTATATAATAATGCTTCTACCACGAGGGGGAAGGGGGAAACTCACAACCCTGCCAGCATGTAGATTGCAGATATGCAGCGACTTCACAGGGATTTTGATTGATCGAGTTGTAGGTCTAGACGCACAAGCCCCATCAGTTGTCAAAAATAGGTCAGACGAGAGACAGAAGTTGTGGTTTTCATACCCAGTCCCATAATGTGTAGTCGGAGCAGATCGGGTACTCAATCTGCGCAAGAGCAGAGCCCGAGAAGAGCAACACGGTCGTGAGCGCAGCGAGAATCGACATTTGAGGGAGGAGGATGGTGTTGATGGGACCAGGGAGGAACTGGGCACGAGGGCACCGGAGGCATGTTGTGGTGCGATTATAAGAGAAAATCTTGCTTTAATACCCGCGCCGCTGACATTGACAGTACGCACCCGCCGTCCAAAGTAGCGCTCATATATATATCATTTCCCAGGTACAGTGCCTCTTGACATTTGGTACCGGACAGTGGATTCCTCCGCAAAGAACGACAACTTGAAAGATGCATTTCCCCGTACTTGCGTTTACGTGTCATCGCCACGCGTGGGGATACGTACCACTGGGAATCCACTGGTAGAGAAATGGGAGGACCTTTGCAAGACATATGCATACGCGCTGAATCGCGTTCGAAAAACTTTGAGTCTTGGCGTTTGGCTTGGCGTTCACATTGGATCTTTCCTTACACGGGCAAACCGCTTCCTCATTTGCGATAGTTATGGAACACGTGACATAAGCATTGTGGGTACCTGAGCTGGCGAGTGTCGATCTGTCACCGAACCCATTCCAAAGTGTGAAGATTATTGCCTTGTGCCTCGCCTACTCATCACGGAGCTGTCTCGTAGAATTAAGTAGGGTGCCATGCTCTTGTTTGCTTGTCTGCGATCGGTAATTATGGTTCTGATGGGGAATTCTACTGTGGCCGTCCGAGTCATGGTCCCCGCGCTTTCTTTTTATTCGATTGTGACGATGTGGAACTATGCTCATACGAGGTTTGCCCTATAATTCAAGCATCACAGCCAAACGCAGTGAGTTCGCGAGAGCTTTAGTTGAGACGCGAGAACGAATGCATCACCTAACTTCAGTTACGCCCCTGGTCCAGAATCAGATGTACTACTGTATAGAAATAGAAAATGAGCGCCTAGGATCTAACTAAGGTGAAACACTAAAAAGTTCAGACACGTCATTAATACAGTATTGGTGTCCTACCGTATGTCTCACTTACCAGGAACGTTACTTTGCGCAAATTCCGGGAAATCTTATCCAGTTGGTGTCCAACGATCCCCGCTGATCCACATTAATATTGTACAGTAGACATCCACTGTAGACTTTTTTTTTCCCTCCTCAACTGTGTACATTCTGATTTCCTACGACCTTCTGGGGAGTACGCATATACCCCACACTGACATAACGAAACCCGACGCGGCCATCACCGTACCTCGACCCTCTTCCGAACCCAATCCTCGCGCACACCCACATCCAACCAAGCCTCAAGCTCTTTTGCGCATCTAGCCGTGACCTGCACAGCGCCCATAAGCACCGCAGGCGCGAGCGGAAGTCCACCGGCTTTATGCACGGCAGCCAGCTCACGCTGCGGCATGAGCAAGCGTCCCATGCGCGAGATGCTATTGGAGCCCAGCAGGATCAAGCAATACCCGTGGCTCCACCCCCGCCGCCACCGACGACGACGATGTACCTGATGATTCGGAGGAAGAGTCGCGGTGGAAAACCCGTGGAATGCATCAATGCATCAATATGCATCAATAATGATTCACGAGTCCCGCCGTCATTCGCCAATGGGATTTTCGATCCAGAGTCAGACTCGGCCCGGGATGAACGCACCAAGGAGAAACGTGACACTATAACGTAATTGTTGTGTCATGTCATCACGTCACCATGTCATTCTCCCGATCGCTCGTTCTGTTTCCCACCAACAACCCCCACCAGCGCCTGCCAATATTTTACACAAATGGCAAGGCACAGCATCGAACATCGCACACAGTGGCGCAGAATTCTTAGAAAACATTAAATACTCTTCCTGTTCCTGTCCTCTTCGTCTCGTCTCGTAGCCGTCTCGCATATGCAGTTCGCGAAGGAAAGCCAATCACACTACGGTATCGCCGTGTCACCCGAGCTGTCAGTTGGCACTCCAGTCGGAATATTTCCGCAACCAGAGTTAATATTGGTGTCGAATTCACCGCGTACTTCAATTCCCGCCCAAGGCGTAGGTCATCCTGTTGACCTGATCACTTGGTAGGACGCCCCTCATTCTGCGATCGTGGTTCGTTCTCTTTCCAAGTTTTTTATGTACTAGTACGATGACGACAGTAGGGGGTTCTCTCCCCCTCCCCTGGCAGGTTCGGACGATGTCTCCGTTGTTCAATTGGCCAAACGTCCCATGAACTTCCATCTATCGATGAGCCTGCTGATCGTAAAGGGGATCGCCATACATAGCGCACCGCACATGATGGACGCTCTCATCGATATGTATCGCATTCAATTACCACATGGCACCTTGTTTGTTGCCACCTCTGATCACCTTCAGGTAAATGCTACAATTACGGTATGCGTAACGAAGCTCTCCTTGTACATGCGTTCGCAGTAATTGCATGTTGACCCGGCGAAAGATGACACCCCAAGTACAATGGCGGAGTGTTCGAGTGGGGATATTGAAGGTGATTATCCGCGCTTGTGTATCAAGCTCCAGTCTATGCCGCAGGATTTGAGGGAGAGGGGACAAGTCAACAGCAATGTAGGAATATCGAAGCAAATTACGAGGTGTGATGCATCTTTCCCGATGACTCGGAGGACGAGCAGGTACTGACACGGGCGTCACAAAGACTGGCAAATCTCAGTAGTCGGGTGTGGAGCCGACAAAGGAGTGCATCAGGGATGTCGACTGTGCACATCAATGACGACAAGCCAAGTGACAACCCAAATCTCGAGTGTCCGTTCAGCGCAAATCGAGTTTCGGCCGTCTATGTTGCGTTATATTCGATGCGTGGATTCACAGTTTCAGGTACAATACTACTGTGCGACGTGTGCGTTGACTCACATTCATAAATCCCTCTGCCCACAACTGGAGTGACACTTCGGCAATTGTTTGTTCGTTATAAACGTCATGTGAGTATCGTATTAAACATTAAGGTATGACCAAGAATGGACTGCCATCAAACCACAGAACATCGTCGAATGAAATGGTGGCTATCTCTACGGCTGACAGGATAAAAACAACACTACTGAGACCACTTGCCACACAAAGATTCGTGGGTACAACCTGAAGGGTAGAAATCAGACAATGGACAGGCCGTGATGCTCTCCTTGTTCCGTGGCGGGTATGTTGGTCAGCTGGTATGCTGAGAAAGATGGCTGGTGAGAGGTATCTGGTGCACGCGGACTCGGAGCTTCCTGGTATTCTGGATACACGGTCGAGCGACTAGAGTCATTCGGTCTCTGTGCACACGACAAAAAATGAGCACGCACGAACGCAACAAAGGAAACGAAAAAAAAAAAACATACGTCGATCCTCATCGGAGGCGTGGGTGTCTGAAGCGTCGATGATGACGCAGTATGAGACCCGTCATCCGGCATGGGCTTCTTGACTTCGTGAGGTGGCCGTGGTTCCGACGCATGGTCGCCGACTACCCGTGTGGGCCGTGACGGCGTCGAATGGAACTTGCGCATATAGACGGATACGATAATGAAGAGGGCGATTGCTGAGGAGAGAAACACTGTGACGAGCGCGGCGATCGACATTTTGAAGGAGGAGGATGGAGATGGTGGGACCAGGGACTCGGAGAAACTGGGTACGAGGGCACCAGAGGAGGGATGTTATGGTGCGATTATACAGAGAAAATCTTGCTTCAGTACCCACGCCAGCGACAAACAGTCCGAACCTCCCCGTTCAAAGTAACGCTCATATCATTTCCCAGGTACAGTAACCCCTTGATATTGTTACCGGACAGTAGATTCCTCCACAAAAAACTACTTGAAAGAGTACTTGGGTTTGCATATCATCGCCATTCTCTCAAATCCCATAGATCGGAGCCATGACGGAGGGGGATGAGTTATGGGGGCTTCGACTGTGGGGTGTCTGAACGTTAGTGCTAGATCCCAGGCGCTCATTCTTTTTATTTCCACAGCTGAAACAAGGGCGTAACTGAAGTTAGTAGGTGACTCGGATGCATTCGTTCTTGCCTCTCAACTAAGGCTCTCGCGAAATCACTGGGTTTGGTTGTGGTGCTTGGATCACGGGGCAAGCCTCTTAGGAGCATGGTTCCACATCGTTGACATAGGATTGACCGAAGGGTACAACCGAAAAAAAGCCAGGGCGTGGGGAATATGAGGATGACCACAGATCATAACCGATCGCACCTCACTAAAAATAGATGCACTAAAAATAGACAAACAAATTCAATGAAAAATCTGAAAATAATTGGTACGCTATCTCTGGAGAATTTAACACATTTCAAATCCAGTACTACAAGCTTTGTGAAGTGCCGGAGTCATATGACAGAATGAAAAGGTATTTGGCGTGACTTTTCTACATGTTATATGGCCTCCGTGACACCGTCCGTACATTTTAAGCCCCATTTTTTACAGCCTGCCACGAGGGCCTAGATGAGATGTCATTCCACCACCTGTATTTGACTTGTTAGCGGAGCTGAACTGCCAGATTCGGACATAATTTCGCTTGCCTCTGAACATTTGGACGCTTGTCCAGACCTCCCAATCCGAGCTGCTCAAAAACAATGGTGCAATGAGGCAAATGGAATAGATCCGCGAGGGTGACCTCCTGTACAAACCAGCTCCATCAGATCGACGGCTTCTCGGCACGCGTTTCGAAAGGAAATGAAAACGCACATCGCCCGCGAGGTAGTTCTGCTTGCCCAAGATGGCCTCATACCCGTCGAGCTTGGCTTCGAGTTGAGGGACCAGCTCCTTGACGCGCTCCTCGTCCGGCGCCAACCCGCGGTACGGCTTGTACACTCTTTCCGCAATGACGCCGGTCGCAACCGGATCAAACTGCGCATACTCGATGCTCGCCGCCTGCTCGAATTTTGCGTGGGCCTTGGGATCGGCGGGGATCAGCTCGGGCCCAGACCCGAGCGTCGCGACGTAGCGGCCGATGGCGCGCGATTCGTACAGCTCGAAGCCGTCGTCTTGCTGCTCAAAATGTTGTCAGAGAACACGCCAGAACGATGGTGGAGGAGGGGACGAGGAGGAAGAGTGACGGGACGCACAGCTATGTAGGGTAACTGGCCGAAAGGCTGGTGAGCGAGGTACGCTGGCGTCTTGTGCTCGGCCTGTTCGAGGTTGACCGTGACAAGTTTATAGGGGACGTTGCGCTCTTTGGCTATCAGGGCCACGCGGCGCGTGCAACTGAAGGTTGAGATTCCATGAAGCTTGAATGCCATTGGGCTAGCGAATGCAGAGGATGGCTTTGGGTGTGGGTGTAGCTGATCCCCATCAAGAGTGACAACATTTATACCTGCGCGTCCAGTCTTGCGTGTACAGGGTTCACTGTCATCTATAGTAGGGGTACGTGTGCCACGAGACACATCACACCGCCAGAGTTGCTTAGTTGGCCAGTACTGCAGTTTGTTGGCTGTATGTATCGCTGGTCATTGTCCCACGGTTTACTTTGCTTACCAAACACTGCTGATTCATTACCAATCAACCACCACTGTGCGCTAAACAGCTACTAAACATGAGCATGAACGGAACCATATGTTTCGTGAATTCCCATGAATGCGGAGAGATGTCAGTAGTGACCAAAGCTCAAGGCGTCATCACCGTGACGCCGCTATACGGTGCCCCTTCCGTTCTGTTCCGTCCACGGTCATGGTGACATGGTGATGCCCAAACAGGTGCGATGGCCTTGGCGATGGCCCTCCCGAAAATAATGTCATTCATCACTCGGTTGGTAAATGTGATGACAACGATGAGACTTCGCAATTCGCAAATACGAATTACGCCCGGCCGGAGTCCAGAAGGATGACCCATCAAGACATTCAAAGTTCCGATAATATTGACATGGGGTGAACTGCAAAGCGAATTGGGGG
>Ga0307512_10007481_pt1 | contig 10817 bp, 10 predicted proteins | sample 14_EM_MG_FD_200267 | JGI IMG/M metagenome (GOLD analysis project Ga0307512, IMG submission 200267) | Populus trichocarpa ectomycorrhiza microbial communities from riparian zone in the Pacific Northwest, United States - 14_EM | ecosystem: Host-associated > Plants > Roots > Unclassified | place... | reverse complement strand
ATCCTTCTTTATGGATGTTTGTGATCACGCAGCACTCATATTACCGAAGATGCAAGACCAAATATCGTTGACGCTCTGTTGACGCTCATTTTCAGGATGGAGTTGGGCGTTTGAGTATTCTTGTTTTGCACATCAAGGCGGCTAATATGTCGAAAACGAACCGTGACGTACCATGGTCAATATTTTACGATTAACAGTCGCATATCTGAATGCGACCATCAATCTGAAACCCGAAACGCAGAACCGGAGAGTGGAACCGACGGGTCTAGCCAAACCCGGCGAAACCCGCGGGTTGACGGGTACGGGTCCCGGTTTCGCCCGCCAAGAGTCTGCGGGTTGGGTTTTTGGACGGTTCTGGAACCGAACCGACCCGTTTTTGCGGTCCAAACCCGGACCGCTGGCGGGTTACCCGGACCCGTTGCTAACACTATAGGTGAACAAAGCTTCGAGCTTCAGGAGGTTTGCGGCTTGGAACTTGTTTGTGTATATGGACTGCACGAATGCTGTGTCCAATTCTATGAATATCTCTTGGATTGAAAGGAGCATGGGGTCATTACCTGGTAGTTCGGCTATCGCGCCGGTGCCCGTGGTCGTTATGCCTTGCATGCTCGGGGTTGCTGCAGGGCCTGGTCAGCGCTGGGCTTCCAGAGCGGCTGAGAGGGCTGGGAGTACGACGTTGATGTCGACATCGGGTGTGTTCTGACCGCTCGAGCGAGACTGTGTGCTCGGGGCGGTCGCTCTGTCTTGCGCGAGGTGGATTTTGTCCTGGGTGTTGGGCGGGGTTGCCTGGCCGTCTCCTTGCGTCTGCTGGGAAGCTGGGGCGGTGTCGTGTCCGCGGGTGCTGCTGCTGAGTTGGCGACTGGTGCCGCTGCTGCTGCCGGGGTCCGAGGCCTGGCTTCTGTTGCCTCACTGGCTGTAGGTGCAGTTGGAGTTTGACGACATTGTTTTGCATTTTTTTGGATCGGGGGGGCAGTGGGCAGAAGTGCGGGAGAAGTGTTTGTATGAGAGAGTATGAGAGAGTCTGCGAAGATGCTGTGTGTTTGTTTTTTGAAGCTGGAAGCGCTGCTTTGCCTCAACCCCTGCCGCTCCGCTCCTCTTTATATACCTTCTCCCTCGCTCCTGCCCTCCTTACTTCCCTCCCATCCCTCAGCTACTGGTGCAAAACCTCGAGCTCGGGCTGGGCTTCTGGCGGGGCACTGGCTCTGGCGCTTGCTCTGACCCTTGGCTGAGCTCGTGCTTTGCTCCGGCCCGGGCCCGTGTTCTTGCTCAAGCTTAAACTTTTGGCTCAGGCGCAAGGTTTCGGCCACCATCTTCCGTCCCTTCCGTCGGCCAAATTGCTTGCCCTAGCCAGCCGATGGCTATTGCTGCTCGCCCCCACTAGCCGTCGGTCAATTCCCGCCCGCCAATTCGCTTCCACTAGCCCTCAGTCAAGCTGGACCATGCGGTAAGGAACTTAGATTTGTAGGGTGCCCGCCCGATTCATGCTGTGAACTAGCGGTAAGGTAGTTGACTACTAATTGCTTTCTGAAGCATACATGCAGCAATATCAGGGATTCTTATTCGGCGTGATGTCTCCAAAGTGATGAACGGTTCCACCAAGAAACCTGTTGCTGTTGAACAAAATGCGTGCTGCGTTGCTTTCGGTAATATCCGACCAACTCTGGGTGGTTTTTTGTACACAGCTGGCGGTCCCTCGTTATTATGGTGCATCCTGACCCCATCCTACTAAGATTCTTTTACGTTGGGAGCTTAAACGGCATGTAATTAACCTCCAGTCCCGAACCAGCTACTGACCCTCGAATACCGATCAAAGAATAGAGTACATACGATATCGCGTTATAATCCTGACCGATGCTTCTTCTCTTGAATGCGGGGTTCGCCCGAGCCGCACCCGTACGCCTCACACATCCAACCAGCCCAGGAGAACCGTCTTACGTTTCTCACTCCGGCCACCGCGGCACAGTCGAAATTCTGCTATCATGCATCATCACACTCACGTTGTGCGTCTACACAAGCATTCATCTGAATGTCACCCCACAAAGGAGGATTTTGGGCATTAAGACTGTCTGGATGTACAAATTCTACTGGGTCTTCATTTCCACGTTCGCTCCCGAGTTCGTCTTATATGCTGCATATCTCCAATGGAAGAACGCCCAAATGCTTTGCCGATTGTTGAAAGAACTTGGGGGCAAACCTCACCGGAATCGGACGTTAGCGGATATAATTTTGTCAAAGTTCCCAGCCGTAAAAGTTTGGATCGACAATACCTTCGGAAGAGACCCGGCCCCGATGCCGCTGCAAGACCCATCAACGGGAACCGGGAGACCGGATGTGGTATTGGAGCAACAGGAAATGAGGTCTAATTCTGAAGACATTGGCTTGGAGCTACGAGACCTATCACCACTAGAATCGGCGGGGAAGCGGAGGTCAGACCAGCTAGAATCTGGCTTGGGACAATCGGGTTTGGAGCAACCGACAACACAGCTGCGGAACAGGACGCCAGAAAACTTGACACCATCGGAACATATACCTCGCAACTCTACACCGCGGGAACGTGCACCTCGCAACTCCACCCCACCAAGAACTACACCTCGCAACCCGACACCCCCGGGATCTGCACCTCCCAACTCCACACCATCAGAACATGTACCTCGCAACCCAACACCACCACAACCCGCACCGCCTAGCTCTACGTCATCGGAACCTGCACCTCGCAACTCTGCCCAATTAGAACCTAGACCTAGCAACTCGACACCATCAGAACCTACACCTAGCAATGTGCAACCAGATCAAAGTCTATGGTGCAATATTTCAATGGTTTCTGCCTTTTACATTGTGCTGGGAGGATTTGCCTACGATCTCTCTGATTTATCCGACGATTATCGATACATTGCTCTCACGCCAGAAGGATTCATGGACCTTGCACGAGAGGGACATATCCATCCTGATATCCTGAATAACGATGACATCTCTGATCGAAGCGAAGCAGATTCGCTAGGGAAGCTACTGGTCTGTATACAGCGACTAACAACCATAATCGAGCGACAAAAGTCTTGGCAAAAAGAAAACGGCACAACAAGTCAACAACAACGAGAGCAATCGAAAAACGGACTGCGGCAATCGACTCCTAGTGTCGAATTAACCCCGGAACTAGCTTCCCAGCACCTTCTGGACCGCCGGAGGAGGGCGCGCACAAGAATCCACGCAGCAAAGTGGGTTCACGTAAGGGCTAGACAGAAAACACAATTGATGCGACGACGAGGACTAAGAGGCTTGCCTCACAGAAGTGATGACCAAATTCAGAGGGAGCGAGAGCAGTGACCAGGAGGCGGGAGATGCGGGAGATGGGAGGAGCGATGCGGCCATGAATATGGCGATAGAAGTGGCGACAGCCGCGACATCCATCGCCGCTGAAACTGCGGGCGTAATCATCTTTGAGCCGAGGGAGCGAAACGAGAGCGGAAAACAGACAAGGAGGAGCGAGGCCTGGCTGGCCCCCAGCCATTGGAGGAGCCGCATGGAGAGGATGATACAACAGCAGGCCCAAGAGCTATCGCAGCTGCACTGAACAGTTGGACATCTGGCAAACTTGTTGGAAGCCCGGGCAGCTGTAAGGGCACGTACGCCAGCGTTCGGCCTTATAGGCATACGTATGGTAATTATGGTATACGGTTGCAAACGTGGACTCGAGTAATAGTAAATATAGGTGTATAGGTAAGATTATCGCTAGAGATCTAAGTCTCGTGGCGAGCTGACTATATAGAATGGCCGTTACCCGGCCACAGTCACGTGTCGCCGTTACATTTTCCCTCTCTTTAGGCGCAGACCTCCTGGGCTGCATAAACCGTACAAGAGAAAAGGAAAGGAAAGGAAGGAAAGCAGTATACATTGCTGCCGCGTATGTACTCGTATGAAATCATAAGTCCCGCTACCGATTGGTACAGCTCAATGGCGACCTTTCGGCGGATCCGGCGCACAGGGAAACTCCACTTCCATTAGCAGGTGGTAAAAACCCGTGCCGACGCCATTTGTACCAGGCCGAGATCCAAAGAAGAGAAGAAGAGAGGAGAGAAACAAGAAAACATCCAAAAGTGATCCCGTCCTCCATTATCTCAACTTCCTAACCCATGCTCCAACGACCATCATTCCCGTATCTCATATATCTCGGCGTAGGTCATTGTCGGAAATGTCAGGGTGGTAGAGCTTCCGCTCGTGACTTGGCATCGATGGGAGCTTCCGCTGGCGGCATCGGTCGTAGCCGTCAATGGTATTGGTCAATTGCATCGCGTGTAGTCGCGTCGCATTAATGGACATCTAACAAGTGAGCTTTTCTAAAGATGGTTATACTTACCAAGTTCAAGCGCGCTAGCGCTGTCTGAGCTCTGTGCAGTGCTTCCGTATGCTCTGTAGAGTATATCTTGCAGCCAGTAGTCATCGGCAAATGGCATTGACTCATAGATGCGGCGTGACGCGGTAATCATCTTTGAAAGTCCGCTTTGGTGACCATCCGGTCGACTTCATAGTTGCGATCTCCAAAGGAGGCTTCAATAGAATCTTGATCGGCTTGGTGGACTTTACGGTCGACTTCTGGTTGCGCTTTCGATAGGCCGCTTCAGTAGAATCTTGGTTGACTTGGTAGACTTTGCCGGTCGACTTCTCGGTAGACTTCTAGGTCAACTTCTCGGTGCGTCTCAGTGGATTGCATCCTGGTGCGCTTGTGGCTTGTCGGTAAGACTTGACTGGTCGACTTCTCGGTAGACTTCTCGGTCGACTTGTCAGTGTCTCGGTAGACTGCCACCCGGTCGGCTATTGGCTTGTCGGTAGGACGCATTTTGACTCCGTCATCCCCCCTTTTGAAGTTCCTTGCTCCGTCGACGACTTGGACTCAAATCGGTTGTTGATTGCCGTCGTGCTTCGGTCGATTTATGAACTTCGGTAGACTTTTGGTGATCTTTGTTGACCGACGCGTCTTTTGGAAGCCTTCGTCTCTGGATTTCGGAGGTCTTCGACTTCGCTTGTCTCTTGGCTTGCTTCGTGTCATTTTTCCACGTGCTTTGTCCATTCTTTGACTCGCTTTGATTGCTGACTTGCTTCGTGTTTCGACTTGCTTTTCGCCTTTCCGGACTTCGCTTGGTCTGTTCTCGTTGTGTCTGACTTTGGGCTTTGGCCGTGAATTCTCTTGGTGGGCTTATCATCTTCCGGATGCTAGGTGCGTATGTTGATTCTTCTCTAGTTATGCTTATCCCCGCTCTCTGGGTGCATTTATCGCCCCTGGACTTCTCTGTCGTTACGTGCAATTTGGTCCTTCATTCCGGTAGGGTCATCCCTCTCTTTAAACGTCGCTGCTCTGCCGACGACTTATCTCCTCTAATGGGTGTTGTAGCTTCGTAGTATGGCAGCTGGTGCGTTCGTCAACCCGAACGGCATGACTGGGTACTCGAACTGCATGCCTGGTGCGAAACGAGATTTTGTACTCGTCGCCTTCCTTGATTTGGATGAGGTGATAGGCATTCCTGAGGTCCAGATTCATGAAGTTCCGAGCTCCGCGTAACCTGTCGAGCATCTCCGAGATTTCGTAGATCCAAGCAATTTGTGTGATTCCTCACGGCCGGGTACCCTGTGATTTCCTCTCACTCTCTTCCTACGCTCCTTGAGCTAGAATCGCTCTTCTTCACGAATTCCCTTTGCATGCCGTGATAGGTGCGGTGCGAGAGTTGGCATATCTTTGCTGCATATGTCCACATAGTCCTTGTATCTCACGAGGATACGACAAATCTTGGTATTGTGAACTCTTGATATTGTGCTGGGATGCGACCCCCATCATCTGTTACCATCTCCATGTGAACTATGTCTGTTCCTATTCTCGTTAGCCTTGTAGCGTGCTTTGGCAGAGTGGAGATGGTTAGGGGTCCTGGGATAGCTGGATCAGACGGTTCGTCACAATGGGACCAAGCCCCGTTGAACAGTTTCTCCCTTCGTGTCTCGGCGAGCCGGTAGCAGTCATTCAAGCACCGTCACTGTGTCACTCTTCTGCCGCAACTACCGCCGCTGCCCCTGCTCCCGCATTCAGCATCCTGGGGTTTCTCTCACATTTGGTGATGCCTTCCAGTCATGCTCCCAGCAACCCTTGACATTCTCCAAGTCATATGGCGAATGCCTCGACCACCTCCTCACTAGTTCAGAGATGATCGAATGCGGTAGCCCCGAGTAGTTGTTTACCCGGAGAAGGCTCACCATTTTGGTTACCTCACCGCGTTCCGGCAGAGGACTTGTACAATCTGCTTCTGGAATCTTCGCCCGTTGCGGTCAATTTGGCGCTCGCAGGGCTGTCAATTGACTGTTACTGCAGTTGATTTCCAGGTTTTTTGCCATGGGAAGCCCAAGACTAGATTGTATGCCTTCAATGGGCGGACTAAAACCTCCGATTCGTCAACCGGTTCAAGGTGTTCAAAATACTGAATCAAGAGACTAGCCATTCGACTCTATACAGACATCATCACCGGGCCAGGGTGGAGGTGAATGCTGGTTCGTATGGTAGCTCGAGTTTCCTAAGTAGGCTCGGCGATAAAAGATGCTCATTGCACCGCAGTCGATTTGGGCTTTGACTCGCTGCATGTTGCCATGTATATTTGGTACACGGTAGGTTTTGTGGTCTCCGCTGCCGCAGCGAGTGCATTACCGCTTTGGCTTTTGGCTTTCGTAGACTTCCTTTGAAAGCCACGGCGGTGGGGATAAGTTGGCACGGTTGCCTCCACTGGGCTTATTGGACTTGACCGATCATGAATTCCCGGGAGCGGGATTGTTGGAATTATTAAAATTATTGGAATTGCTGGAAGTCATTTCCGCAGGTTCGGAGATGAATGGTCGGAAGTTGCATTTCTTATCGCCGCCATTCTGAGACTCTCCCAATTGCCTTTGTTGTTTTCACTGTCCTCCGGGCTTCTTCGAGGTTGCTAGAGTTGTAGGTGTACACGACAATTGAAGTTGATGCCCTTCGCTCGAATTGAAGGGATGTAGTCGCAACCCTGCTGACTTGCAATCGTCTTTCGGTTCTCGGTATTGCCGATTCAGGGGTAAGATCACGTCATTGATTGTAGGTTCTCCGACTGATGATCGCACTCCATTGACTTGTAGGAATGGTATTCGATTTCTCTTGTTGGTAGGGTCAAATGATGTACTCGTGATAATCGTGGTCATTGTGGCGACACCTCTCGTCCGTTGTAGCTTCTCTGGCTGCTGATCGCACTCAATTGACTCGTAGGAATGATGTTCCACTCAGTATCTCGATCGTATTCAGTTTCTCTCATTGGCCGGATCGAATCGTCGCGTCCTGTAGTCGTGATAACTGTTGTCATCGCCGGTGACGCGTCTCGTGTGACAGATGGTCTCTGTACTCTTCTCTGCGGCCATCAGGGTGCTCAATTGAATGATGAAACGATCGATATCCGTGCTTTCAGTAATCATGATTCGATATGTCATTTTTAAGTATGTAATCTCAATTGTAGACTTTATGATTTGGCGCGTCAGTACACTGGTAAAACTCGTAATCCCGTGAGCGAAACGTATCCGTTTACTGAAAAGCGATAATAGTGTAAGGGCACTTACGCCGGAGTTCGGCCTTATAGGCATACGTATGGTAATTATGGTATATGGTTGCAAACGTGGACTCGAGTAATAGTAAATATAGGTGTATAGGTAAGATTATTGCTAGAGATCTAAGTCTCGTGGCGAGCTGACTATATAGAATGGCCGTTACCTGGCCACAGTCATGTGTTGCCGTTACAGCAGCCCGCAAGGAGGCACTGTGGCAGGGAGTGATGACGTGGATGCAGGAGAGAGAGCAGAAGTAGGACACCCGCCATGCAGACGACAAGCTGTGGGGGGCGGGCATCATGAACATGATCGCAAAGCCCATGCAAGGGGTAGCCCAAGGCCAGGAGGCGAGTGAGAGAGAAAGACAAATGACTGCAAGCACGGACAGTGGGTGGCTAGAGGCCTTGTAACATGCAGATATGACGCAAGAATAGGAACCAGAGGAGCGCCTGCTGCGGCAGCAGCAACTGAAGCCCAAACTGTAGCTCACACTGCAGCCTAAACCCCAGCCCATGCCCAAGCTAGAGTCAGCGCCCACACCTGCTAGACGGTGAGAGACCGTCCCACCCCTACACAATATTCAGAAGGGACCCGTTGGCCCAGGCCCCGCCCCGACAGCTGGATCAAGCATGGCGGAGAGACGCCTGATATCAGGATGAGACGAGAGTGTACCGCTCTCCAATAAAATGGACCAGGCAATTGCGTCAGCGATCGGCAGAGCCCTCTTCCAGCAGAAGGCACCGGCCCACATTAAGATCATGAATGCCAAAAGGAATGCCAAGGGCGTGATTACTGCAATCACGCACCCGAATGTGACAGGAGAGATGGTTCTGCAGTACTGCGACATCATCATCATCCCAGCCAGGATGATCGACAAAGGAGTCATGGACGTCGAAGAGAATGAGTCCTGGGAAATGTTAAACATCCACGCAGTCCCTCTCGTACGGTACATGGGGAAAGGCACAGACGGCCTGCAGAAGATGCAAGAAGAATGTGAAGTGGAGAACGAGTGTATAGTGATCCCCACGCAAGTGCGGTGGCTGGCGAACCCCAGTACCATCATGGAGTGGAGGCAGAACGGAGAGATTGCCACTTCGTCGGTAGTTCTCCTCGTAACGGGTAGCCGGGTGGCACGGAACTTAGTCAAGAAAGGCATCAAGGCGGTGGGGGTGTAGTACCGAGCCAAAACGTACACGAACGAAGGATCTGACAGCAGCTGTGAGTTCTGCTGTGGGTGGGGCCACATCAACATCAAGTGCACCAGCAGGCCCAGGTGTGGCTACTTCTCAGGCCATAACCGGACGAGCAACCACAAATGCAATGTTGTGTAATGCAATGCAAAGCAGGGAATACTCTGCGGCCACACGCTGGAGAAGTGCCCTAATTGCAAGGGAAATCATATCACGTTCAGCAGCAGGTGAGTGAAGAAGACCGAAGCCACGGACGTTGCGCGGCAGAGCACAGGAGTAGGGCTGACAGGACAAGCGCCCCGGGACATGGCAATGGCAACGGGCTCGAACAGGCTGGCGCTTGGCCTTAGGCCCCCGGGGGTGGCGGAAGGAGGGGGAGATGAAGAGGAGATGGCGGACGTGGACGAAGCAGAGGAGTCAGCAGGGGTGGCGAGAGACATCACAATGGCCGAAACTGAGACTGCGACCAGAACCACGACTGACACCGAAAGCGAGACTGAAATGGGAGCCCTGGCTACCAATGATTGATGTGAACCTGCACAACTCCGCAAAGTCATACGAGTGGACAATTGTGGTGCTGGAGACCGGAGTCGAACGCAGGGCGGACGTAGTGTGCTTGCCAGAGCCACCGAGAGGAAGAGGAGATATTGGCATCAGCCATTCAGCATCATCAGCAACTACTCTAGTTTCCGTCAGAAACACCCGGGTGTTCCGGACAGCTCTGACGGCTTTGACGGAACCTCGTACCCTCTGACGGAGAATTACACGCTACCCGTCGCCCAGGCGACGGATCGCATTCCATACGTACTCCGTTACTTTGTGGTGACGTGTACACACCATCTGAAGGACACGTGTGTTACACTCATCGCAGGGGCTGCAGTTATGCTCAAGCCGTTTACACAACACCTGGCAATGTAAAATCATAGCTACTACTTATCGTTCAACCATTTTCAAAACTTATGCATTCAGTTTGTATTCTCATCTATGTATCTATGTATCTATATAGCTACCTATCTACACATGGTATATCTGGACTGGCAGCATGCGGTGATTGTCAGCAATTCGAGGTGCGCCTGAAGATGACGATCGAGTGAACTCAGAGATACACACCGAGGCCGTGATCGAGCGAGTTTGGAGATGCAATTGGAGACTGAGATTGAGTGAACTCAGAGATGCACTTAGAGGCCGAGAGCAAGTGAACTCAGAGATGCCCTTGAAGGCCGTGATAGAGCGAGTTTGGAGATGCACTTGGAGGCCGTGATCGAGCGAGATTGGAGATGCACTTGGAGGCTGTGATCGAGCGGGATTGGAGATGCACTTGGAGGCCGTGATCAAGCGAGATTGGACGAGTACTTGGAGGCAGTCGATGCACGGCGCACCGGGTGATGAGACTCTATTCATCAGTTGGTTAACTCGCAACCGTGGGAATGTGACAATGTGACTTTCCATTTGAGCTCTCATGGAGAGCTGGCTGATGGCGGTCGATCGTGTAGGGAGGTACGCCGGAAGCTGAAGCTACATTCAGGGGTCATCTCATAATCATGAGAATGGAGGGAAGACAAACAATCTTGGGTGGATGCTGTACTCGGTGGATGCTGTACTCGGTGTATGCTGTACCCGGTGTCTACTCATGATCATGTCATGGAGAGATAGAGAGGGATAACTTAACTTTGTGTTCTGCGATGATGGTTGAGTTGTGGACGAGAAAGAGAGAGATGGGGGATGAAGATGAGAATGATATGGAGGATACGAGCGGATATGAGCAATCAGTGGTACGACTTGCCTGATTGGGTTGGGAAGACCTCGTATCGGTGTTAGTTCGCGCCGGATCGGGACTGGTACCTGCCGTATCAGGGATGGTCAATTGACTCGCCCACCAGATTCTCTAAGTCCCAGTTTCTCATGATCATTTCCCCCGATCTCTCACTTTCTTGTGCTCAACTCTACCATCACCTAAGAACACCAAGTTAAGTCATCCCTCTCTATCTCTCCATGCCATAATCATGAGTTAACACAGAGTACAGCATACACCAA
>Ga0307512_10007480_pt1 | contig 10819 bp, 8 predicted proteins | sample 14_EM_MG_FD_200267 | JGI IMG/M metagenome (GOLD analysis project Ga0307512, IMG submission 200267) | Populus trichocarpa ectomycorrhiza microbial communities from riparian zone in the Pacific Northwest, United States - 14_EM | ecosystem: Host-associated > Plants > Roots > Unclassified | place... | reverse complement strand
AACGACTGCGCCGGCATCGGCATCGACCTGGCGACCTCCTACCGACACCTGGCCGAGCCGGTGACGGAGACCTACCCGGTGGGCCTGCGCGACCAGATCGAGGAGCTGGACCGCTGGCTCGGCCCCGCGGTGAACCACGGCGTCGGCGCGGCCGCCCACGGCGACCCGAGCGCCCGGGCCGCGCTGCTGGAGGCGTTCGAGCTGCTCGACGCGCGGCTGGCCGACTCCCGCTACCTGCTCGGCGACGCGCTGACCGAGGCGGACGTGCGGCTCTGGGTGACGCTGGTGCGCTACGACGCCGGCGCGAACGCGGGCCGGACCATCAACCCAGGACTGCACGTCTACCCTTACCTGTGGGCGTACGCCCGGGATCTCTACACGATCCCGGCGTTTCGCGACACCACGGACTTCTCGTCGTTCACCCGGCCAGGCGCGCGGCCGAGCGACTGGACAGCGCCGACCCGACGGTGACCGACGACTGGCCGCGCCCGTTGGCATAGACGACACGAAAGCCCAGGTGGTCGGCGAGCGAGGTCCAGCGCGACGAGCGCATGAGCCGTTCCGCGCTGTCGATCCGGCTCCCGTTCACCAGGGCGTTGAGCACGACGGTCTCGAACGCGGCCGACTCCACCCAGTCGATGACCTTGGTGAAGCCGCAGAGCATCGACGCCTTCGTCTCGTGCAGGAATTCCTGCAGGGTCCGGTCCGACGCGCGCAGCACCGAGCAACTGCCGAAATACAGGATGCGGCCCTCGCAGCGGCCGGACAACCAGGCCGCGAGTTCGTCCAGTTCGACCGTGTTGCGGTGTGACAGACACAACTGGGTCGGCTTGCCGTGCAGCGCGAAGAAGCCCACCTTGTAGTCGGCGTACTTGCGGGACAGCCAGGCGTCCAGGTAGTAGTTCAGCTCCTCGGCGGTCGCCGTGTCCCGGTGGATGTACCGGATGCTGCCGAGACGTTCGAGCAGCTCAAGGGTCGGTAACACCGAGCCGCGCTTGGTCAGGTCCTCCTCCCACTGGCCCTCGAAACAAAAGACTCCCCCCGCTCTGGTCAACTCCCGCCCCTCCCTCGTCGGTGCGCAGTCGACCGTAGCGGAGATCGCACCGGTCAGCTGTGCTGCACCTGCGCGACACCGGCCGTTCGCCGCCGCGTCGTGCGGACCGTGTGTCGTGGACCGTCGTGCATCATGCCAACCATTACTACGGCCACTCGCACGTGCTGGCCCGATACTGCGGGCTGCCCGGCGCCGATCCGCCGCGGATCCGCGGGTACCTGCAGCACGGCTGGAACATCGGCGACGGACTCGCCGCCGACCACGAGTTCGTCGACGGGACGCCGGTCCTGCTCTGGTCGGAGCGGACCCGGCGGCGGGCCTGGTCGCTCGGGCGGCGGGAGACGTACGTGGTCGGCGCGCCGTGGGCGTACCTGCTCGAGATGCAGCCCGATCCGGGGGCGGAACGCGAGGGCACGATCTGGTATCCGTTCCACGGCTGGGAGGGTCAGCACGTGCTGGGCGACCACGGCCGGCTGATCGACCAGATCACCGCGACCGAGCCCGGCCCGGTCACGGTCTGCCTGTACTGGCAGGAGTTCCGCGACCAGGCCGTGCGGCGGCGCTACCTCGAGGCCGGCTTCCGGGTGATCTGCCACGGTTACCGGGGCGGCCAGTGGCAGGATCTGGACCCGCAGTTCCTCGACCGGCAGCTGGCTGAGCAGCGCAGACACCGCCGGGTCGCGTCGAACCGGCTGTGCAGCGCGATCTTCTACGGCGCCCTCGCCGGCTGCGAACCCGCCGTCTACGGCGACCCGATGACCTTGGAGAACGAGAGCATGACGTACGGCGGCCAGGCCCGGATCCGGCGACAGTGGCCGGAGCTGCACGGCGAACAGGTGGAGCTCGCCGCGGCGCGGGCCACGGTCACCGCCGAGCTGGGCGCCGACCGGCTGCTCCCGGCGGCCGAGCTGCGCCGCGTCCTCGGGTGGCAGGCGGTGGCCCGATGAACCCGCGGCTGATCGGCGGCGAGATGCTGCTCTGGTCGGATCTCGACGGCGCGCACGGGCCGGGACCGGTCCGCGGCGATGCTCTCGCGCCGCTGCTCGACGCGGTCACCGGCCGGACGCTGGTGGCCGGCCCGCACGACCCCGAGTTGCTGCCGGGCGACGCGACGCTGCTGCTCCGCGGCCTGGTCGACGCGGAGAGGCTCGCGGATCGGTTCCCCGTGCTGTGCGGCGGCCCCGGCAAGCTGGCCGCCGGCCCGCCCTGGGACACCGTCGTGGCGCTCGACGGGCTGGACCGGCTCGGCTCGGCGGAAGATCCCCAGCTGCCTTGGAACGAGGCGTTCGAGCAGTTGCTGGCGGCGCTGCGGCCCGGCGGCACGCTGCTGCTCGGGATGGAGAACTTCCTGGGGCTGCACCGGCTGGTCGCCCTGCCCGGCGCGCCGAGTGATTCGGACTGGACCCCGGTGGCGGCGTACGACGAGACCCGCCCCGCCGGGCTCGCCGCGGTCCGGGCCCGGCTGCACGCCGCCGGCCTGACGATCTCGCGGACCTACGTGGCCTTCCCGTCCCCGGTCACCCCGGCCGTCCTGCTCGAGGCGGACCTGCTCGCCGACCGGGACCGGCGCGGCTACGTCGAGGCCGTGCTGAGCGGCGCCGGCGCACCCGTGGACGACGTGCTGACCGACCCGCGCCGGCTGGCGATCGACGCGGTCCGGCACGGCATGGCCGCCGACCTGGCCCCCGGCTGGATCTTCGTCGCCCACAAGAGCCCCGCCCCGGCCCCCAGCGACGCCCAGCCCGGCGACACCCGGCCCGCCGACACCCGGCCCGGCGACAACGCGGCCGGCGACGCCCCGTCCGGGCGCACGCTAGAAGATCTTCTGCTCTGTGCCGCCATCGAGCGCGACCTGCCCGCCCTGCGCACCCTGCTCGCGGCCTGGCAATCCAGCCCCGAGGCGGGCGTCCCGGCCGGTCAGCTGCTCGTCACCCCGGACCGGCGCCACCTCCCCCTCGCCCCGGCCGGAACGCCGGAAGCCGCCTTGCACGCCTTCGCCGTGGCGGTGCTCTCCGGCGGCTTCGCGCACCCCTGGCCCGCCCCGGCCGGCCCGGCCGACCTGACCCGCACCCTGGCCGCGATGGCCGGCGCCGAGCTGGACCCGGCCGCGATCCCGGCGCAGCCGCCCCGGCCGTCGCTGCGGGACCTGCTCGCCGACCGGGACCGGCTGACCCGGGAGCTGGCCCAGGCCCGGGCCCGGCACGACTTCTACGAGCGGACGATCGCCGACCGGGACCTGGCGCTGCGCCAGGCCCGCCAGATAAACGCCCTGCTCAGCACGACCAAACCGGCCCGCGCCCTGCTGGCCACCGCCCGCTGGACCGTGCGCCGGATCCGCCACTAGAGCGCGACCGGCCCGCCGCTGTGGTTGGGTGTCGGTGGTCGGCGTGGTTCGAGCGGGGCGTAGGGAGGCGAGCTTGTGCTGAAGCAGGTCGCGGAGGGTGTGCTGGTCCACGAGAGCGAGTTCTGCCAGAGCAACGCCGTCGTCGTGCGGGGCCGGGGTGGCGTGCTGCTCATCGACGCCGGGGCGCTGGGCGACGAACTGGCCTGCCTCGCGAACGACCTGTCCGATTCGGGCCAGACCGTGGTGGTGGGCTTCTCCACCCATCCGCACTGGGATCATCTGTTGTGGCACCCCGGGCTCGGGGCGGCGCCCCGCTACGGCACGGCCCGCTGCGCGGACACCGTCAGGGACCGGCTGGCGAACGGGATCGACGCACGCCGGTTCGGCATCCCCGACGAGGTGCCGCTGGACCTGCTCGGCCAGATCACCGGCCTGCCCGCGGACGCTGGGCGAATTCCGTGGGACGGCCCCGAGGTCCGGATCATCGAGCATCAGGCGCATGCCCCGGGCCATGCGGCGCTGTTGATCGCGGAGCGCGGCGTGCTCGTCGCCGGCGACATGCTTTCCGACGTCCTGATCCCGATGCTCGATCTGTTCGGCACCGCCGACCCGATCGAGGATTACCTCGCCGCGCTGCGGCTGCTCGACGCCGTGGCAGCCGATGTCGATGTCGTCGTCCCCGGCCACGGGTCCGTCGGCGGAGCCGATCAGGCACGCGCTCGGATCGAGCAGGACCGGGCGTACGTGCTCGCCTTGCGCGACGGCGACGATCCCGTCGACCCGCGGGTCGGCCCGTCCGCCAAGCCCGGCTGGGAGTGGGTGGCCGGCGTGCAAGAACGGCAACTCCAGCGCCTCGCCCAGGGAAGCTAGCGCGAGAGCGCGACCTCGTCGTAGAGGCGCTCCAGCTGCCGGCTCTGCCGGTCCAGGTCGAAGTGGGCCGACACGTGGGCGCGGGCCTGCTCGCCGAGCCCGCGCCGGAGCGCGTCGTCGCCGAGCAGCCGGCCGATGTTCGAGGCCAGCACGGCCGCGTCGCCCTCGGGGCCGAGCAGGCCGGTCGAGCCGTCGACGACGGCCTCGGGGATGCCGCTGTGCCGGGTGGACACCGTCGGCACGCCCAGCGCGGCGGCCTCCAGGATCGTGGTCGGCAGGCCCTCGGTGTCGCCGTCCGGGGCGGTCTTGGACGGCGCCACGAACACCCGCGTGCGGGCCAGCTCGCGGGCGACCGTCGCCGGGTCGCGGACGCCCAGGAAGGTCGCGTCGACGCCGATGAACTTCGCGTACGCCCGCATCTCGTCCTCGAGCGGCCCGGATCCGATCAGCAGGGCGCGCGGGCGGTCCAGCAGGGCCAGGGCGGTGATCAGGTCCTCGACGCCCTTCTTCGCGACGAACCGGCCGACGAACGCGACGTCCCAGTGCGGCTCGACCGGGGCGGTGGCGCTCGGGATCCGGACGCCGGTGTGGTGCACCCGGACCTTCGCCGGGTCGGCCCCGCGCAGCAGCGCCTTCTCCCGGATGTGCTCGCTGACCGCCAGGATCACCGTGGCCCGGTCGAAGACCGCGCGCAGGTTGCGCCGGTAGCGCAGGCCCTTCAGCCCGGGTGTGTCGGGCTGCCGGGTGACGTCGTGGCCGTGCACGGTGACGATCAGCGGCAGGCCCAGTTCGGCCGCCGAGCCGCTGATCAGCCAGCCGTCGCCGCCGAAGTGGGCGTGCACCAGCCGCGGGCGCAGCCGGGCGAGCAGCGAGCGCAGCCGGGGCGAGTCGCCGGTCAGCCGCAGCCGCAGGAACGCCCGCCGGCCCTCCGGCGTGTCCGGGAACGCGATCAGGTCGGACTCGTCCGCGAGCTGCGAGTGGACCTTGGTCGCGCCCAGGAACGCGGGCTGCCAGCCGCGCAGCGCCTCGCCGTGGTTGCGGATGAACGTTTCGGACCCGGCGAGCATCGCGCTGCGCCAGATCACCACCGAGCGGCTATCCGGCACGGCGTCCCAGGATCCGGTCCCGCAACCGGTGCCGCAATTCGGGCGGCAGCGCCCAAATCTGCAGGTAGGTCACGTAGTCGAGGACGCCGGGCCGGCCGTAGCCACGGGCCTCACGCAGGATCTCGCGGAACACCGCACCGCTGCGGGTGGGTGCGGCCATCGAGCTGAGCACGCTCATAGTGAAGGCAGCGTACGCCCGTGGCGTGAAGAGCTCTCGACTGCGCCGCAGCCAGGCCAGCTGCTCCTGCCAGGGCGTCTCGAGGCTGATCCGTTCGCGGTCCTCGTCCTGGTGCCAGACGACCAGCGGCTGCTCCGCCACGATCAGGTCGACGTCGTCGTGCCGGACCGCCCGCAGGGTCCAGTCCAGCTCCTGCTGGCGGCGCAGCCCGACGGTGAACGGGACCCGGGCGAACAGCTCGCTCGGGGCCAGGATCGTCGAGGTCTGGATGAAGCCGTCGCCGTGGAACAACCCGCGCCGCACGGTGAAGTATTCGCTCAGCGGCTCGCCGTCGGCGGGCAGCCGGCGCGGGATCACGTATTCGGCGCGCGGGGTGCGGTTGACCAGCCGGCTGGCCACTACCGGGGTGGCCACCCGGGCCTCGCCGGCGAGCTTGAGCTGCACGGCGAGCTTCTCGGGCAGCCACTCGTCATCGTCGTCGAGCAGCGCCGTCCACCGGCCCCGGGCCGCGCCGGCGCCGACGTTGCGGGCGTTCGGCGCGCCGCCCTTCTCGCCCAGCACGATCACCCGGAGCCGGTCGTCGCCGAGCCCGGCCAGCGCCGCGCGGGTCTCGTCGTCGGGGCCGTCGACGACGACCACGACCTCGAAGTCGGTGAACGTCTGCGCCAGCACACTGCCGACGGCCCGGGTCACCAGCTCGGGGCGGAACCGGGTGGGGATCACCACGGTGACCTCGGGTGCGGAATTCATGCGGCGACGCTAGGGGCGCCCGGCGGCGCGCGAGTGAACGTGGTCTATCCGGCGGCTTTCGGCACGGGTACGGCTACGGCGTGCCAGATCGACGCGCAGTAGTCGGCGACGGTCCGGTCGGAGGAGAAGAAGCCGCAGCGCGCGGTGTTCAGGATGGACATCCGGGCCCAGCCGTCCGGGTCGGACCAGGCCCGCTCGACGAGGTCCTGGCAGTCCACGTACGCGCGGTAGTCGGCCAGGGTGAGGTATTCGTCGCGGCCCAGCATCGACTCGACGATCGGGGCGAACGTCTCCGGGTCGCCGTTGGAGAAGGCGCCCGCGGCGATGGCGTCGATCGCGGCCCGCAACTCCTCGTCCCGGTCGTAGTAGTCGTGCGGCCGGTAGTCGCCGCCGCGGATGCAGGCGGCCTGGTCGGCGTTGAGCCCGAAGAGGAAGAAGTTCTCCGCGCCCACCCGGTCGCGGATCTCGATGTTCGCGCCGTCCAGGGTGCCGATGGTGAGCGCGCCGTTGAGGGCGAGCTTCATGTTGCCGGTGCCCGAGGCCTCCTTGCCGGCCAGCGAGATCTGCTCGGAGAGGTCGGCGGCCGGGATGATCAGCTCGGCCTGGCCGACGTTGTAGTTCGGCGGGAAGACCACCTTCAGGTACGGCGCGACGCCCGGATCCGCGTTCACGGTGTCGCCGACCGCGTTGATCAGCCGGATGATCGCCTTCGCGCTCAGGTAGCCGGGCGCCGCCTTGCCGCTGAACAGCACCGTCCGGGGCACCGGGGTGGCGCCGTTCTTGATCCGCTGGTACTGCGTCACGACGTGCAGCAGCTTGAGCAACTGCCGCTTGTACTCGTGGAAGCGTTTGATCATGACGTCGATCAGCGCGTCGGGGTCGACGGCCAGGTCCACCTTGTTCAGCCGCTTGATCGCGCGCCACCGCTCGCGGAACGACGGGTCGCCGGCGAGGCCCTCGAGACCGACCAGCTTGTCCAGGTCCGTCAGCCAGCCGTCGCCGCCGAGCCCCTCGCTGATCAGCTCGGACAGCCGCGGGTTGGCCAGCCGCAGGAAGCGCCGGGGCGTGACGCCGTTGGTGACATTGCGGAACTTCTCCGGCCACAGCTCGGCGAAGTCCCGCAGGGTCGTCTCGGCGAGCAGCTTGGAGTGCAGTTCGGCGACGCCGTTGGTGCAGGACGTGCCGACCACGGCGAGATGCGCCATCCGTACGCGGCGCTCCGGCCCCTCTTGAATGATCGACATCCGGCGCAACCGCTCGGCGTCACCCGGGTAGGCCGCCTCGACGTCGCGCAGGAAGAACATGTTGATCGCATAGATGATCTCGAGGTGCCGAGGCAGCAGCCGCTCGAACATCGCCACCGGCCACGTCTCGAGCGCCTCCGGCAGCAGGGTGTGGCAGGTGTACGCGAAAGTGTGCCGGGTGATCTGCCACGCGTGGTCCCAGTCCAGGCCGTGCTCGTCGACCAGCAGCCGCATCAGCTCGGGGATGGCCAGCACCGGATGGGTGTCGTTGAGCTGGATCGCGGTCTTGCCGGCGAACGCGTCCCAGTCGTCGTTGCGGAACCGGAACCGCCGGATGATGTCCCGCAGCGAGCAGGACACCAGGAAGTACTGCTGCTTGAGCCGCAGCTCGCGGCCCGGCTCGGTGCTGTCGTCGGGATAGAGCACCTTGCTGATGTTCTCCGACCGGACGACCTCCTGGACGGCCTCCGCGTACTGGCCCGCGGCGAAGCGGCTCAGGTCGAACGACTCGCGGGCGGCCCGGGCCCGCCACAGCCGGACGATGTTGACCGTGTCGGTGCCGTAGCCGGGCACCAGCATGTGGCTCGGCTCGCCGAGCACGATCTCGCCGGGGATCCAGCGCCGGCGCAGCCCCTCGACCTCCTCGGTGTGGCCGTAGAAGCCGACCGGCTGCCGGTCGTCGGGCGCCCGGAACTCCCACGGGTTGCCCTGGAACGCCCAGTCGTCGGGGCGTTCGACCTGCGCGCCGTGCTCGAAGCTCTGCTTGAAGATGCCCAGGTCGTAGCGGATGCCGTAGCCGACCGCCGGGATGTCGCCGGTGGCCAGCGAGTCGAGCAGGCAGGCGGCCAGCCGGCCGAGGCCGCCGTTGCCCAGGCCGGGCTCGACGTCCAGGGCCGCGACCTCGTCGAAGTCCTGCACGGTCGCGCGGGCCAGGTCGCCGGTGCCGGAATACAGCATGTTCTGGCCCAGCTGGCGGCCGAGCAGGTATTCCGCGCTGAAGTAGTAGACCCAGCGCGGGTTGGCCGCGTAGTGCGCCGCGGCGGTCCGGGCCCGGCGTTCGGCGAGCCGGTCCCGGACGGTGATCGCGAGCGTGTCGGACATGTCCTGGGTGCTGGCCGACTCGACCGTGGTGCCGCGCTGGTAGTAGAGGTTGCTCAGCAGGTCACGGGCGAATTCCGGCTCCGTGGTGCCGAGGGCGCGAAGGTCCATGAGAGCGATCCTCGCTTATCCGGGCGCGGTGCGCGGTTAATGTTGGGCGACGAGCCCGGGCCCGCCCGGTGGCGGACCCGCCACGCCGGCCCGGGGTTCGTCGTGCCAGCGGCGGCCGGTCACTGGCCGAGCAGCCAGCGGCCCGGGGCGATCAGCTTGCGGGCCTTCGCCGGGCCCCACGAGCCCGGCGCGTAGCGGACCGGCCGGGGCGGCGCGTCCAGCACGGGCTTGATCGCCCGCCACGCCGAGGCCAGCCCGTCCGGGCGGGTGAACAGCGACCGGTCGCCGATCAGCACGTCGTGGATCAGCCGGACGTACGGCGGCAGCGGCTCGGCGTCCGGCAGCCCGGCCAGCGGCAGGGCAATCGTGGCGGGCTGCACGGCCAGCTCGATGCCGGGCTTGCCGGCCAGCAGCGTCAGGTCGATCTCGCCCGAGCCGGAGAGTGAGAACGACAGCACGTTCGCCTGGGTGGGCAGGCCGCGCAACGGCGCCTGCGGCGTACGCAGCACGACACTCACCCGCTGCGCGCTGTCGGCCAGCCGCTTGCCCGTACGCAGGAAGAACGGCACACCACGCCAGCGCGGGTTGTCGATCCAGAGCTTGGCCGCGACGTACGTGTCGGTCCGGGATCTGGGTTTGACGCCCGGCACCTGGTGGTAGCCCTCGAACTGGCCCAGCACCACCTCGGCCGGATCCAGCGGCCGGAACGCGCGGATCACCTGCTCCCGGGCGGACTGCAGATCGGCCGCCGCCAGGCTGGCCGGCGGCTCCATCGCGACCTCCGCGGCCACCTGGAACAGGTGCGTGACCAGCATGTCGAGCACCGCGCCGGTGGCGTCGTAGAACTCGGCGCGATCGGCGATGTCGAGCGTCTCGGGTACGTCGATCTGCACGCTCTCGATGTGCCGCCGGTCCCACATCGCCGCGAAGATCTCGTTGGCGAACCGCAGCAGGTGCAGCTGCTGAGTGGCCTCCTTGCCGAGGAAGTGGTCGATCCGGTAGATCTGCGGCTCGTCGAGCACGGCGTGCACCGCCCGGTTGAGCGACCGGAAGCTGCGCGGCGAGGTGCCGAACGGCTTCTCGTAGACGACCCGGGCCCCCGCGGCCAGGCCGTGCTTGCCGAGCGCCGAGGTGGTCGGTTCGAACGCCACCGGCGGCACCGCCAGGTAGTGCACGAGTTGGCAGCCCGCACCGAACCGGGCCCGGGCCTCGCCGATCACGTCGAGCAGGCTGCCGGGGTCGTCGACGTTGAAGCCGCCGCCCGCGAACAGCAGCCGGTCGGCGAACTCCCGCCACGGGCCGGCCTTGGGCGGCGGCCCGAACTCGGTCAGCACGTCGTGCACGTGCCTGCGGAAGCTCTCGTGCGGGAGGTCGCCGCGGCCGTTGCCGACCAGCAGCCAGTCGGCGGGCAGCAGACCCTCGATCGCGAGGGTGTAGAACGCCGGCAGCACCATCCGCTTCGCGAGGTCGCCGGTGGCCCCGAAGAGCACGAACAAGGTGGGGCCGGGAGTCGTCATCGCCATGCCCTGCAGACTCCCCCGCGAGCCGGCGATCGAACCCTCAGACCGGCAACGATTTGAAGGTCCCCCGGTAAGCCTGCGGTGTGGTGCTCAGCCGGTGGCTGAAGTGGTGCCGCAGCGTCGCCGCGCTGCCGAAGCCGGTCCGCTCGGCGATCGCGTCGACGCCGAGCGGGGAGTCCTCGAGCAGCTGCCGGGCGAGCAGCAGCCGCTGGCCGGTCAGCCAGTCGTGCGGGGTGACGCCGGTCTCGGCCCGGAACTTGCGGGCGAAGGTGCGCGGGGCCATGTGCGCCAGCTCGGCCATCGTCTCCACGGTGTGCGGCTGGTCCAGCGTCTCCAGGACCAGCGTCAGCACGGGTTGCAGGGTCTCGCACTCGACCGCCCGCACCGGCGACTCGATGAACTGGGCCTGCCCGCCCTCGCGGTGCGGCGGCACGACCATCCGCCGGGCCAGCATGGTGGCCACCACCGAGCCGTGCTCCTGGCGCACCAGATGCAGCCCGGCGTCGAGCGCGGCGGCCGTCCCGGCGCTGGTCAGGATGCGGCC
>Ga0307512_10007478_pt1 | contig 10821 bp, 6 predicted proteins | sample 14_EM_MG_FD_200267 | JGI IMG/M metagenome (GOLD analysis project Ga0307512, IMG submission 200267) | Populus trichocarpa ectomycorrhiza microbial communities from riparian zone in the Pacific Northwest, United States - 14_EM | ecosystem: Host-associated > Plants > Roots > Unclassified | place... | reverse complement strand
GAGAGAGAGATATATATAACTTGATTGGGCCTAGGCCCAACTGATTGTTGGGACTCGGCCCAACTGAGTTCTTCCTTTTTCTTTTTCTTTTCATCTTCATCAGTTGCCCTCAATTAAATTTTTAACAAAGTGTTGTCCAAAAATTACTTTATCAGAAAACCATATGCAATAAAGGAGAAATAAGTAATGGTGATATATACAATGAAAATCATGAACTTCCAGTGAAGGTTGGTGACATTAAAGCCTATGGCTATGTCAGGAATCATAATACACATTTCACATGGTCGTGTTCATGATAATGCTAGAGAATCTTGATCTACCATGATAATAACAATTATCTAAGAATCTTATACATCTCCATTATTTCACGTATGTGTTCCAAAATCATTTTAATAGTTGTGAGCAGAATCACCGCTATAAATAGTCATTACTTCTCCTCCACTTCAGCATCACTTTCTTCTTTCTTTTGAATTACCTGTGGTGAACCTTTAGTGTGTAGAGACAGCGGTGAGAAATCTAATCTCTTTTTTTTCTTGATTTTTCTACTTTTTAAGTATGTCTAGCTGGATAAAAATAAATATTTAGTAGATAAAATTCTAAAGCTAATACTTCTTTTAATAGGAGTGGAGAAGTTAATCTTTCTCATTACACTGGTAAGAGTAGAGGCATCAAATCTTCTTATAGGGTATATATGTCCTCTACACCTACACCTAACCCACCTCAACCTCATGATCAATACAAGATTAATATAGCTAAAAATGTTATTATTGAACTAACATTTATCATGAGGGCAAAATATAATGTCAGGACTCCCCTTCCTCATGAAAGAACAAGTAGAACACTAGAGGTAGCAATTGAAAATCTTGAGATCACAACCCTTATATGCATGTTTAAGTTTGACTATTTATTTTATTTTGTTTGGTTTTATTAGAGATATATTTTCCTACTATAACCTATCTGTGAGTCAGATGTACCCAAATAGGTGGATGACTATAATAGCTTTTGACAAGTTCTATAAAAAGGCCAAAATCATATAGTTGACTTGTTTAAATATTGTTATAGTCTATCTAGTTCTCTTGATGCTAAGAAAGGTATGAAATGGTTTTACATTTTTTCTAAGAGAAGAACACAAAATCCATTGAATGATATTTTTCAAGGTAAATCATTATTAATAAAGAATTGGAGAAGTGATTGGGTAATAGTGTGTTATAGTGGTTTTATAACCTTTATTTAAAAGGTGTGAGAATGCTCTCCAGTTTAGAAAGTGTCTATTGCAGATAATATTGGTCCTTTTTTTAGTCTAAATAACGATAATGTATTCTAAAATCTTACTAATAACTATCAATAATACCTTTTTCAGTTGGCTGAAGAGTATTATCTAGACGATAGTATTTATGGCACCAGAGATAGTTTGTGATCTTTCTTACATCTTATACAACATAATTGTCATGCTGTTATTTATTTAAGTTGTTTATAGGCAGACCCCACTTTTTGAGACAATTAAGGAATAAAAAAACCAACTTCAAATCCCTAATTGCCATCATTATCATTGTCCTCTGAAGAAATGCTAGAGGATGAGGAGGAAGAGTCTTAGGTGGAGGAATTTCAAAAGGAGAAAGCTTAGGAAGAGGAAGTTCAGGAGGATGAAGAGATTATAAAAGAAATTAAAGTAGAGGTAATAAAAGAAACTCAATAGGAGAGGGGTGAAATGGACACCAATATTGACATGGAAACAGTTGGGAACAGGTATGCTATACGCCTAAGGAATAAGAAGAGGCGTAGTTTCAATCTTGTAGATCCTAGCTCTCTCATGACAATGACATCCTCGTCTAATCCTATACCAAACCTTGCACACACTAATACCCCAAATCATGTTGTTCCCACTCTTATGCATACTTTGACAAGTCCTATCAACATCCCTAACAATAAAAATATAAGTGGTAGTACTATTGTTGGAACTTCTTCTTCTATCTCTCTTCTTTGGTTTCATTATCCTTCTACCTATAAATTGTGTGATTGCTTCATGCCCAATGAACTTTCCTTGGTAGATTCCAACCTCCTAGAAACATGATATACACTAATAGAGAGAGACTTCATAACTTATACATTTGGAGATAATCCTTCAACTACTGATAACCATGGCTAAAATGTAGATATTGTTGCTAGAATAAGTTACTTTCCTTAAGATATTCAACAGTTTGGAGGAGGTAACATGTCCAATCTATTGATTAGTAACCTGAATACAACTTTTTATATGAGTAAAAAGGTTGTTGATCTCTTATAATTATCCTTTATTATTTTTATCACTACTAACAAATTTTGTTTTCTAAAATTTCCAAAGGCAAAAAAAAAGTATTAGCTCTTTGAATATGGAAAGGAGAGCATAAACAGATAACCAATTCTTTGATATGGGCTCATCAGGAGATTACTATTTGCAAGGAGAAATAAGCTTAGACAGGGAAGAGTCTTCATGAACTACAATCCACATATCACTTCACGCGCACAGAAAGAGATACTTTATATGCAGAATTTACATTTCTTTGTGTTGACATAGTGAATCCAAATGAGAAGTGGCTAGTTACAAGAAGAGAACTGAGGAGCTTGAGAAAATATCATTTGATGCTTATAGTGTGCTAACTAATGTACAAAATGAACTAGCATAGGCTCAAAGTGAGTGACTTGGTTATAAGGAGAGTGTTCACGGTGGCAAACACAAGAAGAAAATCACTTTGACTTTGAGACTTCTTATAACACCAATCATGCACTAAAAACAGCAGTGGAGGACACTGGTTGACATAATGGGAGACCTTCACTTCCATAAAAGTTCTCGAAACATTAATATAGACTTCTCCCATTTATTTTTTGGAAATGTGCCTCTTTTTAATGAGCTTCAATTAGGGAGAGCTCGAGCAGCCTTTAAAGGATAATACTTGTCTAATGTTTGATATGTTTGGAATTGTGTTTATATATAATATTAAGGTGTGTATGGTTTGACAATGAATAAAAAAGTGAATATATATAGTACAATTTGGTGTGATTTGAAGACTAATAGTTTAAGGTAGATTGACCATAGGGACAATGAGAAAAATAATACAACTTAAAAAACAAATTTAAGTTGGGTATGAATGAATAATAGAGGGAAAAAGATACAAATAACTATAGATTTAGTTCAGCCTGACCGAACTTTAGGTGCAGTTCAGTCTAACCAAACTACAGTTTAGTTTGGTATGACTGAACTTTAGATGTAGTTCGGTCAGACCAAACTTGACATATAAGTTGTCCTGACCAAACTACAAGTTTGGTTCAGTCATATCGAACTACCGATATAGTTTAGTCAAACTGAGCCTATCCTAACTGAAGCTATTACTTAACCTATTTTGTCAATCATTTTAATTTAGAATTTCAGGTGGGGAGAAATAAATCTTGAAAGAAATAATATGGAGATTAGAAGATCATTATAGAGAGTTTTCCAAACAATACTTTGGAGAAAGTAATAAGGTGAATAAACCTTAGAGAAAATAAATTAGAGATATGAAGATTCTCATGGAGAATGAATCAAACATTACTTTGGAGAAAATAAAATGGAGATATGAAAATTATCATAGAGAGGCGATCAAATATTACTTTAAAGAAAGTAATAAGATGAATAAACTTTAGATAAAATAACATGGAGACACTTTGAAGATAATTTCACCTTTATATTAGATTAACTTGGAGAAATAAACAAAAGAAAAATGATGAATAAAAACTTCATTAAGTTTTATATAGGTGATACAAACTTTGGAGATACATCTTATTGCAGATTCTAGAGAGTTAGAGACAACATTGGAGAATTCAATTGAAGTATATCTTCAAGTGGTCAAAATGCCATGTATGTGGAAAGTTTTTCCCCTTTTTATCTTGTAAGTGATAAGTGTTAGACTTGATCACCCTCATTACTCTAAATTGTCCATCCCATTTTAGTGTCGACTTCCTTCTTCTTTCAATATTGTTCATTGCTTCTAACTTCCTTAATACCCTATCTCCCACTTTAAATCTTCTATTCTTTACTCTGGCATTGTTATATTGAGTAGTTTGATTTCAATATACCTCATTGTTCATTGCAAATCTAAGTTTAACTTCTTTAAAAAAAATAATCAAAGTTTGCCCTCATTCCTTGGTCATTGGTGATGGAAGAGAAATGTAATGCCTATGGCTGAGGCATCCTATCTCTACTGAGATCATTGCTTTTTTACCATTAGTTAAGAGGAAAGGTATTTCACCCATAAAAGTTTTCTAAGTCTTTTAGGGTATGCCCATAAAATTTCATCTAACAATTCAACCCATGCACCCTTAGCTCCCTCTATCTTTTTTTTAATCTATTTAACAATATTTTATTAGTGAGTTCAACTTACCCATTTTTCCAAGGATGAGAGATGGAGGAGAACCTATGCTAAATATTAGGCCTTTGACACTATTATTTCATCTTTCTATTATCAAACTACATGTCGTTGTCAATAATAAGCATGCGTGGAAGTCCAAATCTATATATGATGTTCTTCCATAAAAATAAAAAAAAGATAATCTTGCTAATGGTTATCTTTACTAGTGCCTCTACCTCTACCCACTTGGTGAAGTATTCAACAACTAACAAAACGAGTTGTGTTCTCCTAGAGGCTTTTAGGAATGGTCCTAATATATCCATTTCCATTGTGAGGAAAGTCATAAAGAGGCAATGGTGGTTAACTCAACACAAGATTGGCGAGGCATGGGAGCAAACCTCAGACATTTGTCACACCACTTCATAACTTTTATAGCATCTCTAAAAAATGTATGCTAATAAAATCCCACTTGAGTTGTCTGGGCAGCCAAGGCCCTTATCCTTGTGCGGAGTCCACATACCCATTTGTGGATCTCTTTGACCACATACTCTTCTCCTCTAATGATATGCACTTCAAATATGGATATGTGGTATACCTTATATATAACTCACTATTTTAAAGGCAATACTATGCAGCTCTTCCAATTAGCCTCTAATCTTCCCATATATCTCTCTATATAACTACTACTGTGTTACTTTATTCTTTCACACTTGAATTTTCAAGCACCTTAATCCACACATGAGGTGATAATTCCACTAATTCCTGCCGGTAAGCCTGAAAAGTAGATTAACTTGGTTGTTGTCTTATCGTGAAATCTTAGAGGTATAAATCAACCTTTTTTTCCTTCTTTAAATTGATGTGCAAAAGCACCTTTTATTGGTACTTTACCATAAAAGGCTCCTTAGCTCTACGTAGCTCCTGATATTGTCGCGCCACTAACTGGAAGTCAATAAACATTATAAGTGGGTAAGCCTCCAAACTCACTGCTGAAATGAGGCATGCCTAAAGAGCTTTATACTTTGCTATATTATTGAAGAATGAGAATTCTAAACAGATTTCATATTCAAAGGTTTGCTCCCAAGACTATTCAACACAAGTCTCATTCTACTCCCATTCATGTTAGAGGCTCTATCAACATGTAGCACCTAAGGTTCGGTGGGGAATTAGTCTTCTACTAATTAAATTGCAACCTCTAGTGGAGATGTTTTGGTGAAGAAACATTCCGCAATGAAATCAGTTAAAGCTTGGTCTTTGATAACTGGTCTAGGTCAATATTAGAACATATACTCTCCTAGCTCAATGGCCCACTTGACTAAATGACATAATAGGTCAGGTTTGTGGGTTATTTGCTTCAAAGGTAGATTAGTCAATAAAATAACTTAATGTGCTTCGAAATATGGTTTCAGCTTCCTAGCAACACTAATCAAAGTGATGGCTACCTTTTTAACCCTCATATACCTTGCTTGTGCGTCATGGAGTACCTTGCTGGTATAGTACACTGATTTCTAGATTCTCTCTTATTCTCATATCAGCACTGCATTAATTGCAAAGTCAGCAGCCCTCAAGTAAATAAAAAGCTCTTCTTCTTCATTAGGTTGTGAAAAGACTATAGGAGAAGAAAGGTGTAGCTTTAATTCTTCCAAAGCTTATTGACACTTTGAAGTCCACTCAAAGTTGAAGATATCTTTAAAGTTTTGAATAATGACAAGCAACACTTACCCAAACGAGAGATGAACCTGTTGAGGGTGATGATTTTTCCCAACAGTCTTTGTACACCCCTAACTATTTGTAGAGAGTCATATTCAATATTTCCTAGATTTTTTAAGGATTAAGCTCGATACCCTTACTACTAACCAAGAGTCCCATAAACTTTTCTTTTTATATAATAAAAGCAGCAAATTTTGAAGGATTCAACTTCATCTAATGGTACTGTAAAACAAAGAAGACCTCTTACAAGTCCTGAAGATGTTTCTCAAAAGTCATACTTTTAACCAACATATCATCAACATAGGCTTTCATATTCCTGCCTATTTGATTCTTGAAAACTTTTTTGACTATCCATTGATATGTAGCTCTAGCATTCTTCAAACCAAATAGCATGGATCTGTAGCAAAATATTCCTTGGTTAGTGATAAAGGATGTTTCTTCCTTATTACTAGGATGCATGGGGATCAAATGATATCCTAAATTTGCATCCAACAAACTCAAGCATTCAAAACTAGCAGTGGAGTCACCAGATGATCTATATATGGAAATGGAAAACTATGTTTAGGGTATGGCTTATTGAGGTCGATGAAGTCCACACACATTCGCTACTTTTTACTAAGCTTTTTCACCATACCACATTAGCAAGCCATTCAGGGTACATCATGATACAAACCAAGTTAGGTCTGAATTTTGCCTTAAAATGCCTACTGACCTTTTTTATGAGATCAGACATATCTTTCAAACTGTATATCGGATCAAGTTGAGATTTTACAAGGAGATACTAGACACATGAAAATATATTATGATAAAATTTCATTCAATAAGAGTTCAGAAACATATTATTTAAATTATTTGAAATTGACATATTACTACTTTGGCATATTCATCGACAAAGTGTTCTTTCTTAGCTATTTTCGGCCCAATCAGTCTAGACATGTAATGGGTTAATTTTGGATAGAAAATAGAGATTAAATAAGGATTATTTATTCCTTAAACTTGTGAATGGGCTTGGGCTATAAGGGTTCCTAATGTTGCTTGGATTCATTGAAGAATTGGAGTCCACACTTTGCAATGATTTCAAGTCCCACATGGACTTGATGTGGTAGCATCTAAGGGAATCTTTCTCTTGGATTTCTTTTCTTTATTTTACAGGTGTTCCTAACACACCAAGAAGACTAAAAAGAGGCAATATAAGGAAGAAAATTCTAGCAATCAAAATAAAGTTTCCTAGTTGAATTTCTATACTTTAAGTTTTGGCCAAAACACCACTAATGAGAGCTTGGAGATTTCAGCTACATGGAGGAATTCTAGCATAAATACTCTATTTTTATTATTCTATTTTATTTATTTGATGTTGAACAATTATTTTTTAATTTAAATTTGTTCCGGCTTATTGGTCATTGTTTAGGAGTTTATTTCATTTTTTACTTATGCTAGTTGATTCCTAGTTTAGGCCAATTATCTTGCAACCTAAAAAAGGTTCATTAGGGTTATTTAGAGGATACTATATAATGTTTTTAAAGCTGTAAATTTTAGCAGCTTAATGATAATAAACGTGAGTTTCTTCCTTTTGATTGTTTTTGGTAAAACATCATTTTTTTGTAGGCAAAAAGATTGAACATGTGACTTATCAAATATTAATGAGCATCTTGACATCATTCGTATACTTTGGGTTCTTAGGTACATGGTTCTTTCTAGGTCCAAGTTTATTCTAATACCTTTGGTTCTTAGGTATATGGTTACATCTAGGTCAGGGTTCTATCAAACCTGATTTTTAGCTTTTCAGGTTGTATTTCAACTTTATTGGGGGTTGCTTGACCATGTGACTAAGAGATCCATGTTAGTTGGTATCAAAGCTAGGCTCCAACATCAGGTTATATCCTTTTATTTTCCTTGTTCTTGTTTCAGTTTTTCCTAAAATTTAAGTCTTTGTTTTTGTTGTTATTTTTCTTCGCATCTAGCTCTAGAGTTTGTGTTAATTAGGGTTTCTTGATAAAATAATAACCTATTATCTAGAAAAATTTTGTTATTGCATTGGTGACGCAATCCTCATGATCATGTGGTCATGTAATCCACAATCAAGATTAAGATATGATCCAAGAAAGCTAAAAGAGGTATAATAGGAGTGTGACACAATGAAAATCTATCTCAAAGCACCAACACTATTAGAATGAAGTCGAATGAAGCCATGAAGTCAGTTAATCTTTGATAAGTTAGATTTAGTTCATTTAAGAACCAAAAAATGCAAGAATCTTTCTCACACATCAAACTGAAAAGTTCAAAAGTATTACTGATAAAACAAATACCAAAATTTAGGCTTACATGTGTTTCAATAGTCTAGAGAAACCAACCCTAATGGATCTACCCTTGTGGGCTGAATTAACCCACTTACAAAAACCGACCCAGAACCTTTATTAGTAAGCCCAAACCCTGATCCAAACAAGCCTTGGATCTTAGCTGAAAATAAAGTATTAAATAAGCCTCCTATAAGTCTACATCTTGTTCTACCATGAGAATAAAAGAAAAGAAAATATTGCAAGTCTAATACAAGACTTATTTATAGCCTATAATGCTGCCCAATAATCCTAGGAACTAAAAGAGAAGTTGTCGCCCTTTTGGTTTTCAAGTTAGAATAGGATTCTAATCTCAGCCTTGTATTTACCTTCTTCTTTTTTTAAGGAAAAGGATGCTGCCTTTAATGCTCTTTTTTGTTACCTCTTGATATCCTTCCAATAATAGAAAACACAATTAAGTTGCTGAATTATTCTTCTTGCATAACAAGGAAACTTTGTTGCCACATGTGTTTTCTAAGTTAGTTTGGATTCCTTTGTTTCTTTTACAATGTTTTCTCCTCACCTAACAAGGATATAAAATAAAAATAATAAATCCTAATATTTAAAGGAAATAATTAATTTTCTCACACATAATAGGAAATCTAAAACTATTTAGGAATCCACAAAACACATGGAAACATCGCAAAACAAGGCTGGCCAAAACTGATACAAAATTGGCAGACTTGTTATCGAAACTTAATGGCCCAAATAATGGATTAGGCCCCTCTTACATATGGATTAAATATACTAAGACCTCCTCTTGATGCTCTAAAGTATCTCCAAGTTTAGCATTGGCTGAAATTTGCACATCCAACCCATTAAATGCTTATTTTAATGTCTTCACTTTGGACCTTGTGATTAGCCTATTTGGAACATGTGATGGGTCTTTGATGTTCGTGAACTAATCCACATCAGTTAAGATAAAAAAATATTCAAATCAATTTAGTTAAAAAATGGTTCAATCAGTTCGATTAAAAACAAATTGGGTAGTTTTGGGTTTTTCTACTTGTTTCTAGTTTTGGTCAGATTATTTCTATAGTTTAGAGGTATTTTTTGTGTTAATCTTAGTTTCCCATATCGTTAATTAATTCTAGTGTGTCTTTATCTTGTCATAAAGTATCTTACAAATTAGCATGAATGCTTTAGTAAAACACAAGAGGAGTATAAACATGTGAGGGAGTGAGTGAGGAATTTATATTTTTTGTCAACTAACTGATTTTTTAAATTTGAAGATGTTTGAGACAACATATGGATTGTATGGCCAATAAATTTAGAGATAGGTTGGATAGATTGGAGAAGCAACCTACTAATGATCACAGTGGGGTTTAAAATAGGCCTGAGCAAATAGAATTTAATTTTAGGAGTGTTGTTAGACAAGTTAACACCGATATGGATGAGTTTGTGGTTGATAATACAGACATGAGTGATGTTGATTTTGATAATGTGTCTATGGGCTATGGGGAACGACTTGGATAACAGCAAAATCGTCTGTATGGAGGGGATATATATGATGATAATTTCAATCAAAAGGGTATTTACAGGTATCGTGACCATATTTTAAAGGGAAGAATGATCCAAAAGCATATTTAAAGTGTGAGAAGAAGATGAAATAGGTTTTTTAGTGCCACAATTATCCTGAGCTCTAGAAATTCAAGCATTTGGAGATAAGTTGGATAAATTGGAGAAACAACCAACTAATGATCATGGTGGGGTTTAAAATAGACCTGAGCAAATATAATTTAATATTAGGAGGGTTATTAGACGAGTTAGTAATGATATGGATGAGTATATGGCTGATAATATAAACATGAGTGACGTTGATTTTGATAATGTGTTTGTGGGATATGGGGAATGGCTTGGATAATAGCAGAATCGTCTATATATAAGGGATATATATGATGATAATTTTGGATGGAGAGGTAATTACAGGTACTATGACTATACTGTTGAGTTTGGTGGAGATTTTGGTACAATTAAGCTAAAAATACTAGTTTTTTTAGGGGAAGAATGATCTGAAAGCTTATTTAGAATGGGAGAAGAAGATGAAATGGGTTTTTTAGTGTCATAATTATCCAGAGCTCAAGAAATTCAAGTTTGTTGTGATTTCTTTTACTGACTATGCCACAAGAGGAATCCTGAGAGGCAAGTTGATACTTGAGATGAGATAAAATCCATTATGAGGAAGAGATTTTTGCCTACAAAGAGTTGTATCAAAGGTTACAGATTTTAAGCCAAGGTACATGACACGACCAAAGAGTTGATGTCTTCTCCTAAGTGTAGGAGTGTCGAAGTAATAAATAACCCGGCAAGACCAGGGTCGAATCACATGAAGGTTAACTGTATAAACTACAAATAAAGAAATAGATAATAACAGAAAAGGAGTTGAAGAGAGCTTTGAGATGTGATATTGATATAAGGAT
>Ga0307512_10007476_pt1 | contig 10823 bp, 12 predicted proteins | sample 14_EM_MG_FD_200267 | JGI IMG/M metagenome (GOLD analysis project Ga0307512, IMG submission 200267) | Populus trichocarpa ectomycorrhiza microbial communities from riparian zone in the Pacific Northwest, United States - 14_EM | ecosystem: Host-associated > Plants > Roots > Unclassified | place... | reverse complement strand
TGGTCGCTGCCGCCACCGTCATGGTCGCCACGAACCTCTACGGCGCAGTGGCCGCCCACGCCGACGAAAGCCCCAGCGTCCCCCCGGGCACCGAGCCCTCGGCCTCCGCCCCGGTGAAGGTCGACCCCAACGACCCCGACCTCAAGCTCCCGGAAGGCGCCACCCTCGCCGCCTCCAAGGTCCTCGACATCAAGTCCGTCGTGGAAGACCAGAGCGGCGACGAACGCCGCGAGGACACCAACACCGACGTCAAGTTCGCCCTCCAGGCCGAGGTCCTCTTCAGCAAGGACAGCGCGAAGCTGAGCGGCGAGGCCAAGTCCCGCATTGCCGGAATCGCCGACGAGATCAAGAAGCAGAAGGGGACGCAGGTAAGGGTCTTCGGCTTCACGGACAACCTCGGCTCCTCGGCGCACGGCGACGTCCTGTCCAAGCAGCGCGCCGACGCCGTACAGGGAGTCCTGGATCAGGTACTGAACGACGCGAACATCACCTTCGAGGTGCGCGGCTACGGCGAGCAGTACCCGATCGCCGACAACGCGACGGAGGCGGGCCGCAAGAAGAACCGCCGGGTCGAGGTCACGTTCCCGCGCACGGAGAGCTAGGAGAGCTCCACCCGCCCCAGGCCCGTCTGTAGGACCTCAAAGACCTTGGCAGAATCTCACGACCGTTGGCAGAAGAGTGGCAGAAATGCCAGGGTCGTGAGATTCCCAGCTCAAGGGCTTTGTCCCGTCTCGCTGAGCTTGGATGAGTCTCACTGTTCTGAGTGAGGCGGCCTCGAATCTCATGTCCAGTGGCGGTTGTCGAGGGTGCGGTCACTCACTGGGGTGACTCGCGTCCCGTTCCATGTGGCTTGTCTCACGGCATCAGTGATGGTCGAGTCATGGGTGGGGGCGCCGCAGGCAGGCGGCAGGTCCCGGAGTGGCATCTGCTCTACAGCGGACCTGTGGTTATCCCCAGGAGGAAAACTGAAGGTGGCAGGCTGCCCGGGACCTGCCGCCCATCGGCAGCCTTGATCCATGCCTGTATTTCACAGATCACATCGATTGCATCGGTTACTGCTACTCCTGCTGGCGCTGACGCTCGGGGTCGGCACGCTGACGGTCGCCGCCCGGCCGGCGCACGCGAACGCGATGACCACCACCGATCCGGTGCGCGAACTGGCGCGCGTCGCGGAGCCTCTGCGTTCCACGGAGGCCGGCGCCCCCGGCAGCGATCTGCGCCCACTCGGCCACATGATCGGCTCGGCGAAGATCGTCGGCCTGGGTGAGGCTACGCACAGCTCTCGGCAGTTCTTCACGATGAAGCACCGCGTCTTCCGGTACCTCGTCGAGGAGCAAGGCTTCACCACCTTCGCGCTGGAGGCGCCCTGGTCCACCGGCCTGGTCCTCAACGAGTACGTGTTGTACGGGAAGGGCGACCCGGAGAAGCTCATGCGGGAGGAGTTCCAGAGCTCGTACCGGATATGGAACACCCGCGAGTATCTCGATCTGCTGAGGTGGATGCGCGCCCACAACGTTCGCCACCCCGACCGCCCCGTGCAGTTCATGGGTGAGGACAACGGTTACGCGGGACCTGAGCTCTTCGACGCGGTCACGGACTATGTGTCCGCGCACCACCCGGAGCTGCTGCCGGAGTTCCGCCGCCTTTACCGCGAGCTCCGGCCGACGGGGAGCGTGGAGGAGACCGTCAACGAGAACATGGCCAAGCCCATCGCCGAGCGCGAGCGGACGGCCGTGGATGTGCGGCGTGCCTACGAGCTGCTTCAGGCGCAGGGGCCGGACGAGGACCGGCAGGCGTACGAGTGGATCCTCCAGCACGCCAGGGCCATCTCCCAGACCGGCACCCTCTACGCGTACTACGACTTCTCCGACCCGGAGAAGATCGCTCGGGCCATGCTCTACCGCGACCAGATCATGGCGGAGAACACTGTGTGGTGGCAGCGGCACACCGGCCACCGGATGCTGTTGTCGGCCCACAACGGCCATGTCTCCTACGAGTCCGACAACCCTGAGCAGTATCCGAAGACCCAGGGGGAGTTCATACGCCAGACGGTCGGGGCCGAGTACGTGAACATCGGTTATACCTTCGGGCAGGGCTCGTTCAACGCGATGGATCTGACGGATCCGGAGGAGCCCTACCGTCGCTTCTCCGTGAAGCCGCTGGGCGCGGGCAGCAGTGAGGAGGTGCTGGAGAGAGTCTCGCGCCGGGACTACTACGTCGATCTGCGGGCCGTGCCCGAGCCGGCGCGAGACTGGCTGATGGCGAAGCGGCTGACCCGCTCCATCGGGAACGCCTGGCCGGAGGACCCCTACCAAACCTCGCTCGGGCGCCAGTTCGACGTGCTGATACACCTCCATCGCGTCACGGCCGCGGATCTCCTGCCAACGGCCAGGGACTGAAAGTCCCGGGCTTGCACAACCGACCGGCTGTGATCGTTCGCCGGTGCTGAGTCCGCCAAGTCGCAACGGCGACAGCTCAGTAGGGTCGGGGACTGGCAACGGAGCGTCAGCCACCGCACCAGTCCCCGACCCTACTGAGCACCCGAACTCAGACCCATACGCATCGGCTGCAACCGCAGTGAGTTGTCAGGTTCAGCAGCAGGTTCTGACGCGGAAACGGCCACTTTCGGTGAGAACTCTGGAAGCAGGCAGTCCACCGTCCTGACACAGACCAGCTCAGGACACATCGGCCTCGCCATGATCGAAGAGACTCACGCTCGGCTGGTCGCAGCTTCACTCACGGGGGTGGACAAGCACGTGACCGTACTCATGATGGCCGCAGCTGTGTACGGGGTCATGCAGCTGTTCGCGCTGTCGTATCCGGCGCGCTCGGTGCGCCTCGCCACGGTGTTGCTGGCGGTCGTCGTGGGCGTTTATGCCTGCGGGACGGTCGTTGCTCTGCTGGAGCTGACATACACAAGGGTGATCGCCGAAAAAGGACCGGTCAGTCTCTGATCGAGGTCGTGAACACCACGTCCTACACCACGGCTCCCTGGGTGGAAGAACTGGTGAGGGCCCTACCACTGTTGCTGGTAGGGCTGCATGCCAAAGTGCGGCGGCAGTGGGGTCTGGCGGACTTCACCGTGCTGGGGGCGGGCTGGGCGCTGGATTCGGTCTCCTCGAGTCGCTGTTGCGCCACTCGTTGGACGCGGATCGGACACTCACACGCCACGGCGGCTGGATCGTCCCGGACAGCCTCTCCCCGCCCTACATCCCCGGCCCAGCTCAGGTGTTCACCTCCTGACTGCCCTCTCCGGCTGCCTCACTGAATCTCGGCCAGGCTGGTGACATCACCGTCCCCACCTTCAATCACTTGGCATGGACAACCCTGGCGGGACTGGGGGTTGGCGTCCCCCCTCCACGGTCATAGGTGGGTGGCGGGCCCTGATTGTCGTGTGTGGGCCGCGCCCGTCAGCCGTCGGCCTCCTGGTCTTCGGGTGCGTCGGCGGGCTGATCCTCAGCCTCACGCTCGATGACGAACGACCCCTTGCCGACAACAGTCCGCACGTAGCCCAACTCGGCCAACAGGACCAGTGTCTTGCGGGCGGTCCCTCGCGCGATCCCGAACTCCTGCATCAGCCGGTCGACACCGGGTACGGCGCGGCCCAGCGGGTACATGCCGCCTTCGATCCGAGAGATGAGGACCGCAGCCAGCTGCAGGTACAGGGGGTCCGCCGCCTCCGCGTCCAGTTCGTCGTCCGGGCCATAGCCCTCCGGAATGTCCACCATGACTCGACCGTAGGTTGCCAGGGAAAACGAGGCTCATTTGTGTCATGCCATGGCAGGGCATGACCAGGTTGGGTTAACCTGCTGGTACAGGAAGACCCCCGCGACGGGTGGAGCCGTCCGGGGGCATGGCCACCAGCTGTCTAGGAGCTGACAACAGTGAGCATTATCCACGCGATGGCCCGCTGGATCTTGGGTGTCTTCGCGCCCGGCACCGGCACGCGCCGAGTGATCGCACGCCCCGCCGCACAGGCCGCCGCCTGTGCCCCGGAGGCGCCCTGGCCCGCGGCCGTAGCGCTTCCCGCCCACCGCTCCCCGTACGGGCTGCTCGTGCCGCTCGACGGCCGAGCCGCCGCCCTGGTCCGCCCCTATGTGGTGGCAGCCGAACGGGAGCACGCCCAGCTTCGACGCCGTATCGCGCTTGTTCTGGCGGCGGACTTCGGCATCGACCTCGACCACCACGTCATCGGCGCGGAAGGGGCGGCGTGATGGGGACGCGAAGCGAGCGGTCCGGGAGGCCGTACGGCAGTGAGGCGGACGCAGGCGCGGGTGCGAGTCCGGAGCCAGAGCCGCCCGGCGTGCGGCACGCGGGGGCACGCCCGCCGGTACGGATGTGCGTGCGCTGCCATGTGACCACCGAAACCCCGGTCGTGGTGTGCGTGGTGCACCAGAACTCGGGGCCCGGATTCACCGTCTACGCCTGCCAGGCGTGCGCCCCGCACTTCCCGACGCCGGACCCGACGGACGTGCCCGCCCGCGCCGGGGGTGAGCGGTGACGGCGCACGTCATGGCGGACCCGTGGGCGTTGTCGGCGGAGTGCGCCCTGGCGCGGCAGCCCGGGTATGAGGACGTGCATGGCGCCTGCCGTCAATTGCGGGACGTACCGCTGCCGCACAGCGAGGGCCTGCTGCTGGCGCGCCGCTGCGGCTGCGGCTGTCATGCGCCAAGATCTCGGACCGGCTACCGAGACACCCCGCCATCACCGGCTCAAGGGCAGCCTGGCGCACGGCACCCACCGTGGACAGACCTGCGAGCAGTGGCAGATCGAGGTGACCGGTGGAGGACGGATCTGGTACCTCCTGGACACCGCCCGCGACACCTGCTGGATCACCTTCGCAGGCACAGGACATCCTCGCGCCACGGACCGCGGCTGAGCCCGCGGCTCTGCGGCGGCATCCGCGCAGCACCTGGCCCCCAAGGGTGATTGGGCACCGATTTGGGCCCCCGGACCCACGCCGCCCAGCCGTCCCCTCCCTGCCGTCGAACCCTGTCGTGGACCAACGGCGGGGGCGGTTGAAGTCGTCGGACGTCACGTGAACGGCCCCTTCCGCGTTCGGCTACGGCAAGAAGGTGCGCCCGGACGGCACCCTGGAACCCGCCCAGGCGCAGAAGTTCGTCAAGCAGGCACAGCGCCAGTTGCGTGCGGCAGGCGGCAAGCCGGTCGAATGGCACTTCTCCAACAAGGCGGCGGCCGAGGCGGCAGAGGAGGCTTTCGAGACCGCCGGCGTCGACGTCGTCGTCAAGTACACACCGTGGGAGAAATGAACGGACAGGAGCACACATCATGAGTGCGGTGACGGTTGCCGTGCACTGGGGTCCCCGGCCCGAGACTCCGCGCGAGCAGGCGGACCGCTGGCTGGACCTGCTCACCCGGCTGACCGGCCTGTCGGGCGGGGAACTGGGCGACTGGCGCTGGGACGTCGAGGGCGACGAGCCCGGCCCCTCCCTCCCGGCCGACGCGGCAGCCCTCGGCACGGCCCTCCAGAAAGCCAACACGGACGAGGACGTCGAGGTCATCGGCTGGTCGGCACAGGCGGTAGGACGTCAGCCGGGCGGCGGCCATGCGCGGGTATGGATCCAGGCGGGCGGTTCCAACGGGCACAGTCCGTTCTTCGCCGTGCTGAATCTCTTCCCCGGCACCGAGCAGCCGTTCGTCGTCCCGCTGGCCGGGTGTCTCGCCGAGTCGCTGGTGGCGACAGCCGGTGCGTGGGACGCCGACACCGGGCTGGTGTACGACCGGGAACTGTTCAAGGCGGTGAAACGCGAGTACGGCCTGCCCGCGAGCCGACCGCGAGCGGGCTGGTCCGTCTTCCTCTCCGCGGAGCGCGCGGCCCGCGTCCCCGCCGACTTCCCCGCCCGTCGCCTCTCGGCCGACCACGGCGGCCTGGTCCTCGATCTCGCGGATGCTCCCGGCGAACTTCCCTCCACGGAAGCGGTCCTGGCCGCTCACAAAGCGCTCGTGGACTCCGGGGCCCTGGCACCGCGGCCCGTCCCCGCCACGCGCCCGAAGCTGTAAGGGCCACCATGCGCACGAACGCGTACGTCTCCACCATCGCCGACCACGTCACCCGCTCCCTCCCCGACGAGGGTTTCCACCTGCTGAAGCTGCGCGAGAGCCGTGACTTCTCCTCCGCCGACCCGGACGACGACTGGAACGAACTCATGCGCGTCGGCGGTGAGTTCGCGGCGGAACTGCAGGACCTGGCGACCGCCCTCGATGCCCGTTGGGGCCCGCACCGGGAGATGTCCATGGAGGACTACGCCTTCCTGGACCCGGACGACGACGCAGACGACCTCCCGCCCCTCTTCCGTGAACTCGTCCGGCAGGGCTGGTTCGGCAACCTCCTCTACTGGCACACGGGCGACCGCATCGTCGCCGTGAGCGTCGGCCACGAGGACAAGGAAGAGCCGGTGATCCTGTTCGCGGCGGTGACCGGCTCCGCCGAGGGATCTCCACAGCACGGATTTCCACAGCACGGATTTCCACCACACTGAGGGGACGGCCGATGGGTGACTTCTTCGAGCGGATCGTCGATGTCGAGGTGAGCGCCGAGGAGGCCGGGGCGCTCGCGGCGCGGACGGTCGAGTGGATGGTCGGGGAGGGAGTGATCACGCGGGAGCTGTCGGGCGTCGGCGTGTACAGCCCGAGCACTCTCGAGGGGTATTGCCCGGGCCCCCATTGGCAACGAGCGATCGCCCTTTCACCCGACGCGGCCTGGCAGCCCGGCCCCGTGGCCGTGATGGCCGGACGGGACCATTACGTCGAGGGCCAGGGAACGGACGAGGCCGACCACGCGACCTGCCCGCGCTGCACCGCCCGCACGGTGATCACCGACTACCCCGAGTCCTTCGAACCGGACGAAGAGGTGTGGCGCCCGTTCAGGGAGGCCGTCGCCACCTGGAAGGAAACGGGCGAAGCCGGCGTCACCTGCCCGGCCTGCGCCGCCGTAGTCCCCGTCACCGAGTGGGACTTCGGCTCCGGCTTCCTTCTGGGCGCCCTGGCGTTCGACTTCTGGGGCTGGCCACCGCTCTCCGAAGAATTCATCGCCGAGCTGGGCAGGCAGCTGGGACACCGCAGGGAGTGGCACACGGGAAAGTTCTGACGCTCAACAGCGCGCCGACCCCCTCCCGCCCCGGTCAACCCCGGTCCCAAGCCGTGACGTGGCTGATTGGGCGTGGATTTGGGCCCATGGACCCATCTCGGGCAGACCGCCTGTCCCTACTCTCTGGCCGAGTAGAGGACCAGCAGCGGGGGGACCGCGGGCGGTGGAGGAGGGGCGGTCATGGCATCGATCGGGGGAGTGCCGGAGTTCGAGGCCGCGTGGCGCGCGGGCCGGGGTGGGCGCAGGAACATGCCCGCACCGCTCGCTACCGCCCTCGTCCTGATCCACGTTCTCTTCGGCTTCACCATCGTCGGCGGCCTCGGCCTGCTGCTCACGGCGACGTCGTACGACGCCCTCGACGGCGGCGCACTGGCCCTTCTCGCCTACGCGGCAGCGCCCGGCACCCTCGGCTGGTGGCTGGCCCGGCGCAGCTGGGAGGGCGGGGCCCGGGTCTGGCGCGGACTGGTCGCCGTTCAGGTCTGGTTGATCCTCGGCGGCCTCGCCAACCTCGTCGCGGGATCGGCCCACGGCGGAATGCAGCTCGTCCTGCCGGTCCTCATCCTCTGCTTCCTACTCCGCTCGGAGAGCCGCCGCTGGTACGAGCTGCCCGAGTTGGACCGCGCAGAGCGCCGCCCGTTCTCCCTCGCCCGCATGATCCGCTGGCGCCGCGACGAGGGGCAGACCGCGGTCGAGTACGCCGGCCTCATCGCCATCGTCGCCGCCATCGTCACCGCGCTGCTCGTCAGCGGGATCGGTACCCAGATCGTCGGCGGTATCGAGGCCCAGATCTGCAAGGTCGCCGGCATGGGCTGCCCTGCCCCGTCGGGCGGCGACACGGACGTCAACGCGGGGAAGGGCAACACCGGCGGCGACGAAAGCACAGGCGGGACCACAGCGGGCAACGGCGACAACGGCAGCGGCGGGGGCACCGGCGGCACCGGCGGCAACGACCCGGCTGGCGACACCCGGACCACCGACAACGACGGCAACGGCGCTGACAACCCGGACCAAAACGGCAACGACGACAACAAGGGGGACGACAACAAGGGGGACGACAAGAAGAAGGACGACGGCTGTTTCTCCGGCTTCGGTGCCTTCTTCGGCTGCGCCGGCAACCAGGTCAAACAGGTCGGCCAGGGCCTCTTCGTGGACGGCATCTGGGGCGACGTCACCGGCATCTACGACATGGTCCGCCACCCCCTCGACACGCTCAGCGGCATCGGCGACTACGGCAAGAAGCTCGGCAGCGACTGGATGGACAACTCCAAGGACGCCCGCGACAAGTGGTCCAAGGGCGACTACCTGGGCGCGGTACTGGGCTGGGGCGGCGCCTCGCTGAAGACCGGCGGCACGGTCCTGTTCGACACGTTCATCGGCGACGACGTGGCCGACCAGTGGAACAACGGCAACAAGACCCGCGCCGTCACGACCGTCCTCTGGAACGTCGGCTCGCTCTTCATCCCCGGCTACGACGTCGGCAAGGTCGCGGAGAAGCTCGGCGTACTCGGCAAACTCGGCAAGCTGGGCAAACTCGCGGAGAAGGCGGGCAAGGCGGCCGAGGACACCAAGAGGGCCGCCAAGGCCGGCGACGTGGCGGGTGCGGAGAAGGCCGCGAAGGAGGCCGAGGACGCGGCGGAGGAGGCGGAGCAGAAGGCCAGGAAGACCGGCTGCACGATCTCGGCACCGAGCCGCAGGATCCCGTACGACGGCACAGCTCCGGACGACAAGGGCACCCTCACCGGCTCCTCCGGCACGGGCACCACCGTCCTCGCCGCCGGCGGCTCCCCGTACGTCGTACTCGCCGAGGACGGCTGCGACGAGGACGCCAAGAAGGAGGCAGAGGAGGCCCGCGACCAGGCGGACGAGGCCGACGATGCAGCCGGGCGGATGTCCAAGGACGAGGTCGAGGCGGCCAAGAAGCCGACCGTGCAGCAGGGCGATCCCAAGAAGTTCAAGGACCACTTCCTGCGTCACAAGAAGCTGGTGGAGGACGCTCTCGGCACCAAGTACAAGAAGCTCAAGGAAGACGGTCCGCGCTTCCTGCAGGACATCGAGGACAACATCAAGGACGGCACCTTCAAGCTCGTCGGCAAGGGCACGCTGAAGAAGGGCGAGCCGGAGGGCCTCATCTATCGTGGCGGGGGCGTGACCATCGTCCTGCGTGACAACGGCGAGTTCTGGACCGCGTTGAAGAGCGGTGAGGGTCTGGACACCTCGATCGAGATCACGAAGAAGGCCGAATGACAGGAGCGGCAGTGACCCCGTGGAGCCGTGTCGAGGACGTCCTGAGGCAGCGGTACGTCACCGACGTCCTCATCCCCGGCTGGATCGAGCGGGACGAGGAGCCGGTCCCCATGTTCCGGCCGCAGCCGGTCGTCGTCCACGTGCTGCTCGACGAGGGGGCGCTGCGGCTCGAATCGGTCGGCCAGTACGACCAGTTGGCGGTCCGTGTCGTGGACTCCGTCACGGTGGACGGCGTCGAGCTCTTCGAACGCGTCAAGGAGGAGACGGAGGACGAGATCGCCTTCGCCTCCCACGGCGAGCAGCTCTTCGGCGACAGCTGGTCCCGCCTCCGCTGCACCACCGTCCGCCCGTACACGGACGCCGGCTCGAACCCCGCCGAGGGCGTCATCAAGTGCCTGGCCCTCGAACTCGAGTCCCGCTACTGGCTGTTCTTCGACCCGACCTGGACCTTCGGCATCAGAATCGGAAACGCCGAGGACATGCGGCGCTGGGAGCGGGAGAAATAACCTCCGGAGGCCCGGAGGCCCGGAGGCCCGGAGGCCCGGAGGCCCGGAGGCCCCGAGGCCCGAGTTCTCGGAACCTCGAAGCCTCGAGGCCCCGTCGCCCGCTCACGCATCGACCTCCACATCCACCCGCACCCCCGCCCGGAGCCCCCACCACGCCATCGCCCCGGCCTCCGCCTCCAGGACGTGCCGGGAACGGAGCCGTGGCCGGCCCAGCCGCCAGGGCTTCATGGTGTGTACGGCGATGATGTTGAGGTCGCGGTCGAGGTAGGCGACGTCGATGGGGATGCGCATACGGAACGTGTGCACGCTGTTGGCGGGGGAGAGCAGGATCGCCCCGTCGAGGGAATCCCGCCCCAACAACCCTTTGGTACGTGCCCGGTAGGAGGCCGCGATCTCCAACGGCACCGACACCGTGCCGAGTTCGCCGTCCCCCGGCACCACCAGTTTTCCGTGCCCGTCCCGCCAACGCCGCCCCATGCCGAGGCCCCTTCCCGTTTCCGCCGCGCTCTGCCGCGGGAACCGAACGTATCCGCACCCGAGTGGGCCCCACATGGGCCCAGGGACCCATGCTGCGCCCGCCGCTGTGGCAATAAGGTCCCGCCGTGCGCGTACTCCTGATCGTCGCGGCCGCCCTCTGGGGAGCGGGAACCGGCCTCGTGCTGCCCCGTGCGGCCCACCGTCTCTCGGTCCGGCCGGGCGAGCCCTGGAGCTCCCGCTGTCCCGCCGGCCACCCGATCGCGGGCGCCTACGGCGGCTGGCTGGGCCGGGCCGTCTGCCCCGGCGCCGAACCGGCCGGCCCCTGCGGCACGTACGGACCAGGCACGCGCACCGTCTCCACGGTGACCGCACTCGCCTGCGCCGCCCTGGCCGCAGCGGCGGGTGGCCCCCACCCCGAGACGGCAGTCTGGGTCCTCCTCGCTCCCGTGGCGGTGCTGCTGGCGCTCATCGACTACCGGGTCCACCGC
>Ga0307512_10007475_pt1 | contig 10823 bp, 8 predicted proteins | sample 14_EM_MG_FD_200267 | JGI IMG/M metagenome (GOLD analysis project Ga0307512, IMG submission 200267) | Populus trichocarpa ectomycorrhiza microbial communities from riparian zone in the Pacific Northwest, United States - 14_EM | ecosystem: Host-associated > Plants > Roots > Unclassified | place... | reverse complement strand
CCCGACAATTCTTTTAATCGTCTCAGCAGCTTTGTTGCTGCTACTGAAGCTAGTATGCGATTCTCAGCTGTTCTGCCTGCCATCGCCAGCAGCAGCCAGCCCGTCCCCTGCAGCGACAGCAACAGCAGCAGCAACGACATCGCCAACATGACCAGTGTTGAGAATACGGGATTAGTCGATGGAAGTACGATTGTGGAGGGTGCGATGTCGCTTCGAGGTTAGGAATGGTGTCAGTGATCGGATTTAGGATTTCCTTTGTGTGCTATTTTATTCTAGCTTTCGTCGATATATCATAATAGTAGTAAATGTAATAGAACTGATGGTTTACTGAAGTCTGATCTCAAACGCATGAAATCATAATCACGACGATGCATAACTCTCCCGCGATGAACTGCAAGCTACTGACGATCCCGTATCAACAAATTAAATCTCATTAACCACTTCTGCATGGTAACTATCATTGGTCAAAGTAAGCCATGAGGGTCTTTAAAAGCAAGAACTACATGCTTCATTAAACGTATGGAGCGAGTACTATCATCATCGCGAGGACTAATTGAATTGGGCGACGTAGGAGTATGCCGAGAGATGATTTGTGATATTGCCAAAGGCAGTGTGAACCATTTGTCAAGTGCTCGTTGTCACATTCGCAAGTGTGGGTACACTGGTCGTGACGCTTGATAACAGCATCGCGACGACTCAAAGAACACTCTGGAACAGTAAAGTAATGCCATATTTCAGGGAAACCTCGATTTCATTTTTTTGAGTTTGTGGGTACAATAAACTAAATAAATTTAATGATGGAGATTTAGTTTTTGCGGATGGAATCAATAGACTGGATATGCGAAGTGTAGCCAGGAATTAGAATGGGATTGAAGTGTAGTTCTAAAGGTAATTATGTATACCACTTCCATAATACCTATCCATTTTCATGGTGAATATTGGATTATACACTATGATACCAATTGTAACTATGGTATGAAATAATTGGCACAGAAGCATTTCTATCAATTTCAAAGTAAGGCGTAATTCAATTTCGGAGAAGTAGTGATATCAAAAGTTCTACTGGCCAATCATATTGACAATATAGTAACAAATAAGGACAATATCAATAATGGATATTATATATCAGTCAATTCCAAATATTACTTTGGATATAAAATCAGTCAGATTAATGATGAACTCCATTCTACATTTAGACATAAAGTGCAGTTATCAATTATATACAATAACCAGTGGCTAGATTTTTTGTTAGTTTTTGTATCAGAATTGTATTCAGTGTGAGAAATACCATCTCTGCCAGTTTTCTTACTAGTACTATTCAGTATACTCAGCAAAGTTTGTAACAACCATTTTGGACACAAGCTCTATACTGCAATACATACTGGTAGCTAGTGGTAGGATATACAGATCAGATCCATATCAATTCAACTGCAGATAGTTACATTTATATAGACTAAACTAAAAGTTAGGGATACAATTGTATTACTTATTTGGATATCCAATTTACCATATATTAATCCATATATTAGCAACAATATTCCATTACCAATATATATAATTATCGAAATCTATCTGCAGCTCTATATATCATCGAGGTATTATAGAATAAAGATATCATTATCCTTCTGTTGAATCCAGCAAAAGAGGTAGTTTTTCTTGCAAATGAAGGTATCTACTCAGAAAGTATAATTGAATAACCTTTTAGAATATTCTACAGTATACTCTATAAATAGCCTTCAGTTAGTACTAAGAGTGGTAACTTCTCCGTATGCTGTACAAATTGTAACATCAAATGCTGTATACAATTACTAAATACTGGGTTGCCAATTATCCCAATTACTGTAGCTTTCACAATATTGAAAATAGCATATGCTAATGGTCTAAATATTCCTATTAGAAAATTCCCAGTTTATCACAACAACATAAACAATACTGTGTTAAGAACTATCACTGTGTTTCAATGCAAGTAGTCTCAAATACTGCTGGTAACATTGCAGAGCTGTATTACAATCATGTTAACTCCAGTTGTAATATTCCCAACTATTATGATCGCATCACATATGCTGCTCACAAGTCTGATCTACTACACTCTAAGCAGATTGCATCACCAAAGTACCTACTAAGTAGACCATACAAGTTTCTCAAGCAGCATTGATAATTGGTAAAGTTCAAGAATATATTGTCAATTATATCTGTAGAAGCAAATATAGGGATACTGAAATGTACATATGATGAGGTAATGTGTTGGAATAGAGAAAAAATCAAGATAACATCACCAGATGTAGTCGGAGTGATAACAATAGTCAGAATAGTCCACCCCTTTCAATATAGTAACTTCGACTGTATAATCCACCAGATCTACTTTCTTGTGAGGTTTCATTATCACTGTGACAAGAACTCCCATCATGTTGTGATATAGAATATTGAAGTTAATGCTGTATATGATATTCTTGATATAAAAAGTATTGTTGAGCAAATCAAGATTAGCCAATAACTATTTGCAGTGACAAAATCCAGATAAATAAAACTGTATAACATGTAGGTTACAGAAAGAAAGAATGCTATAAATATATCTACTATATTTGAGAAGCACATAACCAACTTCTAAAAGGCCATAATTTATTATAAAGTAAGCAAATACATTGAAGATAGTAGTGATTCCAACTTCCATAGAATTCAGAATATGTAGTATTGTTAATAGCAAATCTAGCAGATCTGATTTCTCAAAGCAGTATGATCTTGAAATTAGGGAACTATCATCAAAGAATGACAATAAGAAAGTATGCAATTGGTTGAACAAGAGAGATCATTAGGACTGATAAACAACAATTATTTCCTGGGTAAAGAGTTGATGTGCATTGAGAAACTTCAATTTTACGATTTGGAAATATATATTTGCAGTACAAATAGTAACTCAAATGATAACTTAATTCACAAATCATCTGCAACTGAACTATGTTTTCTGGTTACAATAGAAATGGGCTGGGATGACTATAGACTTTCATGGCTTTCTGGAAACTATGAACATTGACTAGTTAAAACAGGAAATAAATAGCCATATATATATCCCTTGACTGTAATAAGATCATTGTTAATTCTGAAGATGTTTGGAGTGCTACTGCTGGAGACAATCGTGGATGGAAAGTAGCATTATACTATATAATTAGATGGTATTCTTTGGAAGTACTGTAGTATTGGACCATGAATATGGCCCTCTAAGTCAGTATGATATGAGTGGGTGTGGGTACAGACCTCAGAATATATGTAAAAGAGCTTGCTTTCAAGAATTGGCTATATTATACACAATACCATGTACAGTATATATACATGCTATAAGGTAAATCTGCTAATAGTAAGACAACAGAGTAGTTGACATCTATTAATATAGTACAGTCTGGTAATAGTGCCATGCCAGAACGTAAATAACATCTACTCCAAGTTAATGAAACTAACTGTTTTGAATTTATACCGAGCAATCAGCATCAACTGTTATGTCAGTTCAGGACACTTGATTCTTGCAGAGCCCATATCAATCAAGATGGAAAACAAATGCTAAATTGTTAATCTATTGCCTGATATGGTAACATTGAAACAAATAAAGCATCTACCAGAAGTTATGTTGAATACTGTGCTATGGACAGTGTAGATAGCATTAGAAAGAATAGAGAGATATAATTTCTGTTAGAGGAGAATGTTTATAATTATTCCATATATGGAGGTCATAGTGGCATTTATATTTGCTAGTGGAATATTTCGTAGTGTTCTTAGTAATGTAACTAGAGTACATTGAAGAAATTTCCAGATATATCAGCAGCTATATAAATATAATTTTATACTGTACACCAAACATAAATAAGTATTGAATTTTCAAATACATGCATTTCACAGTTGATACTATATAAGTGTACAGAATGACACCTCTGTGGGTAGTGTTAACATTCTTTGATATATTATAGCAGCAAGTGATTAGGGTTTTTAAGGCTGGTACATACAGTATACAAGGCTCAATAACCAGTATTTCGCATATTAAGCTTGTAGTAAATCTTCACCCTCTAGTAATAATCTTACTTACTGTACAGAAATATATATAATTACTAGAGGCCAAGTTTGCAATGCATCTGGTCAATTATTGTAAATATGCTTAGCAGAATAAGAGTAGGTATATCAGTCTTTACATGACATATTATATGAAGTCTCCAATACAATATATAAAATCAATATGTAATATAAGTTTCAACTAATATATTGTACTAAGATATATAGACTTTTTCTGAAGATCTACTTTGCAGGATACTAAATATAAATTTCCTTAATTAGAGGATTATTTTAATCATACTTAATAAGATACAAATTTAAATATTACAAAATACAATAGTAATCTGCTGTACATATATTCATATAATAGTTAGATTAGTGGTTATTGATTCACATGGTATTGCCAAGGTTGAATTCAAACTACAATCTTAGCTAGAGATTCCAGGTTGATTCCAAATTCAATCAAGCAATTTACAAATTCAATATAAAATAATAAAGTCTATTAAATATTATTTGATAGCTCAGATATAATTATATTTCATATTAGGTTTCACTATTTGTGGGATATAGTACTTACCTCAGTATGAAATATACATTAGTATACTTTAAGAAGTGCATTATATGGAGTTTAGTAGTTAGTATTTTACTGAGTAAATATCTTAGTTATGTCAAAAGGGAGTGGTGTAGGTTTTCATGAACATTTAAGAAGTATCTATCAGTTGATTCATTGTTAGTCACACCAGACAGTCAGGCACTGAATTCATACTATTATTAATTGCTGTTGAATACAGAACAAATGTATACACATATCATTCAACTTAGAAGCTAAATATCCACTTAATTTTTGATTTAAAGGTTATATTTGATTTACTATATAAATAGATTGGATTATGTTGTAGTAAATATATATTATATTATCACAATATTAGAAATCACTTCATATTGATTTGTACAATGTAGTATATATTTAAAAACTCATTTACAGTAACAATTAACTACATAGTATTTTACAATAGAAATATATATTGTATATAGACAGCAGAATATTATTACAATCTTGTTATTCAGTTAAAGACAAAAGTACATATAATTGTATATTAATTGTAGACTTCAATCTATTTCAATTGGGCAATAATGTTGCTAGTAACCAACAGTTGAATAATGAAGTATGGATTGTTGTACCAGTGGATAGATGTATTTGATATTTACATTACGATTCCACTTGTCAACAGGTAATTCCCTTGAGAATTATATCCATATTCACAAAATAAAATATTTTCTCTACTGGTTTGCTCTCCTTTTTTATGTATCTTCCAATTATACTCCCAATCAAACATACTATATTTGGGCACAGTATCTTGATTTGCAACATCTTTAATTCTATTTGTGCTGAATTTCGATATTTATCAAATAAAATAAATATCTTTCATAAATGGCACAGATTTTGTGTTGTACAGACTTTTATTTTTGAAATGTAAAATTTGATTGATCAATAGTGGTGAATATTAAGCACACTGTAAATAAAGCGATATATTTGTTGGGATTTAGATTTGTAGAGGTACTGCATTGAATATTTATTAGCGGTTAATAGCCTGATATCTATACTATTAACTGAATTGTGACATATCTGTATTGTAGTAACTAGTTATTTGTGCTAGAGGGTGGTTATTGCAGAATAATTTGAACTGATTACATTTAGAGAAAAACAACTAACTAGTAGTACTTGCTTGAATTGTAAATCAGCTGATACAATATCTAATATGTATTCCCCTGAGAATATCTGCCTCCAGTAGTTCAATACATTCAGATATACTGGGATATTATTTTTCATCCCAGCTTGCTTTTCTATGACAACCTCAAGAGTATTCAACAGGAAAGGTACCCAAGTCAGCAAGACAGTACTGTACTTACTAAAATCAATCTGTGTATCCAGCATGTCATTTTAGTAATCTCTACCTCAGCCTCAAGTATTATACTCACAATAGATATCTGAGCAGTCTTAAATCCCAAAGCAATTGAGTGCTGTTTATTAGATCACCTTGGATGTGTTGTACGGTGGCGTGTGCTCGAGTAGTCGAGTGGGCACGGGCGTATGCGAAGGTGTGTTTATTGTATGGTGTAACGATCTCACATCGACATAAGGTCGATCGATGACTAATGGCGCTAACTACAAAAGAGGCAAGTTACATCATAGTCCTTGGCATAGTGATATCCGTACTTCCAATCAGCTCAACACTCCTCCAGGACGGCTATCATGTCCCTTTCAAACAAAAAACAGTAAACAAAAGAGAAGAGGAGCCAATCAAGCATTGTGGATCTCCTCGAAACAAACGTGCACAATCAATTTACTTTCCGACGGCATTCCCAATGCCATTTCCAGTTCCGATACCATTTCCGTGACCATTCCTAAGTCCAATTCCGATATCATTTCCGTGACCATTTCCGAGGCCAATTACGAGACCATTCCCGAGTCCAATTCCGATCATTCCCATTGCAGCACACTGTTTCAAGAAGGCGGGCTTCGGCAGTGGCTTTGTGAAGCAGTCGGCGAGCATCTCAGCAGTTGGTACGGAGCTCAAGTCGATCTCTCCGTCTCTAGCCATATCCGCAGCAAGATAGTACGTGGTTGCAATGTGTGCAACTGCAGTTCCGCGGTAGATTCTGTTGTTGATGCTCGCGATCAGTGACTGTGAATCGGAGAACACGTGAGGGATAGTCGGGATGCCGAGCTCGTTTAGGTGATGCGAGATCTGTGTGAGTCTCATGCAGCCTACTCCAAAGGCATAGTATTGGGCATCGGTCGTGGACTGGGCAGTCGACTTCTGTTTTCTCGATCGCCAGTCGACCGCTCCTCCGAAGGTGATGACCAGTCCAGTTGTCGATTTATAGTCATCTGGGCATCCAGCATAGTCCGAATCGACATAACATCTACGTGCGCCTGCTCCTTCTCCTCTGAGTGTACTTTCTCCAAGTCCTCCTCCGAGTGCTCCTCTGAGTGCTCCTCTGAGTGCTCCTCCGAAACGCAGTCGCCGTCCTTTGTGCCGTTGAGGTACCGAAACACGTGCTTGAGAGTTATCATATGCTCATTGCTCGGGTCGTGATTGTACCGGCTGAGAACTCCGATGGCATATGCAATATCGGGACGAGTGGCGGTCATCGCATACATAAGGCTTCCGATCATCGATTGGTATATGATCGGATCGCAGGCTTCTTCGTCGGGCTTCCTCTTGTGAAGCTTCATTGCCATTGGCGTGGCAACTGGTCTGGACTCATCCATTCTGAACTTCGCCAAGTTTGTCCGAATGTAGCTGTGCTGATGGATGTCGATCGTGTGATGCTCCCGATTGCGTTTGATGTTCAGGCCGAGATAGAAGGAGACACTCCCGAGATCATGCATCCGGAACCTCTTCTTCATCTGATCCTTGATCTGCCCAATCAAGCCCTCGTTAGCAATGATAAGGAGATCATCGACGTACAGAACGACTGCGGCAACGACTGTGCCTTGATCCTTATCATGGAGCAGGAACAGTCCTCCGTCGACAGGTGATGCCTCAAATCCAATCGAGATCACGAAGTCCTTAAAAGTGCCGTACCAAACGTGCCAAGACTGCTTCAGGCCATAAAGAGACTTTCTCAAGCGGAGTACCATCTTCCGCGAAGTCTTTGACTTTTGATCGTAGTATCGGCTCCCAGTTTGGACCAAACGAAATCATCCCTGCGGCAGGTGCATATAGATCTCTTCCTCCAAGTAACTCCCAAGAAAGCCGTGCATACGTCCATTTGATGGATCTCGAGATCGTACTTGGCGGCGATCGCGAGTGCCAGCCTAATGTGGCCCAAGCGAGCAGTCGGTGAATACGTAGCCTGGTAGTCGATGCCTTCGATTTGGTGATTTCCTCCACAGAGTAGCCTGGCCTTGAACCGCTGCACATTGCCTGCTGCATCGCGCTTAATCTTGTATACCCAGTGACTTGGTAAAGCCTTTCTCCCTTCCGGAAGCTCCACGAAATTTCCAAAGACTTGATGCTGACCAATTGCATATAACTCTTCTTTCATCGCCGTATCCCATTTCTCGGCCAGCGGAGACTCGGTCGCTGCTTTGTAAGACTTTGTATCGATCGCATCCTCGTGATCGTTGGAGATCGCAGCTGCAGCGTAGATGGCAATCATATCCTCGAATTCGTCATCTTCGAGAGCCAATTGTGCAGACTCTGCCAATGTATCCTTTCCAGCGCGGTTCCGGTGACTACCTTCGGCCGGCGGCTTCCACGCATCTCCAAGTGACGTCTCAAGGCCAGCCAATTCTCATGACTTCTTTGTCTTTGGCTTCGGAGGTTCCTGAGGTGGATCGTCATCCAATGACTCCTCCGTTTGACCTTCGGTTGGTTGCTTCTAGCTGGGTGTGGGTTTGGGTTTGGGTTCCTCGATGACATCTCTGTAGAAGTGCTCGTTCAAGATCGCTTCATCTGCAGCATTCGGTGCTGTGTACTGCTTCCCTTCTCTGAATACCACATCTCGGGAGCGGTGAAGCGTCTTGGCCAATGGATCGTATACGAAGTACTGCTTAGTCGATATGCTGTACCCAACGAATATGCCGGGAGTGGCTCTGTAATCCAGCTTCTTTCATTTCTCTTTCGGAACGTGGACGAAAGCCAAGCATCCGAACACACGAAGATGCTTCAATGATGGCTTCCTCCCATGCCAGGCCTCGTACGGAGTCTTACCAACCACGGAGCGTGCCGGAGTGCAGTTTTTGAGATAGACCACCACTGAGACTGCAAATGCCCAGTACTTCTTCGAAAGTCCGGCATCGTCCAGCATGCATCGTATGCGCTCCATGATCGTGTGGTTCGCTCGTTCGATGACTCCATTAGACTGAGGTGAATAGGGCGTAGTCGTTTCCTATATTATGCCCTCTGATTTTAGGCATTCTGCGAACTTCTTGGAGGTATACTCACCGCCTCCATCAGTACGAAATCGCTTCACTTGCTTGCCCGACTCCTTTTCTCTAAGAGCCTTCCATTCTTTGAATTTCGCAAGGGCTTCCGACTTGTACTTCAATATTTACTCATCCGTATGCCTCGTGGTGTCATCGATGAAGAGCAGCATATATCAACCTCCTCCGATGGCTGTTTCCAGTGGACCCCATATGTCGGAGTGCACGAGCTGCAGAGGCTCAGTGGCACGGGAAGTCATGTTCGGAGTGAAGGGTTTTCTCGTCAATTTCCATTTGATGCAACTCTTGCAATCGCACTTGCCAGTCATTTTCGGAGCATCAGTGATCATTGGCAAGATCTCCAAAGCCTTGAGACCGACGTGTGCCAGGCGGCGGTGCCATAACATCCGCTTCTCTGCATCGTGCCGAGATGCATGCCCAGTCGTCTTAAGTGCCAGCAGGCAGCTGGCGTCGATGTCGGTGTATTCGGTCGATTCCCGATCCAGAACTCGATCCAGAAGGAAGAGCCCATCGACCTGAGGTGCAGTGGCAATCAATTTGCCATGGCGATTGTAGAGGTTGAGAACGTAGTGATTCACTGGTTCAACTTTGACGTCCTTGTTCATGATCTGACATTGTGAGATGAGAGTGAACGATCCCGGCAAATGCACCACTTCTTGGAGTATGATCATTTCCGTCTTTCCATCTGGCAGCTGGCAAATCAACCTAACACTCCCATATCCGGATGCAGACGATGTGACCCCATTGTATCCCTTCACCTTCTTCGTATTCGGAGGATATTCGGTGTAGGCGATGAACAGTGATCGACGGCCGGAGATGTGAGTCGTGTATCCGCAATCGATGAACCAATCACTGGATGAAGCATTTGAGCGGGCCACCATCCAATAGTTCTCGATCGATGTGGTGAGAGTCGAAGTAGTCTCAGTCGATGCTTTTGCTGCAGTGTCGGCAGCCTTTGGAGGATCGCCGCGCTGCTTGCTCAAGCAGTTTTCGGTGATATGCCCTCGCCACTGGCAATGAAAGCACTTCCGCAGATCCTTCTCTTTCTTATCGTCCTTATTATCTCTCTTATGATCTCTCTTATCCCTCTTTGGACTTCTGCCGCCTTTACCGGCGTTACCACCATTACCACCATTACCACCTTTGCCACCCTTCTTTGCAAAGAGCAGAGCTTCCGGAGCGAGCCCATTCTCTCTCTTGATTGCAGCTTCCTTCCCGACCAGCTTGGTGACGATCTCATCGGGGGTGGCGGTCATCGTGGGGTTTTTGTCCATCATGAGCTCCTGGAAGACTTTCCACTCGTCATTCCTTGGGATCCCGCCAAGGAGGTAGAAGATGTGCTCCGGCTCACTCATCTTGGCGATTGTCTTTGCGTTCGCGTCGGTGTCGGTGTTGGCAGCATCAGTGCCAGTGGTCGATGGCCCTGCTGTCGGACCTGCGCAGAGATTGTAATCCTTGACTTTCCGATCAATCCGCGATACGTAGTTGTTGACATCTCCGCAGTCCTGTAGCTTGATGCTCCAAATGTCTTCCCTAATGTCGAAGATGTTGAGCATCAACATTGACTTGTAGGCTGATGCTAGCTTCTCCCAAAGCGTCTTCGCATCGTCGACGACCGTATATTCCGCTTGTATACTCGGCTCCACGCCCAGTAGGATAGTCGATCTGGCAACACCATGGCCATTCATCCAGTCTTTGAAAGCAGCCTTCTCTGTAGCGGTCGCGTTTGCTGCTGGCTCTTCCGGCTTGTCGTCGTATCCTTTGATGATACCATACACTTGCTTCTGCTCGAGAAGTAGGGCCATCTCGGTTGCCCATTGTGCATAGTTCG
>Ga0307512_10007474_pt1 | contig 10824 bp, 5 predicted proteins | sample 14_EM_MG_FD_200267 | JGI IMG/M metagenome (GOLD analysis project Ga0307512, IMG submission 200267) | Populus trichocarpa ectomycorrhiza microbial communities from riparian zone in the Pacific Northwest, United States - 14_EM | ecosystem: Host-associated > Plants > Roots > Unclassified | place... | reverse complement strand
TCAAGTCGTTCACTATTTATGGAACTGTGGAGAATGCAGGATCTGCGGAGCAAGAATTGGGTCGTTAGTACCACTAGATTAGGGGGTAGATTGAAATTGAACGTAAAATGTATACGTACAAGATGATGCCGCCGAGGTGCCGCTTTCAAATGAATGGTGTTTGGGAGTCCAGAGACTGAGACCGAAGCTGAGGAACGTCACTTGACCGAGAACGTGCGCTCAGGTCTGAAAGAAAGGGCATTTCCGGTGTGTTGCAGTGCCAGATAACGCAGGCAGAGTCTGTTGGGAAGAGGGGTCGTGAAGCACGAAAGACGTTAAAAAACTGTGGTATGAAGTTACCTAGGATATCGAGAGAGTCTGCCATCGACGTCGAAAAAATGGAGGTAACGAGGAAACCCCTGGCGAAGGCGGTCTGGTTCCGACCCATCTACTGAGGCCATCAGTCCCTACCAATCCCCAAAACACAGCCTTGCGTGAGAAATTCCTGCGACTCAGGCTATAAAAGCCCTCGAGAAACCCCCAAAGCTTCTCCCCAGCCCCACACACCTCTCACTCTCAACCACTTCCAACAACCAAATCTTCTCTCACAATGGTCTGCACGCTTCGTGCCTCTACATGACCCACTTCTAACCGTCCTTTCTGTTATCAGCAATCCTCCTCCGTCCTCGTCAACCAAGCCTGCGCTAGCTGCAGCTGCTCTCAGTCCAACTGCAGCAACTGCAGCGGCGAAAAGTATGTTGACGTTGTGTTCGTCATATGGAACACACACTGACGCGCCATTCAACAGCTGCTCCTGCAAGTCTGGCGAATGCAAGTGTTAAATGCATTCACCTTGGCGCATTGTACATGAATGGCCCCCTTGTTCTGTACCACTACCTTTGAACGTCCTGTAACCTTTAAAAAAATTAAGCCTTACATTTTGTTCCGTCTTACTTCGCGCGATTACCCAATGATCCCTAGTACACGCTTAAGTAAAGCGGGTTCCACAACCCACCGCACCGCTCGCTGCATTTGATCGGGGTCGCCTGGTCGATCATTCCGTGAGATGATCATCCTGATAAGTCTAGCCTGCTAGGGTGGCTTCATGCACCAGCTTCCGAGTGATACCGGCCCATGCACGGCGGACGGACAAGTGATGTGCTTCTGAACTCCTAACTCATGTAGGCCGGATGAGAACGGACCATGTGAAATCATCGAGCCCCAATGATTTCCCAGGCCTAACCTCGGGAGGCCATCAACCCCGCTCGAATCCGTGAGACAATTAAACGTCCAAGTGAGTGTGATAAGGGCTCTTGCGATGGCAGCGTTCTGTAACGAACAGGATTGGGGTAATACCAGACCCACGAATGCCCTTCCATCTAGACTAGCCGCCGACGATCCTCGTTCGGCCCGCTCCGCTTCGAGTCGAGTCTCGGACCTTCAGTTAGCTCGTGTAGGAGAGAGGCTATCTCCACCAGAGGGCATGACCCATGGACTGATGGTTTATTGTGCTGGAATTATTCAGCGCAAAATCACCCATTCCACGATGGTCCTAACTTTCATCTCTGGCAGGGCTTCGTCCCATACCCGGTGAGTTTCGCGACGTCGTAAACTCCATCGGAAGAGACGAACATATTTCTGGAGTCACTTCCTGGTCCTCCGTGCCTCAAAATCCAAGAAGAGGGGTGGGAGGAACAGCTTCCACCTGTATAAGGCTCACCTCGCGAGCGTATCTCTTGTGTTATGACTGTGCTGATTTGTAGCCAAGGAAACCTCGCAAAACAATAAAGGAGCAGAAATGGGACGACCGATGATGCAAGAAGAGTATCATCGGGCTCATTCAAATAATAGGATCGGAATGACCGGGTGAGCTGAGATTGCGCGCCTTGGGCTCCAAAACGTTCCATTTGCCTGCACGTGGAGCTGGAGTTTTGCTGAAGGAAACCTTGTCTTCAGAGGATACTAGAGACACCAAGTTATCTTTCACCGTCCGCAAAGACACTTCATTATCTGGCGTCCGTCTTCAATACCCATCCAATTACTTCCAAACCCACTTGCGAGATCTTCTGCTTGGGGGGCAAGAATACACTAAGTGATTATTTATGTTTGGCGTATCGTTCTGTATCACCTTCCTGGACATTCAACCAGATCATCACGAGGCCAGCTTACAGGAAAGACCCCTTATATACCCCCGGCTGGGAACTTTCGTTGGGAAGGCTCGTAAACACTGCCTAGATGCATACCGGTAACAAGGAGGGAATCCAAAGAAGGTTGTGGATGTGGTCGCTTGACTGAGATCGGTGATACCCAATACGCGGTCATCATGGCCTGGGCAGGGTTGTGTGCGTGTAAACCACATCCAAAAACGAGCACATCCTGATCGGCAAGAACATTGACGTAACCCAGGAATTTCTATTTGTTGTGGGGGGTGATACCCCCAACACAGCGAATAGCTGTTATGGAGCGAACTTGGCAGCTCCATCGGCGAAGGAAACAGCCTGTAACCACGGTCGGTGACGTGGGTTGTCGGTCAACGATGGAAGGTAATCTCACTGTTGGGGAAGGAGTATATCTAGCATCAAACCCGTTGTCGGTCAGTGATCAAAGTCACAAGAAACGAGCATTGTTGGATGCCGCACCTTTATCATCCGATTCACGCCATTATCATGACTATTCGTGTCACCAGAAGTCAACGATCGTGTTATTCATCCCAAAAGATGTCAAGGACCTACCTCACAAAGAAAGGATTAACTGTCCCCGTTGAACTTGAAATGCGCGGTGCCTTACTCCCATGGTCAACTCCAACGTTTCGTTCTCCAAGCACATCATTGATGGTATTCGCTTGTGCGACAAGCCCAAGATTCGAGTTGTAGACCTATGGCCCATTATTTGTACAACTTGACGCAGACGGCGGCGTCGTATCCGATTCTAGTCTCCCTGCCCGTAGCATCGACCTCGGGAATTTCAGAATAGAAGGGGAATTGACCAGAAGGGAGGAAGCTGTTCAAGCAAACAAGGATGATCTCGACACTCATCCATCCGTTTCCTGGTTGCTCACCTTCGGTGATCATGGGTTAAGGTTTTCGAACCCACATTATAAAAACCTCACCGTCGTGAACGTTGATTAAATGAAACGAGTGTCCGAGGCCAGCATCAAATAACGTTACTGTGAAATCTTAGTTGAGTCTCGTAGTTTCTGGGAATGCATTGTTGTTCCATACCTACCGTATGAAACATCGTCGGGCTTCACGTTAGATGGTAATTTATCGGTTTCCTCCAACGAAGACAAGTCGGTTGTCTTCAACTCCTCCGGCGGGTGTTCAGAGAAGCTCGCGAAGAGCTTGTCGATGAGCGACTCTGGAGTGTGTGTACGTTCTGCTGGATTGTGCTCGAAATGTCCTGTACTATCATAATCAAAGATCGACGAGTGTGCGAGGAACCGAGAGTCGCTCGTACATGTAGACCCGGAGACCCGGGAAAATTTCACAATGGATTCTGATGCCCGAAACTTCCACCGCGCACCTAATCAATTCCCCAGTTGCGGGATTATTGTTTGACCTTATGAAGAGGCCATTCGCCTGCGGTTGGCCCGAAGCAGTGGTGGATGAGTTGACACGAAAGGTTCCCTGACCACATACACCTGGAGCTAACTCTGCAACCGTCAGCTCTCCGAAATAAACACCCTAACGCATCTTTGCCGCCACGAGCACCCGGGATCGGTCCGCGAATGGTACGAGTGACTACTTACGGACGTAACCTTAGTTTATGAATTACGAACTTAATCTTGGGAGTAAGTTGACCCACAAAGCGGCTAGACATACCATAAACGAGCCCAGTTGTGTCGATGCACTTTTAATGTCGCCCGGTGATAGGTCCTCGGACACCCCTATTTCCCTGTAAAACATTCTCTGGTTCTGAGAGGCGGTGACTAGAGACCAAGGCCGACCACTGCTACCGAGTTGGTCCCAGATCAAGCCCAGAACAGGCTCTTGTTGCTCGCAAAGATCACCGTTGGAGGAGGTCATCAGGCTGGTCTGGAGTGGACATCAGATGAAACCTAATCAGAGGCTTTACGTGAATTGCGCTCGAGGAGGGCATCGCGGATGAATCCCACATATTGTGGTGTGTGCCAAATAATAAATCCGAGAGTCCAAACCATCCGAAATAACGGAGTGGCCAATTAACGCGTTGCCATTGATGTTGGACGATGTTCTGATGGATGATCGGTATACTCAATCGACTCTGAGAAACGTTATCTTCAACCCGTCGGGCGATGCCAAGGATTTGATATCGGAGATTTGAAGGAAGAAAAAAATGATACGTAGGTATACAAGATGTTTGGGGGTTTAAGGAAACAAGAAGGATTAACGAGCGAACATGAACTTGGTGATATTAGGAGGGGAGGAAAGAAAACAAGAAAGCGGAAGTATAGAGTGCTGGTTGAATAAATGAAGGGATATGCTAACAAAAGGTTGGTTCGAGGCGATAGCCACAAACCATCGTTCAGGGCGCAGAGTTCTAACCAATGCTGTTTGAAGGTGTACGTTATGTGATAGATAGACGTTGAAATAGAAGGAAAGTGTATGATGGGGTCCGGGTCAACTTCATGGAACCAGTACATAGTCGTATGAGTAGCAGAGGCAGTGATGAGTATCACCGAGAGTTGAATGAAAAGGGAAAATCCCGAAGATCCAATGCCAGGGGTCCATGCAGTCGGTGCGGGTATGAAGGTGACTGCGCGCACCGAAGTGAGCGGAACTGAAAAGATCAAAGTCAAAAGCGGTGTTTGACTGGAAAGAAAACAATGGAATAAATGGGAAGGGAAAGGGAGGGAGGCGCACAGACCATTAGGGTTGAGGCTTCGTACCACGTTTCCAACTGGACGGTGGAGGTGGTGTTCTGCCCCTTCCCTTTTGCTGCTGCTGCTGTATCAGAGTTGCAACTGGACGACCAGGGGCATCGGGTCCGGTCTTTACCCTTAGCCGGGGCTGCCGAATATCTGGGGAGTTCGTCGAGGACAGGTCAATCCTCGAACTCCTGGGGGGCGAAGGACCATTCTGCTGGTAGTTCCTCATCATGCCTGAGGCCCTATTTGACGTGGATGGTCCAAACCCTCCTCCGTACACACTGCCCGTCGCCCATCCACTCGTTGGCCCTCCATATTCGGACCCTCCATAAATGCTACCCGCGTACAACGACCTCGGTCCACCGGGAAACATCACCGTGTTCGCGTTCGATGGCCAACCCAATGTCGATCCTCGTTCCCATTCGTCTCCGGCAGCCTGCATTGCTTGTTGGGCGACAGCGAATTGGTAGGCCTGCTTGGCGGCCATCATGGCGTGCTGGTGTGCTGCCAGGAGCTGGGGGTCGGTGCTCTGAACAGGGGGAGGCATGAATTGCTGAAGCATTGGGTTGGACTGTACCATCCAAGGGTTGCCCATCATCATCGGCATGTTCTGTTGAGGGATTCCCATCCCCATCCCCATTCCCAGGCCCACGGATCCCATTCCCATCGTTGGGTTCATTACACCTACACGAGGATTCATACCCATCGTGGGATCGTCGTCGTCGCCCAACTTGATGTTCCCGTTCATGACTTTTCCAAGCTACGCAAAGGAGAGGAAGTTAGTGAAGTCCGACGGGACACAAAATCTGGAATCGTACCTCGATGGCGTTCTTCGCTTCGCTTCTCCTCCTCTCCCTCCTCCTCTCTTCATCGATCGCACTAGACACCCCACTACCACCTCTCATGGCACCTTTCAGCGTCGAGTCATCGTAACTCGCACTCTTTCTGTGCGCTAACTTCTTCGCCTTGAGTCCCATCTCTGAATTGGACGCCGACAAGAGCCCGTTGTTCTCGGTCCTAGACAATTCTGATGTATGGGATGGTTTCTGCTTTCCCCTGACTCCCCTTCCGAGTTCGCTCCCGATCTCACTCCCATCTCGAGGGGTGATCGGTAGTCGTCCACTGCTTGAGTCTCCTGTCGAGCTGGAAGGGCTGTTATCTCTCATAGCGAACGGTCGTTGAGGCGGTTGGTTGAACGCAGACGAAGAGGAATTATTAGTGGAGGACTTCGTGGGGGAAGGAGGGTTTGTCGTGATCAGAGTGTTGATAGTGAAGGATCGTGGTTTCGACGTTGCCTGTTGAGATCGGACCTGAGGCTGAGGCTGTTTCTGCTTTTTAGGGGCAATAGAAGGGGAAGAGGAGCTGGATTCATAGGAGGATTCCGAAGAAGTCGATGCAGTAGAAGGTACCCTTTTTTGTCGTGAACTAGGAGGTGGGGACTGAGTTTTGGTAGTAGTCGCCGCAGCCTTCCGAGGCCCAGGGACATGCGAGATATTACTCTTCACTGGTTTGAGTAGTTTCGATCGGGAAACGGGTTGCGGCCGAGTCTGACCATCGGACGGTTGTGCAGGCTGAGAGGATACGGATGCCGCCAGAGTCGATGATCTGGGTCGTCCAACCAACCGCCGGGAGGAAGTCGTAGACTCAGAAACAGAGGTGGATGGTGAAGTTGGTGAAGCGTCGGAAAGTACGGATCGCGTATAAGGAGTAGACTCCGTCTGCCCAACGGGGTTCACTATCGGGGTGGTCGGACCGGAAGCGGGGGCAGTCTGACTGGACAAAACCGCGGAAGAAGCAACTGTCGACTTCGTAATCGTCGAGGTTATGGCACCTTTCGTAATTGTGCTATCCAGCGATCCTCGACCTTCATCCGGAGAGAAGCCCAGATCGAGTTGAGAGAACATGGCGGCGGTGATATCCCCAATGGAATCCAGAGATTCGCCTTCTTTGTCGACTCGTTTCTGTGACGAGGTAGAATGGTACTGAGGTCTAGACATGACGCTGAACCCGGACTGAGGGACTCGATGATGTATCGGCGTGGGCTTGATCGGAGTGGGGTCATCGAGGGATAGCGAGGTGCGGGGGGTTCCGATTGGCGGGAACTCTGTTGTATTGACAGATGGAGTCGTAGCAGCAGAGTCCGAAGGGGTCGGATACGTGGGAGAGTGGGGAACAGGAGAACTATCCTTGTCGATTGTGGCAGGCGCGGGGGGCTTTTTCTCTACTGAGGGAACCACAACAGGCGAAGCGGACATTGAACGACTGGGAGTAGTCCGTCCGGTGATCGTAGGAGACACGTTATCACTGGTAACCTTGGCACTAAACTCCGAGACGACGGTGGACATTGGTTTGGGCCGTGTCAAGCCCTGAGCTAGGTTCGATAATCTCTCATTGATGTTCGTGGGCGGACGAACGTCATTCCTCGAGCTGGTGGGGGTGGCCGACCGGACTGCTGGAGATGGGTTGAGAGAGGCAGGAGGTGAGGTACTCAACGGAGAGTTGCTCAGGGACTTGATGTCAATGAGAGGCTTGGGGGGTAAGCTTCGGCCAGAAACATTTGACATGGCACTACCTGGTCTTCGTGGTTGAACAAGGGTAGCAAGTGGTGCGTCATCGTCAGAATCGTTGGGATCAGAGGTGTCGCTATCCTTGGCAGGTTTCCTCGCCGCTGAATATATTGTCATGGTCAGAGAATCAGGTATAGAAAGGTAAGAAATAGACCCACGTGTGTTATTGACAAGTGCAGGTACATCCTGCGCAGGCGGTCGGGAAGAGGACTTGGTTTGAATGGCAGCGGGTCGGGCAGGGGTGTGGACAGAGACGGGCATCGGAGGTTTTTTACCAGGTCTGGGAGCATCAGATGTCGACCTTTCTTGCCTCGGCTGTGGACTTGTAGGAAGGCCGTTGAAGGGGCGTTTGTCAGGTAAAGAAGAGTGACCAATTTCTGACTTGCTCCTCCATTGTACAGACAGAGAAAGGGGACCATGATCAGAGTCAGAGTCCGAATCGGACTTGGAGTTGGAGGGGGATGATCGAAGCGTAGAAGTACGGGGAGAAATGCGGGGGGGAACGCTTCGACCTCGAGGTTGGTTGTGGGAACTGGAAGTCGAAGGCGTAAGTAGCCTTAGACTCGGTGAACCGGAGCGGAGATGAGTATCGATTTGTGTGCTCGGTCGAGAGGTGGACTGAGGAGTAGGGGAGCCTGCTTGACTTCTCCTAGCCTGCATCTCCCTGAAAGCTGCCACAGAGACACGCTGAGAAGAGTCGGAAGCTACACTATCCCCCCTTGGTCGGGGACGGGCAGGGGGAAGTTCGAGTGGAGTTGTGTCATCAAGAGCGGATGCAGTGTCCGGGCCGCTGACATGACGAAAGGAACGGAGGTTAAACGACTGTTCGTTGATTTCTGAAGGAATGGGTGGAGGTGGAGCTTTGCTCTTCTTGCGACTCCGTGCCCATGAGAAAATGCCACCAGACTTTTTGCCAGCTGATGCGGGAGCAGTTGTTTTGACGGTTTCATGAGACTCTGAGCGTGCATGATTGACATTGGGGAGAGATTTAGTGGAGAGAGCGTTACCAGAGTCACCGTACCCGCCGAAAGCTGCAGACTTGTTGGGAGGGGTGAGGTAACTGTGAGGGGGTTCAGATTGGGTGCTGAAATGAGGGGAGGTGTTGGCCAAGTCTGTGGGAGAGAGCGTGTCGGGGGCGACAAGGTTGACCCTGGACTTGCTTCCGCCAAAGGACAACTTCATTTTACTTGAAGAAGCAGCCGCATTCTGATAGACAGTATTCGGATGTAGGCGAGAGTGATCATATTCGCTCTCGTCATTGAGAGACTCGATATCGATGTCTGTGACTGCGGTGCTCGTGACGGAGGAGGGAGGCTTCGGCTTGGACTTGTCTTTCTTGGAGAAGAGGCCACCTAGAATTGCCATGGCTGGGAGAGATGTAGGTTGAGAGAAGGCTGGAGGGAAGTGGAGCAGGCGAGAACGACTTACAGGGAACAAAAAGGGCGTGGAAGGGGAAGAATGGAAGGAAAGTATGGGGAGAAGGATGGTGGTCGGAGACAAGCAAGGTAGGGAACGGGAACGGTCAGTCCCCGTTGGATGTGGTCAGAGACCGACGAGGAGGTGCGGTAGGTTTGATCGAATAAAATTGACAAATGTCTGCAACTACTTGGATAACTCAAGAGTGTATATTCCTCTTATTTTTTCCTTAACAGCCAGAAGAATGTGTCTGGCGGAACAGGGGCCACATGGTAAGTAGCGTGGACCATGCCGAGTACACGCCTTTTGGAGGCGATTTATCCCCGAAACCTCCCGTTTGCCTCCCTTCCAAGGGTGCTATTCCGCTCTCATCACCGGAGCCGAGGTCCGGGCCATAAACGTTAAATAACAGCCCACTGCCATGCATCCGATGGGAGACCACTCAGCACACTTTGACCCTCACCTACTACTCCATCGCCATGACAATTACTGCAATAACTTCAGAAGACCAGTTCAAACAAATCCTATCTCCCCGTCTTCACTCTACCAAATCAATGCACCCTTATCTTTCAATATCAGATAAACCGGGATAAGCCCGCAGTCGATGATTTTCAAGCTAAGACACCTGGTGCGGTCCGCACGTGTTGGGTCATCAGATAATTTCTCTTAGAACTCCCATCAAAGTCTACAAAGTAGATGACGGATCGCCGAAGAGACCGCCGTCCGTACGGTAAGCCGTCAACTCTGTGTGATTCCCATGTTCAATGTCCTTATGCGGCCCTCCCAGATACCAGTTTTCAAGCGGACAGAAACTGGACGAGCTTACAGGCCCCCGCCCTTCCCAACTCGCCGTCAATAGCCCTCCTCAGCCGGTAGAAGTGCGCGTCCTCATCTTCGTGCGCAGGAACTTGTGGACGAGTAAGTACAAAGGACCCAGTGCCATACACTTACAATTTCTTACATCGATGCATCGTCTTAGCTCCAATGACACCCCTTATGGCCAAAGGTTGTCCCCCTCGCCTCATGCCGTGTCCACGCAGACTTCTGTTCAGTTGGAGCTTGAGATCTTGAGACATCCATGTGATCCTTGTTGGTACTGGCGAATGGTTTCAGCCTCGTGATGATCGCCTCCAGATCGGATATCATCCCTATGAGAGACGTTGCAAACGTGAGAAATATCCACACCCCCCGCCGCCAAGTCCGTCGTACTCATACGAAGTCAGCTCTCCCGTGGGGTTCACCTCACTCATCAGCCCATGACCTGTAGGTCTGAACCGGCGATCTCTCGGACTCAAGTGACCGGTGACAGTAGAAGGAAAAATCTAACACTGGGGATATACGTCCGTCCCAAATGGATGCCAGAGTACCAACAACCGAAATTCACTCTTACGATAACCCGACAGAGCGGGCGAGGGGTGGTCTCCACTCCTTGCTCCGAAGCCTTCAAATATTGACTTGCCGACGAAACCTTCAGCTTCCGTTAGGATAACTGACTGGTCCTGCGTAGGTCGGTCGTCCAGGGTTTGTTGATCACCGGCTGTTTGAAGGACTGTATATACCCGACCCTTGGAGATCTGCGGGGGTGGAGACAAGGTGTGGTGGTATTCAAGGCGACCTTGGACTACGCTCAGAAGGGGATACCGATTAATTTGGAATGGGTGACAGTTCAACGTTTCAACCCCTGGACGAAAGGGCAGTCTATGTGTTCGACAAAAATACAGTGTACAAACAACACTGCTCGCTGCGGGATATCAAAGATCACGGCCGCTGGACCCGTCGGGAGTTGACGATTCCATACGCTTGAAGTTTGACATCGCGTCCATGATGTCAACTTGGAGGACACATCTTATACTATCCTTCGGGTTGAGTCCCACTGCACCCAGAGTATATACTAGATGGGCAGGTGAGCATAATAAGTTTACGTTCATGAAGGTCCAACCTTTCTACGTATCCTAAGTCGGGGATATTGGTGAAGACCACTGATGGCCCGGTAGCCCCAGCACACATCAGCAAAAC
>Ga0307512_10007473_pt1 | contig 10824 bp, 12 predicted proteins | sample 14_EM_MG_FD_200267 | JGI IMG/M metagenome (GOLD analysis project Ga0307512, IMG submission 200267) | Populus trichocarpa ectomycorrhiza microbial communities from riparian zone in the Pacific Northwest, United States - 14_EM | ecosystem: Host-associated > Plants > Roots > Unclassified | place... | reverse complement strand
CGACGAAGATGAGGTGCTCTTAGCCCTGGCAGACGAGCTGGGGAAGAACTTCGAGGAATACATCGGGGGAGGGGAGCACGCCCACGTGCTACTCGGACCACTAGAGAATTTGTCTGCAGTTGAAGAGACTTTGGTTAGAGACAAGGTACGTTTATATCGTGGAGACGGCTCCTTATTGCGTGCATCGAAAATCGCGGACTCAATGCCACGCGTCTAACGCGTTACAGGCTGCAGAATCCATCACTAAGATCGCCGCTGTTCTCACCCCAAAACAAGTTGAGCAATATTACATCCCACTTCTCAATCGACTGTCCCATGGCGAGTGGTTTACATCTCGCACATCATCGGCTGCCTTGTACGCCCCCGTGTACTCCAAAGTATCACCAGCAATTCAAGAGGAGCTGCGGAAGAGCTTCGCCGCCCTTGGGTCGGACGACACGCCGATGGTTCGGCGAGCGGCTGCAAAATGGCTGGGAGTGAGTCCACGTTGTCATTTCTTGACTGTAGCTTTCTGATCGTGCGACATAGGCGTTCGCGAAGAACCTCTCCAAACAACATATTTTATCGGATGGACTAAACATATATCGCCGTCTTCAAGCAGATGATCAAGACTCTGTGCGGCTACTGACTGTCGAGGACCTGGTTATCATTGCTCAGCAGCTTTCTCCTGCCGAGGTGAAAGAGCAGTTGCTGAAGCAGCTGAGACAGAGTGTCACGGATAAGGCCTGGAGGGTCCGATATATGGCAGCTAGCCACTTCAATGCGGTAAGCTGCCTTGCCGCAGTCAATCCCTCGTCTTATTTGACATGTCGTATTCAGTTATCCGAGGCTGTTGGAGTGGAGCTCGTGAGGGAGGAGCTCGTCAACCACTACGTGTCATTATTGAAGGATAATGAGGCAGAAGTCCGCACAGCGGCCGCAGGGCAAATTCCAGGTATTTTTACAACAATTCCCAACGGGGGTTCTTAATCCTCCATTTTCGTCTTTGAAGGTTTCTCGAAATTATTGGAACCAGAGGTTGTGATTGCCCGCATAGTACCCTTTGTTCGGGATCTCTGTCAAGACAGTTCCCAGCATGTCCGGGCCGCTCTTGCAAATCAGATAACTGGGCTTGCACCTCTCCTTGGTCACGGACCCACCATCGATCACCTTCTCCAGCTCTTCTTGCACTTGCTGAAGGACGAATTCCCCGATGTTCGGCTGAACATCATCAGTAAACTCGAACAAGTGAATGAGGGTATGCTCTCCTCTATATCGAGTACACGGAGAGCTCTGATTCATTTCTCCAGTCATCGGAATCCAACTACTGGCTGACCACCTCTTACCGGCCATCGTTGAGCTTGCGGAGGATAAGTCATGGAGGGTACGACAAGCGATCATTGAATACATCCCGCTACTGGCCACGCAACTGGGCAAAGACTTTTTCGATGAGCAGCTCTCGAGCCTGTGCATGTCCTGGTTGGGGGACACTGTATACAGCATCCGGGAGGCCGCAACCATCAATCTGAAGAAACTGACAGAGGTATTCGGTGTCGAGTGGGCTAGAGCGCAGATTGTGCCCAAGGTAGTTGCCATGGGATCGCATCCCAATTATCTCTACCGAATGACGACGGTGCAAGCAATCGGGGTACTTTTCGAAAGTAGCTGCTCGAGTAACTTCGCTTGCTGACTAACTTTTCTAGACCATCGCACCGTCTCTAAATATCGATATTGTCTGCGACGAGATAAGCGATGCGCTTTTGCGCCTCGCCAATGATCCAATTCCGAATATCCGGTTCAACGTGGCAAGGTCGTTGGAAGTTGTCGCAACTACGTATGGGGGGACAGCGGCAGGGAAGGACCTTGCGCAGCAAAAAATCGTACCCGTTTTGGAGGAGTTGATGGCAGACCAAGACGCGGATGTTCGTTACTTTGCCACTCTGGCGTCTCAGAGAACGCTCGGGACGATACAGGGCTGAGGTGATTCGAGTCTGCTAATATATCGGCTTCGTGTGTTAACATTTAATTCCGAAACTATTACAGCGGACCTGTCGCGGTAGTTAGGGTACTGGGAGCAGGGGGGCATGAGCGCATGTCCCATTAGCATTCTTTTACAGTGGAATATGAAGATAAGAAATGGTTGATTGTACAACGTTCGTCCCTGCGTGGCGGAGGGCAATACAATAACTTACATACAATACGGTGGAAGGGGATGCCCTGTTGCCCCGCTTTTCTTCCCGAGCCCCAAACCAGGAACCGGGGGAATGGCGCGATTGTGAACGAGCGAGTTGATTAGCAGCATCGAATGACGCCGCGCCGAGTCGAGACCGAGACCCATCATTACTTCTTCCTTCCTCTTCCATGTCCGTAGAGCCATCCCTTCCTGACTTTGACTTAACCGACGACGAACAACACCCAACCGAGGCTACCAACAGGAAAAGGAGTAGCAGAGGTCCGTACCAGCCCCACCTCCCATCACAGACCTGTCGCATTCACCCATTGATCCCAACTATCCCCCTCCTTAGCTTGTGACCAATGCCGGAAAACCAAGAGTAAATGTGAGAGGTTTAAGAGCGATGAGGAGCCCTGTAAGAGCTGTTTGGCAGCCGGGACAGGCACGTCTATGCCCCTTTCTTCCATCCTTTCACTCATTTCCCCGCTTACTCAACTCGCCTTCGTCTGTTAGCTTGCACATTTTTGGGTATGCGTCCTATGCCATCCCACCTCCCATCACTCCTAACTACTCCGTCGTACAGGCCCGAGCTTCAAGCGCGGCCCTCCGAAAGGTTATATTCACGCCATTGAGCAGCGATGGCATCAGGTGGAATCGATCCTAGGCGCGATCCTCTCATCAACAGATCCACAGGTGAAAGCCCTCATCAATAACCTACGCAAGGACGAACTCGCGCGAGATATTCTCACCAGAGTGGACTCGGGGCCTTTCGTGAGTCCCCCCGGAGATTCCTTCCAGCCATCCTTCTGGTGTTGAATGGCTCATTATGCAGGGTCCAACGGGTCGACTCAGTATCTCCGCGGGAATGACAAAAGAAGACTTTTTCGCATCTATAATGAACAGTGACAACCAGCATCCCCGCGATCCGTCGCGCCCCAAGCGGCAGTCCCGAATGTCGCGCGAGATAGTTTCTTCGAGTACGTGCTGTTCGTGGCTGTTGGCGTTTGTCTTAAGTGTAGCCTTCTCCAGACAACTTGACCCTCGTTACGCCAACCCTGGAGTGGCAAGATCGCCTCTCGAGTTCCTATGCCCGGACAGACAACCTAGACCTGACGGGGTCCCGTCCTTCTACTTCGCTTCTCCATGTTGGCGGTCAACCTACCCTTCAGCGCCGTAGATTGGAGACAGATGCTCCCGTAGCGTCAGATTGGGATCGCTTATATAAACTCGAACCAGTCTCTGGTATGTGTGGTCCTCACCTGCTAGTGTCAAGCAGACAGTTTGAACCTATTACCGCTTCTCATACGAAATCTAGACTCCGAGGATAGCGACGATGCAGCGTCCATGCTTGGGGAATTGTCTCTTGACGAAAATAGAGAGGTTTGTCCAGATCTCGCCAACATGTGACACAGCTCAGCCGTGTCCGTCGCCGTAGGTGCGGTATCATGGTCTTATCAGCGGTCTACATTTGTTATCCCATGCCGATCGTACGGATGAGCGTAAAGTCGGGGGTGTCTGGTGAGTCGATTATCAAATAATAGTAACGTCACTGATCGTGCGCCCAGGCAACTACCTATGGCACGCGTCTGGCCCCCCGCTCAGAACCAGTTCATACCGGAGGAGAATGTCGACGCCGTGATGCCACCTTTGGATGTTCAACGCCATTTGTTAGACCTATATTTCATTTATGTGCACCCAGTGTTTCCAGTCGTCCATAAGGCGCTCTTCTGGAAGGACTATGAAGCAACGTGGGTGTAGACATTCGCTGATAAATTTATGTACTGAAGCTCAATGATTTCTAGGCTCTCGTCAGTGCCATCGTCGATCTGGCTAGAGACAAGAATTTCAATACTCACATATTGTACAGTTCTCCTCGCGAACGGCCACACATCTCGAACCTTTTACTCCTGTCAATGTTCGCAATCGCTGCCCGGTATGACCAGGCCGAATTACCTCCGCTTGACCCAGGAAATCTTTGGGAAGCAGGGCTGGAGTACATGGTCCAAGCCAGAGAAGTGTTAAGTATGTCTTCTCTCCAATGGCGCGATACATATACTTACATTTGCCAAGATCGAGTTTACCATTATTGCAGAGGAACAACGTGCCAAGCTCTTTTGCTTCTAGGACTGCGGGAATTCGGCATCGGTGCGCTATTCCACAGGTAGCCACATTTTGGATTCTCAAAAATCGGAGTCTGTAGGCCAGATGGAACATGGTTGGCTCTACACAGGTAGGTAATCCTGTCGCTAAAGCACAGGGTCGCTCACCAATTGCCGCCTAGGGATGGCATTTCGTATGGTACGTTAGCGGGTCTGCGTATTGTGGAATTGTTCATCCCAATCGACCGTGGCTTTAGGCGACAGACTTGGGTCTCAATCGTGATGCAAGCCACTGGCAGATAAATGGCAGGATTATGTTTACACCTGAAGAAGTGCAGGCGAGAAAACAGATATGGTGGTCATGCATCAGGGCGGACAAGTGCGTGGAGTTTGAGCTTTGTTTATGTAGCCAACCCCGTCTCATTTGGGGCTTAAGATATACCGCAGTATACATGGGCCGGCCACCCACTATCTCGGAGTGGCACTTTGATACCCCGCCCCCTGAGGTGAATGTCCGGTAATTGCCCTGATTCTGATTTGTGTGTATTGACGCGGCTCTAGGATGAAGCGGATGAACCCTGGGCCCCCCACGTGTCAGACCCAGCAGCCGTTGACTTCAAACCTGTTCCCAGCCGCACGTTGGCCGCATTTAGGAGAGTGGCAACACTTTGTACGTGATGATCGATGATCGCCAGTGTAGGCCTTTCCTGACCGCTTTGCTCTTCACACATCACAGCGGTCATCACCGGAAACGTAATAAATAGGATTTATCCTGTTCACCCCCCGTCGCACTCAGCGAAACGTGCGGCCGTCACCGAACTCGGGGCCCAATTGGATCATTGGTATGCGGAACTTCCCGACTCCCTTACATTCGACCCAGCAAGCTCGCGGTCCATCCCACCCCCAAGCGTTCTCCTGATGCATGCGACGTATTGGAATACGGTGCTCCTCCTACATCGAGCTTTGTGAGCGTGCAGTTTCACATGTTCCCGAGCCCCGCTAACGTCGCTCTTGCACAAGCATACCAAAATGGAAACCAACCCAGTGAGCCCGTCATTAACGCGTCATTCTTTGAGCAACTCACATGACAAACATCTAATTACAGCAGCCGACATACTTCAAACGGCTCACGAGAGTCGGACACTCTGGCCTTCAAGTCGTTTGACATATGCCAATCTGCTGCGTCACATATGACTTCGATTAGTGAGTGCGTCATCTTACCTCAATCTATCACTCACCGAAGTTCGTAGTGGTCGCATATCAGAAGCAATTTGGTCTGAGTTACGGCGCTCTCTTGGCCACACATAATTTATTCGCAGCCGGGTGAGTGCTGCGTGCCGTTCCATGGACACCTAAATTTGACTTTCAACTCGTAGAGTAATGCAAGTAGTCACTCGTACGTCCTCCATGAGAATGTTGGAAGACATGAATTGATCCTTGTGGATAGTGACTATGCGACCCTCGAACGTGCAAACCTCTGTCGTTTTGCAGCAAACTCTTACTTGTCTCAAGGACATGGGGGTAGGTGCTTGAGGCAGACCGTGCACATAGTCATCACCTGACCGTCGGCAACCCTTGCAGGTTATATGGCCTAGCGCGTACAGGGCTTGGGGGCTTATAGGTGGGGCCAGAGTCCAGGTAGACAGCAATATTCTGAACCCAAAAACGCAACGCCCAAAACGACACGCGGAAGACGCTTTCGGTACAGAAGAAAGGAGCGGAGCCGGTCCACTCCCACAGGCAGCGGCATACGACTTTGGCCCATCCGCCGCAAGGGCAGACGTGTCAGCACCCCAGGCTTCGACCGCCGACAATCGTCTCCTCGCGCACATGCTCGGGATCGACTTTCCCTTGGCCACCTCGGCGACGTCGTACGCCCCAGAGTACGAATGGTGGTCGCGCGACCAGACCAAACCGCATACCCCGGACAGCTCTCAGTCCGCCCCCGCCCTGTCGCCCTCGCCCAAGTCGGGCTCGAACCACAGCAGTCCTGCAGCGGCGATGCCCATCCCGTTCGGCTTTGATCACGCGCGGAATTTCTGGGACCCACCGGCGCTCCAAGACATTGGCGTGAACTACGTTTCGGGCGCTTGAGCGAGAAAGCTAGTTGGGATTGGTTGATTTTCTTTTTTGGCTCTTGTGCGAGATGCTTTGAGATTAACTGGTGTACGATTTGACGGTTTCGACGGCTAACCTCTTCAGAGTGATCTAAAAGTTTCCGATCTTATCTTATCTCTCCTCGTGTCTTGGTGCTTTTGTACTTGTGGGGTTTGAACACCGCTTGAGTTTGACGTTGATTGTTCGGTGTATGTATGTTTTACCACTTGTAGTGTGGGATATCAAATGGAAGTGCTTGTCCTCACCTTGGACCGGAATATAAAAGTCCTCGAGGGCTGCATTCGCATGCCACAGTGCTCGCAGCGATCGGCCGAGACACGTTCTAAGTCATTCGTTATTGGCACGATATCATTACGATACTGTAAACGAGGTAACACAGCCTGTCGCATTCGAGAATGTAGGACCTCAAAGCTGTCTGCTGTCGTCCTATAGTCGTTTTCCTCCTCTCCTAGCGTTGTGCGGGAATATGGGCTACGTCTTCGCTGACTTTGTAACAGATATGTGCGCGGCAGTTTTATGATGAGGTCGTGCTACGAACGGCCGTTGATCGTCGATCGATGCATTTCTACGTTCGGTCGGCCCCGGACTTTGGCCAAGACCATGGATAGAAAGTTCATATACATGATTCTATTCTCTATTCGTATCAGGATCGTCTTTAATGAAAGCTGGTGGCGGCGCAATGACTACACAGAAGCAAATTTACACAACGGATTTGACAGTCTGAATCCCGCGCCCGAACAACCATCTCATATCGCATTGGAAGTCTTCTCCACGTCAACACGAATGCCGTTGATGCAGTTCACTTCAGCTGCCTTGAAGTCTTCTATTTCGTCGTCCCCAATATCCCCCGATGCTTTGTGGTGGAGTCCGTTAAGCTCAACATTGTTGTCGTGGCCTACGACGCCGAGATCGCTGCCTATAGTGCTGAACATCGCACCAGAGTTGATAGTGGCACTTTTGGCCCCGTACGGTCGAGGCTTGCGGCAAGCGCTTCCACGAGTACCGGACCCAGCGGCGGAACGTTGCTGACTAAAAAGAACCCCGAAATGCAATCCCTTGGATCCATTCGAGTTGAACGCATGGCCGTCAGAGTGCGTTACCGTCTCGGAACCGCGTTCGCGAAGATCAAGTATCTCAGAGGAAGAAAAGAAATTAGTGAAGCCGACTAGGTAAGAAAATCTAAAGGACATACGAGGCGACAAGCCAACACAGGACTTAGCATGACACTCAACGGGATATTAATTGCGGATATAGCTTGCCGAGGCCTAGGCGGTTGGATCAGCAGGAGTACCTGTGGATGCATAGGTCTTACTGCAGGTAGAAGATCCCATTAACCTATTGTTCATCCAATCACGGGGGATTCCTTGGATCAGCAGAGGCGGCATTAACAAAGCGTGACACACCAGATTCGCAATTGAAATGAGCAAGTAATAGAAGACGCCTTCGCGCAAAAAGGTTTGAATAAGACGGCTACTTGGTCCTCCGTTGCGCCGACGGACATAAAATGCTTTAAAAACAGTCATAAACGTGACAATTGTGTCAAATCCAAGAGGCGCGATCTAAGATCCATCAGTGCAGAGAAAAGTTGTCTATGGGCGGAGACGGACAAAGAAACCTAATGATATCGAAGTTGACAACGACTATCATGCCCGCCGAGGAAACCTAACATACCGAGAAGATGTGCGGAATGGGGCTTGGACATTGGAAAGCAAGGACCCCGATCCTGATATATTGTCAACTTGAAAAAGTTAGGCCAAAGCTGAATACCTACGAAAGGAGGGGTGACAAAAGGTAAAACTGAAATATCAGATCAGCTCGAAATCCCGGGAACAATACGACGGTGCTTACCAAGCATCTGGGAAGTATCGACGTACAGTTGATAGGCAACCATGCCCCCAAGCGCGCAGAGGAGGCCTGCGAGGACCAATTTATTTCGGTTGAAGAAGGCGTAAGTCCTAATTAATAGCACAGCTAGGTAGGTGATGTGCTTAGTGTTGGACCTATAATGACGGTGGGGATGACAACGGACACTCCGAACCAACTTGGTTCCACATGGCCAGTGCCACAGGGATCTGATAAAGGTCATTACCATGCAAAATTAGGCATCGGAGGCGAGACCTACTTTATATATCTTCTGGCAGGTTTCAAGGCTGTGATTGTTGACAAAGGCGTAGAGCAAGTAGGGCACCACTGTAATGACCCAATACCTGTAGATGCTGAGGCGCTGGATTGTGTGATTTTTTGGATCGACTTACCGGCAAAAAAGATACGCGACTTTGACTGGAGTCCAGGGCGTCTTCCAAATCTGTAAGACGTCATTATGGGCTCGCTGGGTGCGTAAGAGACAGTGCACAGACATATTGCCATTCTCTGGGCAAGCTAATGATCCAGTCCCAAAGGACGACGGTATCTATCAAATAGTTGTCATATAATATTCAATAGACAAGACAAATGCTCTCACACATCGCTTCGAGAAATCACAACGTGGATTAGACAGCAGGACGCGACAAGGACGCACAACAAAAGTACACTTGTGTACTGGAGAGGATATCAGTTTGATCGTCTGAAAGGATGCAAGATTACGCACACAAAAATAAAGTGTTGGGAGGTCTCGAGGGTGTCCGGCATAACTACAAAGCTGGGAAAGGTATCGAAGGGAGAAAAAGAGAGCACAAAGAGCGTTGGCTGTATGCGTATTTGTACGAATGACGGATTCCGATTATTGGGGGGCAAGGTCGACAAGACTTCTGTAAAGAAATTCATGTTGTGTCGTTTTGGAGCAAAGGACAACCAGTTTCATAAGTCGATCGAGCATGGTCGGACATCATTCTGTTTAGAAGTGGTGCTAGGGCTGACATTCAGTTTCCTTTTTCGACGATCTGGTTTCTGCTCTGCTGACGGACCCCATGGGAACGGCTGCCAGAGGCTACTGCGCTTTGGAGACGTGAACGGCTTGACGCTGTCCCTCTTCCCACTCTGAATACCACTAGTACCGTAGTGGCGAACATGGCCGAAGCGTGTCTTGTACCATGTTACCCAAGGACTGGCCCACCTCTCGTACTCACATCGATGCCGCCAGAGATACTTCTGTACATCTGTGAGTGCTCTTAACAGTGCTTCTGTACTCTCCGCTGACGTGTCGTTTGCCAGTGTCCTATCTTGATGTCCCAGAACTCTCTGCCCTCGCTTCTACGTGCCATTATCTTGCCTCACTTGCCGCTGATCCCATTCTCCAACGGACGCGCTTGCTCGTCGTTACTCCGTCGCGTCTTTCACACTCTTTGTTTGCGATAGGTCCCGAAGGATCGCCTCTTAGGCCCACTATTTTGGATCTCATAAGACGAGGTGTAATGAAAGGATTGGATATCGAACGACGCTCGAGAGCGGGTTTATACCTCTATTCGGCACTGGCGCGCATCCCCATCTTTCTTCATGACGCGCTCTATGCTCATTGGAACCTTGCACAGTCTGTGGCCAACTACGAGAAATCCGTCCTCTTGCAGCGCGGTTACGCGTCAAATATTGTATCCTCTAAATTGCGCCGTTGGTCCCATCATCCAAACCCGCTAAAAGCGCTTTATAAGACTCATGTTCTCCCGGACATTGAGTCCTCTTCGCCCTTTATTTCTCGCTCTCTTCTCCCCGTTGTGCGGCGGCTGAAGTGGAGCATTCAACGCGATAGGCTTTCTAGGGTTCTGCAATCAAGGACAGTCCCTTCGAGGGAAATTTGACACAGACAATTGGACGGCATTATCTGAGAATAGATGTTGTTTTTGCATGTATACTGTAGTTTGCTGCAAGCGGGCTTGCTCTCGTGTCACCGTGAACTTACAGACTTGTACACATGTGATGTACTTCGTTACGTAACTCGTGTCTGTACTCTCGCCCAAACCATACCCACACGCTGAAAGTTATGGCAATAACGCATATCACCTCACTTTCTCAACTTGATGGTATCCTCAACAAGTCACCAACAAAGCTAACTGTGAGCTTGAATTGTGCGCTGGCCTAGCATAGAACTCGTCCGGTGCTTACATACTTTATAGGTCATCGACTTCCACGCTACATGGTATGCATTATCACATTTCTTGATTCAACCGAACCTACTCAAGCAATCCACAGGTGTGGGCCATGCCATACCATCGCCCCTGCATTTGAGGCTCTGAGCAAGCAGTACGCGAACGTGAATTTCCTCAAGTGTGACGTGGATGCTGCGCAAGACGTCGCGGGTCGTTATGCTGTTACTGCTATGTGAGCATTGGATATTTGCCAGCGGAGGATTCCTCAGAAGAACCGCTTTTCCTGCCCACAGGCCAACCTTCGTGTTTCTAAAGGGACAGTCCAAAGTTGATCAGGTTCGCGGTGCTAACAAAGCGTATGTACTGTGTCCGCCTTCTGTCATGACTACTCATTCTTGCAATCAATTAGTGCAATAGAGAATGCTCTACAAAAGCA
>Ga0307512_10007472_pt1 | contig 10828 bp, 6 predicted proteins | sample 14_EM_MG_FD_200267 | JGI IMG/M metagenome (GOLD analysis project Ga0307512, IMG submission 200267) | Populus trichocarpa ectomycorrhiza microbial communities from riparian zone in the Pacific Northwest, United States - 14_EM | ecosystem: Host-associated > Plants > Roots > Unclassified | place... | reverse complement strand
CGCGGCACGCTCGCCGCTGACCACGGCCGGGCCTCCTGGCTGCTGGCGGCCGTTGGCGAGCTCCTGGCCGGGCAGACCGTCGATGACGACCACCGGCCCCTCCGCCGCCAGTGCCCTGGCGAGATCCAGGGCGATCACGCTCGTGCTGCGCGCACAGCCCAGTTCCAGCAGCGACACCGGTTTCTCGGAGCCGCGCACGGTACGGGCCAGGGTCGCGGTGAGCCTGGTCCGTGCCGCCCGGGTCCGCCGGCGCTGCCACAGCCCGGCCGGCCGGCGGGGCGTGCGGCGCAGCTCCGCGATGACCGAGGCGCCCAGGCCCGCCGCGACCTCCCGGCGCAGCACGGGGCGGTCCGCCACCACCACGCCGACCGCGGCCAGCGCGAGCCCGAGGAAGAGCCCGAGGGCAAGCCCGATCGCGGAGTTGGTGGCCGCGGTCCTGGGCAGGGAGTGCCGCACCGCGCGCGGTGCGTCCACGATCTGCGTGCCGGCGATGAGCCGGGGCGCGCCGGTGCGAGCCTCCGCGGCGCGCTGATCGAAATCGCCTATCCGCGCGGTGAGTTCGGCGCGGCGGGCGAAGAGCGACTCGAAGTTCGCCGAGCCTTCCGGGCTGCTCTCCGGCGATCCGTCTCCGATCGCCTTGTTGACCTGGGCAAGTTCGTCCCGCATCCGGTCACGCTGGTCGAGCAGAGCCTTGGCCTCGGCGTTCGCGGCTTCCCGTATCCGCTTCACGTGGTCCGCGACGAACGCGTCGGCCAGCGCCTTGGCCCGGGCCACCGCTTCCGTGTCGCTGTCACCTGTCACGTTGATCTGCAGCAGGTTGTTGGACAGGCCGATGCCCCCGTAGTCCTCCATGAAGTCCTCCGGTCTTTCCGGGGACCTGAGGGACCGCAGGGCCTTACTGGCGATCCGCGTGGTCTGCAGCAGCGCGACGTCGGTGCGGATGAGCGTTCCGGGGTCGTTCGGCTGGTCCGCCTGATGCGCGACCAGCACCTTGGTCATCGCGGTCGGCGGAGGCGGTGTGAGGACCGCCATCGCCGCGCCGGCCAGCAGCCCCAGCAGCGCCATGGAAGACCAGAGGCGGCGGCGCCTGCGCACCGCGACCACCAGCGCCTGCAGGTCCAGCAGCGGAGCGGCGGCCGACGACTCCGAAGTCGTACTCGTCGTCACACGGAACCTCCTTTCGCGTCGACGCCGACCGCGATCGCCGGTGTGTCGCCATCCGGAGGCCGGCCGGCGGGCGGCGTCGGACGGGCCCGGACCGTGGAGGCGAGCACGATGCCGACGACCTCGTGGCCGGCGTCCGCACAGGCCGCGGCGATGTCGGCGAGTTCCCCCGCGGTCCAGCTGCCCGCGCTGAGTACGACCAGGGCACCGGACTCGTTGTCGCGGTCCGGCACCATCGGCTGGGACACCGAAACCCCCACCACCCGCAGCAGCGGATCGTTCCCGGCCTCGGAGACGAGCTGCCCGGCGGCCCGGCGGGCGGTCTCGTCGCCGTCCGGGACGACGACCAGCAGCCGCCGGGGGACCGGCAGTTGGTCCCGGAGACGGGCGCACACCCGCCGGTAGCGGATCTGCCTGCCGGCCTCGTCGCCGGACGTCTGCGGGGTCGGTATGTCCCACCGGACGTCGACGCCCAGCAGCCGGCGGATCCGGGCCCGCGGGCCATGGCCATCCGGCCGGTGCGCGGGCCGTTCACCGGGTACGTCGACGGTACCCAGCAGCACCGAGCCCAGCGCCGCGGCGATCTCCGGTTCGGTGCGCGGCCGGCGGCTCATCCGTGCGGCGGTGAGATGGCCGATGACCGCGAGCAGGAAGAACAGCAGAGCCCCGGCGACGATCAACTGCGTCCTCGTCGGCGGTGCCTCGCCGGTCGGCCGGGCCGCCGGCCCCATGACGACCATGTTGGCCCCGTTGGCGGCCGGGTCGGCCTCGTCCAGCTTGTTGATGGCCTCCTGCAGCGTGGTGCGCAGCTTCGCGAGCTCCGTGCGGGTCTGCACGCTCTCCACGGTCTGCCCCGGATCGGCCGCCTCGGCCAGGTCGGTGATGCGGCGGCTGGTCTGCTCCACCAGCTTCCGCAGGGCCTCGGGCCCGGCCGCCGCTTCGGGGTCGGTGTTGTCGCCCGTGATCCGCGCGACGAACGTGACGTACTGCTGGGCCACCTGGTCGGAGAGCCGCTGCGCACGCTCCGGGGTTTCGGCCGTGCCCGAGATCTTGATGATGTTCCCGTCGGCGGCCTTGGCGCTCACCCGGTCCCGCAGCTCGCTGCCGCTGACCCCGGTCCAGCCGAGCGTGGCGGCCACGCGGTCGACCACCACCGAACTGGTCGCGATCTCCGACTGGGTCAGCAGCTCGCGCTCCTCCCACGCGCCCGGCAGCAGTACCGATGCCGACGTCGTGTAGCGCGGCGGGAACAGCAAGGAGGTGCCGAAGCCGACGAGCGCACCCACCACGGCGAGGATGGTGAGAAGCCGCCGGCGCCGACGGACAATCCGGCCGATCGTGACCAGGCGTATCGTGTCATCGCTCAACGGTGCGGCCTTCTCCCTGCCCGGTCCTGGTCGCCCGCCGGCACCGGAGTGTGGTTGCGGCAGGCAGCGGCGTAGGCGGCGAGCAGCGACGCTTGGGAGTTCCGCCAGGAGAGCGGCCCGCTGATCCGCTCCTGGCCGGTCTTGCCCATCCGGGCCCGCTCCTCCGGGTCGTCCAGCAGCCGCGCGACGAGCCCGGCGAACTCGGCCTCGTCGTTGGCGGGCGCGTAGACGGCGGCGTCACCGGCGGAGACGCGCGCCTCCCGTAGGTCGAACGACACGATCGGCCGGCCCATCACCATGTACTCCAGGACCTTGTTCATGGTCGACACGTCGTTGAGCGGATTGCGCGGGTCGGGGGAGAGGCACACGTCCGCGGTGGACAGGTAGCGCACCAGGTCGGCGTCCGGGATGCGCCCGGTGAACTGCACCTGCTCCGAGAGCCCGAGCCGCCGGGACAGCTCCACCATCGCGTCGAAGGCGTCGCCGGAGCCGACGAACACCGCGTGCCAGTCGGTACGCCCGAGTTCGTCGCGCAGCTTCGCGAGGGCCCGTAGGGCGTAGTCGACGCCGTCCTGCGGGCCCATGACCCCGAGGTAGCACAGCAGATGAGGCTTGCCGCGCTTCAACTCCGGCTCGGGCGGCACCGGGTGGAACCGGTCGATGTCGGGAGCGCTGCGCACCACGAAGACGTCCTCAGGCCGCCGGCCGCCACGGCTCAGCGCGACGTCCCGGTAGCTCTCGTTCGTGGCGAGCACGACGTCCGCGGCCCGGTAGGTCCGCCGTTCCAGCGCGCACACGGCGCGGTAGAGCAAGTCTTCGCCGCGGTCGAACCGGGAGAGGTACAGCTCGGGCACCAGGTCGTGCTGGTCGAAGACGAACCGCGCGCCGCGCCGCTTCAGCCACAGTGCCGGCAGGAACAGCAGGTCGGGCGGGTTGCAGGCGTGGACCACGTCGACCGGGCCGACCTTGCGGGCCAGCCGGGCCGTGTGCCACAACGCCGATCCGTACTCCCGCAGGTAGCCGGCCGGTCCTCCGGTGGCCGCGCGCAACGGGTAGCGGTGGATCCGCACCCCGTCGATCTCCGCCTCCGGCTCCGTGTCCCGCTTCTCCCCCCGGGGACAGATGACGTGCACCGTCCAGCCCGCGTCGCGCAGCGTCGTGCACTCCTGCCACACCCGGCGGTCGAACGGCACCGAGAGGTTCTCCACCAGGATCAGCGCGCGTCGGCCCGGCCGGTCGCCGCCGGCTGTGTCTTCAAACGATCTGTCACCAAGCAAGGCCCATGTACCCCCGTTCGGTCCGGCGCGTCTCGGCGTCGGGAAGGTGGATGAGGTCGACGATCATCGGCCCTTCGCCATGGGGCAGCGCCGACAGCACGGCCGGATCCCTGGTCCCGACCAGGCACACCTCGGCGTGGTCGAGCACCTCGTCGACGGAATCCGCGAGCAGCTGCGCGAGGTGTGGCAGCCGGGTCTCGATGTACTCGCGGTTCGCGCCGATCAGCCGGGAGAGGCTCACGTTGGCGTCGTAGATCCTGAGGTCGTACCCCTTGCCGAAGAGTCTCTCCGCCAGCTCGACGAGCGGGCTCTCGCGGAGGTCGTCGGTGCCGGGTTTGAAGGACAGCCCGAACATTCCCACCCGGCGCTTGCCCGTGCGCTCGACGAGTTCCACCGCGCGCTGCAGATGGTCGGAGTTGGAGGGCAGTACGTGGGCGAGGATGGGCACCGAGACGTCGGCCTGCCGCGCCGCGTGGACCAGGCTGCGCAGGTCCTTGGGCAGGCAGGAGCCGCCGAAGGCGAAGCCGGGCCGCAGGTAGGCCGGGCTGATGTTGAGCTTGCGGTCGGCGAGGAACACGTCCATCACCTGGTGCGAGTCCACCCCGAGCGCATGGCACACCGCACCCAGCTCGTTCGCGAAGCCGATCTTGAGGCCGTGGAACGCGTTGTCCGCGTACTTGATCGCCTCGGCGGTCGGGACCGGCACCCGGAACACCTCGCCGGGCAGGCCGTCGTACAGCGCAGTCACCGCGTCGCCGCTTGCCGGGTCGAGCTCGCCGATGACGGTCTTGGGCGGGTCGAAGAAGTCCCGCACGCTCGTGCCCTCGCGCAGGAACTCCGGGTTGACCGCGACCCCGACGTCCACCCCGGCCGTGCCGCCGACGTACTTCTCCAGGATCGGCACCAGCAGGTTCAGGCAGGTGCCCGGAAGCATGGTGCTGCGGAACACGACGGTGTGCCGGCCCCCCTGTTTGGCCCCTTCGGCCAGCACGGCGCCGATCTGCTCGGTGACCCGCTCCAAGTACGTGGTGCACAGGCTGCCGTTGGGCTCCGACGGCGTGCCCACGCAGACCAGCGACACCTCGCTGCCTATGATCGCCTCGCGGACGTCGGCGGTGGCGCGCAATGCTCCGCTCCGCACGACCTCGGCGATGAGTTCGCCGATCCGCTCCTCGACCACCGGGGCCTTGCCGTCGTTGACCAGGTCGACCTTCACCTGGTTCACGTCCACCCCGACGACCTCGTGACCCATGCTGGCCAGGCACGCGGCCGACACACAGCCCACGTAGCCGAGCCCGAAAACGCTGACCCTCATGACGCGTTCCTCCCCCTAGGTCCTGTCGTCACATTCCCGTCGTCCGCCCGGAGGGCGGGCGCACCTCCTACGCCCTTGAGGCAGTGGGGGAGCGTGCACGGCGTCGCGGGGCGGGCGGGACTCCGACGACAGGGCCCAGGCAGGCCCTCTCGGCCCGCGGTCCGCGCACCGGCCGGACGACCGCCCCCGCGCATCAGTAGGCCCCCTGCCCATAGAGCACCGCACGCAGCGTCTTCCACAAGATCACTGTGTCCAGGGCGAGCGACCAGTCCTCCACGTATCGCAGGTCCAGCCGGACCGCCTCCTCCCACGACAGGTCGCTGCGTCCGCTGATCTGCCACAGGCCGGTGAGCCCGGGCTTGACCAGCAGCCGCCGCCGGATGTCCGGGCCGTAGGCAGCGGACTCCGTCGGTAGCGGAGGCCGCGGACCGACGAGCGACATCGATCCGGTGAGTACGTTGAAAAGCTGCGGGAGCTCGTCGAGCGAGTACCGGCGCAGCACCGCTCCCACCCGGGTCACCCGCGGATCCCGGCGAAGCTTGAACAGCAGGCCCGCGCCCTCGTTGCGGTCGGCCAGCCCGGCACGTGCCCCGTCGGCCCCGGCGACCATGGTGCGGAACTTGAGAATGGTGAACTCGCGGCCGTCCTTGCCGACCCTGCGCTGGCGGTAGAACGCCCCACCCCGGCTGTCCACCAGCACGATCAGCCCGACCAACACCATCAGCGGCGCGAACAGCATCAGCAGGATCGCCGCGCCCATCCGGTCGACGACCCCTTTGATCGCCCGGCGGCCCCCGGTGAAGGTCGGCATGCTGACCCGCAGCAGCGGGATCCCGAGCACCGCGTCGACGTGCAGCCGCGGGCCGGCCACCTCCATCAGTACCGGGGCCACGACCATCTCGGCATCGCTGCCTTCGAGGTTCCAGGCCAGCCGCTGCAGCCGATCCGGTGACCAGTGCGGGTCCGGGGTGACCGCGACGACTCGGTAGCCGTCGCAGTGAACGTGGCTGGAGACGTCCGCCAGTCGGCCGACGATCGGTACTCCGTCCAGTTGGTCACCATCGAGTCCGCGACCGTCCGGCGTGCACACCGCCTCCACCCGCCAGCCGAGGTGCGGGAGCTTGCGGGTTCGGGTGATCAGGTCGCGTACGGTGGCCGGGCTCCCGGCAGCGAGCACCGGTCTCAGGCACTGCCCTTCCTTGCGCTGTTTGTGCAGCCAGAGGCGCAACAGATATCGCTCGGTCATGGTGACGAGCGCGATCGCGGGGATCGCGACGAAGATCCAGAGCTTGATGTTGCGCGAGGTGAGGGCGATCCCGCCGAGCGCCAGTACGACGGTCGCCGTGAAGAGCGAGCGTCCGAGCCGGCGGAACTCCTCGGCGCCCTGGCCGAGCACGGCCGGAGCCCACGACCGGCTTACGGCAAGCGCTCCCAGCACCAGCACCTGGGTGCCGAATGCGAGAATCCCCCATTTCTCGTGCCAGTTGGCCGCGTCCCGGGCCCCGAAGAAGTTGCCGATCGCCGCCACAACGAAGGCGGTGGCCACGGTGTCGCTGGTCATCACGGTTCGGCGGTACCGCTGTTCCCAATCGATCGCGGTTCGGCCGATCGCCCCGTTCGCCGGGCGCTCGCGCGCCGACGGAAAAGGGCGGACTAGTCCCCCTTGCCGCACAGAACCCCCCAGGTCCCAGTGGTTCGACGTGATCGCCTAACACTGTTCCTCCCCCGGGAAGCCCCAGCCTCCCGCGCTCTCCCTTCCCCCTGGGAGGCCCCCGCCTCCGTGTCGTGCGCATGACATAGCGGTCATGGCAGAGCTGCCTGAACAACTCCCCCTGGCGGCAGCGGACTCGCATGTCCTGCCGGACCGTCGAGGTGCGCGGGAGCCGTCGAAACCTTGGGTGCTCCCCGCACCCAGGGCCCTCTTTCGGGCTCCAGGGACTGACTTACCCCACGTCTGGCGCCGGGGACGCGACTACTGGCTTCCCGTAGCACCGGACGTATAAATCACGATTGGTCGCCTCGTGTCCGAACAGCTGAAGCACGGTCAATCTAGACCATGGGGGCCAGATTGAAGCCGGAGATGTGTGTAATTTGTGTTCAAGCTTTGAGGTTGGATGCACCGATCGGTGACCGCCTGGGGTCCCTTGACCCCACCGCACACTCCAGTGGCCCGCCCGGACCCCGGGTGCGGTTTCCACACGGCAGTGATCGGTGAGCTGCGGCGGGCCCTCTGCGGCGCCCGGTTCGGCAACGACTTCCCGCTGGGGCGTCGCGGGTCGCCGTGTCGGGGTGGTGGACGCGTTGCGTGTTCCTTGCGGGTGTCGTCGTCTCAACTCCGCGGCCACGGCCGCCCGTCGAAGCGTTCGACGTCTCGGTTCAGGCGGCCGAGGAGGGTTGCGAACTCGGTGACCTCCTCGGGTGTCCAGTCGGCCAGCACCTTTTCCAGGCCCCGGATGTTCTCGGCGCGGTCGGCGGTCAGGCGTCGTTCGCCCTCGGTGGTGATGGCGAACTTGCGGGCGACGCCGCCGTCAGGGTCGGGGATGCGCTCGACGACGCCGGCCCGCAGCATGGCGGCGGTCTGCCGGTTGAGGGTGGAGACGTCCAGGCCGAAGGCGGCGCTGAGCCGGCCGATGGACATCGGTCCCTCCGCCCGGATGCGGCTGAGCAGGAGGTAGGCGCTGCGGTCGAGCCGCCCGTGCAGGCCCCGTGCGTGCGGCGTGAGCAGGTGGATGTGCCGCCCGAGCAGCATGGCCTCGTACTCGACCAGGGGCGTCGGTTTGTCCATGCGGGGTTCCTCGGCTCCTGGATCGGCGTTCTGGGCTCGTTGGGGTGGCACCCCCCGGTCTGTATGGCACTGCACTGCACTGCATGGTGCGGCGTGGCGCGATGCCGCATCGCGTCGCATCGCATGCCATTGCGGCGCGTGGGTCTCGTGCGTAAATGTGCATGATGCACTGGGCATGTACGATGCACATTCTATGCATGCCGCATTCCTGCCGTGCAGTGCGTCGCGCCCGCCGTGATCCGGAAGCGCAAGAGGGAGAGCTCCCCGTGGAAAGTCCTGTCAGTCCCAAGGCCGAGTCCCGCTCAGGCGGTGTCGTCGGCATCCTCGCCTTCGCGGGCATCGTGGCCGCGCTCACGCAGACCCTGGTCGTGCCGCTGATCGGGGACCTGCCGAAGCTGCTGGACACCGGCGCCTCGAACGCCTCGTGGGTGATCACCGCAACGCTGCTGGCAGCGGCGGTGGCGACGCCCGTCGCGGGACGCCTCGGTGACATGTACGGCAAGCGGCGCATGCTCCTGGCCTCGCTGATACCGCTCGTCCTGGGCTCGATCGTCTGTGCCCTGTCCTCCTCGGTCGTCCCGATGATCACCGGACGCGGTCTGCAGGGCCTCGGCATGGGCGTGGTGCCCCTGGGCATCAGCCTCCTGCGCGACGTGGTGCCGACGGAGAAGCTGGGCTCGTCCATCGCGATCATGAGCGCGTCCATGGGCGTGGGCGGTGCGCTCGGTCTGCCGTTCTCCGCGGCGATCGCCGAGAACACCAGCTGGCGCGTGCTGTTCTGGGTCGTCGCCGCCCTGGCCCTCGCGGTCGGCACCCTGATCTGGTTCGTCGTGCCCGCAGGCCGGGCGAACCCCGCCGCGGGCAACAGCTTCGACCTGCTCGGCGCGGCCGGCCTGGGCGTCGGGCTCGTCTGTCTGCTCCTCGGCGTCTCCAAGGGTGCCGACTGGGGCTGGGGAAGCGGCACCACCCTCGGACTGCTCGGCGCCTCGGTCGTCGTCCTGCTGGCCTGGGGCTGGTGGGAGCTGCGGACGCGTGAGCCGCTGGTCGACCTCCGGGTGACCGCCCGCCCGCAGGTGCTGATGACGAACCTCGCCTCGATCCTGGTCGGCTTCTCGATGTACGCCCAGTCGCTGGTCGTACCCCAACTGCTCCAGCTGCCCGAGGCCACCGGCTACGGCCTCGGCCAGTCGATGCTGGCCATGGGCCTGTGGATGGCCCCCGCGGGCCTGATGATGATGGTGATGTCGCCGATCGGCGCCAAGGTCTCGGCCGCCCGCGGCCCCAAGGTCACCCTGACCATCGGAGCCCTGATCATCTCCCTCGGCTACGGCATCTCCCTGCCGATGATCGGCACCGACTCGCCCCTGGGCCTGCTCGCCGTGACCATCGTCGCCAACACGGGCGTCGGCTTCGCGTACGGCGCGATGCCGGCCCTCATCATGAGCGCGGTGCCCCAGTCGGAGACGGCCTCCGCCAACAGCTTCAACACGCTGATGCGCTCGATCGGCAGCTCCGTGTCGGCCGCCGTGATGGCGGTGGTCCTGGCCCAGATGACCACGGACTTCGGCGGGTTCGCCCTGCCGTCCGAGGACGGGTTCCGGGTCGCCATGCTGATCGGCTCCGGCGTGGCCCTCGTGGCCGCGGCCGTCGCCTTCTTCATCCCGGTCCCGAAGGCCGCCGCCGAGCCGGAGCCCGGCACGGCACCGGACGCCGCCCCCGAGACGGCCGAGGCCAAGGCCTGACCACGGCCTGACCACAACCCACAGCGACCTGATCCCGGCGGCCGGATTCCGACTCCCGCGTCCGAGCCTGACTCCCGCGTTCGAGCCCTGACCCATTTGGTCAGGGCTCGACCCGTACGTCCGTGCCCGTGGCCAGGGTGACATGGGGCCGATGTCGTCGCCGCGACGCCCGAGCAGGGTCAGGAGCCGGTGCCGGTGCCAGGTGCGCGGGTGTCCCGTCCGAGGCGACTTGGGTCCTCATCCCGGGCTGCGCCTGAAAGCCCCTTCCGGCAGCCGCTCCTGAGGATCTGTCAGTAGACATCCCGGACGTACCGCTTCTCCGCCGCGAGTTGCTTCACGTACGCGGCGGCCCCGGTCTCGCTCAGGCCACCGTGGGTGGCGGCGATGTCCCGCAGGGCCCGGTCGACGTCCTTGGCCATGCGGGAGGCGTCACCGCAGACGTAGAAGCGGGCGCCGCCCTGGAGCCAGGACCACAGTTCCGGCCCGTGCTCACGCATCCGGTCCTGGACGTAGACCTTGGCGCGCTGGTCGCGGGAGAACGCCGTGTCGAGACGGGTGAGGGTGCCGTCGTCGACGAATGCCGTCAGCTCGTCCTCGTAGTAGAAGTCGGTGGCCCGGTGCTGCTCGCCGAAGAACAGCCAGTTGGGCGCCCGGTGGCCGAGGGCCCGCCGCTCCTGGAGGAAGCCGACGAACGGCGCGACTCCGGTGCCGGGCCCGACCATCACCATCGGGGTCGCCGGGTCCGCGGGGGGCCTGAAATTCGGGGAGCGCTGTACGAACACCGGTACAGGCGTGTCCGGTTCGGCGTCGGCGAGGAACGGTGAGCAGACACCGCCGCGGACCTGCCCGCCGAGGTTCTCGTACCGCACGACGGACACCGTCAGCGACACGAGGTGCGGGTCGACGAGCGGGCTGGACGATATGGAGTACAGGCGTGGTTGCAGCCGTTTCAGGACCCCGGCCCACTCCTGGGCGCCCGCCCGTACGGGGTGCTCGGCGATGACGTCGACGGCCTGCCGTCCCCAACTCCACTTGGCCAGCCCGTCCTTGTTGTCCGGGCGCAGCAGCCTCTTCAACTCCCGGTTGTCACCGGTCCGTTCGGCCACGAAGCGCAGCAGGTCCGGGGTGATCCTGGTGATGTCGAGATGCCGGCCCAGCGCGTCGGCGAGGACGGTGCG
>Ga0307512_10007470_pt1 | contig 10830 bp, 7 predicted proteins | sample 14_EM_MG_FD_200267 | JGI IMG/M metagenome (GOLD analysis project Ga0307512, IMG submission 200267) | Populus trichocarpa ectomycorrhiza microbial communities from riparian zone in the Pacific Northwest, United States - 14_EM | ecosystem: Host-associated > Plants > Roots > Unclassified | place... | reverse complement strand
TGCGGTTCGCCGTGAGGATCGTGCCCGAGGTGACGGCGACGACCTTGTTGCCGCAGCGGGTGATGATGTCCGTCGCCGGATAGTCGTGGTGGGTGTGCGCGTACGAGTTGGTGCCGATGACCGGGAAGGTGTACGTCACCGCGGCGGCCGCGGGTTTCGTGGTCGGCGCGGCCGAGCTCGGCGGGGCGGGGCTCGCCGGAGCGGGGCTCGGCGCCACGGGGGCGGAAGCGGACTCCGACGGCATCACGAAGATCGGTGTCGCCGGGCCGGACGCGCCCGGCGACGCGGGAGATCCGCAGCCGGGCAACGCCAGCACAAGCCCGAATATCACGACCAAGGTCCCCCGACGCACGTATTGATCCCCCATCCGAGATGCCGACGCGAACACGGGCGACCCTACGCCCCATCGGCAATCTCCGAGAACCGGTGGCGTTGACCTGCGGCGGTTACCGGGCCTGACGACCCAAACGAAGCGTGACGATCTGGAACGGTCGCAGGCTGACCGTGCCGGTGCCGTCCCCGAGCGGCTGCTCCAGCAGATCCGTGTGCTGGATCGGCCCGGCCGCGAACGACGTCCGCAAGGTGGCCGTCCCGGGCACGCCGTGCGCCTCGTACAGCCGGACCACGACATCGCCGGAGCGGTCGTCCGCCAGCTTCACCGCCTCGATCAGCACGTTCGGGTCGCCGTCGAGCCGCACCAGCGCCTCGACGCCCCGGGCTCCCCGGCGCCGAACCGGCGGCAGATTGAGCTCGTAGCCGGCCGCGATCGCGTCGGCCGGGGTCGCCGCCGGCACCAACCGGAAACGGAACTCGTGCCGGCCGTGGTCGGCGTCCGGATCCGGGAACTGCGGCCCGCGCAGCAGGGTGGCGCGCAGGCTGGTCGCCATCCCGCCGCCGGCCCGGTCCACCCGGCGCACCTCGTAGGCGTAGGTCGCGTCGTTGGCCAGGCCCACGCCGACCGGCTCGCCGATGTGCACCCAGCGGTGGGCGGCGACCTCGAAGCGGGCCGCGTCCCAGGACGTGTTCTCGTGCGTGGGGCGGCTGAGGTGGCCGAACTGGGTCTCGAACCGGGCCCGGTCGGCGTGCACGTCGACGTCGAAGGCCAGCTTCAGCAGCCGCTGGCGTTCCTGCCAGTCGACCTCGACGAGCAGGTCGACGCCGTCTCGCCCGGGTCGCACGGTAAAGGTCTGCCGCACGGTCGACTCGCCGAAGGCCCGGTCGATCACCGCCGACGCCGTCCCGTCCGGGCCGGTGACCAGCTCGACGGCCTGCACGTCGAGCACGTCGGTGACCGTGGCGCGGTAGTGCCGGTCGACGTCCCACGCGTCCCAGTGCGCGGGGTAGTCGGGGTGCAGCTGCAGCAGGCCGGCCCGGCCGCCGGGCGCCACCGCCTCGGTGCCGGTGGCAACGTCCACAATCGAGGTGATCGTGCCATCCGCGGCGAGGGTCACGACGCTCCGGTCGCCGGTCAGCACGATCGTCCCGTCCTCGGCGCGGGCCGCCGTCGCGGCGGCGGTCGCACCCGGCGCAAGCAGCACAGCGCCCGCGGCGGGCACGCCGTCCACCGGCAGCGGCCCGGCGTTGAAGCCGACCGGCGTGTCACCGTCGCCGGTGAGCGCGTGGTGGGCGGCGTCGATCAGATCGGTCAGGGTGCGTTCCAGATCCGCGTACGTCGAGCGGGCCTCCCGGTTCACCCAGCGGATCGAGGAGCCGGGCAGGATGTCGTGGAACTGGTGCAGCAGCACGGTCTGCCAGGCCGACCGCAGCGTCTCGTACGGGTAATCGGCGCCGCTCGTCACCGCCGCGGTCGTGGCCCACAGCTCGGCCGCGCGCAGCAGGTGCTCGCTGCGGCGGTTACCGCGCTTCACCGCCGCCTGCGAGGTCAGCGTGCCACGGTGCAGCTCCAGGTAAAGCTCGCCGAACCACTGCGGCGGCTCGGTGTACTCGGCGCGCGCGGCGTCGAAGAACGCGTCGGGCGATTCGATCGTCACCCGGGGCAGGCCCTCGACGTTCGCGCTGCGCCGCGCCCGGGCGAGCATCTCCCGGGTCGGGCCGCCGCCGCCGTCGCCGTAGCCGAACGGGATCAGCGACCGCGACGCCGCGCCCTTCTCCCGGAAATTCGCCGCCGTGTAGCTGAGCTCCTTGGCCGTGAGCTCGCCGTTGTAGGTGTCCGCGGGCGGGAAGTGGGTGAACACGCTGGTGCCGTCGATGCCGACCCATTCGAGGGTGTGGTGCGGGAACCGGTTCACCCGGTTCCAGGAGATCTTCTGGGTGAGGAAGTACTCGATGCCGGCCAGCCGGACGATCTGCGGCAGCGCCCCGGAGTAGCCGAACGAGTCGGGCAGCCAGGCGACCCGGGTCTGCAGCCCGAAATGCTCCCGGAAGAAGCGCTGACCCTCGACGAACTGGCGGGCCATCGCCTCGCCGCCGGGCAGCACGGTGTCCGACTCGACCCACATTCCGCCGATCGGCACGAAGCGGCCCTCCTCGACCCGCTTGGCGGCCCGCTCGAACAGCGCCGGATGATCCGTGCGCAGCCAGTCCCAGTGCTGGGCGGCCGACATCACGTACACGAAGTCGTCGTTCTCGTCCATCAGCTGGAGCACGTTGGCGACCGTGCGGGCGACCTTGCGCCGGGTCTCGCGCAGCGGCCACAGCCACGCCGAGTCGATGTGCGCGTGCCCGGCCGCGGAGATCCGGTGCGCGCTCCCGGCCGCGGGCGCTTCCAAGATCGAGATCAGGGGGGTACGGACCTCCGGCCCCAGCCCGTTCGCGTCGAGGATGTCCAGGGCGCGGTCCAGGGCGAGCGAACAGAGCGCCCGCAGGGTCGGATCGGTGGCCGCGGCCATCAGCCCGGACACCAGCTCGAGGTCGGCGAGCAGGCCCGCGACGACCTCGTCCCGCCGGACCAGCGCGGCCTTGGCGAGCGTGTACCGCAACTCGTCGCCGGCGGTCTCCACATCCCCGAGCAGGGTCGGCTGAAACTTGGCGTTATGCCCGAAGAATTCCGGGTTGGCGGCCGCCTCGAGATAGACCTCGACCGTTTCGCCGTCCACCGGGATCCAGTTGTTGAACGGCTCGATCGCCTTGATCACGACGCCGTCCGGGCGGAAGGCCATACCCTCGGCCTGGAAGCCGGGCAGCGCGTTCTGCCAGCCGAAGTCGACCATCAGCTCGACCCGGTCGCCGAGCGCCTCGCTCGGCACCGTGCCGCGCAACCGGAACCAGGTGGTGTCCCAGGCCCGGCCCCACCGCCCGCCCAGGGGAAACGGCTGATAGTCGGCTCGGTAGGCGTCGTCGTCGAGACCGGGGATCGCCGCCACGGCCGGTACCGGCTCGCCGTCCACCCGCCAGGCCTCGACCTCGAGCTCGGCGATCGGCACCGCCGCGAACGGCTGGATCCGATCCCGAATGGCACGGGAAAGACGTTCCAGGGTGATGTTCTCCGAATGCATCGCACTAGTCTCCGGTGTGGCGGAACCCGTGCAAAGCGTCTGCTGCTGTTACGTCGCCGACTCCGGTGCGGCCGCCAGCGGCGGAAGACCAGGCGCCGCGGGTACGCCCGGGACCTCGCCGCGGGCCACCGCACCCGGCGCCTCGTCGCGACTGATCCCGGCGGCCGCGTACGCATCGTCCTCGTCCAGGGTTTCCGCCTCCAGCAACCGGACCTCGCCCGGGCCCGCCGCATGGACCAGACCAGCAGCAGCGTCGGGCCGAAACCGACCAGCAGCCGTTACCCGACGAGGCGGAAACGCTCGGCGTGTACCTGGCGTTCGGGCACCTTCAGTTCGCGCAAGGTGCGCAGGACGGCCGCCGTCATGGCGTCCGGGCCACAGATGAACACGTCGCGCTGGGCGATGTCGGGCACCAGGGCGTACAGGTTGGGCGGCTCGAACGGGGTGAACGGCGGCGAGCCGACCCCGGTTCGCCCGCTCAGCACGTGCAGCTGCGCGCCCCGCAACTCGGCGAGCGCCTGCAACTCGGCGAATAGCACGGCGTCGGCCATGGTGGACACCCGGTAGAGCACCACAATCGGGCCGGGCAGTTCCTCAAGCAACGAGCGGATCGGGGTGATCCCGATGCCGCCGGCGATCAGCACGGACGATTCCGTGACCCGCTGCAGCGAGGTCAGCGCACCGTACGGGCCCTCGGCGAACACCCGGGTCCCCACCGGGATGTTGCGCAGCCGGGCGCTGGCCGACCCGATCGCCTTCGCCGTCAGCCGCAGAGACCGCCCGTTCGGCGCGGCCGACATGGAGAACGGGTTCGCGTCCCACCAATGTCCGTAGCCGGGGAAACGCCAGATGAAGAACTGTCCCGCCAACGCCGGAAGCTGGTCGAGGTGCTTGCCGGTCACGTGCACGGAGACGATATTGTCCGATTCGGGCACCACGGCGGCGACCCGGAACTGGTGCTTGGCGTTCCGCCAGATCGGCACAATCACCCGAAACAAGATCAACGACCCGATCGCGAACGCCCAAAGCGCCCACCAGTAGAGCTCGGCAAACAGCGTGGTCTTGAAGGACGAGCCCTCGTAGAACTGGTGAACCAGCGCCAGGGCAATGGCGACATACAACCCGATATGGACCGCATGCCACAATTCGTACGGCAGTTTGCGCCGCGCGTAGCGCACCGAGGTGATCGCCACGATCAGGATGATGGCCGAGGCGGCGATGCCGACAAATGTGCCCAGCACACCCGCCAGATTGACGAACTCGGCGAACACGGAGAGATGATCGAGCCGGCCGTAGCTGAGCAGGATGAAGGTCAGGTGCAGCCCGACACACCAAAACAGGGTGAAACCGACCCAGCGATGCCAGGCCGTGAGCTTGTCCATGCCGAGCCGGCGGTCCAGCCACGGTAGCCGGGCCACGAGGGTCAGCTGCAGGATCATCAGGAAAGCGGCATTCAGGCCGAAGAACCGGCCGATAGCCGTCAAAGTGGTGTTGGCCGCCCCGCCGGTGACGAAGAGGATCTCGACGATAAGGAGATTAACCAGGACGGCCGCCAGCAGCACGGTGCCAGCCGTCACTGCGGGCGAGGTTCTGGTCCGTACTTGGGGCCGCGTCATAGCCGTCATGGTCGCGTGTACACCTGCCGGTGGACAACGGTTCAGTCGGTTATGCGGACGGATTCCCCACCCCGAGTGCCTCCGTTGACCTTGACCGCTTCCGCTGCCAGGGACGGGTTGGTCTGCGCGGATGTCGCTGGTCCTCGCGGGTGTCGCCGCTGGCCGGGGCCGGAGGATGGCTGGTGTTCGCGGGTGGCGCTGCTGGCCCGGACTGGGTGCATTGCCGGGGGTGGGCTGGTTCTCGCGGGTCTCGCTGCTAGCCCGGGGCCAGGGAAGAGCTGATCTTCGCGGGTGCTGCCGCCGGCCTGGACCGGGCGTGCGCCGGTTTTCGACGGTGCTGCCGCCGGTTGTCGACGGTGCTGTCGCTGGTCGTCGACGGTGCTGTCGCTGGTCGTCGACGGTGCTGTCGCTGGTCGTCGACGGTGCTGTCGCTGGTCGTCGACGGTGCTGCCGTCGGTCTAGAGTGCGCTCGCGCCGCCCGGGGTTAGCTGGTCTTCGAGGGTGGCGACGCCGCCAATCACGGCCTTCGCCGGGAGCCGGCGCCGGGCAGTGATGTCGCCATACAAACTCCAGCGCAGGAACTCGATGCTGGTGCCGGCGACGGCCTCGAAGGCGTCGTCGTAAACCTGGTGGCCGCCGTTCGGCACGGTCAGCATCGCCCGGGACCAGGGTGTCGCCTCGAAGACGGTGTGGCCCGCGGCGTACGCCACGGTGTCGTCCTTCTGGCCGTGCACGAAGAGCATCGCGGCCGGCGATCCGGCGAACGGCGCGGATCGGAAATCCGTGCCGGCGAGCACGATCCCGGCCTTGAGCCGAAGGTCCCGAAACGCGCTGAACAGGCCGACCGTGGTAATCCCGCCGGCGGAGTGCCCGGCGGCGGCGACCCGGTCCGGGTCGAAACGGCCACACAGCGGATCGTCGCTGATCGCGAACAGTTGGGTGAGCACCTCCGCGGCATCGGCCGGCTGGTTGACGATGTCGTAGGCGTTGAAATCGGCCGTCCCGTGCGAGGTGTGCGGGTAGATCGGCGCGGCGACGACGAACCCCGCCCGGGCCCACCGGGTGAGCAGAGCTGTGTAGTCGTTCGGCTGCGAGCTGAGACCGTGACTGAACAGCACAACCGGGAACGGGCCGGGCGCCGGGGCGGCAGCAGCGATCGCGGCGCCGCCCGGTGTGCCGGTCGCCGGATACCAGACCCGGGTCGGCAGGGGCCGGTCCGCGCCGCGAGCGAAGCCGAAATCCCGCAGCCCGACAGCGAACCGGTGGGCCGGCGCGGTGCCAGCGGGCGGGACATACTCGGTGACCGGGCGAGCCTTGAGCGACGAAGTCTTCGTGGACGACAGGATCGGCGTGGGCGTCCACGCGCTCGCGGCGGAGGCGGCCTGCGTCGGGCTAGTCGCATATCCGGTCACAGCACCGGCCGCGGCTGCCGCCAACCCACCGAGCAGGGTACGTCGAGATAAGACGGTCACCCGGCTCAGCCGCCCAGGCCGGCGACAGTGGCGAAGTTCGTCATGCATAGACGATCGCCGGTGCCGCTTTCGCCCGGATGTGGGCTAGCTGTGCGTTCGCCGTGAATGGATCTCCCAGGCCGTGATACTGGTCACCAGGAAGCCGCCAACCGCCTCGCGAACCTTAAAAACGACCGGCGCGCTTGGTGCGCCGAATGCCACAGATGCCACAGATGCCGGGCTGCGGTGCCGGGTGCTGGCTGGTTGCCTACTGGCCGGCGACGGCACCGAGCCGGACGAGCAGACCCTGCTGGATCTGCTGCTGCGCGGCGGGATCAGCATCTCCGCGACGGTGACTGAGGTGGCCGGGCGGGGCATCGGCCTGGACGTGGCCCGCGACGCGAGTGGCGGGGCCAGGCGGCTGTGGGCGGTGCCGGGCGGCTGTGGGCGGTGTGGGCGGTGTGGGCGGTGCCGCACCGGCTGTGGGCGGTGCCGGGTGGCCGTGGGCGGTGCCGGGTGGTGCCGGGCGCGGCTGAGGGCGGCGCCGGGCAGCTGTGGGCGGTGCCAGGTGGCTGTGGGGCAGTGGCGGGTGGCGGCCCGGCCGCGATGACGGCCGGGCCACGCCGGCCGTCGCCCCGTGACCTGACTTCCGGTACGACCTGGTGTTACCCGGCGCTGCGGCCGCCCACGAGCCGGCCGTTCTGCTGAGCCGGGCTGCCGCCGTCGGCCAGCGCGCGGGCCTTTCCTGGCCAGCTGAGCAGGCTCGCCGTCGACCGCATGCCGGCTGCCGCGATGGCCGCCCGCAGGGATGCCTCGTCGGCCGTCGCCAGTTGCTCGTAGGTGGTGATCCCGGCCGCGTTCAGCGCGCTGGCCGCCTTCGGTCCGATGCCCTCGATCCGCAGGAGGTTGTCGGGTGAGGGAGCGGCGGGCGCCGCAGCCACGGGTTCGGGGGTCGGCTCCTGTTCCGGCTCCTCGACGACGGCGGTGGGCTCTTCGGCGGACTCGACGACTACGACGGGCTCGGCAACCGGCTCAGCCGCGGGCTCGATCGTCGGCTCGGCCGCTGCTACAGGCTCGGCCGCTGCGACGGGCTCCTCGGCCGGTGTCTCGGTGGCGGGCTCCTCAGTTGCGGGCTCGATCGTTGCCTCGGCTGGGGGTTCGGTGGCTGCGACGGGCTCGGTCGTTGCCTCGGCCGCGGGCTCGACCGACGGCTCGTCGGCGGGCTCGTCGGCGGTGGGCTCGATGACCGCTTCGGCAATTGGCTCGGCGGCCACCTCAACGGCGGGCTCTGCCGGCACCTCAACAGTGGGCTCGGCCGCCACCTCGGCGACGGGCTCGGCGACTGGCTCAGTTGTGGGCTCGGCCGCCGCTTCGGTGATTGACTCCGCGACGGGCTCGACGGCCGCTTCGGCGGCGGGCTCGGCGGCTGCCTCCGCGGCGGGCTCAGCGGCCGCTCCGGCGACAGGTTCGGTCGTGGCCTCGGCGGCCACCTCGGCGATCGGCTCCGCGACCGCTTCGGTGATTGGCTCCGCAGCGGGCTCAGCGACCGCTTCGGCGATCGGCTCGGCCACGGGCTCGGTGATCGCCGGCTCGGCGATGAGGTCCTGATCCGCGGCGAGCGTCGGCTCGGGGGCCGGCTCGTCAACCGGTTCCGCGACCGGCACCGGCGCCGCCGTCACGACCGGTGTAGTGCCGGTTGACGCGGTCGTTTGCCGACCGCCCAAGATCCGGCCAAACACCAGCCAGCCGACAAAAAGGCCGACCAGGAACGAGGCGACGATATAGAGGAACAACGCCACGGCAAACCTCCGAAGGCGAGAAGCAGGGGAATGTAGCGCGCAGCCTCGCACACGCCGATATCCCGCCGACAGCAGCCTTGCCACTTCCGTGGCGAATCCGTGCCTTGTCCACCAACAATCAGCCCATCCTCCTAGGATGCTTTAGGCGTGGTGCACGGCACCTCTACCGTGTGCGGCGATGCGACGACAACTGGCGATGCGACGACAACTGTGGATGCTCGCGACCGTGGCCTTGGTCCTGACGGGGTGCGGCGGCCCGGCAGCGCAACCGCCCACGCCGGCCGCTTCGAGCGTCCTGCCGTCCGGGCCGCCTGCGCAGAGCCCGTCACCTGCCGAATCGTCCTCCGGCGCCCCGACTCCAGCCGTGGACTGCGCCACCCGGACCCTGGCCGGGCTGTCCCTCGAGGAGCGGGTCGGCCAGCTGCTCATGATCGGCGTCCCGGTGCTGAACCCGCGCGGCCTCGCCGGCACGGTAACTAGGTATCAGCTTGGCGGCATCTTCCTGGCGGGTCGCAGCCAGCGCCCGGCCGTGGCGTTGCGTGGCGACATCGCGGCGCTGCAGGGCGCGGCCGGCGTGCCCATGCTGGTCGCGCTCGACCAGGAGGGCGGCTCCGTGCAGACCCTGAAGGGTAGTGACTTCCCGGCCATCCCGTCCGCGCTGCGGCTCGGCGCCGGCCCGCCCGAGACCCTGCGAGCCGAGGTGCAGGACGCGGCCCACCGCCTCGCCGGCATCGGCGTGAATGTCAACCTTGCGCCGGTCGCCGACACGGTTCCGGCCGACCTGGGGGAGGACAACCCACCGATCGGGGCGTTCCATCGCCAGTACGGATCGGACCCCACGCAGGTCGCCGCCGCGATCCGGACCGTGGTGGCCACCTCGCAGGAGTCCGGTGTGCTGACCACCATCAAGCACTTCCCGGGCCTGGGCCGCACGCGGTTCAACACCGACACCACGGCCAGGGCGGTCGATGCGACGACGACCGCGCAGGATCCCTATCTGGGCCCGTTCGTGGCCGGCATCGAGGCGGGCTCGGCGGCCGTGATGGTCTCGTCGGCGTCCTACCCGCTGCTCGACTCCCAGGCCATCGCGGCCTTCTCCCAGCCGATCATCACCGGCCTGTTGCGCCACGACCTGGGCTTCACCGGCCTGGTCATGTCCGACGATATCGGCGCGGCGGCGGCGGTGCGCGCGGTGCCGGTCGGTGACCGGGCGGTGCGGTTCGTCCAGGCGGGCGGCGATCTGGTGCTAACCATCCGTTCGAGTGACGCGGGGCCGATGAGCGCGGCGCTGCTGGCGGCGGCGCAGAAGTCCCCGGCGTTCACCGATCGAGTGACCGACGCCGCGACCCACGTCTTGCAAGCCAAAGCCCGGGCCGGCCTGCTGCCCTGCTAGCCGGACCCGGGGGCGGTGCCTCCCGGGCTGGGCCTGCTAACCGGGCTGGTGGGCAATGCCGCCCTGGCTGATGTGCTGCCCTGCTAACCGGACCGGCGGGCAGCGCCGCCCAGGGCTGACCTGTTGACCGGGCCTGTGGGCAGTGCGTCCGGGCCGGGCTGCTGGCCTGCTAACCGGGCTGGCGAGAACGCCGTCCGGGCTACTCGATGAGCAGGATGTGTCGGTCTAGGCCGCGGCCCGAGGACACCCGCCGGGAAACGCCCGCCGCGACCCGGCGGATCATCAGTCGGCGTACCCCCGCGGCTTTGATCTCGCCTTTGATCTTCCCGAATGGGCGGCCCAGCCTTGTGGCCTGCGCGGCGATCCCGGGTGCGAGCGCTTCGAACGGCACGTAGAGCGCGCGGTTCTCGACCGAGCCGAGGTATTCGAACGGTTCCGACCCGGCGAGCGGTTCGAACGGCACACCCAGCAAGAGCATGTTTCGGTACGCTCCGCGGTCCAGCATCGTCACCACGTGTTTGATGCCGGCGCGGGCGCCCGCGACCAGGAAGGTGCGGTAGAGCAGCGAGCTGACGGCCAGCGCGGACCGGCCGCCGCGGTATTGCGGCAGCACGGCGACGGTGGCGAAGTCCCAGACTTTCTTGCCGGTCATGTCGTGTGCGGCCAGGATGCCGGTGGTGTCGACGCCGATGTGGGCGGGGGCGTCGTGGATCGTTTTCACCGCGCCGCCGTGCCCCTCGATGATCCGGCCCGCTCCGGCGGGCATGCCCCGCCGCCGGTCCAGGACCACAAAGAACAAGCTCTTGCTCTCGTACGGGCCGTACTCGGCCGCCATTGTGCCCGCGTCGTTGCCGAACGCCTCTTCGAAGATCTGCCGTTCGACGGACCGGGCCACGCCGGCGAGCGGGTGTTCCGGCCCGATCACGGCGGTGACGAACTGGCCGATCGGGTCGGGGTTCTTGGCGAGGAACTCGACGGTGATCCGTTCGATCTCGAGGGTGTCGAGGTCGTAGGCGGTGGTGGCCTGCATGGCTCAGAACTCCTTGGCGACGATCTCGGTGGTCCGGAAGTACTCACGGGTGAACTCGACGACGACCGCCGGGTCGAACGCGTTGC
>Ga0307512_10007469_pt1 | contig 10832 bp, 8 predicted proteins | sample 14_EM_MG_FD_200267 | JGI IMG/M metagenome (GOLD analysis project Ga0307512, IMG submission 200267) | Populus trichocarpa ectomycorrhiza microbial communities from riparian zone in the Pacific Northwest, United States - 14_EM | ecosystem: Host-associated > Plants > Roots > Unclassified | place... | reverse complement strand
CGGTTCGACATCAGATGGAAATAACGAATGCTGTCTCCGAAACCCGTCCGCCTGCTGCGCACAGAAGCGAACATTGCACCCGATATAATGAAGCCGACACACAGGATACTCAAGGTGGCCGCAACATGGAGTGTCACTCATAGATTAATGGACGCGAGTTGGACAGACCGGCGTCAAAGCCGTCGATTGTTTTTTCATAGGGGCTGGGCGCATCGGGTTCGTGTGCGATGGCGGGGGTTGGAAGGGCTGAGTAATAGATGACATTGTAAGCAAATTCGTGTCCTAGGATAGCCGCGCGTCTACTAGAGGCGAGGGGACGGATAACGAATTTGTAGAACTGAATGTGAGTCAGGACGGTTGACCGTTAGCGATTGAATTTCGAAGAGAGAGAGAGAGAAGAGAAACCATGTCGTGTAACACGGACACGGGTCTTACCATATTCTCCGGACGGGACATGGATCGTGGACGTGAATCTCCACTTTGTGACCGAGAAATCTCGGCTACGGGGTCATTTCGAATTACCGGGGGAACCACCGTGTGAGGGTATGTCTAGCGGCGGTGGAGGTTCCCGCAGAGGGTTCTCTTCCCGGGCCTGGTCCAAGAGTTCATTCAGGCCCTTATCCTTGATCGCTTTCTAGAAAAACGACAGAACCGTGGTAAATGAAGGAACACGTATGATAATTCATATTAAGCAGGAAGGGGGAAGAGGGACCGAAGGACGGAGAGAAGGGGTCCCGAGTGTTTTCGCGTGCACACGCACCTGGACGCATTCCCTGTAACTCTCCCAGACCTTTCCACATTTCTGCTGGTATTCCTCAGCCTTCTGCTTCTGGTATTCCTGAGGATTCTTGTTCTTCTCGCGTTGTTGATTTGGGGTGAGGGTTGGTTCCAGGTACCCTGCGAACCAAGCATTGAAACACGAATCATATGCGTGCTTCAGCGGAGTGCACTCTGATGACAGAGAGTGAGCCATGTCATATCACGTGGCAGATCGGTCTGAACTTGTGATCGAGTTCCCAGATGCAGCATTTCAAATTCCCACGGGTAGCTAGACCCTTCCCAGGCAGAGGCGGACAACTTTGGAGTCCCCTCGTCGCTTGCCGGACCATGGCTCACAACGCCGCCATGTTATTTACAAGTTAAGTAAACGAGGAATCGGATCTCCGACCCACGTGCCCTCTCGGCTCCGCAATCCCCGTGGGTGCTTATCCAACGGCGTTGCCCTTGGCTGTCCATTCCTCCTCTCCAGGGCTTGCGGAAAAACTGAAGGAGGAAGTTACAAAATGTGTGGGGTAGGGTAGAGTAGGGTGGGGGTCGTTGAGTAGCCGATAGACTTCATCTCATCGTACCGAAGTGAGCATTTCACTTTGAGTTGATCTTGGCCATATCTAAGGCGGCAATTACCTTTTGAATTTCTATCCGCCGACGGTTGGAATGATGCAGGAGTTTGCAACGCGATTTTGTCTTCATGATCTGGTGGCGAACCGTTGGCCGTTGCTGCAAGAGTGAATACGACTCACTGAGAATGAAAGGATTTCAAACTTGAAGCTCGCTTCGGGATTCCAGTGCTTTGGCCTGCTCTCGGAACGTTAGGCTGGAATGGGTTAGCACTGAAGGTACTCTTGAAGGCCGGCTCGCATCTCGTGTTCTCCACAGATCCATCAATGTAACAGCGCTAACCATTTCCGCTGTGCGACCATCGACCTGCAATCGATATCTTGGCAGGAAGGTACCTCGTGTCCCTGGGTGAGAGAAAAACTGTGGTGGAAGATACGAATCGAATCATTTCATTGGCTGGCCTGGTGAAGGGGGACCTACTCCTGCATGATGATAGTCCGCTTGTTTGCCCTCACCCTGTTCAGCCACTTGATTGATGACCCCACGCATGTTGTATTCGTCTCGAATGCTTCGATATCTTCTTGTCGAGAACCTCATTGGATATCGGGCTTTTCCCGTAGGAAGTTGATCTTCAGATTCGCCTGTGTGTCTCGCTCCGCTTATCTCGGTTATCAAAACTCCTGGCACGCCATAGCCTGGGTAACTGGATCAGTGAGCCAGGAACCAACGAACGTGGATATCTGAAGTTCCCTTCTTTGGTCCACGGACCACGGGCTCATTTGGGCAGGCCTCACAAGCCCCGACTGTAGTCGTACGACGGTCTACAATGTTTCCCCCTGTTCAAAGATTAGGGCCTTTGCGAGGGTCCTCGAAGATCGGCAAGCCATCTGCTTCAGATGGGGATAGTAAGGCACTCAGCCTTGCCTTTGGTGACAATCAGGCATGACGTCCTGGTAACGAAGGAACTGGGGTCCATATATGCGAGCAGTCCAGTGGCCTGGGTCAACCGAGCAATGCGCCACCAAACTCGTCGAGCGCCCGGTCCCCAATCCCTGAACTCCCCACTAAGCAGAGAGCGCCGTTTCTAGACACAGGGTCCAGTGCGAGAAGGAACGCCTGGTGATTGAATTCAGTGAATTTACGTTTTTAAAAGGTTGCGATTTCGACCAGGGTTCGACCAGAGCTCCATCATGTACGAATGGATCACCTCCTTTCCCTTGTAATTAAGGTTCACCAGGGTCCAAGTCAAGACCTCGAGATGTTAAACATTCCAATTGATTTGGCGGAACGGGCCACCGTACGCGTGGAATGCTACCAATTTCATGGTCAGTTGGTCACATTAATGGAATGACGTCCAAGTGCCAGCACACTTCGCGAGACGTGTTTTGGAAATCATATCAAATTGTCAACCCTCCAGGTTTGAGGGGAGTGAGTGAATGGCTCATTCGGCTGTAGCGACTTTATTTTCCAATTCGGCTCCGTTCCTGCTGCTTACACCGTCCCGATCTCGAGTTCTCGAATGCTTTGAATTGGCCACTGATCCTCTATCCTCGGTCCACCCCGCGTTCTGCATAGTCCATTCGGTTCTGTGCGGCTGTATCAGCTTTGCCAGGAGGCGGGCCGAACAATGGTATCACTATATCTCCCGCTGGAGTGGCATCTATCTATCTCATGTGGCAAGACATTCCCACTGTCGTTATTGCTTTGATCGACGCTTTGGCAGCTTCCTCAGCGTCTCGCGGTCACTTAAAGGATGCGTTATGTATGGGCCACGCGCCTACTGGTCCAGGAATCGTCAACACTCAGAAACAATGCTTGTTTGGTTTTCTATTCCAGTAGAATCTGCGTGGCGGAACTCTTATTCAGCCGGCCTCGTATTAAAAAACGTTGCAAGGGCGCGACGTGGTTGTCTCAGAACCCAGAAATGCCGTCCAACGTTTGCTTGAATGCGGCGTCCCTGTTTATTCAGTATGTTGTTACTTCCATCACACGAGGATGATAAGAATAGATTTGAATACTGTTGTACTTAACTAGATCTATAGGACCCACCTCAGGACGTGCGCACGCTGCGGCTGCTATCCCCACTGTACCCACGGGTCCATTCTCGATCGACAGGCGCAACACCATCTCCAAGTCGCAACGTACACATACTCCCGCAACTCGCCAAAACTTCTACCCTTCGGTTAACTCTCTATTCCTCGCATCTCCACTCGGTCGACACGTGAAATGCGCCCGCCTGATGGACCAACAGGGCCAATTCTCTTCCTCCTGCCCCAAAAGAGCACGAGGGGACACCAAAAGATGACCCCCAGCCCTACACCAGACCATCGGCGAACGATGACTACTTGGGGCTCGACACGTACGCTACCCGCACACACATGCTCTAGAGATCCGCAGTGTGGGACCAAATCACTTTCAAAACGGAAACTAGCGGGGACACTTGTGAGGGTTGGATCGCAATTCGCCTCCCGTGTGACTTCAAGTGCTGAAATAGGACAGACGATCCCACCAACCCTCCACGCGCACTCCCAGCCAAACCACTTTTGGAGTGTGTGGGACGGCTAGACCAACCCGTGCACCTTCCAGGCGCTCATATCATCTTTGCCACAGGAGTCGAACAGGGACGATCTCAACAAACACCAATCGCCTCAAGTCCTTGAATACGTTTGATCTTAGGCGTCCGGTTTTTTATTTTTCCCCTTGACGTCGGCGTTCGGCTTCCATTAACTTCTCGTGATCCGCAGTACAGATCTTCCAATCCCCGGATTGTTGATTTACTCCGGCCGTGCTGGCTTGGTGTTTTCCACTGAATGTTACAATGGTAGGTCTGGTAACGAATTTCGGGTCCGGTTGTCATTGCGAATGAAGGACGGGGGCGAAATCGGAGAAGCAACTGTTGTTGTATTGGAGGCGCAGCTCTTCGGCTTGTCAAGCTGTATCGCATCGTCGTGCATCTTCAGGTGTGGATACGAGGGTGAGACCCTATTTGCCATTCAGCGATCCTTCTGTGACCAGCGCAGGTTAATCATAGTCCCATAGGGAACCAACAGGGAAACACAGTCATCTGATCTAATCTACCCTTGGGCCGGAATCACACAGATCCCCAAAAGGACAAGGGCTGTGGGTCATTTCGTTGAATCTGTTTGAAACCTTCAGCTCCCGCAAAAAAGATCGCCGGTGAATGCTTTTGAGTTCACTCGTGACGGTTCAAAATTTTGCGTGTTCATCGTTTCTCCTCGTGATGGTTCATTGAGTCTGGTCGCGAAGAGCGATGTGCTGGTTTACCCTTCTGGGGGACCGGGTGGGCGAAGGGACACACATGATAAGATGTATTTTTGAGTGCCCCCCTTTTTTTGAGAATATCTCCGTACGGAAAACTCACCGCCCTCACTGTGAGGCGCAATGGAAGTCGACCTATTGAAACGACATATCCATATACTCAGAGTGACATAAGTTGATTGTACACGGGGGCTATTGCGAACACTGCCAGAGGGTCGTCGAGTGAACCGAATGCTGTTACGTGTAAAAGGGTATATCAGGCAGTATCTATGCACCGTCACGGTTCACATTTTACTTCCTTTCGAACCTTTCGAAGCAGGAAAAACAAAGCGCGGCCCTCGGACCCATTCTTTCTCCCTATAAGATCTGGACGGCTCAGGGAAAAGCATCCGATGAGAGAAGATGCGGGAGGGACAGGGGGGAGGAGACAAGAGAGCGCCCGTAAAAGTTACGAGCGACGAACCCTTTTGATTCCGGCTGAATGTACAAAAGGTTCGCTGAGTGGTGACACCGGTGATGCCTCGTGTTGACCCGTAGTTTGAATTGGTCCACAATACATGGACGGGAATGCAACAAGCGTCTTGCCTTCGGTAGATATCAGTAACAAGTTTCAGTTTCAACCCTGGAAGCAAATACCCCCGGGCATTGCAGCCGTCGTATGCTTTTATCGCTCATCTAGTCCTACGGAACGCACACGCTCGAAGAATGGAAGGGCGATGAACGAACCGATCTCAATGAGAAAAACTTTACCACTTACAATCACCGAACCTGAAGCTTGAAGCTTGAAGCCTGGATCGCTGTATGGGTACAATCGTAGAGGGTACGTATCAACGTGCCCTTACGTATCCGTAGGCCGCGCCAGGCTATGCAAGAGATCACACGTCAATCACTCATCCAAAGAGATAATCAAGGCACTATGCGCCACTACCTGTTGGGAGTAACTCAATTCCATTCACCATCGGGAGCGCTCACCTAGCGCGGCGGACGGAGAGGGTATACCCGGCCACGGGACCAAGTATCTGAGACCGGGCGTTTCTCTCCAAGTTTCGTTTCGTCTACTAGACCAGCCACCTACCAGGGTTCAGTGATCTTCGAGGCTAACGCATTTCAATTAGCAGAAAGACAAACCTAGGGTGAGGAGGAGAGGAAACCGATTCTAGTAGGGATGTGGGTTCTCGCTCGGTCTGATGATCATAGTTGGTCGAAGGGAGACAGCAAGAGATCTTCTCGTTTTCCTGATCTTCAGCTTTGCATCGGTTCCCGATCTCTGGCGATGTGGGTGAATAGATAGATGGGACTGCAACAGCGTAGGTCGTGTAATATCGAATCCAGAAATGTGAACGAAGTACGAAAGTGGAAGAGGTCGGAGTGGGGGGGAGCACTGTAAAAGAAATACATATCTAACAATAAACACAAGCCAGAGAGAGCAGGATGACACCGGTACAGTCTATAGTAATCCACTGTCACGAAAAAAAAAAAACAGGAGGGGCGAAAGCCAATAAGGCCGCCCATGGCACCTATGATAGGGTCATAAGGGTTTCCAGCCATCAGATACGCTGACTGGGAGTTTCAGTTCGTCCCGGTCTACCTCCAACCTACCTCTTCTCTCATCACCGTTGACACCAACGGTACTACCTCCGGGTTGTCCATACCTAAACCTCCGCCTCTCGTCCATCGAGTCATCCTCGTAACTCAGTACACTGGCACTATCGTTATCCACGCTGGCCGTATCCGTGCCTCCAATAAGATTCCTCTCACCCTCGTCTCCCCACGCACTAATAAGATGCGGACGTGCATTTGTGGTGTGATCCACAAACCCGCGCTTGCTCAACCCCGCCTCAACCTTGTACCTCACCGCGTCGAGCTTCGGTTGCAATGCAGAAAATGTGCGCTGCAGGTTCATTCTGACTGAAGGTGAAGACTCGATTGACGAGGCTCGACTGTGAGTGGAGCTGAGGGAAACGCGACGGGTGACTGTTTCGAGGGGAAACTCGCCGTTGGTGATAGTTGATGGAGCAGGTGTGGATCCAGGCGTGGTGCCTGGAGACCTTGGGGGAAGCTGTATGCTCTCTGGTCTAGCGCGTAACTTGCGAGTTGGTGGCAGCGGGGGTTTGGAATGCCCCATGGATTTGGACCTAAACACTTTCGGAGAGGTAGGCGACAGAGGGTACGTGGGGGAGACATCGTCCGATGAAATTTCTGGACCTGATGTGTTTACGGGGGGCACTTTGCGGTCGGGATGCATAGGAGGGGGTGCAATATCCATGTGTCGTGTCGGGGATGCCGAATTTTGTCGTGGTTCGTCTGTTAGAGTGACACCGAATACTCGACCTCGTTCTGGGGACTGAGGGAAGGGGGAATTTCCTCGGCTTTTCGTCGGTGACAAAGATAATCGAGCATTCGCAACGGATTCATAGGACATTGTCGAGCCAGCAACGGAAGGTGCTGAACGAGAAGGGCTTTGGGCATTCCGCCTCGGGGGTAGGCTCGGTACGCTACGTTCTGACCTCGTGTCAGATCTATGAAGGTCGCCAGAGATAGATGAACTAGAAGAACTTGGAGCCGGTTTAGACGGACTGGAGCTCCGATTACGAACGCTACTACTCTTGAGAACTTGCAGAACTCGTTCATGATTAAGGTTCTCCTCGACCTTCCGTTGTACGACACCAGCTCTGCTAGCTTCGAGCGACTGCTTCATCAGTGGGCTCACGAGATGACTGGGTTTCGGAGGTTTGAAAGGATTCGTAGAGAGAGGAACGGAGTTGAGAGACATTGTTGGTGGAGGAGCAGGTTTACGGGGTGGTAAAGGAGGGACTTTTGAGGGAAATTCATCCTGACTGGGTAGTCGCCTTTCAGACTTTGACCGAGACATGAATGGGTTGTAAGCGGAGTAGGGGATAACAGGAGGAGTAGAATCTGAAGCTAGAGGGTTCACATCGGGATGTGTCGGCGGCTTAGGGTGAACCAAGGGAGGTGGTGGCAGTGTAATTGTATGATCTGCGTCGCGATGATCCCCACGGTGGAACGGGTTTTGATCCGAGACAGAGGTCATATATGATGCACGTCTGCCGTTATGGCGACTCGGATGGGGAGGCGGGGGCTGTTTGGAGGGAGATTGTGGTCGTGAGGTCGGTCGCGAAAGCGGCCGTCCACTATCATTCCCGGGATGTGCTAGATGAGGTGCAAGCTCAATTCGGGCCGAGCTACTGCGCAACGACAGTTGGTATCGCCGCACCTTGGGTAAACGCAAGTGTTTTGGAAATGCCCTTCCCATTTCTTGCATGGGTAATGAGGCGCATGACTGCGAAAAACTGCCCAGCATTGAATGTGTCCCGGGCGCTCAAAGTGGGGTAAAAGAGTTTGAGGATCTGAGGGCGAAGAAAGTGAGGGAAACTTTCGGAATGAGAAGAGAGAACGTACAGCATCTACATCCGACAGAGGCATTGAGGCATATCTGCCTCTGAGCCAAGCGCGAACTTCCCTGACACCTACGGTTGCGTTTTCGTAGTCATCGGAAGGGGATTGGTCATCCGCAATCAAATCGCGGAGGGCTTCGGTGTAAGCAGAGTATTCAAGGTCATTCAGAGCGGAGACATGGAGCGATATTTGTCGCATTGGAATTTGGGCGACGAAGGGGGAGATGAGTGCGTTTGGAAAGAGGTGGAATCCACAGTTCAAGGTGAGCCGAAGGGGATACGGGATGTCACATGCTTATGGCTGCAGCTTGAGTTGTGTCCCAAGAGGATTAACCAAAAGAAATCGGGTTTTCGACCACTGACTGCAAGGATGGATTCAAAGTGTAAAGGTTGTCTCTCTTCTCTCTCGTTCCTCTTTGACTTGTTCTAATCCGCCCGGTCCGAACCCGACTAGGCGTGCTGACTCCTCTTTGCCGAGTCGCGTGCGTCATTTTTCCACCCTCATCCCGAAATGTTATGCCGAGTCAAGCCCGACCAAAACCTCCATCTCCCTCTGTCTACCTGTCTTCAACTAACTGACCGGCGTCGAGGCCGGTCCTCCAAATGTTATCTGGCATCGCTGCTTTTGCAGTAGCCTCGAGGATACCCCAAATCTCACACACGACTTGGACACGGACAACAAACCGTTTTGCTACGCTACCTTCATGGCGGTCTCAAATACCTAACAACCGGAGTTTCTCTCGTTTGACCACCCGAGCGACTCCTCAGAAGCATGGTTCCTCTATACCGCCTCGACCAAAATCGAGAAGGGTGGCCAAGACATCTCGCGGACTGGCATACATTGGGTTGGGGGTTGGCACTGCTTGGTATTTGGATAGGGTGTTTTACGCTTCTGCAGTGAGCAGGAACATAAGGACGTTGTGGACAGTGCGTGCTCTGCCATCTTCTTCCGTGGTCCGCCATTCATGCTCGTCTATATGCAGTGTGCAATAATCGCACTTGACTACAAAATTAATTTCACTGCAGAGAATAGTGAAGGCATCCCGGCGATCCACGAACGCGTTGCAGAACGGGTATTCGATCTGTTCACTTCCAACGGTGGCCTCTACATCAAAATCGGTATGTCGCCGCCCCAATCGAAGACTATTGATCAAATGAACGTCTCTCTCACAGGTCAGGCTATCGCTAGTAATGCTGCCGTATTACCCCCAGCTATGCAAGCAAAGTTCGCCAAGCTGTTCGATGATGCTGCACAGGTCCCTCTGTCGGAAGTTCTGAAGGTCTTCGAATCCCAGTTCCACAGACTACCATCCGGACCCGGTGGTGTGTTCGAGTACTTCGATCCTGTAGCCGTGGCAAGCGCGAGTATCGCGCAGGTCCACAAGGCCAGATTGAGAGAGGAAGACGGTGGCGGTTGGGTTGCCGTCAAGGTTCAAAAACCCGAAGTCGGAAAACAAGTCAATCTGGATCTCGCCATGTTCCGTCTCGTGATGTGGGCCTACGAGAACCTAATATTCGATGTCAAGGCGTACTTCGTTGTTGGTGAGTAATTACGCTACCCCCTCGAACTTGCACCAACTGTCTACGCTAGATTTTATCTCTGACCACCTGAGACGAGAACTTGATTTTGAACAGGAGGCAGTGAATGCCATGACTACTGCCAAGTTCATCGCAGAGGAACCGAGGCTCAAAGATAAGGTGTACGTCCCACGGGTCTACGAAAAGTACACGACGAAGAAGGTCATGACCGCCGAGTGGATCGACGGGGTCCGAATGACCGACCGGAATGGGATCAAGCAACTGATGGGCGAACGCACTGACATCATATCTGAAAACTCTGCTGCCCGTCGCTTCCCAACTTTGAAGGGTGGGATTTCTACCATCCTCAAGACTATGGTAGAACTGTTCAGCGCACAGATTTTCGAATGGGGTTGGGTCCACTGTGATCCGCACCCAGGAAACATGATCGTCAGACCCCATCCTACCATAAAGGGCGTTCCCCAACTCGTTCTCCTGGATCATGGTCTCTACGTCCATCCCACCCCCAACTTCCAGCGACAGTACGCCACGCTTTGGAAGAGTCTTTTGATGCTCGACCTCAAAGTTCTCGAGGAGGTTGCCGAGGAATGGGGAATCGGAGAACCCAAAATGTTCGCCAGTGCGACGCTCATGCGACCCCTCTCGTTCAACGACAAGAACGACGAGGAGGCCGCGAAATTCGAAAAGGAGTTTTCGGAGATGAACGACTACGAGAAGAGCGTGGCGATGAAGAAGAGGCTACAGAACTTCCTCGTGGACCAGGATAGGATGCCGAAGGAGTTGATCTTCATCGGCCGGAACTTGAGGTTTGTCATCCTCCTGTCGATTAAACGATTACTCATGAATGCCACACAGGATTGTGCAGGGGAACAATCGGATGTTTGGTTCTCCTGTGAACAGGATCAAGATCACTGCAACCTGGGCTTCGTGGTCCCTGGCTGAGGCACCGAACATGACACTGGTGCAACGGCTCTGGGCGTACTACAACCACTTTATCTTCAAGTCGGCTCTCTTCACAACTGACCTGGCCTTCTGGTACGTGAGAATGAAACAGTGGGTGACTGGTAGGGAGGACGAAGGGTTCGAAGACGCGCTAGAAGAGTCGATGAGGGCTTTTGCGAAAACCAACTTTGGAGTTGAGATCGCCAAGGATGCGATATACTCTGGGTGAAGCTACAGGCGTTTTTTTTTTTTTTGCCCGGTTAAAAATAAAAATTATTAAAAAAAAAACGAAAAATAAAAAAAAAAAAAAAAAAAATT
>Ga0307512_10007468_pt1 | contig 10834 bp, 8 predicted proteins | sample 14_EM_MG_FD_200267 | JGI IMG/M metagenome (GOLD analysis project Ga0307512, IMG submission 200267) | Populus trichocarpa ectomycorrhiza microbial communities from riparian zone in the Pacific Northwest, United States - 14_EM | ecosystem: Host-associated > Plants > Roots > Unclassified | place... | reverse complement strand
CCTAATATTCAGGTCGGATCTAAGGTGTGGTTAGATGCACGATATGTACGGACCACTCGCCCCACTCGCAAGCTCGATTGGAAACGTCTGGGACCCTTTCAAGTGAAGAAGCAAGTGTCTCCATATGCTTATGAGTTAGATTTACCAGCATCAATTCGGATACATCGAGTTCAACCTGTTTCTCTTTTGGACCCTGTTGTTGAGGATCCATTGGAAGGGCAGGTAGTACCCCCTCCACCTTCTGTTGAAGTTGATGGCGAGGAGGAATATCAAGTATCAAGCGTTGAGGATAGCCGAATGTATCGAAGTCAATTGCAGTATCTTATTCGATGGACGGGTTATGATTCCCTTACCTGGGAGCCGGCGAAGTTCGTCAATGGATTACAGGCTGTGGATGAGTTCCATGAACGGTACCCAGGAAAACCCGGACCCTTGGAAAATGTTCTCGGAGGACCTCGAACCTAAGGGGGGGATACTGTCACGGCGCAAGAAGGTACGAAGGTACTTCGGAAATATAGAAGAAAGATAAGGAATTGTGTTACGGAAAGGCGGAGACGTTGGAAGACGCGGAGGAAGCGGCCAGATGGTGGCGGTATAATTTAGTATAGATGAAGAAGTGAGTTGAGGTGTTGCGACGTCAGGAGAGGTGGCGCGGTTGTTACGATAAGGAATAACGGAGTGGTGTGTAAGATCATGGGATGAGATTCGGATGGTACATCGGAGCATGAAGAATGGTTCGACGGTGGCAGATGAATTGTATATAAAGAGAGTGTTGATAGCGTTGGAGGATTTCCTTTTCTTCTCTCTTTACTCGTTCTCTTGTATAGCAAACAATAGTCCGACTTTGGAATATATTTTATCCTTGTTCCTCGATACGCACTTCGAGTTCAGTCCAGCAACATTCACATCACCTGCGTCGGACCCCGCCCGTTACAATCTCCTCAAACGTCTTTTCGGGCTCTCTGTACATCAATCCCGCAATTTCATCATGCTTCATATCGTCCTGCCGTTGCTGAACAGCTGCCGCTGGGTCTTGAACTCGCATTCTTGCCACAGCGGTCTCTCTCGTAACATAATCCTCAATCCATTTCTCTTTCTCTTGATTGCTTAAGAAGTGCATTTCCCGTCGTTTCTCCGCCGCAAGCATCTTTTTGGATCTCAAGCTGCGCAATGCCCCAAGTGCTCCGACCCCCTCTGCATCCAAGCCGCTCTTGCCTTCATTCACCTGATGACGTCGTTGGGTTGACTGCTTTGCCAATTTGCTGTATCTGCCAGCCGCAAGTGGCGAAAAGTTCTTTTTCGGAGCATTGACCATTGTAGTTTGCGTGGAATTTGTTGTTGGGTGAGATATTGGATGTTGCAAGTTATGGACAATATGCAGGCAAGCTGCGTCTTTTATGTCAAGGTTGGTACGTTTACTCATCTTGAACAAAGCAAAATGTCCCTCTTGACTGTCAATAAATAAGGAATAGTGATGCTAACAGTACAACATGACAAGATTGTTAGCATCATTGTCATGCAATATCACGGGAATAATTTGAGACAAACATCAGCAGACGTCCTTTCCCTCGAACAACATCCTATAAATATATACCGACTAAGCAATTCGGGCGGTCGTACACCGCAGGGTATCCCTGTGAACAAACACACAACATCAGGCCGACTTTTTGCAAATTGCAGGGCGGTGGGAAACCCCTGCAACTTGCAGACATTCTCAGCAGGATTCATCTTTAGCATAATGATCGTTTTGGTTGCTACTTATTCCATTCTGACAAGAAGCTAACTATATAGTCCTCAGGGCTTCCCACTTCCCCTCGTTATCATCTTCCTCTCATATTCCTCACTAGCACATCGTGGATACGCAAACACCTCCGCCAGGTGAGAGTGGATCGAATACCGGCTGATTGGCGGGTGCTACAACCACTACGGACATTCTTGGCACACAACTAGAGTGCGGACACAAGTTAGTTCACCGCGACGCTGCCAATGCAGCCACCAGACATATGTCCCAGAATGCCCATTTAAAAATCATCCACAAGACTGGAAGCAGGAACAATAAGAAGCATCATGCAGTGGGATGTGAGTATATCCATATGGAGGTGAAGGGCAGTCAATTAACTGCATAGGGTACAGCGGGTGTCCGTAGAGAGCTACGTAATGAATTTATCGCTGGCCGTAACGGGAACCTCCATGATCGACACAGGCATTTATCCGCACAGTCCTTGAAATCGAACATCATGATGTCGTCAGCTCTGGGATTGTTGAAGATAAATTTCCTGATAAGCATCCCTGTCAGGGGACAAAGCAGGCATTAATCACCTTAGAGGAGGCTACCGAAGCGTATATGGTAGAGGTATCAGCTGAATTTCATTGTTAGAAACAGCAACTAATGTCTTGTAGGTTTTCAACATGTCTGCAACTATGGCAAGGCGAGGAGGTCAGGTACAGCTGGAACAGTCCGACATGCGCCTGGCGTTGAATATGGCCAAAATGGCCAAAGAAGGCTTTTGCCGTGCCGCGATCGCGGAAACGAAATATCTCAGTGAGAAACCATGCGCTGTGGTCTGAGAAGAGAAGAAGCGGGGTGTTGAGTTTCCTTGGCACAAAAAGGTGAAGGCTGCGATACAAAACACCCAGCAATGCTTTGTCCAAACCAAACGTCCGGCTACCTTCCCTGCCAAAGTGGCACCGCAAAGAATCCGCAGACACGCTGGAGACGCAAAGGAACAGGTGCACCTCCACGTGACCAACGCAGAGAGCCGACTCCAGAGCCGACTCCACCACTGCCCGGCACGCCACCCGCCCCAACCGGTAACACTTCCCAACTTCAACCTTCTCCAATCGTCAGATTGCCTGCCGGCTATCCAGATTCGAATACAGTTCATCCCTTTATGAAATTTTTCGATGATGAGGATCCCGAGCACCATACCAATATTGATCCTGATATGCTGACTGATGATGGTTTGTACACTCTCTGTGGTGTGGTAATGCAGCTAACAATCGTTTCGAAGACAACAGCAGCAGATTGAGCGATCCTGCAACTAATGACGAGCATTGAGCGAAAGACACAGGATTGTGGAGATTATTATTAAATATATCTATGTATTATTAAAGAACAACGTAGTGATCAAGAAGAAAGTAAACAAAAACGCCAGAAAGGCAGCCAAAACAATGTGAATGATAGACTGTAAAAATAAATGATTGCATATTGCGGATACAGCCATGGCAAAAGGAGCGTCAATGGAGCGTCAACGAATTTTAGTCATGCGTCCTGGGAAATCACACCTCCAATCGGTTGTAGTCAGTCATAAAGCAATCATTGGCTCTCTTTATACTCAAAACAGCTTGCAATACCCTCCCTGCCCCATCATCAAAATGAGCGTCAACGGAGCGTCAACGATTTTTGGTCATGCGTCCTTGGAAATCACACCTCCGATAGGTTGTAGGCAGTCAGAGAGGAATTATTGGCTGCCTTTATAGTCGAACACATTGCAAGACCAAATATCGTTGACACTGTGTTGACGCTATGTTGACGCTCATTTTCAGGATGTGGTTTGGCGCATGAGTATTCTTCTTTTCAACATCCAGGCGGCTAATATGTCGAAAATGAACCGTGACATTCCAATGCCAGTATTTTACGATCAACAGTAGTATATCTGAATGCGACCATAAATGTGAAACCCGAAAGGCAGAACCGGAGATTGGAACCAACGGGTCTAGCCAAACCTGGCGAAACCCGTGGGTTGACAGGTTTGGGTCGGGGTGTGGCCTACCAACATTCACCAGTTCTGGTTTTTGGATGGGTCTGGAACCGAACCGACGAGTTTTTGCGGTCCAAACCCGGACCACTGGCGGGTTACCCGGACCCATTCCTAACACTACAGGTGAGGATAGCACTGAGGATACTATCCAAGAGAGCCCCGAAATTGATTTGACCGAACTGTATATGGGAGAAAGAGTAGCTCCCGGGAATGATGAGATCATCATAGAGGTGGAGGTGGATAATGTGGAGGAAGAGGGCAACGAGGAAGAAGAGACAGTTTCAAATGATGACATGGAGTACAATGTAACTGTAGAGTGTTGAGAGATAATTGTTGCTCAAAAGGCAGGGTGAAAAAAGCATCAATTTGGACTCGAGATGCCCGGTGTCATGCTCCTATGCAGCTAGTGGTTCCGAGCGTGATCGTCTTGTGTACAATACTCGTAATACTTAATCATAATATGCATAGTGAAACGTTCATCATCTGCAGTTAATCAAAAGAAATTCAAGTATCTGATAATAGAAGAACCTATTTCTAGAATCTTGAATACCAAAATCCAATAAGCAGAAGCCATACTGGAATCCGATTGCTGGTTGTCCCGTGCACCAGCATTCACACTTCACGGTATGGGTAGCGTGACATATAGGTATATCTTCCATTTCTGCGGCTGTAATGTCCATCCCGGTGTAAACAAGGTGTTGCACAAGGCAGACATTATTGACATATGACACCGAGCCAAGTATATAGGAAGTTATCTCATAAATTGCTAACGTCCACAGACATAGGACGACAATGATAGAAACGTATCTTCATGTGTGAACCAGGGAGTAGAAGGTGGCGGGCCTGCAACATTGGAAAGTACGATAAGATGGGGTTCAATTGAGAAGAAGAGCTTCTGATAGCACTTATATATGAACTATACAAGGATCGAGAATGGTTTTAGATAACCCCGAACGGAACTTGAATATACACTATAGTGAACGGTTTTATAAATCTCTCAAGGAATGAAACTAAGAACTTCAATAGGATTTGAACAGGACCCGACCAGGATCTGAACATGACCCAAACAGGACCCAAACAGGACACAAATAGAACACAAACAGGGCCCCGAACGGGACCTCACTGGAAGACTTCTACAGTCAATGGTAAATCCCAACTTCCGGCCGGAGAATTCCCCAACATATAATGTCTCACTGCGAAGTCCTGAATAGGAGTAACTGACCTGATCCTGAATTGGAACCCAGAACATGAACGGCGGTTACATAGATTCATAGTCTAGCTTCTACGTACAGAGTCCAGCTCACCTATGGGTTAGCTTGTAAGGCTGCAACTTCCGGGAGGAAGATTCAGGCCTGACAAGATTATTCTCTTGAGGAGCAATCTTCCGGGCAGTAGATAGAGTTTAGCCTGCATAGAAGAAAACCTCAGATCACTGGATGGAGGATTTGAAAAGTCTCACATAGTTGCTCATCACAGGACTGTGCTCTATGTGACTTTATGGTAGTCTTCTTGATAGACCAAACTACAAAGCTCCAACATCCGCCCACAGAATTGAGAACGGTACCTGCCTTCGAGAAATCCTCGACTTTCTGGTTGGAGGATGCAGTAGGTTCCTCATGGTCGCCCATTACTAGACCATGCCACACGTGATTGTACAGTGGTCTCCCTTGGTAGACCAGTACCAAGTGCCAACTTGCGGCCGGAAGAGAGAGTTCTGGCTGGGAGAAATTATCAACTTTCTGGTCAGAGACCTTGGTTCAAGGCTGGTAGAAACTCACGACTTCCGGTCGGAAGATTGACAACCACCTGGCGTGGAAAAATTCCAATCTTTTCTGTCGAAGGATTGAGCAAGTCACACATAGTCATCCATAACTACACATTGCCATACGCGACATCATGGTAGTCCTCTTGCTATGCCAGGTGCCAAACTCTCAACTTCGGGGCGGAGGATTTAGACAATTGCTGGCGGTCACCCATGACTAGACCATGGCACACGTTATTTCATTGTAGTCTCCCGTGGTGGACCTGGTACCAACTGCCAACTTCTGTCCGGAAGATAATGATCTAGCTGGGAGAAATTATCTAATTTCAGGTCGGAGAACTCAGTTCAAGGATGGTAGAAACTCACTACTTCCAGTCGGAAGATTGACTACCACCTTGGCAGGGCAAGATTCTCATCTTTTCTGTCGGAGGATTGAGCAAGTCACACATAGTCGTCCACAACTAGACTATGCCATACGCGACTTCATGGCAGTCCTCAGGTTATGCCTGGTGCCCAACTCTCAACTTCCGGGTGGAGGATTTCGAAAGTCTCACATGGTCCCCCATAACTAGACCATGCCACACATGATCTTATGGTGGTCTCCTTTGGTAGACCCAGTACCAAGTGCCAACTTGCGGCCGGAAGAGAGCGTCCTGGCAGGGAGAAATTATCCACTCTCTGTTTGGAGAACGGAGTTCAAGGAGGGTAGACACTCACATCTTCCGGTCAGAAGATCGACTACCACCTGGCTGTGAATAATTCTAATCTTTTCGGTCGGGCAATTGAGCAAGTCACAGATAGTTGTCCACAACTAGACTATGCCATACTCGACTTCATGGCAGTCCTGAGGTGATGCCAGGTGCCAAACTCTCAACTTCCGGGAGGAGGATTTTGAAAGTCTCACATTGTCGCCCATAACTAGACCATGCCACACGTGATTGTATGTGGGTCTCCCTTGGTAGACCAGGTACCAAGTGCCAACTTGCGGCCGGAAGCGAGCATTCTGGCAGGGAGAAATTATCAACTCTCTGTTTCGAGAACTGAGTTCAAGGATGGTAGAAACTCACATCATCCGGTCAGAAGATAGACTACCCCTTGGCTGTGAATAATTCTAATCTTTTCGGTCGGAGAATTGAGCATGTCACAGATAGTCGTCCACAACTTGACCTTGCCATACGCAACTTCATGGTTAACCACTTTGCTGCACCCATTGTCAAATCTGAACTTCCAGCTGGAGGATATATTTCTCCCGTAGTGAAATGTTCAACCTTCAGGTCGGAGGATTTCGAAAGTCCCACATGGTCAACTGTTATCGGGCCATTTCATACACTACTTCATGGTGGTCCCCCGTGGTAAACGAGGTACCAACAGTCGACTTCCTGCCGCAGGATTGACCTCAACCTAGCAGAAGTTCTGAACTTTGTATTTAGATGACTGAGTTGAAAGCTGCCAGAAACTAGCATCTTCCGGCCGGAAGATCAAATGTTACATGCGTAGGACAAATTTTCAAATTCCGGTTGGAGTATGCCATTCTTCTTGGGACAGTTCCAACTTCTGACAGCAGGATTGAGCTCTACCTAGCACAAGCTCAGAACTTTCTAGTCGATAGATTGTGTTCAAGGTTGACAGATAGTATCACCTTCCGGCCGGAGGATTCAATACTATTTGCTTAAGAGAATTTCCCAACTTCCTGTAGGAGAATGCCATTCTGCTTGGGTTAATTTCAACTTCCAGCCGGAGAATTGAGCTCTACCTAGCAGAAGCTCAGTACATTCTATTTGGCACACTCAGTATTAAGCTGATAGAAACAATCTTCTTCCAGATGGAAGAGTAAATACTAACAGCCTGAGAGAAATTCGCCACTTCCAGTCCGAGAATATGCAATTCTTGTTGGAAATGTTTCATCTTCCGGCGGGAGAATTGAGTTCCGCCTAGCAGAAGATTGGAACTGTCTATTGGAAAGACTGATGTCGAAGCTGGCAGATTCTGTCACCTTCCGGCCGGAAGATTCAATACTATTTGCCTCAGAGAAATTCTCAACAACCAATCGAAGAGTGCTATTCTTCTTGGGAAATAGTCAATTTCCGACTGGAGAAGTGAGATCTACGTAGCACAAGCTAGGAACTTTCTATTTGGAAGACTGACTTCAACCGTGGTAGAAAGTATCATCTTCTGGCTGGAAGATGCAATACTCTCTGCCTGGGAGAAAGTCCTAACTCCCAGTCTGAGGATACCATTCTTTGTGGGAAAGTTTCACCTTCCGTCAGTAGGATTAGTTGTAGGCTTGGATAGAATTCCACATTCTGGTCTGCGGATATAGTACTCATTTGAAAAGTTTCAACTTCCGGCCGGAGATTTTAGATCTGCCTATCAGAAATTTCGAAAGTTTCTAGTCGGAGGACTGAGTTCAACACTCGTAGAAACTATTATCTTCTGGCCTGAAGATGATATATCAGATGCCTGGGAGGAATTCTAAACTTCCGGTCAGGGCATGCAATTTTGTTTGAGAAAGTTTCAGCTTGCGGCCGGAAATTTGACATGTATCTAGCCTCAGCTCGAAACTTTCTGGTTGGAAGGCTGAGTTGAAGGATGATGGCCACTATCATCTTCTGGCTGGATGAATGAATATTACCTCCCTGGGAGAAATTCTGAACTTCCGGTCGGAGAATCCAATTCTTCTTGGGAAAGTTTCAACTTCCAGCTGGAGATTTGATATCTAACTAGCAGAAGCTTTGAACGTGCTAGTCGGAAGACTGAGTTCAACACTGCTAGACACTATTATGATCCGGCCGGAAGATTAAACACCACCTGCTTGGGAGATATTCTCAACATCTGGCCGGAGAATGCAATGCTTTGTGGGAAAGTTTCAACATCCGGCCGGAGGATCATTTTTGGGCCAAGATAGAATGACATCGTCTGGTGGAGGATGTTGCCCTCATTTATAAGTTCCAACTTCCGGCTGGAGAATTGGGTTCTATCAAGCAGACGCTGGAAACTTTCTACTGGGAGGACTGAGATCAACGCCCGTAGAAACTATCATCTTCCAGCCGGAAGGTTCAATCCTTCCTGGCGGGGAGAAATTCTCAACTTCCGGTCGGAGAATGGAATTCTTCTGGGGAAAGTTTCAACTTTCCGGCCGGAGAATTGAGATCTACATCGCAGAACCTGGGCTCTTTCTACTTAAAAGCCTTAGTTCAATGCTGGTAGAAAGTATCATCTTCCGGCGGGAAGAGTCAATGCTATCTTGCCATCAAGAAATTGTCACTTTCCGTTACGAGAATGCAATTCCTCTTTGGAAAGTTTCAACCTTCCGGCCAGAGAATTGAGATCAACTTAGCAGAATCAGTGAGGTTTCTACTCGAAAGACTTAGTTCAACACTGAGAGAAACTACCATCTCCTGGCCAGAAGATTAAATACAATCTGACTGGGAGAAATTCTCAACTTCCGGTCACAGAATGATGCAATTGCTTCTGAGAAATTTTAAACTTCCGGCCAGATGATTCATAGACTCCCAACTTCTAGATGGAGGATGTACTGCCAGTTTCGAAAGTTCCAACTTTCCGGTCAGAAGTGTAGCCTTAACCGCAACCCAGCGACTGGAAATCTGGCTATCATCCAGCCACATTGTGAGCAGCACACACATCCCACTTCTCAGGGCATTCCTGATCCTCGAAGCAATTGTCTTGCTCTACGTCTGGTTCATTGTCTGCCTCACAGTCGTCTTCGCTCGCATTTGGATTATCCGAGTCACTGTTCCAGTTGTGACAATTATCAGTGTCCAAAAGACAATCGGGTGCACTGTCGTCATCACTCTCAACTGGATGACATTCGATTCGACGTAATCTGCGAACATTCAAGACTGGAGTTCATCCTCCAGCGAGTGTAACGGGCGGGGTTGGGCGCAGGTGATATTGACAACTTAAATACAATGTCGTAATCAGGGCAGAGCTCGCAGTTCATATCGAGGGAATTGGAACAAGACAAGAATCGAAGCTAGTTCAAAGTGGTACTTGCATAGCTATACACCAGATCGAGTAACGAGAGAAGAAAAGGAAATCCTGCAATGCCAACACCAATCTCTGTTATATACGGTTTGTCTGCCACCCTCGAATCATTCCTCATGCTCCGATGTACCATCCGAACCTCATCCCATGATCTTACACAACATTAACATAATTCCTTCTCAGTACAGCCACGCCACATCATCTGACGTCGCAACACCTCAGACTACTTCCTAATCCTAACAAATTATACCGCCACGATCGCCCGGCCTCCTCTGCATCTTCCAACGGCTCCGTCTTTCCGTGACACAATTCCTTCCACACCATCTCCCACTTCTCACCATAATACCCAAGTACCTTCATATTTCTTCAAACCATGACAGTGAGTTTTTTTGCAGGCACAGCTGGTGGCAACAGTGATCTTCCTGACAATTCAAATGCAGCTGCACCATCATGTTAAAAGAGTGACCAGGATGCTTTGACTCTTTCTTCCGTATCTGAAATGTAGCCTACAGCTGTCATCTGTTTGATTTGAGCGTGTGATTCCTTCTGTGTGGTACGTAGGTTATGGCTGCCCTGCCACATCTCCAAAAAGTCGTAGACCTTGGCCAGTCTGTGCAATTTCCTTTCCTCTGTCTCTCTCTTTAATTCCAAGTCGTTATTGGTTTCTGACCTATCCAATACAGGGTCATCGCCAGCCACTATCCCAGTATTCGCGCAAGCATGCTGCCTTACTACAACCTGTGCCCAAATGGTCTCAGTTGTGCTTTGTTACTACCTCCAGCGGATAACGTCTTGTCGAAGGGAAAAACTGACCTCCACCCCGACACCTTGCGGTATGATTGAGAATATGTCGCGTGCCACATTGGAGAGATTGGCAAACTTTGAGTGTGTTTCCTCTTGCTGTTGCAACGATTCGGCGATATCCGGGATTAAAAATGTACTGCTACTCTCATCAGCAACAACTCAAGTGTCCGTCTGAAACAACCGGGTGTTCCGGACGGCTCTGACGGCTCTGACGGAACCTCGTACCCTCTGACGGAGAATTACACGCTTCCCGTCGCCCAGGCGACAGGTCGCGATGCATAGCAGAGCACCTGGTAGCGCCGGCGACAAACCTGGAAGCGTCTGGGAGCACCTCGAATCACAGCAGAGCATTCTGGGAAAAACAACATCTTCTTTGGGAACTTTTAAAACTCATATATTCAGGTTGTATTCTCATCTATGTATCTATGTATCTATATAGCTACCAATCTACAACTCAGAGATACACTCCGAGGCCGTGATCGAGCGAGTTTGGAGATGCACT
>Ga0307512_10007466_pt1 | contig 10835 bp, 8 predicted proteins | sample 14_EM_MG_FD_200267 | JGI IMG/M metagenome (GOLD analysis project Ga0307512, IMG submission 200267) | Populus trichocarpa ectomycorrhiza microbial communities from riparian zone in the Pacific Northwest, United States - 14_EM | ecosystem: Host-associated > Plants > Roots > Unclassified | place... | reverse complement strand
AAGCGGCATGAAGATCATCAGTGTGCGCCGGCTGCGCGGGCCGAACGTCTATCTCTCCCGGCCCGCGGTCATCGCCCGGTTGCGCCTCGACGAACTGACCGGGCGGGAGACCTCGGACGTGGCCGGCTTCCCCGAGCGCCTGCTGCGGGCCCTGCCCGGCCTCGCCGAACACCACTGCGCCGCGGGCGCGCCGGGCGGCTTCGTCAGCCGGCTGCGCGGCGGCACCTACTTCGGCCACGTCACCGAGCACGTCTGCCTCGAGCTGTCCCGGCAGATCGGCCGGGACGTCAGCTTCGGCCGGACCCTCTCCACCGGCGAGCCCGGCCTCTACGACCTCATCGTCGAGTGCCCGACCGACGAGTCGAGCGACTCGACGCTGCCCGCCGAACTGCTCGACGCCGCCGTCGACCTGGTCACCGCCGTCGTCTCGGCGCTCAGCGACCCGCTCGCCGACCGGCTGGCCCGGCTGGGCGACATCGCCGAGCGGGAGGCCACCGGGCCGAGCACCCGCTCCATCGTGGTCGCCGCGCGGCGCCGGGGCATCCCGGTGGAACGCTTCGGCGAGCTCAGCCTGCTCCGGCTCGGCTGGGGCAACCGGCGCCGGCTCTGCTGGGCCGCGATGACCGACAGCACCAGCGGCGTGGCCATCGACATCGCGTGCGACAAGCAGGTGACCCGGCGCCTGCTGGGTGACGCGGGCATCCCCGTACCGGCCGGGGGCGCGGCGGCCACCGCCGAACAGGCGATCGGACTGCTCGCCGAACTGGGCGGGCCGGTCGTGCTCAAGCCCCGCTTCGGCCGCCAGGGCGAGCACGTCGCGCTCAACCTGGCCACGCCCGGTGATCTGCTGCGGGCGTACGAGGCGGCCGGCCCCGAGGTCGTCGTGGAGCGCCAGTTGCCGGGCCGCGACTACCGGGTGCTCGTGGTGGCGGGCGAGGTCGTCGCCGCGGCCGAGCGGATCGCCGCCCACGTCCTGGGCGACGGCGAGCACACCGTCGAGGAGTTGGTCGCGCGGACCAACGCCGACCCGCGCCGCGGCCGGGGCCACTCCCGGGTGCTGACCCGCATCACGCTCGACGACAACGCGTACGGGCTGCTGAAGCGGCAGGGCTACCAGCCGGGCGCGGTCCCCGCCGCCGGGCACGCGGTCTGGCTGCGCGACAACGCGAACCTCTCCACCGGCGGCACCAGCTGCGACGTCACCGACCGGATGCACCCCGACGTGACCCGGCTCTGCCTGCGCGTCGCGGCTCTGGTCGGGCTCGACATCGCCGGCATCGACCTGCGGCTGGCCGACATCGCGGCGCCGGTGCCGGCGACCACCGAGCCCGACGCGGTCCTCGGCGGCGTGATCGAGGTGAACGCCGTACCCGGGCTGCGCATGCACTTGGCGCCGGATCAGGGCCGCGCCCGCGACGTCGGCGACGCGATCGTGCGCGCGATGTTCCCGGGCGGCTCGGACGGCCGGATCCCGACCGCCGCGGTCACCGGCACCAACGGCAAGACCACGGTCGCCCGGCTGACCGCGTACCTGCTCGCCGGCGCCGGGCTGCGGGTCGGGCTGACCAGCACGGACGGGGTCAGCGTCGACGGCGTGACGATCCAGCGGGCGGACGCCACCGGCCCGCGCTCGGCGCAGATGGTGCTCGGCGACCCGGGCGTGCAGGCGGCCGTGCTGGAGACGGCCCGGGGCGGGACGCTGCGCCGGGGCCTGGGCTACGACTGGACCGACGTCGGCGTGCTGACCAACATCACCGCCGATCACCTGGGCCAGGACGGGCTCGACTCGATCGAGGACATCGCGCACGTCAAGGCGCTGGTCGCCGAGCGGGTCCGGGACGGCGGCACGCTCGTGCTCAACGTCGACGACCCGTGGGTACGCAGCCTGGTCGACCGCCCGCGGGTGCGCGCCGACCGCAAGCGGATCGTCTGGTTCGGGCTGGACCCGCGGCACCCGGTGGTCCTCGGGCACCTGGCCAAGGGCGAGACCGCGTACCTGCTGCAGGACGGCTGGCTGACCCAGGCCACCGGCGCCCGGCGTACGCCGCTGATCCGGCTCGCCGACCTGCCCGGCGGGTTCGGGGGAGCGGCCGAGTACGCCGCCGCCAACGCCCTCGCGGCGGCCGCGGCGGCCCGGGCGCTCGGCACGTCGGCGGAGATCGTGGCGGAGCGGCTGGCCGCCTTCGACCCGCGGGTGCACAACCCCGGGCGGGGCACGCTGCTGCGCCTCGGCGAGGTGTCGCTCTTCGTCGACTACGCGCACAACCCGGCGGCGCTGGCGGCCGTCCTGCGTACGCTGCACCGGCTCTTCGGCGCGGATCGCTGCGTCGCCGTGGTGACGCTGCCCGGCGACCGCCGCGATGACCTGCTCGCCGCGTCGGCCCAGGTGCTCGCGGACGGCGTGGCCCGGGCCGTGCTCTACGACGACGCGGATCCGCGCGGGCGGGCGCCGGGGGAGGTGTCGGCGCTGGTCGAGCGGGAGATGCGCGGCCGCCGGCCGACGCTGCGCGCGGTCCGGGCCCAGGGCTACCGGGCCGCCGTGGAGGCCGGCCTGGAGTTGGCCGCGCCGGGCGACGTGCTGCTCGTGCTCTATGAGGACGTGGACCCGATGCTGGCCTATCTGGCCGGCCGGGGCGCGGTGCCGGCCGCGGTCGGGCTGGTGCGGGTTTAGCACTTCTGACGGATTTCCGACAGCCGATTTGGCCCGTTTGTCCCACGGAGTGAGGACGCCGGCAATAAGGAATGATCAGCGGCGGAGAATCGGCCAATCAGGCGGGGTTGCGCAGGTCAAATGCCCCAAGATTGGTGGTTCGATAGTGGTCCCGATGTCGAATCGGGACCAATGCTGGCGGCGACGTAGAGTAATTGCCGGTCCGTAATATTACTGAACCGCGCGTATGAAGATCCACTATTCGACGTAACAATTTCCCTGCGTAGTGATGTCGCAACCGGACGTGGCAGGTTTCCTTTGTGGACAACTCGGACGGGTGACAGGCGCATAACCGGCAAATCGGTCTCTATTACCGCATTGGGGTGTTCGACTTGGTCGAATTGGCCCCTGAGCTGGGATTTCTCGGGAAATCGCCCGAGCTGTACCGGCGGCGCGTGGTCCGAAACGGAGAGTGACGACCCGCAGGTCGACCGCGGGATTGACGGGTCGAGATAGTGGCCGATCGTCGGCTAACATCCAGGCCGTCGATGGGGAATGCTCGGGCCACGGCGGGCCGAGTTCCGCCCCAGCGTCGAGGAGCATGGCGGTGCGGCCTCGATGTTTCTTTAGAATCGCGCATGTGGGGGCACATGAGCATGACGGACCTGCCCGGTTCGAGTCTGTTAGCCGGTCGATACCGACTGGTCGAGCGTCTCGGTGCCGGCGGGATGTCAGTGGTGTGGCGAGGGTTCGACGAGGTGCTGGGGCGCCAGGTGGCCGTCAAGGTACTGCCGCCCTCGACGAGCACTGACCCCTCGTTCCGACGCCGGCTGCGCGCGGAGGCCCAGGCGGCCGCCCGCCTCAGCCATCCGCACATCACCAACGTCTACGACTACGGCGAGGCGACCACCGTCGACGGTGAGCCGGTGCCCTATGTCGTGATGGAGCTCGTCGACGGCGAGTCGCTCGCCGCCGTCCTGGCCCGCGCCCGGCGCCTGCCGTGGCCGGCCGCCGTGCGCATCTGTTCCGAGGTTTCGGCCGCGCTCGCCGCCGCGCACGCCCGCGGCATCGTGCACCGCGACGTCACCCCGGCGAACGTGATGCTGACCCCGTCCGGCGCCAAGGTCGTCGACTTCGGCATCTCGGCCCTGATCGGCGAGAACGACATCGACCCCGACGGCAGCCTGCTCGGCACGCCGGCCTATCTGGCGCCCGAGCGGCTCGAGGGCGGCCAGGTCAGCCCGGCCACCGACGTCTACGCGGTGGGCCTGCTGATCTATCGCACGCTGATCGGCCAGCTGCCCTGGGACGTCGGCACGACGACGGCGCTGCTGCGCGCGCACCAGTACACGGAGCCCGAGCCGCTGCCGCACGTCGAGGGACTGCCGGCCGCCGTCGAGGCGCTGATCGCCCGCTGCCTCGAGAAGCGGCCGGACGACCGCCCGTCCAGCGCCGAGCTCGCCCACGTGCTCGCCGGCGTCGCCGCGGACACCCCGGGCGGCCGCGGCTTCGTGCCCGACTGGGCCGACAACAGCGACGACACCACGATCCTGCCGTCCGCGTCGTCGTACACGGACAGCTTCGACCGGATCCGGTCCGGGCAGGCCCAGGCCGCCGGGGCGCAGCCGGTGCGCGGCGTCGCCGCGGTGCGCCAGGGCCGGGTCACTCCCGACGGAGTCTCCCGGATCTCCGACGCCCCGATCTCGCCCGCGCCCGGCTCGGCGATGCCGATCTCGATCTCCGACGTGCGGGCCGCGGTCGACGGCCGTCCCGTCGGCGACGCCGCTGCGCAGGGCGGCCCGGCCGACGGCCCGGCGATGCCGTCCGGCCCCGGGAGCTCCCAGTCGCCCGGCAACGTGCCACGCGGGCCGCTGCCCGGACCGGGCGCCCCCCGCAACAGCCGCTTCGCCGGCGCACCCAAGGTCGGCCCCGGCGTCAACGCCGCCGCGGCGGCCCCGATGCTGCCCACCGGTCCGGGCGAGGCCGCCCGGCTCCGGCCCGCCTTCGGCGACCGGCCGGCCGACCCGCCGCAGCGAGCCGGCAGCGGCGGCGGCACCCCGCCCGGCGAGCCGCCGGTCAAGAAGCGCGGCGGCGACGGTTCCTCCGAGCACAGCCGGTCCGTCAAGTCGCAGAATCGCCGGGTGCTCTTCATGGCCTGCGCGCTCGCCGTGTTCGGTGGCGCGGCGTACGCGTGGAGCTTGACGAGCGGCGGCGACAAGGAGTCCACCCAGGTGTCGCCCGAGCCGTCCGTGGTCGCGGTGACCGGCAAGTGCGTGGTCAGCTACACGGTCTGGTCCGAGCAGAGCGGCAGGTTCAAGGCCTCCGTCTCGGTCGCCAACCGGGACTCGTCGGCGATCAGCAACTGGAAGCTCTGGTTCCTGATGCCCGGTGACCAGGTCATGTCGGGCAACGGCGTCGAGCGGCTGGACCAGCAGGACGGCGCCGTCACCGTGACATCGAAGCAGGCGCTGCCCCCGCAGGCCACCAAGACGATGCAGATCACCGGCCGGTACAAGGAGAGCAACGCGGCGCCGATGGTGTTCCAGCTCGACGGCCAGACCTGCGAGACGTACGTGTCGGGCAAGCCGGGCGCGCCGTCGCAGCCGGTCGAGCACCTGACCGACGGCACCACCCGGCTGGGCCCGGTGGCGACCTCGAACACCCCGGTGCCGGGCCTGTCCACCAAGCCGAACGGCGTCGTGGTCCCGGTCCCGGTCACCTCTTCGAGTGCCTCGACGACCCCGACCCCGTCCACCAGCGTGAGCACCTCCGCGTCGCCGTCGACGTCGAGCACCCCGACCAAGTCCGACGGCCCGCCGCCGTCGCTGCCGCCGACGGATCCGACCACCCCGCCGACGACCGCGGCCACCACGACGACGCCACCCACCCCGCCGCCGGTGATCAGCATCAACCCGGAGGAGTAGTCGGCGACTCTGTCGCGTATCGGTCTACCGGCCGAAAATCGCACGCCGGTAGGCCGATTGCCGCGTTATCGTGGCAAGCGACGCCAGCAGGTGCCTTCTCCAACGATCCGTGGCAACGAGGGACGACGACGCCGCAACGGATCCGAGGTGCCGCTTCCGGGGGCCGACCCGACCCCCGCCGCGCGGCCGAGGCGGTGAAAACCGCGTCGGCGTGCCTGCCGGACGGCTTGACGCACGCGAGGAAGATGAATGCAAGCGCTCCTTGCGTGAGGCAGCCGGATCATCGCACGTCGTCGTACATCGGGGAGTTCGACATGATCAGCACCGTTCGGGAGCTGGCCGCGGAAGCGTTGTTCGTTTCCGACCTCCAGCCGTCCGAGTGCCCGAGCCGCAAGACAGTGGAAGAGACCGTGACCGCGATGATCCTGCGGCACGGCAGCGAGGGTTGTGCCGCCGGTGTCGCCGAGGAGTTCGGCGACCACCCGGACGTCGCCGTGCGCCGGATGGTCTGGGCCTGCTCGGAGCTTGAGGGCGTTCTGGTCGGCCAACGGCAGCCGCACTACGCCAGCTGACGCTTACCTAGCTGAGGCTTTTTCGTAAAAAACACCATAAAAGCAACCGAGTTCGGCCACCCCTGCACCCGGGGGCGGCAAGGGTTCTCCTCATCGGCCGGTCTTTCGACCGGCGCGCATGAGCGAGGAGGACCACGTGACGATCACGACCGAACTCCCCGCCAACGTCGGCATCATCCATGACGCGCCATCCGCGCGCGACCTCGAGGACCTTGTCCGCGAACACATGCCGATGGTTGGCCACCTGGTCCGGGAGCTGCTGAGCAGGGTGCCCGGCCACGTCCACGCCGACGACCTCTCCTCGGCCGGGTTCGCCGCGCTGCTCGGGGCGGCCCGGTCGTTCGACGTGTCGAGGGGCATCCCGTTCCACCGCTTCGCCGCCGTCCGGATCCGCGGCGCCCTGCTGGACGAGCTGCGCGGGCAGGACTGGGCCAGTCGCTCCGTACGGGCCCGGGCCCGGCGGACCGCCCAGGCCCGGCAGGAGCTCACCTCCGCCCTCGGCCGCACGCCGTCCGAGGCCGAGGTGGCCGGGATGCTCGGCATCGGCGTCTCCGAACTGGCCGCCGTCGAGGACGACGTGCAGAAGGCGGCGCTGCTCAGCCTGCAGGGCTTCCCGACCGGAGCGGCCGAGGAGATGGTCCCGGAGACCTCCGAGGGCCCCGAGGACCTGCTGATCAAGCGCGAACGGCTGGGCTACCTGCACCAGGCGATCCAGGCGCTGCCCGAGCGGCTGCGGCTGGTCGTCACCCAGTCGTTCCTGCAGGAGCAGCCGCTCAGCGACGTGGCGGCCCAGCTGGGCGTCACCGAGTCGCGGATCTCCCAGCTGCGTACGGAGGCGCTGCGGCTGCTGCGCGAGGGGCTGAACAGCTCGCTCGCGCCGGAGCTGCTGACGGTGGCGGCCGGCGGGCCACGCAGCCGCAAGGGATGCCTGCAGCGGCGGCGGGCCGAATACTTCGCCCGGGTGGCCGAGCAGGGCAACCTGCGCACCCGGCTGGCGCTGACCGACAGTCACGGCGTACCGATAGCGGTTGCCGCCTGATCGCCCGTCGTCGCTAGGTTTTCGCGGCGGGCGGGCTCAGCCGGGCGAGTTCGGCTCGGTCGTGGTCCGGCAGCCAGTCGCGGTCCGGGTGGTACTCCAGCCACCGGGACCGCCGGCCCGCCCGGGCGAGGCCACGCAGGAGCACGTCGAGCCGTGGGTGCCGGGTCTGCTCGGACCAGACGAGCGACCACGCGTAGAGCGGGGTCGGGGCGACGAGCTGGATGCCGCGTACGCCGGAATGGGTCGGAAGTGGCGCGTCGGCCGGGAACAGTGAGAACCGCAGCGGGTCGGCCGCGATCTGCTCGACGAAGTAGTCGAGCCCCAGGTTGACCCCGGACTCGGTGGCGACGCCGAACTGCTCGGCGAAGCGGCCCAGGAAGTCGAGCCGGTCGACGGACGCCGGGCACCACAGGCGACCGCCGCCGAGCTCGGCCGGGCGGATCGCGTCCCGGCCGGCGAGCGCGTGGCCGGCGCCGAGCACTACGTCGACGGGCTCGAGCCGGACCAGCCGGCAGGCGAGCGTCTCCTCGCCGGGAAGTCCGGTCGGATGCACCCGGCCGAGCCCGGCGTCGACCTCGCCGCGCAGCAGCGCGGCCGTCACGGCGGGCAGATCGCGACCGGCGCCGAGCTGGTCAACGTCATCGCGGACGGCGAGCAGGTGGTCGCCGAGTGGACCGCGCGCGGCATCGGCAAGACCGGCAAGCGCTACGACAACCGGTGTCTCGGGGTGTTCACCGTCCACGACAACAAGATCACTTCGGTCCGGGAGTACACCGACACCCAGCACGTGGAGCGCGTCCTGTTCACCGGGCAGCCGGGCTGAGCCCATCCGTGGCGGAAAGCCCGGCCGGAGCCGTAGCGGGCGGGTTGAGCCCATCCGCGGCGGAAAGCCCGGCCGGGGCCGTCGCGGCCGGGTGCCCGGCGATGTCCGTCGCGGTCGACAGCGGGTCCAGCGCGGCCCGGACCTGGCGGATGTCCGCGCCGACCGCCGTCGCCAGCATGCCCGGACCGGCCAGCGGCATGATCGCCGCATCCCCGCCCAGCAGCCCCGCGGGCGGCAGATCCGGCCCCGCGAAGATCACCGAGCCGACCGCCCGGCCGCCGCCGAGCGGGGTCGCGCCGGACGAGCCCAGCACCGCGGCGCCCGACCACCCGGGGGCCTCCGGTCCGACGGCCAATTGATGCCGGTACAGGGTCGAACCCGCATAACGGATGGTCACGTCGGTGCGGACGGATCCCGAGGGCTCGCCGTGCCGGCCGCAGACCAGGTCGTCGCGCCAGACCAGTGCGCCGCCCGCGGCCACCCGCACGTCGGTGCGGACCAGGTGCCGGCAGCCGGCCGCGGCGATCAGCGGTTCGGGCAGCCAGCGCAGCGTCGCCCCGGCCGCGACCGTCGCGTGCACCTCGAGCCGGGAAGCCGCCGCGCCGGGCCGGCCGGGCAGGGCGAGCGACGCGGCCACGCTGCGCACGTCCAGCCGCGCGCCGGGCCCGACCTCGACGTCCAGCCGCAGCTCATCACCCGGCAGCGGGCCGGCCGCCCCGCCGACGAGGTGCACGGTGACGACACCAGCATCGGCGCCGGCCGGCCCGGTTCGCCGCAGCAGCAGCGGCGATTCCTCGCGCAGCACGGCAAGCCGGGTGCCACCCCGGGAGTCGGCCTCGGCGACGATCCGCGCGGAAGCCTTCACCGGGCGACCTGGAACCCGCGGCCCCACTCCGCCTGTGATGCGCGGCTTGCGCCCGGGAGCATCAGGCCGCCGGGACGCGGGCCGCGACCAGGGCGCGGATCCACTCCGCCACCGGCGCCGCCGTGCGGTCCTGGGCGATCGACAGGAACACCGTCGGCAGGTCGCCGCGGCGGGCGCGGGCGTCCCGGTCCATCACCGACAGGTCGGCGCCGACCAGCGGGGCCAGGTCGGTCTTGTTGATGACCAGCAGGTCGGCGCTGGTCACGCCGGGACCACCTTTGCGCGGGACCTTGTCGCCGCCGGCCACGTCGACCACGAAGATCTGCTTGTCGATCAGGCCCTTGCTGAACGTAGCGGTCAGGTTGTCGCCGCCGCTCTCCACGAAGATCAGATCGAGCGGCCCGAGCGCGGCCTCGAGGTCCTCGACCGCGTCGAGATTCGCCGAGATATCGTCGCGGATCGCCGTGTGCGGGCAGCAGCCGGTCTCGACTGCGCGGATTCGGTCGGCCGGCAGCACGCCGTTGCGCAGCAGGAAGTCGGCGTCCTCGGTGGTGTAGATGTCGTTGGTCACGACGGCCAGCCGCAGCTCGCCGCCGAGCGCCCGGCACAGCGCCGCGACCAGGGCGGTCTTGCCCGAGCCGACCGGTCCGCCGATCCCGATGCGTAACGCCCGCGGCCCCGCCTGCAGCGGCGCATGCGGATCAACCCCGGGATCGGGATGGCTATGCGGAACCGCCTCCGGCCCGTGCACGTGCGGCGCGAGGCCGTCGGCTGACTCGTGAATGTGTGAGTGCTGTTCAGGATGCAAAGAGACGCACCTCCCAGGTGGCGTGCAGCTCGGCGCCGATGTCGAGCAACGGGGCGCCCGCGGCCGGCAAGGCGTCGACCGGGTCGTTGATCCGGGCCGCGGCGTCGTCCGCGATCCGGTCGCACTCGCCGGCCAGCCCGGCCAGCAGGGCATGCGCGCCATACGGATCCAGCCCCAGCAGCCGCACCCCAGCGGTAGCCGGCCCGGTCAGCGTCCCATAGGCCGCCGCCACCGCCGCCTCCCGCGGGGTCAGCCCGGCACCCGCGGCGACCAGACCGAGCGCGACGGGATGATGCGGCTCGCGTCCGGCCGCGGGCACGGGCCACATCGCCCGGCCCGCGCGCATCAGTGCCCGCCCTTGTGCCCGCGAGGCCTTGCGCAGCGCGGCCGACGGCGTCCGGGCGTCCAAACCAGAATCAAGATCAAACCATTCTTTCGTACGGGCACAGCCCACCGCCGCGAACGCCGCGCTGACGATGCCCGAGGTGGCGAGCCGGCCCCGCAGGAAGCCGCCCAACCCGTCCAGGTCACGCACCCGCCCGGCGGCCACCGCCGTCTCCAGCCCGCCCGAGTGCGCGTGCCCACCGGCGGGCAGCCGCCCGTCGGCAAGCACCAGAAGAGTCGCTAGTGACATATCCGCTAGAAGAGGAAGTAACGCTGGGCCATCGGCAGCTCGGTGACCGGATCCGGCTCGACGACCTCGCCGTCGATGCGGACCGTGAACGTGTCCGGCTCGACCTCGATGCGCGGCGTCGCGTCGTTGCGGGGCATGTCCGCCTTGCCGACCGAGCGGGTGTCGGCCACCGGCACCAGCGCCCGGCGCACGGCGATCCGGTCGCCGAGCAGCGCGTCGATCGCCGCCGGCGCCACGAACGCCAGCGACGTCTGGGCCGGGACCACGCCGTAGGCGCCGAACATCGGCCGCGGGAGCATCGGCTGCGGGGTCGGGATCGAGGCGTTCGCGTCGCCCATCTGCGCGTACGCGATCATGCCGCCTTTGATCACCAAGGCGGGCCGGACGCCGAAGAAGGCCGGATCCCAGAGCACCAGGTCGGCGAGCTTGCCGGGCTCGACCGAGCCGACCTGCCCCGCCATCCCGTGGGCAATCGCCGGGCAGAGCGTGTACTTCGCCACGTAGCGCTTCGCCCGCTCGT
>Ga0307512_10007465_pt1 | contig 10837 bp, 7 predicted proteins | sample 14_EM_MG_FD_200267 | JGI IMG/M metagenome (GOLD analysis project Ga0307512, IMG submission 200267) | Populus trichocarpa ectomycorrhiza microbial communities from riparian zone in the Pacific Northwest, United States - 14_EM | ecosystem: Host-associated > Plants > Roots > Unclassified | place... | reverse complement strand
CACAAATACAAACAAGCTGAGGAGGAAGGTGCACAAGTGCACACTGACACGTGCATATAAAAGGGTACATGCAAACGGTCATGTACCCACAAACACATAACATGCAGTGCAAAAAAAAAAAAAAAAAACTGGAAATAAGAGAAGGTTCATAGAACATAAAAGCAAAAACGGATGATTGGAAACTACATAGATTTCAGAGTGTGGTCACAAAGTTTCAGAACTATAGGTCTGGTTTCCGAACTCATTTTTTGTAGTTAAAAAAAATATATAAGAACAAGAAGAACAGATTCAGCTCTTCCTTATTTATTCACTCCGATTTATTTTCCTTCCAAAAAAACCTTTGTTCACCATGAAATTTATTGTTATACAAGTTGCTTCATCGCCTCATAGTATAAATGAAGGTATCTAAGATAATTGCATATAGATAAACATAAATGATTAAATGGAAGGGCATTAAGTATACAGAGCACTTAATCTAGTGTTCCATTTCGAAAAGAAAGCATACCAACCCAATAAATGTAAGGTCCTTCTCATCCTCAAATGAGAGAGTCTGTTGACCAATGGGCATCTGTTTGAAAGCTAGAGCCAGGCATCTCAATGTTTCTTTTCCTGCAAAACTGACCAATAAACATGGCATTAATACTGCAAACAAAAATGTAGAGTTTTAGAGACAATACTAATATAACATGCCTACACGAATCTTAAATATGATAGTCAAGACAATGGTTCATCTTAGAAGGATTTACAAGAGCAGAAATGGTTGTGAAGAAAATCAGTAAGCATACAAAGTAAAAGGAGTGAAAGTCAAACTTTGCATAAAAGCACCGCCTTGGCAGAAGAGACAACGTGGATGATTTAGCTCTATGGAAACTCAGGGAAGATAAATATATAAATATAGAAGGGCAGTGAAGAGAAGAGAACCTAAGGAAAATGAATATTAGGGGAACATAACCCCACCTGGGTGAAAGGTGATTCCATATACAGCCAGTTAGATCAACCTTTCTAAGTAAAGCCATGTATATATATGTTCATCTTCTGTTATGTCAAGAACCATCTCAACCTAATAGCTTAAGCTGTTACGTGAGGTCCTAGGATATGATTTATATTATTATCTAACACACCCCCTCAAGTGAAAGCTCTTTGGGCTTGAAACTTGCACAGGTCCATTTTACCTTGTGCTTAATTTTTATCAAATAAATGGAGATGGTGAGATTCGAACTCATGACCACTTGGTCATCAAGGCTCTGATACCATGTCAAGAACCATCTCAACCCAATAGCTTAATCTGTTAGGTGAAGTCCTAGGATATGACTTATATTATTCTCTAACATGTTAGACAACTCGAGCTTCCATGAATCAACTAAGTACATGCATGATTTAATTAATAAGTTACATGGACTAAATTCAAAGTTATCCAAAATGAATGCTAACCACATATCTCCCAGAATGAAACATGTGTCTACTTCAATTCTTGCACAATGAAATTCACCATATTGTGCCAAAACATTGAGGCTCAAGTAACATCCACTAAAATTTTAGCATCATTTCTAACCTGCGGAACCTTGACTCTAACTCATCTCGGACTGCGGCAGAAAACGGAACAGTGGAACCATCATCGTTGCAAAGAATATTGGAGCATCTAGAAACAATACTTTCTGGAGCACCTTTTGAAAACATAATCTCCTTCTGCTTCTGACTACATAAGACAGACATCATCTTTCGATCACGAGAGAATTCCAAAACAGAAACCTATAAAGCATCAAAATGGTAAAGCTTGCGTCAGCAGTCAATTTTTTTTTTTTTAATGAACAGCTGAAGAGTAAATGCTGAAATACAGAAGAATCTATTTCTCAAGGATTTATGAAATCACTTCCTTACAGCCCAATTTAACATGCGAACGAAAATTTTATAAAACCAATTGGCCTTAAATAACTTGTAATATTTGAAACAGAATATTAAAGAAAGCATATGTTAATACATGAGAAATGGTACACAATATATCTTGAAAACTAAATATATGTGGATGAGAAGACATCTACCATAGCAAGTAAAAAATTATAAGGAAAAAAAAATTAATAAAGTGCAAAAAGTACTGGACATATGGTGTATGAAGTCAATTGCGTCAAAAATCAACCACCAATGAACCAGCAGAAAAGATGATGACAATCTCAAAATGAAGAACAATCTAAAACAACAGATAGACTAGTAGCTCATAGGTATTCTTACAAAGTAAGAGAAGATAGATCTGATCACACACAAAAAAAAAAGGAAAGAAAACAAAACAAAACAATCTAGAGCCATATAATGCTATATAAAATATATCTATCTTTCATGACCTTCATTGCCATTCATGTCCAACATTCTTATACTATATAACAGAACCTGAATTAACTTGCTAACTCTACATAAGGAAGAATTACACAGCATCCAGTATACAAAAAACAAACCTTTTTGAATTGGCTTTCCCAATAGTGATTACAGTATGAAGCACGCTCATGCTTGCTCAACATATGCAGTGCAGAAGGCATGGAATCAAAACCAGGAAGGCCAACCTGGAAAGATGTGGTGAAAATAAACAAGTTCACACATTAAATTGAGGAGGGGTCATAAATGGAGAAGAGAAGGAAGGGAAAAACTGAACAGCTATGGTAATATTGAGCTGCTCTATATAAGGCCAAGCTACATAAGCCAACCTTCTCCGCCAGAACACGTAGCGCTACTTCAGTGGACTCCCCAATTTTTTCATAGCTTCCCTTGTCTGGATTGTACTGTAAGATAGACTCATTGCAAATGGCTGAACACATAGCCACATGAAGAAGAGAAGGCAACTGAGCTGGAAACTGAATCTGCAAAAAGAAAAATCAAGGTTAAAAGGATGTGGCACTAACAAGGAATCCTAAGGGACCATGTGAACCAACTAATAGCATGTTTCCATAAGAAATAAACAATCAAAAGAACATTTTTCCTATGTAAGGGAAATTGACTAAACAAGCATCGAGAAGCCATAATCTAAAGATGTGGAAGAAACGAAGAATCAATTCTGCACCAGAGACTTAATTTTCAATTGAATTATCTGACAAAAAGAACAGGGAAGAGTGAACCTTCCCCGCAGCCACTTTTAGCTTGCTGCACAAAGCATACTCAATATCTTGTCATGGTGAGTCAGAAAAATGTGATAAAATACTTAAGCTTCCATATATAATCTTCAAAACTCATTGAAAAGACCTAACATTCTGAAGAGTCATACCCTCATTCCAACCATAATTCAAAAGCAGCTGTAGTATAAGGGATCCGGGCAGCATTGTGCTCAAGTTTGTAGCTTAAATTACAGGTAATTACCGCTAGTAATGGTGGTAGGGAATCTGGTGATCGTTACTAGAAAAAACCAGAGGAAAATCAAGATCAAATGGATGAGCTAAGAAAATCCCACTACAAGTTCTTTCCCTAGCCTGAAACATCTGCTCATACAATCTGATATAATTATAAAAGCTGAGATCAAAATTCAATCAACCTAGATTCTGTCTCCTGATATAATTCTTCCGTATACGGGCCTAAAATCTATGTATGCCAAAATCATGCAATTCAGATCTAAACCAGAAGGCAAGCTAGAATACCAGAATCATTCACGCCTCTACATGGAATACATTCCAAGTACTTGCAACATTTGACTTGTCCCACTATTCTCTCAAATACCTACTTAATGACAACTATTTCTCTTGCCACATTGGTTAAAAAAACTTGAAAAAACACTCTGAAGATGGCTCTACTCCATGGCATTTAAAAAGAAAAAAAAACAACGGGTGTTCAGAGGCCTCAATCCTGTAGCCAAGAGGTTACAAGACCAAGGCAGACATGATTATCAAAGCAAAGGGAATAAGTGAAAAGGCTAAAGTAAAACAAGACAAAGATGGAAGGAATTAATGGATTGAGATTAAGAAAAACCACCAACTTTTGCTTTTCTTCCCTTTTTTTTCCAAATGAACAGAAAACAGAAACCACAACTACAATAAGTCTTCATGAATTGATTACAGACTTTTATACTGAACTTTTGGTATAATCCCAACAATCTGAAACAAAATAAGTACCTGCATGCCAGAACTGCCAAAAATAATGCCTTCTGGAGCATAACTTGTCCCACTCACACTGTATTCAGCAATTGTTGGACCATGATGAACGGAATGAACAACACATATCTGCGAAAACAAAATAACAGGAAATTTATTTTTTATTAATCAAGGTATCTAACTATGACCCCAAAAGAAGGTGCTGTCAAAAGGTGTCTTGAATCAAATGCTCTGACCAAGAAATGAATGTCATTGGTTTCTCTCACTGAGCTTTAGATAATAAAGAAACCTTTAATCTCGACAGGTCCCAGAGATCATGGCTGTTGAAAAATTATAAATAATGACAAAAAAGGATGGCTTAGGTTTCCCGTTAGCCTCTGACTAGTTCAAAGATCACTATTGTCCCTCAGACTCATAACTTTGCATTCAGTATTTACAAGTTTTGAGGTGATCACCTTTGAAACAGACATCATATTAGTTGTCAATGTTCCGGTCTTGTCACTGCAGATTACTGTAGTGCAGCCTAAAGTTTCAACGGATGGCAACGACCGCACAATGGCATTCAACCGAGCCATACGTTTTGTTCCAAGAGCCAAACACCTAAATGAATAAAGAGAGATGATGAAGCAAAATATGGGAACTAAGATTCCAAAATGATACATTCATATTATACTGAAAACATAAAAAAGAAATGGCTTTGGAAAAGCATTCAGAATTTCAATTATCCAGAAATGGTTTCAACGTGTACTTGGATAGCCATAGAACTTTCAGATTAAGCAATTACCTTTCCTTCTTACTTTCAGATAAAGCAATTACCTTTCCTTCTTACTATGGATAAATTACTTTTTCTGGCTTCACCATGGTGCTATGTTTCAGGCGTTTTCAAGGTGCCTTCTTAGTGAATATGCAGAAAGCTCTTTCATTTAATTGTTTGTTTATTTCTTCATTCTTTCCTCTATTTAGATTTACATTCTTTTTTTTTATTACATACATGTGCAACACACATCATCAGAACCACTCAGCGAGCAAATTCCTAAATTATATTGGTTAAAATCATAACAGCCACATAATTTCCATCATGTAAAATACAAAGCACTCACGTTGTAACAACTGCTGGAAGCCCTTCAGGAATTGCTGCAACCGCAAGAGCAACTGCAATCTAGGCAGGCACAGCAAGTAGTTCAGAGTAAACAGCAGTGGTAGTAATGAATCATAAAACAGCAAAGTAGTCCAAAGAAGGCCACTAAAAGAGTAATTCAGCCAGCCAGATACAAACTCGAGTATGGATTGTGGAATTATAAAAAATAATATGCCGGGTATAATTCACTTATTTTTCACACAATAGAAGTGAAATTTCAACCAGAACCCCTGTGCGCATGCATGTCTAAGAAGACATCGTATTCATCTGATTCATAACAGGGCATGATACCTTCAAGCAACTAAGTATCTAAAGGTTTCAGGGACCATTACTATTTAATTATCGACGAATACCATAAAGCAGTTGATTACAGATTTTATTGAAGTGGAGCAGAAGAGGCACAAAATCAGAAATGGTTTGTATTCTGACAGTAAGAAACAGATTGGACTCATCCACAGAACAATACCTTGAAATAGTGGATTGCACCGCGCAAAAACCCACCATGAGAAGGGTCGTGGAAGTGACCAATGTTTACAATCCACACAAGTATACAAATCCCCGTAATAACCTAAATTTGCACCAAATAATCAGTAATTCACTTCATAGCATAATACTTAAAAGGTATCAGCTTATGTTTGCAAAGAAAAAAGAGTTCCACGTGTGTCAATTAATAAATAAGCCAAAACTAGACCAAGCTTTCAGAGAATTGTTCAGTTCAACTCAACATATCAACTTTAAGACATATGGAAGAGGGAAAATTTTCTGTTTTTTTCCTTTTCTTGACAAGTATGGGATGGAACTTTCATTTGCCATTCCTTTTTACAAGCATGGAGTTACTTAGCAAAAAAATCTCCATGCTGTTTTAATCCCGCTGAAGTAAAAGCAAATTGCATGTATAACATTGCCACGCACAAAATGGGAGAGAGGCCGATGAGCAATACCTTAGCCAAAAAAGTGCCAAATTCATCCAGCTTCTTCTTTAATGGAGTCACCTCCTGAATAGCATTGCAGAAACACATAGTTATACACAAACACTGCATGTGTGCAGTATAATTCAACCAAGGAGTTTTCTTCTAGTTGGGAGCATTAAACCATTAGACACAGACCAGTTATAACCCGAATTATGATGTCTCCATAAAATGCATGCCATGAAACAAGATAACTCACATGCATCAAGAGAAAACCTAGCTTACAATAAGTATTGCCAAAAGCTCACCCCTCTTACTATGAAACCTCATCCTGTCTATTTATAACTCATCAGCAAGCAGCATAAATAGGATTCAATCCAATTACATGAAGCACAAACTTAAGGACTCTAGAGAAAGTTGTAGAGAGAAAAGGTAAGATAAAATGGGAAAAACAGGGAAAGATCAAAACAGAGTTAACAATTTACTTGCAGATTAGAATTTATACAAAGACTTGGAAAATTGATAATGCTTACATCATCTGTATGCAACATGGAATCACGGATGCTCCCCATGGCAGTATTAGCTCCAACTCCAACAACAACAGCTCTTGCCCTACCCGCAACCACTACTGTACCCTGGCAGTCAATATACATTTATTCAATGGCTCTATAGGAAAAGCAAATACTGGTTGAAATTTTCTGGTGAAAAAAAAAAAGAAGAGCAAACTATGGTTCCTAAAAGATAAGGAGACAACCAAATACTCTGGATATAAAGTATTTCCACCAGGTATACACAATTAGTATAAGGGGAGCCAAGTTCAGTCCATCTAATCAAACCAAAGGCAGTAGTAGAAGTCATAATCAATATACCCAATTTACAGGAAATAGTTATCACAAGGGAACAACAGTTACATCCTCTATGTAAATTTGATGAAAGATTGCAACAAAGTTCAGAATAAATACCGAGAAGAGAATATTCGTTTTGTCCTGGTATACAGCATTTGTTGCTATGGTGACCTCAAGCTCTTTTTCAACAGAACAGCTCTCACCTTAAGGAGTCAAACAAAATCATCAGTTGGATGGAACCTTAACATGCTTCAAAAATAAATAATTAAAGAGAATCCAAAACACCACGTAGAAGATAAACATTCCCCAGTCAATTGGTAATGTAATTCACCAAATTCATCCATGTAAATGCAAACAAAAAGTAAACTCCAAATTGTACAGACCATGTGTATCTGCAGTAAATAAAATGGAAACACTGAATGCAGCACCTGTGAAACATTGGGGTACAAAGAGACATGCCTTGGATGCTTAGCCTATGGAAGAACGATCATGGGAGAGTGAGGTGTATGACCTTTTCCACAACAAAATGTTAGGGAAAGTAATATATCAACTAGTCCACAAGAGTGGCAATGGAGTGTGGCACATGACCTGGTCTAAATTGAAAAGGATTGTTGTGTGTCAATGCATGGCCTACTCCATATAAGAGTCACCATGTGAATGCTAAGTATGTGAGGCAGTCAAAAGAGCGGCTGTTAGAATGGGAGATCTATAGCCTAGTGGCATGAGATGTAAATCCACACTAGAATGGCAAGGGCAGCAAAAAATCACATTCATTCATTTATGAAGAAGCCTATAATGGCTTTCTTGGTTGGAAAAAAAAAAAAATCATTCTCATCTGAGCTAGATGACTGTAATCTAACAAATAGTTAGCATTATCCAAGGAAAAGGCTGGTGTACCAGTAAGGATTGCTTGATCAGCACGTAGCTGATTACTTAACATTTCAATCATTCTCATGTCAGCTGGAACCTTGCATCCCACTATATCACAACACAAAACACCCTAATGTCATATCCTTGGCATTTTCATTCATGATAATAAATAAATAACCTTGATCACTCAAACCACATGATTAACATACCACTGACTTCCACAATATCACCTGGAACAAGCTCGGTAGCAGGAAGGATGGAAAAACAACCTGTGACAATAAATGGACAGGAAGTGATAAAAATCCAACATGTCTAAAGAATCAATATATAATTTGCGAGCTTACACCTGAATGGATGGAAAAAACATATAGTATAAGTTTAAAGGAACATTTGCAAGCAATATAACTACCAACCCATATAAGTAAACAATTGTTAAATCAAGAAGTCTAGGTTCAGATTTCAGTGGGACTTGCATAGTTCAGGCCAATAAAAAGAAAATAAAAAAGATGTTAAGGATATACAGAAATTGGCGTGCCTTGAACAACATATGCATAGTCAAAATGCCTCAAAAGTGAAAGAACCACAAATACTCAGCACTCTGGGGAAATAGAAGGACCCAAAGACTTGCACAAGTTCAACCAGGAAGAACAATCCCCTAAAGCAAACAAAAACAAGGATAAACGTTCTTTATTGGGATACTTGACTACAGGAAACCCTTACTCAATGAAAGGGCAACAAGAATTTGGCATAGCTTCAATAGTTTTTATTAATCCCTCATCAGCAAAACATACACCTAGCAACTAACCAAATCCTTCCCTGCCCATTAAATAGTTAAGCAAAGGTCAAAAGCTAAAGCAGCTAGTAATATTACAGGAATATAATATCTTAGAGGGACTCACTGTAGCATCCCCATAGATAAAGGGCAAACTGCAAAATAAAACTTTATACAAAGCTAATAATCCCAAAATAAAAATTGACAGGAAAAGCTCCTCAACGGCAACAAAAGAGAACATGCAATGAACCAAGAAATTGATATCACAATTACAAGGTCATCATCACAACCATCTGGTTGTTTCTTTTAAAAAAAATTACCATTTCGCAGCACGGTAGCAATATCAGCTTGATAGGCACGTAATTCCTGCATGCAAGAGAGGAGAGAACCATCATCAACACAAGATGAACCTCTGTAGACCAAAACCGTAATCGTTGCAGAATAATGTCATTTTCTATATCAGATGTCAAAACCATAGTACTTTCACTTTTGAGGGGTGCATTTAGATTTATCAAAGTAACCAAAAGGCAACCAAATTCGTTAGGTGAAAAACAAGAGACGCACACAGGTACATTGCATCCATACAACTTCCTTCAAATCTTAAACAGGCAGCTGCTACAAAACTGTATATAAGGATAAGAAAGTGTAGAGAATTATGTAGATTGAATTGTTAATGGATCGTTATTTACGAGAACAATTAAAGATCATCATCTATATTTTCCATAACCAGATGTCAGCTACTGTTTATGTGAACCATAAGAACTCCAGAACTTACCTCAAGAGACCTCTCAGCATTTGTTTCTGTAATTACACCTACAGCTGCATTGGCAGCCAAAATCAACAAGATGACCTAAGCATATAACAAAATCAACATAGAAAAATGTTACAACCATGTGTGCTTGTGATAGAAAAACCATCGAACAAAAAACAAGCAAATAGATTTGGAGAACCATATATGAGAATTGCATGTTGTACCAACTACTACATACCATGCATAGAAAGAAATAAAGAAGAAAGATATAGATGGAACACCAAAATAAATCCCAGATCACGTCAACCAGTTTCTTTGCATGAAGCACTTTAAATATTTCCATATCCTTTTAACCAATAAAAATCAGTTTGGCCCACAATGCCTCACTTAAATTGGATAAACCTCTCATAATCAATGATGGGCCTAGCAATGCCAGCCCAGCAACATTAGCACAAATCATTTATTGTATACTTTGGCAAACATTCATACCAAGTCAACAATAGGCTAACCCAACTGACCATACCATCCTAAACCTAAAAAACTGCACAATCCCATTACCAATAAAGATGTTGCCATTTTCATCATTGATAGAAAACTCATGATGATTTGTCCATAATAGCATCTATTTATACCAACTTTGAAAGCAGATATCTAACTTTCATATTTTATAAGAGAAAAAACCAACTTTTGTTTGATCCACACAAATAAAATTTTGGGTTTTGTCATGCCCTGCAGCAGGTAGCTAAAGCTTCTAAGATTTCAAATATAAAGTCACTTTATAAATGAAACTAAAAAAATGAAGAGATGAAAGGTTGTTTAAATCATGCATTCAAAGTAAAACAACAAAAGACTTTTTAAGGTAGGTATGAAAAGCAGGGATCCTCATATTCACCTTTTATCAAACAGCAAGGAACAAAGTTGAAGTGTTTGATTAAAATGTCTGATTTTATCATTAATGAACATTGTTCAATGCGTTTCAATACTGAAAAGATATGTCACGTATGCAACCTAACTTTAATTTGATCCTGACATGGATGAAACTTTTGGTGTGTCATTGCCCATGTAGCATCCAGTTTAAATCTTACATAAGTTTAGAATCTAAAATACAAGTCATGGAATTAAGAAAATTAAAAGAAAAGGGTTAGTTGAAAAATAAGAAAAAAACAATAAAAGTAGAAAAACAAAAGACTTTGTTTTTTGAATAGAAGATCTGCTTTCTAAGGACAAAAAATAAAAGGGCTAGACAATAAGAAAGAAACCATGGTTGTAACAAAAGGTTTTCCATGAAAAAGTACAGGATAGTTCCTTGCACAAAATTCATAAATTGTGCTGCCAAATAACCAATGTGTTCCTCAAGCAAAACAAGAATTTGAAGATCAACTATGATTCATGAACACACACAGTGACTTCTACAAAAACTTTAAGTCATTGTTGCAGGCACCACATGAAGGGTTGTTGATTCATATGGTAGTGATGTCATAAGCTTCGC
>Ga0307512_10007464_pt1 | contig 10838 bp, 7 predicted proteins | sample 14_EM_MG_FD_200267 | JGI IMG/M metagenome (GOLD analysis project Ga0307512, IMG submission 200267) | Populus trichocarpa ectomycorrhiza microbial communities from riparian zone in the Pacific Northwest, United States - 14_EM | ecosystem: Host-associated > Plants > Roots > Unclassified | place... | reverse complement strand
ATCGAGTTATGAGTTTTGAAGATTAACTCGATTTAACTTTGATATTTTTTTAGGTGTTTTTTTTTTTTCAATTTTATCATTCGACATTAGGTTATTGGGCCTTGAATTTCGTGATTTTTTTTTCTAGGATTATCCCGATCTTATATGCCAGGTCATGAGATAGTCGAATTAACCAAGATTGACTCAGGTTTTGTTTTATTTTTATTTTTATTTTTTTAATTTATCCTTTTATCATTTAATTTGTTTGATAAATGACCTTATTTATTTTATTTGGTTTTTTTCTATGCGTGAGGTATCACAATCTCACAACCCAAAAAAATTGTTGAGAACTTTAATAACATATAAAGAATATCATTTCATAATATAAACAACTAAACAAGCATTAAATTTTTTAACATAATAGTTTTTTTTAGTTTTTTTTATCATTATTTTTTGTAAATTATATTATTAAATTAATCAACATTGTAACACGGATTCTTTGTTTTTTTCTCCTCTGAAAATGCGATCATTGTATGAGTTGTTTTTTAAATTTGATTCGGCCATGATAAGCGCAGAACACCTTATCTAGTTTACCACTGCACGAGAGATGAGAAAGCCTCTCTCTCTTTTTATCGCAATAACCATCTCAAATTCCAATGGTACTGTGTTAACAAAAAGGGTAACCTAACAAAAAGCCTTTTTTTTTTTACAAGGAACCTAAGAAAATCCAAAAAGCCATGAACAAGAATCTATTGTTAGTTGTAACAACAACAACGTTAGTGGCCATCGTCTCAATTCTCCTAACAAGTCCAACTAAACTCCTTGGACCACCTACCATCCCGACATCTAATGACCATCTTCACTCTGCAAAGATCCTTCATGTCAGCGGAGCTGTAGGGCCAGAGAGCTTGGTTTTTGATCCCAATGGGGAAGGACCCTATACTGGTGTTGCTGACGGTAGAGTTCTCAAGTGGATTGCAGGAGATGATGGTAGTGGAAGCTGGACTGATTTTGCCACCACCAGTTCTAATCGGTAACAGCCCATGAAGCAAAGTTTGTGTCTTTTATTGTTTATTGGATTATTTTTACTTGAGTTATCAAAACTAGTGTTTGTTTTGATTGTTTGGTGTTAAATTGTGCTCCTTAATCATGATTGGCCAGCAAAGATCTTCCTCTTTGAGCAGCGGAGGAATGGAAAAGAGAGTATTTTTAGTGAAAAAATTTGACTGTGTGCATGATTGCTTTTGCAAATTTATATTTTCATGAAGGGCTGAAGTCGTTTTAGATCAAATTTGGAAATTTTCTTGTTCTAGAGTTGTTGCTTAGATTGTGCTGATAGGGATTGCAGTAAGCACCTTTTTTCTTGTTATTACATCGCATCTTGTCAAATACTGTTAATTGGATATCTGAGCATCCGTTGCAATTGACTCTGATTGTATTTCTTTTCATGTAGCTTTTATCAACAAATAAAAGATTCAGCTTTTCACAAGTTGAGAGCGAATTTGAATGCATAAGCAAAAAGAAATCACATGAATGAGTTTTTGAATGGAACGAAATTGTTCCACGGGTAGGATTGCTTAAGGGGCTGTATTTGATTCTAGAAAACAGTAGTTGATGCCGATAATTGTTGGTTTAGATTTCAGTTTGTTCAACCATCTAAGTGCATAGAGCTCGTTACTTCCTTCTGCCTTTCCCTTGTCAAGGAAGTGGATTGGTGGTAGCTTTGTCTAGTTAACTGGCTGCTTGAAATGTAGTTGCTGGATTTGTTGACTACTTCAAATGGTTTGATACAGTGGTGGTATTCAATTGTGTGGAAAGTGTAAATTCCCTCTGTTTCATAGACCGAGAGGACTCACTATCAGGAATACACACTGGATTTTTTTATTTATTTTTTCTATCATACATTATAAAGTTTCACATTTTTTTGACTCACCGCAAATCTCAATTTGCAAGGAACGAGTGTGTTCGCCCATTTGCTCCTGAAATGGAACATGTCTGTGGAAGGCCATTAGGACTAAGATTTGATAAGAAAACTGGAAATCTCTACATTGCTGATGCTTACTTGGGTCTTCAAGTTGTTGGTCCAACTGGAGGTTTAGCCACGCCAGTTGTCACTGAATTAGAAGGCCAACCCATGCGCTTCACCAATGATTTGGACATTGATGAGCAGGAAGATGTGATTTACTTCACAGATACGAGCATGGTCTTCCAAAGAAGGTACTTTAAGCATAGAAGAGCATGTATTTGCTTTTATTCTCAAGGCATGAATGTTGTGATATTTAATAGTTTTCTCCTGTGGCGGTGGGGGTGAATTTATCAGGATATTTGGCTTAAACCTTGAATTCTATTTGTAGACTTGAGAAACCTGTGCCATTAATACCAGTTAAAAGAAAATTCAGTGAGAATAATACATGTTGAAATGCAAATATTTTAAAATTGAAGCCTTAAATGGCCTATGAGTTTGAGCATTTTAGATGTCAAACTTATTGCATAGCTATGGAAGTTTAAGACTATTGTAGAGAACCTAAGCGGATTTTCATAGTTAACAGTGTCGAAGTTTCCTCTAAAGATATCTTAAAGGAGGAGATACCACTTGCTATTTAAAAAGGTCAGAAGAATGCCAGATTGAAGGGTAACAGGAGACCAGGCCATTTATTTCCTTTATGCCTTTATTTGCAGAGAGGTGTGGTTGCATTCAGATTAACCTTTTGATTTTAATTACCCCTACTTATTGCATTTAGAAGTTTTTTGGTGGGATAGAAGCATAACAAATTTCATTCTTCTATTTGTATCCTGAGTTTTTTTTTCTCCAAAAACATACGCGGTCTGTTCATTCTTTCTTTTTATTTGTTTATATTTTTTTATTGGCAGACAATTTATTTTATCACTCCTGACCAAAGACAAGACGGGTAGGTTACTGAAATATGATAAATCAAGCAAAGAAGTAACAGTCTTAGCACGAGGCCTCGCTTTTGCCAATGGTGTTGCATTGAGCAAGGACTCTACCTTTCTGCTAGTAGCTGAAACCACAACTTGTCGGATTTTAAGGTTTTGGCTTCATGGCCCTAATGCTGGAAAGTCTGATGTTTTCACCGAGCTTCCGGGATTCCCAGACAATATCAGAAGAAATTCAAAAGGGGAGTTCTGGGTGGCTTTGCATTCTAAAAAGGGACTTTTTGCGAAGGTGGTGCTTTCAAATTCATGGATTGGGAAAACATTGTTAAAATTTCCACTCAGCTTCAAGCAACTGCACTCACTGTTAGTAGGAGGAAAGGCACATGCAACTGCCATAAAGCTGAGCGAGGAAGGGAAAGTTCTGGATGTCTTAGAAGACTGCGACGGAAAAACATTAAGGTTTATTAGTGAAGTAGAGGAGAAGGATGGTAAGCTCTGGATTGGTTCAGTACTAATGCCTTTTCTTGGCACTTACAACTTGTAATCGAAACGTTTCGCAGAAAGCTCCTGTGTAAGAATTTTGCCCCAACTTTCCTTCTCATTTCCTTGTGGTTAGAAAACAACTAGAGTAATAAAGAAAGAAAAGGGTGAACAAGCAGGCTGTATGTCATTTTTCTTGTGTAGCCCCCAACTTCAATGGTGCTGATATGAAGAAGATTGAGGAGATGGGGATTTTCTGATTTTCCGAATTATATTTTTCTAATTATATTTTAAGAAAATAATAAAATTCCGAGTTTTCTGGAATAATTAGAGTATCTTTTTGGTTCATTGTAATTTATTTCTTTTCCAACCAGGCAACAAATTACTTGTATATTTATGAATTTTTTTTTATTTAGAATAATTTGGATTTTCCAAAATTCTTGAACCCTTACCAATTTTCTCCAAAATAATTTCGGAGAATTACCTGAATTTTCCATTTTCAAAAACTTTTAACCAAATTATCTCAGAAAATTTAAGTAATTCATTTTTTTTTACTAGTGTTCGCCCTTCAATTCAGGTTGCTGCGATTCCTATATACCAGTTTTAACAGGATGTGTCAGTTTATTTGTGTTTAAAAGATGTTATGAAAAAATTTAAATTTTTATTTGTTTTAAAATAATTTTTGGTGATTTTTAATTATTTTGATGTATTAATATTAAAAATTAATTTTAAAAAATAAAAAATATATTATTTCAATATATTTCTATACAAAAAGTACGGCAATACCTTTCTGATTGAATTTTAAAATCTAAAGAATAAAAATCTAATGCATTAATGGCCATCCACACTTTCTAATGTTGAGATGACATTAACAGATGATAAAGGTATGTTTGTTTTCATGTTTTAAAAGTTTTTTAAAAAAAATTAATTTTTTTTTATTTTTTTTATTTTACATTAAAGTTTTTTAAACAAGTTTGTTATCAAGAAAATAATAAACAAAATGATTCAAAACTATGAAATAACAGAAGATTAGTCGAATCAAATCATGTCAAAAATATATTTTTTATAATCTCATAATTTTTTAATTTTTTGGAAAATATATTAAAAACATGGCCAAAAAAGGAGTTGCGGTGTGAATATTAGAGAAATGTTGTGTTGGCATAGTTTAACTCATGCCTTATGATTGGGCCCAAATATGGAGCATGAATTTATTGAATGGGATTGGGCCCAAATATGGAGCATGAATTTATTGAATGGGATTGGGCCCAAATATGGAGCATGAATTTATTGAATGGGGGTACTTTAGCCATTAATTGACTTAAAGGCCAATAGAGGGTTCGATCTCTTTGAAAGAAAGTATTTGTTATTGATATCATTTAGAGTCATCAATATCATTATACAATATTAGGTTTTTTTATTCTAGACGGATAATATGTCTTTCCAAACTAATATTCTTACAAAATATACAAAAATACAAGCACAAGATTATTGAATGTCCAATGGACTTGTTTATTTTTGTGTTTCAAAAATATTTTAAAAAAATTAATTTTTTTTATTTTAAATTAATTTTTTTGTATTTTCATATTTTTTGATTTATTAATATAAAAAATAATTTTTAAAATATAAAAAAATATTATTTTAATATTTTACCTAAAAAAACATTTCAAAAATAATCACAACTATAACTATATCCTCTAACATTCTTTTAGAATTGACTAGAAGCTGAATCATACAAGGATATCGAAGCACGACTTTTTTAAAAGTTGAAAAAAAAAAAAGGTTTATGTTGACTTCGCAAGCATCATCCCCACTGTAGGGATCAAAATCAATTTTTTGAATTTAGCCTACCGAACTTTTATTTTGAGATAAAAAACTATCAACGTTTAAGTCAACTATCTAGGTGGTGGTTCAGTGGTAAGAATTTGGAATCAAGAGGTTTGCTCCCTCTGTGGTTTCATGTTCGAGCTCTGTGATTGCTCATATGATAGCCACTGGAGGCTTACATGATCGTTAACTTTAGGGCCCGTAGAATTAGTAGAGGTGCGCGCAAGCTAGCCCGGACACCCACGTTAAACTAAAAAAAAGTTGTAGTGCCCATTTAACTTTATGAGTTTTCTTGAATGGCTTACATATATCTTTTTCGTCCTTGTTATTATTAGAATTAGAATTTTTTAATTTTAAATTATTTTTTTATCATTTTAATATATTAATTTTAAAAATTAATTTTAAAAAATTAAAAAAAGTATTTTAATATATTTCAAATAAAGTCTATATCTTTTTAAAACCTTTCCTTTGAGCTGTGACCTCTGATTTCATATAACTTGACATGAAATTCTAAAGAAATTGACAAGACATTCACGTTGTGGTCGATGTTGAACGGGACTCAAAAGTTAGCACTGAATTACATTAATTAAAGACCATTTTGACCAATGTATTATAAATATGGAGCCACCTCGTCTACTATACGGGAGTAACATGAGCTGTTCGAAATGACATTTATTTTTTCACATTAAATTTAATTTCCTCCACGTTTAGATATTAACTAAATCATTCACACACAAAAAATAATCTTTTTCTAACAATCTGGCCTTGGATTTGAATCATAAAAAGATATCATCATAGATTCATTCATATATGAGCCCAAGGTTCATGAGGAATTTAATTTATGGACAATTTTTAATTTAATAGTGCTTGCCAAGCATCATGAGTTGTTGTCAATATTCCAATGACATATGGAAACACTTTTTTCTGTCAAAGAAGAAGAAATCCAACTTAACAACATCTGATCCATTTGAAACCAGGTTTGTCAAACCTGGTTTGAGACTCTAGATTAGGCTCTACTTGATTGGTTTCAGCATTAAAAACATGTGGAGAAGAAGCTGGCGTAGTGACTTTGACATGAAAGTTAAGATTGTAGCCGTTCAAAATTGATGTGAATTGAATACTCTAACTGAGATAAGTGGATGAAGTTGGTTTGACAGAGAAAGACTGACGAGAGTTAGGCATGACGAGGGATAGCAAGGTAGAATGAGAAAGAATAGAAGGTTGAGAAGTCGTCGAAATAAAAAGAGATGAGACTGCCATGTACTGGATTTGCTCTAATAGCATGTTTAAATAGAAAAAAGCTGCTATATTCATTGAATGTGTTGTGTATAAATACAAATTACTACTTAGATCGAAGAAATGTGGCTCGCTAGTGCTCCCAATTGCCCATGCGGCGTGTACTTAGACGGTTAGACCGATAGACGCGAACATTTCATCAACATAAAATAGTAAAACCTAACACGTGGATTTTGAGATTTAGCTTGCATAATTAATTGGGGATATTCAAGGTATAATCCCACGTTAATTATTTTAAAATATGAATAACGAATAAAAGTTTAATGTAGTTATTTCACATACGGACGAAGTCTTGTCTAATTGGTGTTTCCAACACAAAAACTTGTCTCATCGTGTGTATTTGGTTCTTGGCCTCTCGATTATCTAAATCTCCTTCCCGGATCCTCTTCGCCGTAGCCATGGCTGCAAAGCTATTCTTAACAGCAACAATTGTAGTTCTAATATCAGCCTTGATTGCAATTAATCATGAGTGTTTGTATCAACCATCTGTTATAGAAAAAGGCCACGGCCAGCTTTGGGAATGGGAAACTCTTTCACTCGATGGTGCAACCGGACCTGAAAGTTTTGCTCTCGACCCACTTGGCCAGGGACCCTATGCCGGAATATCCGACGGTCGAATCATCAAATGGGAAGAACACGAAAGGCGTTGGATCAATTTTGCAATTACTTCTCAAAAGAGGTACTTAATTTATATACAATGCACCTGCACTTTTTTTCAATCTATATACAAGGCACCTGCACTTCCCAAAAGAAGGAAATGTATATGAAAAAGGAAATCAGTGAAGGAGATGATATATACCATTGCATGCCTGGCCTGGATCGATACTAGCTATATATGTTTATTTTTTGACAATTATCTTTAGTTCTGTGGTTATTAATCGATAGTGAGAGTTAGTTAACCTTAACCACATTTTTTTTTCTTTTTTTTTTAACCCGGGGTGTCCGGGCCAGCTTACGCCCACCATAACGAATCCCCGGACCCACTGAACACCCTGCAAGCCTAGTAGGCAGGTAAGACACAACGGGGATGACAGGCGTGCACGCTGAGGTTCGAACCCAGATGACAGAGACAAGAAAACCTTGCCTCTACCGCTAAGCTACAAGCCTCGATGCACCTTACCAACATTCTTGTAATTACAAGTCTACAATGTTGATTTAATGTTTTTTACTTTGGAATTATCGAATTGGGCCAAGCAACCTTTTTCTTGGCTTCCCAATAGTCAATAGAACAGGGATGATTCTTCTTCCAACATTATATATATAGTAGCTAAGAAATAACCTCTCTCTCTCTTTTTAGAAGCTACTGCAATCTTAACATGTATAGTACTTTAGCACTTTGCACACAAGAGACATGTATCTAGAGAGAAGAAAACGTGGAATTAGATCCATTGTCAATTGGCTTAGAGTAGGTTTAGGAATGGAGTGGTTGTTTTTTAAATTGTTTTTATTTATAAATATATAAAAATATTTTTTTAAAAAATAATTTTTATTTATAATAGTTTTAAATGTGATACCAAACTAGATCTTGGTACGTTTACACTACTTTGTATGTTACATCAATCTTCCGTTGCAAATTAAATAACTAAGAAGAGGAAAACCAACAAAAAATAAAATGAAAACTACTGTTAAAAGGATGAAAAAGATGCCAGCACCATGGTTTGGGACAAAAAAATTAAATAGATATCACATCAATGATGGAATATTAAGAGTACAATATCTTACAAAAGTATCTAATATTTATTGTTGATTAGAGTCCAATATCGAGTTATTTAGTTCTAGTAAAAGCACGAAAAATGTATAAAAAAGATTACATATTAATTACTATTTTTAGATGATTGTTTCTTAGTGATTAATCAAGATTTTATTTAATAAAAATTAATCATTTATTGGATGATTTCAATGTTATTTATACGAGCTAATATTCTTATTTTTTTTCAATTCAAAATGAGTTAATTATATATTGTCTAAATAAAAGAATAAATTAGTTTCATTTCCCCTCATATAAATGATTTGACATACATTGAGTGAGAAAATAAACAAATCCATTTAGCATCCTTAAAAAATTATTATGTAGTCTCTCAAACTCTTATTCTATAATATATTTGAAGGGGTTGATATACAATTTTGTAAGTAAATATTGAATAGCCTATACAATTATCTTGGGACTAGAATTACCTGCCCTAGGATAGCTCCACTCCCTCCCCAAAAAATAAATAAAATAAAATAAAAATGGAGCAAGAATACTATGGGGTCGCCAATAAAAATGCAATCCATGTGAGTTCTAACCATTAATTTCCTCAACGAATTAAATTCTAGTGATAAGAACGTCAGCTTCACTTGCGTGCATAATTAAGGGAGAACACATGTATGGTTTGTAAACGCCTATGGTGCGTTCTTGTTTGCTCAAAATCAATGAAGAAAATTAGGAAATACCATGTTCGATGATCTTTTCAAAACACAAAAGAAATGTCCAGATCCAAATGCGTGTTTAATTTCATCTAATCTAATTATTAAATTCAAAATTAATATTGATAAAGTTTTGAATCCCATTGCTTGTGTTCTTTGAGGACACAGAAAAAAAATAAAATCCATTAACTACATTTCAAGGAGAATATAATACCTTTATATAAATTAAGAAATAGTGATAGTAGTTTGAATGTCTGCTAGAGAAGCTAGTAAAATACATAAATATTCCATATTTTTTAAGTAATTAGCAAAGAAATTCGAGTATAAGACCTAGAGTGAAAATTTAATTGGGTCCAAATATATTGAGATTCTTCTTAATTTCCCAACCAATCATAAATGATAAATGAGAGGGAGAAATTGTTATTGTGTCTATAACCCTATATATATACCAATAAATAATAAAGCAAAAACGCACCCTTTTACCTCTTGCGTACAACAAGAACAACTCCTAATGCACATAAACTCTTCTTTCTTGAACCACCAAGAACAATTTTCTTTTTTCATAACTATGGCCACGAAATTCTTGTTCATGGCCATACCTCTTCTTCTCTCCACCTTAGTCATTGTTATGTTGTCCTCTGAAACATCCAATTTGGAACCTCTCTCCGACGCCAAAGTTAGTCAACTTAATGAGATTCCGATTGTGGGTGCCATCGGGCCTGAAAGTTTTGCATTTGATTCGCTTGGAGAGGGTCCCTATACCAGTTTGTCGGATGGCAGGATAATCAAATGGCAAGGAGATAAAAAAAGATGGATAGATTTTGCTGTAACTTCTCCAAACAGGTATGTATCTAAACAACAACCTTAAAACAGAACCATTTTAACGTTGGTATAAGATTAAAAAGCTGATGGCTAACTAGGCAGGGCCGGAGCCACGCTATTAGGTTTTAGAGGGTAAATTAAAAAAAAAAATACTTAATTAAAGTTTCACTTCTTTCTCCATCGATGGTATCATCTACTCCGTAAATTTGCCAATGAAGCATTGATTTAGCTGTTAATTATTGAAAACTTAATTAAGTCGTAGGATAGTTGAAGTAATTAACAAGTATCGAGTCTAATATTATTGAAATATAAAATACTTAATTCACCAAAAAAAAATATTGCATGCCATTTATACTAAATAAACAATAAAAAGTTGTTGTTTCTTAGAATTAAACAACAATTTATCCATGTATAAAGAATGAACAACAATTGAAAGTCGTCGTCTCAAATTGTTGAAGGAGAATGATAATGAGTAATGAAATCCAATTCCAAATGGAATCGCACTTGTGACAATTCCTATATCGAATCAAACAATTTCTTCTTCTTTTTTGTGGGATTTTTATATAGAATTGAATAGTTTAATTCCTTAATTTTAAAAGGATTTTTGTATTGACTAGCTCTAACAAGTTGAGAGTCACGATTTCAAACAGGGACGGCTGTGGAGGGCCACATGATCACCATCAGATGGAGCACGTTTGCGGGCGTCCATTAGGTTCATGCTTCGACGAAACACACGGTGATCTATATATTGCCGATGCTTACATGGGATTATTTAGAGTGGGGCCTGAAGGTGGCTTGGCCACTAAGATCGCGACACATGCACAAGGAATTCCCTTCAGATTCACTAACAGTTTGGACATAGACCAATCAAGTGGTGCCATTTATTTTACTGATAGTAGCACACAATACCAAAGAAGGTATGTGAAAGACTCTATTCTTCTTTCCTTTTTAATTAATTAATTTATTAAATGATCATATTAGGAGAACTTTCTTTTTATACTCATAAAGTCCCCATCTATACACAAATTCTCTATTGGGACTATAAACTATTTTGTTCCTCAATGAAACCCCTAATCTAATTATAGAATAAGTCCTCAATTAGATCCCTAATTTTTTTTTATCAAAGTGCATCAATT
>Ga0307512_10007461_pt1 | contig 10843 bp, 4 predicted proteins | sample 14_EM_MG_FD_200267 | JGI IMG/M metagenome (GOLD analysis project Ga0307512, IMG submission 200267) | Populus trichocarpa ectomycorrhiza microbial communities from riparian zone in the Pacific Northwest, United States - 14_EM | ecosystem: Host-associated > Plants > Roots > Unclassified | place... | reverse complement strand
TTCTCCGTGGGGGAACTGACTTAACAGCAACAGCATCTGTAATATCACTCTCTGATACAGTTAGACCATCAGAATGATCTGCTGTTCCAATCTCAGCCTTTGGAAAAATTGTGGATTTTAGTTGAACTTTCAAATTTTTATGTCGACTAGCCAAGTGAACATGATTTTGAAACCACCTGACTAATTTGGCCTGAAAATCAGGGACCAAATTAACTTCCTGAGGAGAAAAGGTCAAGAAGCGAACAAACAGCAACAGTCAGTGGATAAAAACATCTTTCTAAAAATGAACAGAAAGTAAAACTCGTGATCAGAAGCATTACAGCCAGTGTTGGAATTAAAGAATCAGGTGAGATGCCAATTTCCGTTGTCAATTCTTCTGCATTGACTTTTCCTTGATCGATTAACTGCACAATTCAAATTTCCCCAGAGGTCAAATAAAAATGTGAGGGAAAAAAACAAAGAGAAACAATATAGCCATGCATGTAGCAATACTTGTACTCATCAAAAGTCAAGCCCAAGCAAGTGCATGAGCACATATGTTTTTTCAGTACCTTCTTCAAAATCAGCAAAAGATTTTGGAAGTCAGAAGAGCTAGCATCCCCATAGCCACCTCTCTCAAATATCCCTGTATCAATGAGTTGGTCCACATCCCCAGATTCTGACAAAGGTACGGCATCTGATTTCAAATCATTCAATTCTATTTCCCATGATTCACCATCACCAGGTTTACCAGAATTAGTATCAGAAGTTTCTATGTGGACTGCAAGTTTATCTCCATTTCGGCCACTATTTAACTTGTGTTGTTTGTCCATTTGCAATTCTGATGGATCATGGCTGGCAACAGAGCAGTTGTGGCTGGCAGCCACAAAAGCCTCTCCTAATTGATGGGTATCCTTATCATCGGGGAGTTCACTGTGCTTTGAGCAAAAAGCTCGTAATTCAACCTGTTGATACATACAATAAGGAATTTTAGAGAACATGCCTGGCAAGAAGTCACAGCATTAAGTCGACAACGTCCTTCTAGCACTGGTGGTTATGGTGGAGGCAGCCGTAGTAGTACTAACATTAGTAAAAATAGTGAGCAATTATAACTTCTGCATGATGAAAAAAAGAAAGAGGCTTACATTATTGGAACCATATTTTCCCCAGACCTCCATCCTATGTCTTGCTTCCCTAGCACATATAGGATGGAAAGAAGTTCTGCAGGTTCCTGAATAAACCACATGAACAACAGAAAGGCATTACTATGTGGAGCTGCTCACATTTTTAAACCAAAGGATACAGGAGGTAAGAGTGCTAAGGTAACATTATATGTTAATCAAAGCATTTCAAGAATGGCCAAGGAAACAAGAAAAGCTGCGCTGCAGCTATCGGTACAAGAATTGACAAATTAGAGACTTAAAAATTGAGGATATAATATTGGCTCATTAAAGAGAGTAGCAAAATAATCACAAGTGAAAATTGGAGGAAATGACTGCGCAAGCATATTTGAAGTGACCTCAAAAAATCAAGAGCAAGTATATATGTAAGTGATCTCAAAAATCCCACAGCAAGCAAGCCTCAGCAATCAAAAATGCCTAGCTGGATGCAATTATTAAAGCAAATCGTCACAACATTGATTCCCTTCAGCTTTCTACTTCACACCATAATAAAGACTTCTCATCCTTCTCAAAGGAAAAGGCAAACTCATCCTTCCAAGATGAAGACATGACACTGGCAAATGTACCAACGAACAAAAACACAACAACATTAAGTATATTACCAATACAGGTCAGTGAACTGCTGCAGTAAACAATTTGTTGTCTCCATTGTGAACCAGGTGCTCATGCAAGACTTGCCTCATTTCTAGTAGCGAAGTACCCATAATCACAGATCCAATCACTCAGATATTAAGAATAATGTAGCACAGACAAAAACACACATCCATTTACATGTACACTCACACATAGAGGGGAGAGATGAGGAGCGGTGCTAAAAGGGCTGTTGGAAACTAACAGAGTGGAAGAACAGAAAGTGGCAGTGCCCTTTCTTATTCACAAAAGATCCAAATCTAGCTAACTCTTTAACTAATGCCCAAAGGCTAAAAAAAAAACAAGATTTGAGAATAAAATATCGCAAGGAATAAACAGGAATGAGGCTGTTAAAATGAGTTAAGGAAGATGATACAATGAGATGCCCAGCATATCTTAACAATGCAGTATTGGCCATCATAACCAATAATTTTTTAGGTAAACTCTCAAGCTAAAAACTGCCAAAGCAAGAGTGAGCAGCACCCAAGACCAGCACAATTACAGCACAACAATATTAGTAATTATCATCTTGACAGGAAAAAATGAAAACGGTGAAAGGACACTGGACAATTAACTTGAGTAGAAACAGAACAAAGAACAGCCCTAAAATGTTTTTGCTGGATAGAGCCAACACAGAATCTAAATCGGGGTGTAAAATAGCAATAACACCAGCCAGAAACCATGGCAAGATCCAACCAGGCATTCTTCTGTGAAGGCTCATGAAACACATGGTTCCATGATTTGTACAAAAAAGACAAGATTCAGCACTAGAGAGCAAATGCTAACAGACATCCATCCAAACAGTGAGGGCAAGAAAGTAAAACAGCAAACCAAAATATGCCCAATCACAACTAGTGCTGCTACATACATCATCAAACATCAACTAGTGCTCAATACATCACCAAACACTTTACATAGCAATGCCTTGCTACACTCGATCACCATATTCTCTGTTCACAAAATGCAGTGACAGGTCTATCAAATGTATTAGACATTAGACCAAGCCCTCGACCTTGTTTTTGCAAAAGTTTCATTAGATACAAACATGGAATTCATCACATATGAACACAATTAATACATCCTACACTTATTTAGATTAATTGACTTCACTCACAATTAAACAAAATTCATGCAATCTTCCAGATTGTGCTGGTCATAACATAAATTATAACAATGAAATGGGATATTCACCTAATAGAATTTTTTTATTAATTCTTTTATTGACCAAAGTGTAACATGTGATCCAGCATCCAGCAAAAATGCAACTGCAATCAGTTAGGTGTTTGGCGTACAGGAAATAAAGATTTATGAGAGACTATATTCTGAGATTTGAGGCAATATTGAGCTTGTATCAGGTAATGTCAGAGTTCCACAAGTGTGAGAGATATTGTTTATTGCTTTTTTTTTAGGATGTCAAATCGCCTGCAATATATCCTCCATGAAGAGCAAACGTTCCCCTTCAAGAAGCGTGAGTTACTTTCCTGGGAATCTTACAGTCCTGAGAATGTAGAGATTCATATACCAAACTGCAAACGGTATGTTTTACATCCTTCTACAAAAAAACATTTTCCACCCCAATCCATCTCCAGTCTCCTCCCACCCCCCATGAATATGCAACAACAACAGCCAGGCCTCATCCCAAACTAGTTTGGATTGGCTATATGGATCATTTTGCACCATTCCGCGTGATCATACATCAAATCCTCCCAGCCCCCATGAATACAGTTTGAAAACTAAAATATCAGATACAGTCACCAGAAATAAAAGGTAAGGAAGTTAAACAGTGTATGAAGTTACGCATCAACAACCTGATTGCAGAATGTCCAAGGAGAAAGATGCAAAAGATTCAGAAATTTACATTCATGACAGCAGATGATTCAATTCAGGAGCAAATCATAATATCCATAAGCTTATCAAACATGAACATTATCAGCTTGAGTTGACAAAAGAGCAATCAAATGACATTTCCTGGTGAGTGCTCAAGAATACAAGGGAGATCAACAGTGTTATCACAGATAAAAGAAGGTGGTTCAATAATCATTATCTATTTTTATAACAGTGGACATAAAATTAACTGCCCAACCATGGTTAAATTTCACAGTTCATTCCAAGAATAACTTCGGCAATGAAATTCCAAAGGAATTCATTCAATGTTCTACAGACATTATCTCGTGCTGATTACTATGATTATGTCCATCCTTTTAAGAAATAAATATGGTGCACCATGCTACGACTTAGTCAGAAGGAAAAAATTAGGAGAAAATGGGATGCAAATGAATCATAGGCAGCTAGTCATTGAGAAAAAAACAATCAATTATGAAATGAAAAAAAAAAAGAACAATCTTTCTCATTCTTCAATTCAATAAAAGACAGATACAATTTAGCTTGAGCGACAAAAAGCATTCGCACAATATGACTTGTAAGCTGCATTAGACACTGGCTCTACTGCCAAACAGGCTCCAGTTGTGATAGACACCAACACGGGGTACCAGAGAAAAATGATAAATGCATGATGGCACAAAATAAGGAAGCAACAAAACATACCATGACTGCACCGAACACAGGTACCAGACTTCACCTTGCATACATTACAGACTAATTTTCTTCGGGTCTCCTTAATTCCCCCCACATTCATAACTGGCTCCATCTTCGTTAAGTCCTCTATATAGACCTCAGGCGTCCACTGGGAACAAAACAAGTGCACAAACTCAAGAACAGACCCACCATTTTCTACATTAACAGGTTTCAAAGCTCCACCCTCCTTTGGACAAAGCACACAAGACTGCTTGACTAAATCGTTGTCATCACTCTTCTGCTTGCACCATGAACACAACCAAAACTTGTTTACATCCCCTTGCACACCATAACACTTAAGATGAACGGCAGCCTTGCAAGAAGAGCAAACAATCAACCTGTTTGAAACATTACCCGTCTCGCCCTTGCAGCAAAAATCACATAATGACATGTTTCCTTCACAAGGACGACCAACCAAAACCTTCTCCAATCCTGCATCACTGCCTAAAAGCTTCCGCTTCATGGAAGGCCTTTCAGAAGTCAATATATTCCTATTCCTACAACCTAAAAGCCATTCTACACTGCTAGAAAAATCAGAAACAGAGCAACCATTTGCTTCCTCCTGGGTCAAACACTCAGCTCCATCGCTTTGAGTAGCCACGCTGTCGATTTCCATAAACTGCCCATCCTCTTGACTGCCCTCGTCTTTCACTATGAGTTTTTTTCCATTTCCATCCACACAATCCATTTCCACATTATCATTTGCATTCTCCACATTGGCACTTGTGTCAGATTGTTCATTAGTGTTGTTTCCTTCAGCCTTCCCATTCAGATTTTCCTCAGTTTTCACATTTGTGGCAGTAGTCTCAATTCTCTCTATTTTCTCATTTCCAATATAAGGAATATAGAAACACTTAGTATAACCTAAAGAATTAAATAAAGAAGATAGTTCAAACAAAGCATCAATATCAGGCAATGTCAATCCCCTAAAGAACTCTTCAGTCTCGACCCATATATTCCCTCCTTTAGACCTGTCACTCACCCGTGATGAAGACTTCTTGTCCACGCCAGAATGAGACCTTTTATGTTTCTTTCTACTGCCATCTGATTGCCTCAACAAACTAGCCAGCCGGCTAGGCAAAGTAGACAAGATTGGAAAACTTGGAACACCAGAACCAGACGCGTTCTCTGCGACATCGAATGGCGAGTGCACGCTTAAGACCTTATTAGCTTGGGAGAAGAAATCGACTTCGAGTGAAGTCGGTTTCTTTACTGTTGGTTGAGGTATTTCAGGTTCGTTTGCGAGGGAATTGGCTGCCGGAACCCTCGAAACTGAACGGCAAGGCCTCTCGTCAGCGCCGCAACCTCCATCAGGACCCCTACCCATCATCTTCTTTCGCCGGTGGCATCGGCCTCCGGTCATTCCCGACGATAGCAACAACAACCTTCTCTATCACCCTCACAACCGTCGCATTCCATCACAAAACCAACCCTGATCCTAATTCCAGTCTAGGTCTAATTCAAATCTCTCGGACCAAAAAAAACCTAATTTTCTAAGCTGAAACTTAACCCTAACCCTAACCCTAACCCTAACCCTAGTTTCGTTCCTTCACGTGCGTAGAGACTTTTAGAGATAGAGAGGATAAAGAGTTTCGCAGCTATTAGGGTTTCAGTTACTCAGGTTCGTGATGTTGGAGATCCGTTTTGTTGTTTAATTTCCGAGTGGTTTTTTTGTTTTTTTCGATTTCGCTTTCGATGAGAGGATGGAGAAAGAGAGATTCGGGTTTTTTGCAGGCGAGAGGACAGCTGGTGTAGGGGTAGATATTTTATATTGGGTTAGGATAACATGTAGTGACGCGATAAAGAGGTACTCGTGTGGCTGCAGGAATTTTACACGTGACATCTTTCTATATGTCGGTGTTGATAGCCTCGGTGACAATTTACTTATGCGTGGTTTATAGTTGTTTTCGTCCGTTTTTTTTTTTAATGTTTCCCTCCATTTACCTCTTGAAATTTGGTAAATTGGATTAAGCTTGTTTTGGGATTATGGTTTTAATTGTTTTTAAAAGTATTTTTTATTTTAAAATATATTAAAATAATTTTTTTATTTTATAAAATTTATTTTTTATAGTGATATATTAAAATAATTCATAATAATTAAAAAATAATAATTTTAAACACAAAAACAATAAAAAACACTCTAAGTAAGTTGAGGTTAGTTCATGCATGATGCATCTGCTTGCTTGCTCTCGTAAAAATGGAAATATTAATTATTAATATAAATATCAATTTGACATCCATGGTTCAATGATTGCTTTTGAGATTCTATGCTTTTATAAATTTATTTTGTGTATTTACATTTAATTATATTAACTCACGAATCCTATTCAAATTTGTTCAAAAAATTGAAATCATGACTCATGAGGGTTAATGTTTCAATTTAAAACTTGATTTAACTAAACTTGAAATAATCTAGAAATTTAATGGGTTGAGTTGATTTATGGGTAATCGGTAATTTTAAAATTAAATAATGTATGAGATTTTAAATTTATAAAACCCTGGGTATGTTGGTAAAGGAAATAAGCCTTTTGGTTTCTAAGTTTTCTTAAAAAAAAATTGTTATTGAATAAGTTGATAAAGAATCCTCGCGCGCGTGTATTCTTCATTTTTTCTACTCTACTTGAGCAAGAATCATCACAGTATCCCACAGCAAAGGTATATACATTTACAATTCGTTAAGGCCTGGCTTTTCACTGTAGAAATAAACAGTGAAATTTTTTTTCTTTGATACTTATTTTTTTTTAATTTTACTATTTAATATTAAATTTATTAAATATAGAATTTTATAATTTATTTTAATTTATTTTTTATAAAGTTATTCTCATCAGGTTGTAAATTTTTCGAATTACTCATGTTGACTCGAATCAATTTTTTTCTAATCATTTTTTTTTTCAAATTCATCACTCGGATTGATTGTGGATTGAACTCTATATTTTTGTTTGAATTATTTTTTATGGAGTTATCTCAGTCTTCTAATCTAGGTTTGACAAATTAACTCGAGTTTACTTGGGTTATTTTTTATATTTTTTTAAATGTAATCCTTCGAAATTGGGTTGATTGGGAATTTGAATTTTTTTATATGTTTTCTATGTGGTTATCACGATCTTATAACCTGGTTTGCGGGTTATGCTAGTTGATTTGAGGTTTTTTGTCATTTTTAGTTGATTTTTTTTTTAATTTTATTTTTCAACAGTGAGTAGATTAAGAATTAGACTTTGTAATTTTTTTTCGTTTACATTCTATGAGGTTATCCTGGTCTTACAATCTGGATCACGAGTTTTGTCAGTTGACTCAGGTGGTTTATTATGTTTTTTTTAATTGAGTTTTTTTTTTAATTTCATCCATCAATATTGGGTTGATTGGAAATTAAGTTTCATAATTATTTTATTAACTTGCTTTCTACGGGTTATCCAAGTTTTATGCCATGTGTTTAGTAAGTTAACCCAAGTTGACTTGACTCGTTTTTATAGTTAAACTTTGTTTTAAATTTCATCAATTAACATTAGATTGATTGATTGATAATTTAATTTAATATTTTTTAATTTGTTTTTTATAGGGTTATTATAGTTTCGTAATCCGAGTAGCGGATTTGACAAGTTAACTCAGATCAATCTAATATATTGTTATTTCAATATTTTTTAAAAAATACACTGTCTTGATTTTTCTTAAATTAAATTATATTTTTATTGGTAGTTTGAATTGTCTTTTAGTCTATCAAATCGACCGGATAATATAAAATCAATCTCAGTATAATTTAATTTAAAAAAAAAAACATATTAAAAACACATAAATATTTTTTTATATTATAAAGAAAAGATAACCGACAACATAGCAAAAACAATGATGTAATATAATCTAACTGACAAGGCTAATGATTATTAGCGATTCTTGCCATGTTTCACCATGTATACTATTTATTTATTCACCTACAAATCATTGCCAAAAAAATATTAAAAATATTGATAGAATATTCCATCATCAACAAGTATAAAAAATTATGCCATAAAGAAATTTTTGTAATGAAAACAATGACAGAATACTCTGTGATTTTAGAATTGTGTCCTATCAGGTGTCTGTGTATATATATATATCCGATAATTTCTCATGCCTCTGTTCTCGACTTGTTAAAAGTTTTTTTTTTTCTCGTGCAACGAGCATTAAGAAAAATAATCAATAGTCATTATAATCTATGTGCATGATGAATGCCTACCGTGAATTATCAATGCAATTATTAATCTGTAAGGTTACTGTATTGTACTCTAGGGGAACGTTTAGGAACACGGTTCAACCTGTGTTTTCAAAAAATTAAATTTTTTTTTTGCTAAAATTTAATATGATTTGTACGTTTTGAATCGTTTTGATGTACTGATATTAAAAATAATTTTTAAAAAATAAAAAAATATTATTGGCATGTATTTTAACACGAAAAATTATTTGAAAAGCACCCGCAACTACACTGTCAAACAAACTCTAAGCAATGTAAAGAGTTTACCACGATCTCCACGTTTTATTTTTTATTTTTCCTAATTTAATGGCAAGGGAGATAAGGGCAAAAGTTAACGGTGATTTTGTAATTTTATGATGGCATGAATAGTTTTTGTTTGTTAACTAAGAGTGAGAAAAAATATCAAAAAACCGATTAAACTGAGAAAATTAAAAAAAAATAACTAAAAAAACCAAACTGTGAAAAAACCAGATTAGAATAGTTAAAAAACTGGCATGAATAGTTTTTGTAATTTTATGCTGGCATGAATAGTTTGGTTTGGTTTCGATTTCATAAGTCTAAAATCGAAAAACCGAACCGAAATTAATAACCAAGTCAAACCAAAAAAACCGAGCCTAACCGAAAAAAAACTAAACCAAACCCATTAGAAATTACAAAAAAACCCCAAGAAACAATATAATTTTTTATTTTTAATATAAAACAACCGAAATCGATCGGTTCAAACTTGTTTTATTTTTTTTCAATTTAGTTTAGTTATTTTTAGGTAAAAATTAAACCGACCAAAAAATAATCACCTCTATTATCCATCACAGACTTACAATACAATAAAGTTGATGAAAAAAAAACTTACAAAAACAATTAAAAGAAAAACATGTTCTGTTTGGTTGCGATCGCAGTTAATGCAGATCGTGTTTGAAAGTGAGGAGTGAAATGATGCAAATAGAGAAAGTTTGGTTGAAACAAATAAAGTGATAATAAAAAAAACCAAATATAGTTTTATTATTACATAGAAATTAAGAATAAAGATAAAGAACGAGAAAGATTTTTTTTTTCCTTAAGCATGCTATATTGTTCTTATATTTTAAAAGAATATAAATTTATTTAAAAACTCGTAATTTTTTTATATTTTTATTTTTATTTTTTCAATTAAATATTTTTTATATTTATATTTTTTATTTTAAAACACTAACCACATGTAACTTGAAAAATTTAACCGAGAAAGTTGATTTCACGATTTAAAAAGACCATGGCCACCCCACCATTCCCTTGACGAGGTTACCATTGTTCTAGCTCAAGGGAATTTGTCACTTCGATGTAATTAACATTCTGATTTATGAGTTGATTAGGGGGTCTTTTGTAATCAAACCCTAACTAAGGTAATTTAAGGACTAGAGAAATCCCAGTCTCTTAGGTCATTGGAGCCTAGACAGGCAAGAACGTGATGTTAGTGTTCAATGCCCATTTGTCAATTGTAAGTTCATGTCCAAAAACCAGTTGGCTGTTCTCCACTTGGTCCTTAGCTTTTTATTTCCTAGTTGATTTGTTTTTACACATGCAAAACTATAAAAAATTAATATAGCTTTTTATTGACCTTATGGTTAGCTTGAAGCTAGCTTCATCATTGATCAAATGATTGCTCATACGAAAATAAAAATTATAATAGTACAGTAAAATTAATAAATTATTAATTATTAAAAATATAAATACCCTTGATCCTTAGTTATCAATAAAATCCTTCATATGAAAAATCATGCAACTAGGCCCTTATTCCTTCAAGTCTAACAAAATTTATTGAATCAAACCTGTAATTTTTTTTCTCTGCTGGAAATCTATGCAAGACAACTTAATCATGAAATATGTGTCTGGAGATGTGCAAAGTGTTTTTTATTCCAAAACACATTAAAATAATATTTTTTTAAAATTATTTTTGACATCAGCACATCAAAATGATTTGAAAATTTTAAAAAATATTAATTTAAAACAAATAAAAAAATTTTAATTTTTTTCAAAAGCACTTCGAAAACACAATACCAAACACACCCGAAACAGGATCAACCATCAACATAAAAATTGTGGATATATATGAATTCAATCCAAACAATCAATTATAAATTGAAAGGTTAAATATTAGGGACTTCATAATCAAAATCAGCAAAATATTAATTGGATTTGGCAGGGACCAATGCTCAGATTATATATATATATATATAATTATATATATATATATATATATTTATATAGATATATATAAATA